>Ga0207683_10003462_pt1 | contig 13772 bp, 9 predicted proteins | sample KBSM73metaG_FD_184333 | JGI IMG/M metagenome (GOLD analysis project Ga0207683, IMG submission 184333) | Miscanthus rhizosphere microbial communities from Kellogg Biological Station, Michigan, USA - KBS M7-3 metaG (SPAdes) (version 2) | ecosystem: Host-associated > Plants > Roots > Rhizosphere >...
TCACATGAAGTCCGGTATCCATCCCGACTACCACATGATCAACGTCGAAATGACCGACGGCACCAAGTTCCAGGTCCGGTCGACCTGGGGCAAGGAAGGCGACACCCTTCACCTGGACATCGACCCGAAGGTGCACCCGGCCTGGACCGGCGGCAACACGCGGCTCATGCAGGAAGGCGGCCAGGTCGCGCGCTTCAACAAGCGCTTCGGCGGCCTTACCCTCGGCAAGAAGTAAGCTTGTTCCATTCGGCGCCGACGCTCGAAACCGAGCGTCTGATCCTGCGCGATTTTCGCAAGGACGACCTCGACGCTCACGCGGCGACGCTTGGCGACGAAGAGGTGATGCGCCACATCGGCGGCAAGCCCATGAATCGGGAGGACAGCTGGCGACGGCTTCTCTCGGGCGTCGGCATGTGGTCGCTCATCGGAATGGGCCCCTGGGCAGTCGAACTGAAGACGGACGGCCGAATGGTGGGCCATTGCGGCTTCTTCCAGTTCGAGCGCGATATGAACCCGTTGATCCTCGGTGAGCCCGAGATGGGCTGGATATTCGACACTTCGGTGCACGGACAGGGCATTGCCTTCGAGGCTTGCAGCGCCGCCGTGTCTTGGGCGGAAGATGCGATTGCAGCCGCGTCATATCCGGCGATCATCGATCTCGATAATGCCCCGTCTATGAAGCTCGCGGAAAAGCTCGGCTTCGTTCGCCAGGCCGACGCGGTCTATCGCGATTCGCCGATCGCCTTCTTCCGGCGGCCCGGACGCCTACCAACCGCCACCGCCGCCGCCACCCCCACCGCCGCCTGAGAAACCGCCACCGCCAGAGCCGCTGCTCGAGCCGGGCGCAGTCGAGGCCGATCTGATCGTGCTCGACAGCGAAGATCCGACGTCATCCGCAAAGCCGGTGGGATTGCTCCACGGATTGCCGGATCCGGAGTACCAGACGAATCCCTGACTGCCCCGAGCCGCTGCTGCGGCAGCAAGGACACCTGCAAAACGGTCGGCCCAGCGGTTCTCGACACCGAGCGCAATTGCGTAAGGCAGATAGCGTTCGAATACCCCTGGCGTGTCCTTGGGTGCCGTCATGCGGTCGAGGCGTTCCCGTTCGGTGATCGACAAATATTGTTTGAAGCCGGCGATGTGGTCGAGGACCGCGCGGCCTTCCGCCGTTGGCGCAGAGATCCACCAGAATGCCGACAAGACGAGGGGCAGGGCCAGGGCGGGGAAGATCAGGGGCTGCCACCAGCCGCTGTTCAACGCGTCCATGATGACTGGCATCCCCAGTACGAAGGCCGAGGACAAGGCGACGAAACCGACCAGCGAAAGCAGGCACTTTCCTACGGCCGAATCGTGAAAGGCCAACCAAAGGAGTCCCGTGGCCGCCAGGATACCGAGGACGACGCCGATCTGCCACGAATAGGATCCGTCGATCGCAACATCGATTGCGCCGGCCGTGGTCCAGAGGGCAGCGGCAAAAAGGAACAGTCCCGCGGCGGCCCACCCAAGATTGCGCTTGAACAGCTTTCCTTCGTACTTGGCCTTCAAAACCTCGCTCAAGGCGCTCTTTGCAGACGAAAAATTATCATGGTTCTTCTGGTCCATCATGATTTCTTCGCCGGGGCGGCAGAGGCAATCGAGTGCAGCCTGCTCTTCGGGCGGCAGCGAACCGCCGGAGCCGAGCCGCTCGAGCCTCATCTTCTTGCCCGAAAGCCAGCCACGATCTTCCTCGACCAGCTTGATGTGGCCGCGGACGCCCATGTCGACGAGCGCGGCCGCGAAGCTGCGATCGTCCGCAGCCATCTTGGTCACGTAGCGCATGCCAGCAGGCGTCAGATCGTCCGAAGGGGAGAAGATCGGTACCACCGTTCCAGCTCGAGGATCTCGGCCTGCGCGCCTCCAAGCAAAAAAGTAGAATAAGCAAAGGCTGATGAGCCCGAGCAGCCCGACGAGCGGCGGGCCATTGTCGCCGAACCATTGGGAAAGCTTTCCGGACGCAGGCAGGTCGGCGACGACGCCCTTGGGGAAGGCGGCTGCGATCGTCAGCCCTTCTCCGGGCCCTAGCTCCCGCGTCGTCCGGAAGCGGATCTCACCCGGCTTTTCATCGGCAACTTCGGCATCTGACGACGATGAGCCGAATGACCCCGTATAGGCGCTCCGCTGTCCGAAACTCACCGCCTCGGGAAGGCGGATGCGGGCCTCCGCAACATCGATCGGAAAGATCCAGCCGTTGCCGGTCGCGTTCCAGTAGAGCTCGTCATAATCCTTGAAGCGGCCGATCTGACGAGTGGTCCTATAGCGAAGCACGTAATTGTGCTCGCCGATGTCGACGAACTTCTCGGAATCGCCCACCTTGATCCGAACGCCGTTGCCGACGCGATCGGTAGTTGCTGGCACGGGCAGACCGTCAAGCGTCGCGCCTTCGAACGTGAAGCCGACGCGGACCTGTCCGCCGTTCCGGCCCCGATAGCGCGTCGGGAAATCGCGATAGATGCCGTGATTGATTCGGTCGTGCTCGACGCGAATGTCGATCGTTTCCGCGACCTCGAGCGTCCCGTCCTTCTGGACCTGGACGTCGCTCAGATAGCGAAGAATCCGCTCTTCCGCCTGTGCCGACGTGGGCACGACGACAAGGAGGAGAGCGAGGAGGGAGCGCCAAGCGCTACCCATGTCAGGCAACCGGCTTGGCGAACGACACTTTCGGGGCGTTTTGAATGGCGGGATCGTCATCCTGGTAGAACGGCTCTTCAATGAAGCCCATCGGACGCGCGATCAGTACCGGCGGGAAGCTCTGGATTGTCGAGTTCAGGTCCCGGACGGTGGCATTGTAATAACGTCGGGCACCCTGCAGCTCGCTTTCTATTCCCGCGAGTTGGTCCTGCAGCTGCAGAAAGTTCGTGTTCGCCTTGAGCTCTGGATAGGCCTCGGCGACAGCGAATAGCCGCCCGAGCATCCCGGTGAGCTGGGCATCGGCCTGTGCAGTCGCGGCGACGCTTCCGGCATTCACCGATGCAGCGCGCGCCTTCGACACTTCCTCGAACACCTCACGCTCGTGGGATGCATAGCCCTGAACCGTTTCGACCAGATTGGGGATGAGGTCGGCTCTCCGCCTCAGCTGGACGATGATCCCGCTGAAGCCTTCCTTCACCAGCGCTCGCAGGCGAACCAGCCGGTTGTATGTCGCGACAAGGTACAGAAGGACCAGGACGACAACGCCTAGGACAATCCAGCCGATCATGATTTTCCCCCAAATGCCCGCGGGAGCATAAGGAGAATTACAACCGTTCGCTAGAAGGCGGACAGCCCGGTGATCGCGCGGCCCATGATCAGCGCGTGGACGTCGTGCGTACCCTCATAGGTGTTGACCGTTTCGAGGTTCGCAGCATGCCGCATGACCTGGAACTCGGCCGAAATCCCGTTGCCCCCATGCATGTCGCGGGCGACGCGGGCGATATCCAGGGCCTTCCCGCAATTGTTGCGCTTGATGAGGCTGATGGTCTCGGGGATGAGCTCGCCCGCTTCCAGACGGCGGCCGACGCGCAATGACGCCTGAAGGCCGAGCGTGATCTCGGTCACCATATTCGCCAGCTTCAGTTGGACCAGCTGATTGGATGCGAGGGGCCGGCCGAACTGCTTGCGATCAAGCGTATATTGCCGCGCAGCGTGGTAACAGGCTTCTGCGGCACCCATCGATCCCCAGCTGATGCCGTACCGGGCGCGGTTGAGGCAACCGAATGGGCCTTTCAGGCCCTCGACGTTCGGCAACAGAGCATCTTCGCCGACCTCGACACCGTCCATCACGATCTCTCCGGTGATCGAGGCCCGGAGCGAGAGCTTCTCCTTGATCTTGGGCGCGCTGAGGCCCTTCGCGCCCTTCTCCAGAACGAAGCCGCGGATCTTGCCGTCATGTGCATCCGACTTGGCCCAGACGATGAAGACATCGGCGATCGGCGAATTGGTGATCCACATCTTGGTGCCGGTGAGGAGGTAGCCGCCCTGCACTTTCTGGGCGCGTGTACGCATGCCGCCAGGGTCCGAGCCGGCGTCGGGTTCGGTCAGGCCGAAACAGCCGATCCATTCGCCGGTTGCGAGCTTCGGAAGGTACTTCTTCCGCTGATCTTCCGACCCATAGGCAAAGATCGGGTACATCACGAGGCTCGACTGGACCGACATCGCTGAGCGGTAGCCGCTGTCGACGCGCTCGACCGCCCGCGCGATCAAACCATAGCTGACGTAGCCAAGGCCCGCGCCGCCATATTCGTGCGGGATGGTCGCCCCCAACAGTCCAAGCTCACCGAACTCGTTCATGATCTCGCGGTCAAATCGCTCATCGAGATAGGCCGAGGTCACCCGCGGCAGGAGCTTCTCCTGTGCAAACGACTCCGCAGTGTCCCGAACGAGTCGTTCCTCGTCGGAAAGCTGGTGATTGAGATCGAACGGATCCTGCCAGTCGAATGGCAGGATGGTGGGCTCGGCCACGATAAAAGCTCCATGGAAAAGTTGACGAGGCCTTAGCCGGACTCCGGGAATCTTGCAAAACAGCCGTTTTTTCAATGCGTTGTTGCCGTCCCGCAACGGGACGCGGGATTATGAACAAAATGTTAAAAAAGCGCTTTGCGAACAAGAATCAAAGGTTAGGTTCGGTGGGTTGGAGCGCGAGTTCCTTGCTCTCCACCGCGTACCGAGGAGGGGCCTGTGATGACGAACCGTACCTGCGCGACCCGCGTCGCGCTTCTTGCTGCAAGCTCGTTGAGTGCAATGATCCTGGCGTCGCCGGCAGCCGCCGCCGATGCGATCCCGATGACGGCAAGCACTCCGTCAATCATCGTCAACAATAACATGAATCCCAACGCGACCGGTCCCAACGGAGCGCTCGATGTCAGCGGCGTGACGATCGGCGCAGCAACCGGCGTCAATGGCATTGGTCAGATGACCATCTCGGTCGATCCGAAAACGACGGGATTGCTGCTCTGCACGGGAACCTTGATCAACCCGCGAACGGTCATCTTCAACGCGCACTGCGTGAATGAGCAGCCGGCTTCCAGCTACGGCGTGAACGGCACTGCCTTCGGACCATGGGCGAACGGCACTCCGATGGCGTTCGGCTTTGGCGCCAACAACCGGCCGGCATTGCTCGATTGGTTCGGGCTTACGGGAATTCCGGGAACGAAATTCTCCACGAACGTCAATCGTGCGCTCTATGAGGTCGAACAGGTGTGGTATGACCCGCGCTCCGTCGCACCTTCATCATGCACATCTCCCACTTCCTGCTTCCTGGAAGCGGACATCGCGATTGCCACGCTCGACACGCCGGCGTTCGGGGTTCCGGCCTGGGCAATGCTGTTCAGTCCGTTGACGGCTGAAACGCACGCAACTGTCACGGGCTACGGAGTCTCCGGCACATCGGCTGCGATTGCCGGAATCGATTTCCGTCGGAGAGCGGCGGAAAACATGGTCTCGACCTTGTCCTCGCTCGACGACCAGGATGACTGGCTGTTCGGCGAGAATGGCGGAAATCCGCAGAGCCTGTACCAGCTGGACTTCGACAGCCCGGCTGGGGAGGCCGCCTTCAACCCCGGGGCGGGCCGCTTCGACTTCGACATCTATGACGGCGCCGCGCTGCCGCATGAGGGAATCACGGCCGGTGGCGATTCCGGCGGTCCCTTGATCGTTGATCAGAAATATTCGCAGCCCGTCGTTGCGGCGACCCTTTCCGGCGGAACGCGGTTCTTCAATGCCCAGGCTTCAGGAAGCTACGGTACTACGAGCTTCTACCAGCCCTTGTTCCTGTTCTGGGACCAGATCGTCGCCAACAATCCTTACGTTTACGCCGGCAACAAGGCTGGCAACGGCAATTGGGAAGATGGCACCCATTGGGTCAGTCTGATGGACCCGTCCTACATGGTCGACCGCAATGGTGTCCTTGTGAACGACCTTCCCGATACGCCGGCGCTTGGCGTGTCGGGCAACACGGTCAAGTTCGGAAACATCTGCTTCCTCAGTGATTGCACCGACGTTTCCGAGGATGACGAGGCAACCGCGCTTCCCGTCGGATCGGGTACGGGCCTTCACATTCCGGGAGGGCCAGGAAGCACGAACTTCGTTCCGAACAACGTCGTGGCCAACCCAAAGGCCGGGATCAACGCGCGCTACTATAATGTGACGCTCTCGGCCGCGGGAACGACCACCTTGTCGTCCTCAGCAACGATCGACGAACTGACGCTCAACGGCCCGACGAAGCTTTCGATCGCGAAAGCAGGCTCGCTGAACGTCCTCGGCGACATCACGCAGGTGCAGGGCTGGACCAATGTCGACGGCCTGCTGAAATCCGGCTCGGACATGCTGTTTGCGACCGGCTTTCTGACGGGATCCGGTACGCTTCAAGCACCCTTCGCAACGGCCGCCATGGCGACCGTAGCACCGGGCGGTGCGGATAAAGTCGGGACGCTGACGATCAACGGCAATGCGATTTTGGCTTCCGGATCGTCGCTGTTCATCGACGCGCAGCGTGGAAGCGCTGACAGGCTCACCGTGACCGGCGGCGCCGGATCGGGGATACTGACGCTCAGCCAGAACGATGCGACCGGGGCCAAGCCCTCGATCGTGTTCAACAAGGTCACGGACGCTCCGGCCCCACGCGCGGGTGAGTCTTATGTGATTGCGTCCGGCACTGGTGGAATCACCGGCACCTTCGGGAATAGCTACACGTTCCAGGGCGTGCTTCGTCCGGAGCTCACCTATGGCCCGAACACGATTACGGCCACGCTCCGCGCCGGAAGCCTCGTCACCATCCTCGACGGGCAGAATGCGACTGCGATCGCCTTCGCAAACGCGCTTGATAAACTCAGGAACGGTTTCACCGACAAGCTGTGGAATCTGTACGGCAACGTCGACTGGATGAACGGTGCTCAGCTCAATGCGACGTTCAATGCGCTCGCGCCTTCGATCGTCAACGAGACCGAGCTGCTCCAGGACCGGCAGAGCCGTCAGCTGTTCGGCAACGTCAGCGATCGCCTGTCCATGCTCGGCACGGGCCAGGCGAAGGGCTTCAGCTTCAGTGGTGGGGCATCCTCCCTGGCTCAGTCGGCGCAAGTGAATTCCCCAGAGGCACTTCTCGGCCTCAAGGGATCACGCCAGCCCGTGAATCTGTCGGTCGGTGGGGGTCTCAGCGGCTTCGTCACCATGAGCAGCGACACCGCACGTTCGAGCTATGGCGATCAGCGGCAGCTCAACTCGGGACAGCATAACCGCTACTTCGCCTCCGGTATCGAGGCTCCGTTCGGCGACACGACCGTTGGCACTGCGGTCGGATACGCCGAATCCTCGACCAGCGCAGGATCGGACGTCGCTCGGTCGAAGCTCACGCAAGCGGCCGTTTATGCCAGCCATCCTCTCGGCAAGAGCGCCTACGTCGGCGCCGTTGTTGCGGTGGAAAGGGCGAGCAGCGACAGCAATCGCATGGCGACCGATACCGCCTCGATGTTCCGGCTTTCGGGTGCTTCGCACTCTAGCCGCTATATGGCGACGGCCGAGGCAGGGTTCCGATCCGATATCGGCCGTGGCCTTTCGCTGAACCCACGGGCGCAGCTCGGCTATAGCCGCTATTCGATGGGCGGCTTCCATGAGGAGGGTGCGGAAACGGCGCTCGAGCTCAACAGCCTAAAGGTCAACCGGCTCGAAGCACGTGCGGGCGCCAGGCTGGATGGAACGACGCACATCGCCGGCTGGACCGTCCATCCTCAGGTGCAGGCCGACTATGTCCGGCTCGTTTCGGGCAGCCGCAACGGCATGAACGTCAGCTTCGCGGCGGCACCGGACTATGACTTCGCACTCCCGCTGACGAATGGAGGCAGCGGCTGGATGGAAGTGAAGGGCGGAGTATCGGTCAGTCGCGGAGCTTTCAGCCTTGGCCTGTCGGGTCAGGCGACTGCAGGCGATGCGCCGATCTCCGATCAGCGGGGCCTTGTCAGCCTGGGCTTCCACTTCTGAGCGATTTCATTGGTGAAACAGGGGAGGCCGGGCGGAAACGTCCGGCCTCTATTTTTTCGCGACTCTCGTGCCCGTTGAGCCGCCGAAACTCTGTTTCAGCGTGATCTGGAAACTCCGGTGGCGATTACGGTCCCGGAACTCGTCGAGCACGACGTCGGGCTCCGCGCGATTGGGCCTGAACAGGATTCGATCGCGAGCGGCGTGAGTGCTCAATGCATTGTCGACGCTGAAGTTGATCGCAGTCGACGCCGTGGGCCGGAATTCGACAAAGGCGGTCATGTATGCGCCCCGATTGAAGTTCGTGTCGAACTCGTCGGTCCGGTAAAATGTGAAATGCTGGTTGTCGCTGATGTCGAAGCCGTACGAGTAATGGCCGATGTCGCGGCGGACATTCAGATCCCACTGCCAGGCGGGATAGAACCCGCTCCATTTGCGCGGATCGCCGCTGATCGGATCATCCACCCGAGTTCGCTGAAGCGTTCCGTTGAACTTGGCGCGAAGTCCCTGCCAGAGAATGTTGAGTGGCGCATCCACCGTGAGGGTTGCGAAATAGCGTTTGCCCGTACCGAGGTTGCCGGGAGCGTCGAACGCGTTGCCCGCATCGTCGAAGATCAGGATGCGGTCCTGAAGCATGCTGACGAGGTCATACCCGAGGTCGAGCTTGACGAGTCCCTCGCCAAGCAATGGATGATCGGCAGTCGCGCGAAACTCCCAGGTCCGCTGCGGCTGGAGATCTGCGTTGCTGCCATTCAACCGCTGGGTCGAAATCTCGCCGAAGCTGATGAAGTCGTAGAAATTGAGCTGCGCAACCGTCCGTCGGACCGAGAATTGCGTGTGCCACTTGCCGCCCGGCTTCCAGTCGAAAGTGAAGTTCGGTTTGAGGAATTTGAGTGTGCGGTCCGCCGTGGCGTCGCCGCTGACCTTGAGCGTGGAAAATTCGTAATTGAGGCCGGCGTCGATCCGAATGGAATCGCCGAGGGTTCGGCCGACGCTCACGTAGACCTCGCCGCGCTTCTCCTCGACCCGGGCATCGGCGATCGGAAGATCGATGCGAACCTTCTGGCCCCCGTCGTCGATGGCGAAGAGATCAACGCGGTCGTCGAGCGTGTTGTAGGATCCTTCGGCGCCCGCTTCGAACGAGAAGCCCAGAAGGTTTGCCCGCGTCCAACTCAAGCGGCCAAGCGTCTCATTGCGTTGCGCGTGGACCGATTGTTCGAAGCCGCCGACGATTGAAGCATTGTCTTCGATGAGGCCATTGCGCTGGATGTAGTTGTCGACGTCGTCTCGCTTCTTGCGTGTCGCAAGCGCCACGAACTTCAGCGCTCCGTCCGCAAGCGGCCGCGTAATGTCGCCGCTGAGTTCCAATATCGGATCGCGGTACGTCTGGATCAGATTGTCGTCGTGAACGGGGAGGCCCGTCGGGCTAACCCGATTATCCTGGAACAGGTCAAAGCTACTCGGCTGCCAACGGCCATTGAGATGAAGGGATTTATTGATGCCGGTGTCGAGGGCCCAGGCTCCTGCAATGAAGGGGTCCTTGTTGAAATAGCTGTTGTGCTTGCGCCGGTGCTCGATGAGTTCCCCGGTTTCAATATTGGTGAGATCGTCCGTTCCCTCTTCGAGCTGGCGATTGCGGCCCGTTCCCGCGGACAGGTTGAAGGCTGAGGAGCCGCGGCGATAAACCATCGATCCTTGGATGTCGGTGTTGACGTAACCGGTGAACCAACGTTTCGCGGAGGCCGTCACATTGGCGTCGAAACCGGCTTCCTTGGAAAGAACGACGTTCAGCACCTGGCTCTTGCCGGCATAGTCTGAGCCGTACAGGTCACCGGGGCCGAGCTCGACGCGGATGACGCGCTGGGCCGGAATTCTGGAAAGGGTGGTGTCGAGCGCTTCGGCCTTCGTGCTCGGTCGCTGGCCGTTGATGACGACATTGCCGGCGGTTCCGGCAAATCCGCGCACGTCCTGTCCGTTGGCGCCCTGGGTGTTGCCCAGATCCAGTGCGAAACCCGGGACAAGCTTTGCGATATCGAGTGCCGTGCGGGGCGCGTATTGGACGAAAAAGCTCGCCTGATACGTCGTCGTGCGACCGGTTTGGCCGGATGATGGTGCCGCCGGCGCCGCCGCATTGGTCTGCGCCAACGCTCCTGTCGCCAGGGTAAGCGCAGCCATCCCGGCCGTTGCGAGCAACAGCGCCCGAGTCATGGATTCCCCTTCTGTCTCTACAATTCGGAGAGGTATGGGAGGGCCCAAGCGCGGGCGACCCTCCGTCGATCAATCGGCCAACGTTTCGACCAATGCGCCCGCCGCGGTCTACGAACGGCGTAGAAGTAGCAATTCGAAACTCAGCGCTTCCTGCCGAACATCTTGATCTGCACCAGGTCGCTGACCGGCGGCATGCTCGATTGACGGCCAACCGCGGATTCGACGAATGCGGGCGTGATGTTCAGCGCCTTGAGTTCGACCAGCTGGCTGACCGGGAGGTTGCGATATCCGATGCGCTGAAAGCCCTCGATATATTCGGGGGTGATGCCGAGCGCGCGCATCTGCACCAGTCCATCGCCGGGAACATTGGCATATCCCACCCGGGCGAAACCGCTGATCCACTGCGGTGAAATTCCGAGCGCCTTGAATTCCACCAGCTGCTGGATGGATGTGGGACGATAACCCGCATTAGCCATCTCGGAGATGTAACGGCCGTCCACGCCGAGCGCGGAAAGAGCCATCAGATTGTCGATCGACGGCGTCGGATAGCGAGCAGCCGCTACGGCATCGATGACTTCGCGCCGCGCATTCACGGCCATCAACCCAAATGCCTGATCTGGGGTAGGGCGGCCGATGCCCCGGCTTTGCAGCGCCTGGGTGAAGGCTGGATTGGCGGTGAAGTTGCAATGGCCCGACGCATAATTGTTGCCGCCGTTTCCAGCACAATCGAGCCGCCCCGCCTCACGAACTATGGCGAAGTGAAGTGGCCGCGTGCCGGCAGCGCGAAAAAAGGACACCTCCAACCCGATGAGATCCGAAGGCATGAAGCCGGTCGACCAGTTATTCTCGTCGCGGCCGCTTCGTTCCTTGCGGAAATCTGCGTGGATCCTGGCCGGATCCCCGCGCTGCTGTTCTAGCGTGAATCCAACCTGCTCGGACGGCTGCGCCATGCAGGCGGAGGATACGCTGACGAATGCAAACAAAAGGGCACATATGAAGGCGAGGGGACGGTTCACGATGGGTCTCCTTCAGGTATTTGGACAAAGTTCTTCCGTTCGCCGCAGAAGGGCGCTTCGAAATTCCAGTCAGTTGAAGATCAGTCGGTCGGTTAGCGGCTCGACGGATTAGCCGCCCGGATCAGGGTCTTGATTCCATCCTCGCGGCGGTGCCGGAGTCCGGGGCGGTTGTGGCAGCCTGGTAACTCCAAGCGCTCGAAGCTCGACCAGATCATCGGCGTTGCGAACCTTGACGCCTGACGCCTTCACCCGGGCCGCGAAGGCCGGATCGACCCCCACCGCGCGGAGCTGGACGAAATCGTCGAGATCGCCCTGAATGCCGGTGGAGCGCATGGCGCTGACATAGGAACCGGTCACACCAACAGCACGCGCTTCCATCAGCTCATCCGCGGTGATTGATGGGAAACCCGCAGCAACGAGCTCGCGTGCATATTCCGGAGTCACGCCTACCGCACGGAGGCCGCTGAAATCCGAGAACTGGACGTTTCCAAGCCGCGGGACTGCAGCACGCATCGCCGCTACATATTCCGGGGTCACGCCGACGGCCTTTGCCTCGATCGCAGCGTCTATTGCTCGATCGCGAGTGCGAGTCTGGACACCGTTGCCGTCGACATAAGTGACCGACCTTGCCCCATTTGGCGCAACTGCCACCATCCTTCGCCGGCCGCTCGAATCCGCCGGATACACTGTGACGGTGGCGCCTGACGGGCTCCGCGCTACGGTTGTGCCGTTGACGCTTTCAACGGTCGCGCCGTTCGGCGCCACGGCACGAACGTCTTCAGTTGGCCGATAGGCGACAACGGGAGCCACAGCGGTCGCTGCAGCGACAGCGGTCGTCACCGAGGTGGAAACGCCCTGGGCAATGATATGCGGAAGATCGGTCGGAACCTCCACTGCAACGGGATCGGCGACGGGGGCAGGTGCACTTACCGCAGTGTGCTGCGACACCGGCTTCACGGCTTTGGGTGCGGGCGGCGTAAACGTGAGTGCAGCAAGGGGGGCCGCAACCAGGACTGCGCCGCTGAAGACGCCCAATGCAAAGGAACGCGCAACAGGGCCACGCACTGACTTGCCGTCGAGGACTCGCGCCACCCTGCGGGCGAGCGAGCTCTTGGATGGAGCGACGCCATGCGCGCCAAGCAGCAGGCCCGGACATTCGTGGCGCGCAACTCCGACCAGCAACTGGGCGTAATCGGTGTCCGGAATATCGGCGCCGAGCACGCTGTCGTCTGCTGCTTCCTCGCGTAGCTGATGCGCTTCGCGGCCGAGGATCCACACCAGCGGATTGAACCAGAATAATGCAGTCGCGACGCGCGCCAGCAGCAGCTTGATCCAGTCCATCCGGGCAACGTGAGCGAGCTCATGGGCGATAATCGCCTCGGCCTCGCCTGCCGCTTCAACCGCTCGGCTGTTGAGCAAGATGACCGGGCGCATCAGCCCCCAGCTGATGGGTGAGGCGAGTTCGTCGCTGGTGAGCAGGGCCGTGCCGTGCTTGAAGCCCATTCTTCGCTGAGCCCGTGCAAGAGCGCTTAGCCAATGACCATCGACGAGGACGTCAGCCCTGGCTCTCAGCGCGATCAATCGACAAAGCGCCAGGAACGTCAGCATGAGCAGGATCGCGGCAGGCACCGCATAGAGCGCAGTTGCCGCCAGCACCGGGCTGAGCGACGGCAAAGACGGTGTCGCCGCGACCTTGAGCGACGGCGCTGCGGGGAGGGGCGTTGCCGGCACGTTTGCAGCTCGAGCAGTCGACGCCACCGGCTGCTGCGCCACAGGCTCGGACGCAGGCACTGCGGCTCGTTCGAACAGTGCAGGGGTCTCGACGTTCCAGCTCGGCAGAACCAGCGGCGCAAAAGCCATAATCACCAGGGCCAGGAGCCCGATGTGAGCCACCCATGATCGCTCGGCCGCAGAGCGATTCTTGAGGAGCTGCAGCAGTCCGAGCGTCAGGCCGGCAATCAAGAGCGACTTGAGCGCTATCCCGAGGAGGACATGCATCAGCGGTCCCCTTTTTCCTTGCGGGCCCGGGCAATCATTTGCTCGAGCTGATTGAGTTCGTCTTCCTTGAGCTTGTCCGACATCCCGAGCAAGGCGCTTGCGGCGCTGGCAGGCGAGCCGTTGAAGAAGACTCGCACGATTTCGCTGAGGGCAGACTTCTTGGCGACCGTGTCCGACACGACCGGGCTGTACAGAAAACCGCGTTCGGATTCCGTCCGCTGCACAAAGCCCTTGTCTTCGAGGCGCTTGAGCATCGCGCGCACTGCCGATCCGCTCAAAAGGACGGGCAGGGCATCGCAGATATCGGAGACGGGAAGGGCGCCTCTTTCGTAAAGGATATCCACGATTTGTCGTTCGCGCGGTGGAAGCTTGCTGAGCATTTTCATTCCTTTCGCACGACAGACTCGCCGCGCTACATTTGTAGACTGCTACATTTGTAGCGTTAATGCAAGCTGAATTGTAGAGCTTTGGCGGATGGGGTGGGATTCGAACCCACGGACGCTTGCACGTCGCCGGTTTTCAAGACCGGTGCCTTAAACCGCTCGGCCACCCATCCAAGGATTCGCT
>Ga0207683_10003464_pt1 | contig 13771 bp, 11 predicted proteins | sample KBSM73metaG_FD_184333 | JGI IMG/M metagenome (GOLD analysis project Ga0207683, IMG submission 184333) | Miscanthus rhizosphere microbial communities from Kellogg Biological Station, Michigan, USA - KBS M7-3 metaG (SPAdes) (version 2) | ecosystem: Host-associated > Plants > Roots > Rhizosphere >...
CACGACGCACTCGAGGAACGTCTCGACGAGCAGCTTCGCGAGCGCCTCGTCGACCTCGCGGTTGACCGCGACGATGCCGCCGAACGCGCTGGTCGCATCGGCCTCTCTGGCCCGCCGGTAGATCTCGGCAAGACCGACAGAGTCCGGGCCGGTCGCGGCGCCGCACGGGTTGTTGTGCTTGACGACGATCGCAGCCGGCTCGGTGAACTCGAGGCAGAGGCCGAGCGCGGCGTCGAGATCGAGGATGTTGTTGTACGAGAGCTGCTTGCCGCCGAGCACCTCGGCGCCCGCGATCGTCGGTCGCCCGGTCCGGACGGCGAGCGGCGACCTGCCATCGGCGTAGAACGCCGCTTTCTGGTGCGGGTTCTCGCCGTAGCGCAGCTCGTACAGCCGCTGCCACTGCACGGTGAGCGTGTCGGGGAGCTCGCGGCGCACCGGCTGCTGGTCGCGCGTGACCGCCGCGGCGTCGTCGATCGACGTCAGGTACGCCGCGATCGCCGCATCGTAGGCCGAGGTGTGCGCGAACGCCTTGCGGGCGAGCTGGAGCCGCCGCGCCGGCGAGACGTCCTTGGTCTGGCGGAGCTCGGCGATCAACGAGTCGTAGTCATCCGGATCGACGACCACCGCGACGCGCTCGTGGTTCTTCGCCGCCGAGCGCAGCATCGAGGGGCCGCCGATGTCGATGTTCTCGATCGCCTCCTCGAACGGCACGCCCTTCGCGATCGTCGCCTCGAATGGATAGAGGTTCACGACGACGAGATCGATCGGCTCGATCCCGTGCTTCTTCATCTCGGCGCGATGCTCCTCGGTGTCCCGCCCGAGTAGCCCGCCGTGAATGCGTGGATGCAGCGTCTTGACGCGGCCGTCGAGGATCTCGGGCGCGCCCGTGTGCTCGGAGACCTGCTTGACCACAACCCCTGCAGCCGTCAGCGCGGCCGCCGTGCCCCCCGTCGACAGGATCTCCACACCGAGCTCTGCCAGGACCTTCGCCAGCTCGACGACGCCCCGCTTGTCCGAAACTGAAACCAGTGCGCGGCGAACCATGCCGCGCGTTTACCACAGATCGCCGGCCGCATTCCGCGACCGCCCGCGCGAGCTGCTAGTTCTTCTCGGCCTTGAGCGCTGCCGCTTGCGCGAGCAGCTCCGCGCCGAGCTCGTCGGGCGACGGCGATCCCATCTTCAGCTTGAGCAGACCGCGGACCTCGACCTGGCGGATGCGCTCCCGCGTCAGGTTCATGATCTCGCCGACCTCCTCGAGCGTGATGCCGCCGCGCTCCGCGACATCGAGCGCGCACGTGTGCTTGAGCTCCCACGGCTCGAGGTCGGGGAAGTTGATCTTGATCGAGCCCGTCTCCGGGTTGATGTCGAGATAGAGGTGGTGCTTGCACGCGACCCACGGGCACGGGCGCTGCTCGCCACGGCACTCCTCGCGGCTGGTCGGCCGCGGGATGTCGACGGGCGGATACATCAGCGCGCCCTGACGGAGCTCCTCGCGCGTCAGCCGCTTCATCGCGATCGTCTTGCTCCGCGGACGCGTGCGCCGCCTCCGCCGGCGGATCTTGCGACTGACCTCGGGCACCTCGCCCTCGGCAGGCTCGATGCCACCGTCTTCGTCGCCCTCATCGCCGTCGAGCTCATCGCCCTCGGCCTCGAGCTCCAGCTCCTCGTCCTCATCACGGTCATCGCTGCTCATGAAACATCTCCTCGGGTGTGGTGGCGGCGCGGGTTACCGCCCCTAGAGCAAGTCCTCGGCGCCCCCCGCGGCGCCGGCGAGACGAAGATTGTCGGTACGCGGAGCGGCGATCTTTCGCGCCAGCTCGCCGAGCCGCTCGACGAGCGAATCGCCCGCTCGCCGGCAGTCGGCCATCTCCTTGTGCAGCTCGCGGCGCGCGTGCACCTCGAGCTGCTCGTGATCCTTGTCGAAGCGAAGCCAGAGCTCCGCCAGGTTCTCGGCGACGCCCTCGATCAGATCCGTGTAGAGCAGGAACTGCCCCTGGATCTCCTCGATCGTGTAGCCGTCGAGCATGTGCTGCTTGACCGCGTTGATCCGGCGCACGACCTTGGCCGGGTACACGCCGAGCGAGCCCTTGTGCTTGCCCTTGCGGCCGACGCGCTTGCTCCGCGGCAGCAGGCCCTGCTGGACGTACTTGCGGAAGCTCGCCTCGGAGAGCTTGATCCCCCGGCTCGTGAACGCGTCCACGATCTGGACGGCCGTCAGGCCCTCCGGATAGGTCGTCTCGATCGCGCGGACCTCTTCCTCGCGAAGCACGCTGCGCGAGCCGCGAGTGGCGTCCGCATCCCGGCCACTCGCACCGCGCGAACCGCGGCTCGGTCCGGCCCCGCTGTCCGGCCCGTCGTCATCCCGGCGTGCCGCGAAGCTCGCCTTCGCCGTCGCGAGACCGCTGCGATCCCGCGCTCCACCCGTCGCGCTTGGCTCGCGATGCGCGCGGAGCGGAACCACGGTTCCGGTCGGCGTCGCATGCGGCTCCCAGCTTCGATCGCGTGAAAACAACGGAATCCCCCTCGGTGACGAGCACGACCGAGCGCGCAACGCGTCCGCACCGCCGAAGCCCACCCCCCTCGGGCTGCGCTTCGAATCTCGGCTTCGCGTGACGGGCTGCGGTCGGTATCCACCCTCGTTGACCGCTGGAAGATCCAGTTTCCGACGAGGTATTGTGACGATATTCGTGTGAATGGAATCGGTCAACGATATCCAACGCGAAAGAGTCAATTTTTTAACTGGGACTCTGTTCAGGTTGTCCGGAGCGGACTCGACTCGCGCTCCGCGCCGCAGTCGGCTAGCGTCGGCGCGGATGAAGCGCGGTCTCGCGAGCTCGCTCTCGTCGGTGAAACGCGGACTCGCGCGCTCGTCGTCGTCGGCGAAACGCGGACTCGCGCGCTCGTCGTCGTCGGCGAAACGCGGACTCGCGCGCTCGTCGTCGTCGGCGAAACGCGCGCTCGCGATTGGCGTCGTTGGCGCGGCGGTGCTCGCGACGCTGCTCGCCCTCCTCCACTCGCCGCCCGCGAGTGCCGAGCTCGAGAACTCGATCTACACGTCGAAGACGGACCGACTCCGGCTCGTCGTGCCGCGCGGCTGGCGCGCGACCGACCAGCCGAGCTACCCCGGCCTGCTCCTCTGGATGATGCGAAGCGAGCCCGAAGGCCGGATCGTCCTGACCTCGGAGCCGTTCACGCGCGACGTCTACTGCTCGTGGCCCGTGCGCTGCCAGATGAGCCACGACGCGTTGCCCGCCAAGCTCGCGTGCGCGCTCGGCAGCAAGCTCGCGACCCAGGGCATGCACGTCGGCCCGGTGCAGGCCGGCCCGAAGGAGAACGAGGATGCCGGGCTTCCGAGTGTCTGGTTCGAGTACGACGACGGTCGTCACTTCCTGCGCCAGGCGCTCGCGATCGATGCCGACCATGTGGTGAGCCTCGTGCTCAGCGCCTCGAGCACCGAGGCCCGCAACGCACATGTCCGCGCGTTCGAGCAGGCGCTCCGCACGCTGCGGCCGCTGACGTCCGAGGAAATGGGAGCGCTCGCCGGCTCCTCCGCGGCACCCGCTGGCTCCGCAGCAACACCCGCTGGCTCTGCAGCGCCAAAGGCTGGCTCTGCAGCAGCGCCCGCTGCCGGCGCAACAGCACCGGTTGGCTCCGCAGCGGCAGCGGTTGGCTCTGCAGCCGCTGCCGGATCTGCGACCAGGCCGGTCACGCCAGCCGGTTCGGCGAGCACCCCACCACCGGCGGCGAGCGGATCGGCGGTGGTCGTGGCCGTCGACGCCGGCGTGCTCGTCGATGCACCACCGGCTTCGGCCGGCTCGGCGATGTTCATCTCCGCTCCTGCGCCACGACTCGATCCGATCGGCCCGTGTCCGCGGCGATGACCGCGCGCCTGCTCGCGCGCCGGATCGCGATGACCGCGCGCCGGATCGCGATGACCGCGCGTCTGCTCGCGCTGGCGGCTCTCGTGATCGTCGCCGGGTGCGGCGACAACGTCGGCCCGTGCACCGGCCGCGGCGCTCCGGTGACGCCGGTACCCTGCCCCTCCGGCGCGTGCACCGATGTTCATGTCGTCGCGCATCCCGACGATGATCTTCTGTTCATGAACCCCGACATCGCGGGCGAGCTCGCCGGGGGACACAAGGTCGTCGTCGTGTACGTGACCGCGGCCGAGCTCACCGATGCAACGCGCGAGTCGTACTGGCGCGATCGCGAGCGCGGCGTGCTCGCGGCATACGGTTTCTTGCTGCACGGCGGACCACTCGCGAACCGGGACGGCATCGACGCGATGTGGAGCGGCGCCGTCGAGCAGCTCGGCGGGCTGACGTTCCAGACGTATCGCAGCGGCGCGGTCACGCTCGTGTTCCTGCGCCTCGGCGACATGCAGACCCAGTGTCTGTGGGAAGACGCGAACGGGTGCAGCACGCTCGATACCCATCCGGTCGCGCCGCCCTACCTCGCCATGACGAAGGGCTGCGCGGACTGCACCGCGCCGATCGCGGCGCAGCAAGTGTCGCGCGGTGAGCTGATCGACGTGCTCGCACAGCTGATGACACGAGAAGCGGCCACGAGCGTCGCGACCCTCGACTCGACGAGCCTGTACTTCGACGCGCTCGGCCCGGCCAGCGACGGCTACCACGAGTACTGGGACCACTACTTCACGGGTCTGTTCGCCACCGCCGCCGCGGCGCGCGCACGACTCACGCTGCCCGGCCTCGCACTGCGCTCGTATCGCGGCTACACGGTCGCGCACGCCCCGGCGAACCTCGACCAGGATGCGGCGTGCACGAAGCTCGATGCGTTCGCGCACTACGCGATGTACGACACGGGCGTCGTCAAGGCGGCGCGCCGCTCGCGGTTCGTGCAGTGCCCGAGCTGCTTCTTCAACGACGCCTATGGCGTGATCTCCGCCGATTCGTGGGAGCGCCGCCAGGTCGTGACCGCGAGCCGCGAGCCCGCCACGTTCGTGGTGCGCCACGGCGACACGTGCATCACGCACGCGATGACGCTCGGCGATTGCGCGGATGCCGCGGTGTTCGCGCGCACGCCCGATGGCCAGCTCGCGAGCGGCGGCCAGTGCCTCGCGGTCGCGACCGCCGGCGGCCATGTCGATGTCCCCGCGCCCGGCTGCAGCGCCGGGCCGTGCACGGCGGCGCCGCCGATCTATCCGCCCGAGCCGGTGACGCTCGGCGCGTGCACTGCACCGGCCGAGGGCAGCTCGCTGTTCGCATTCGACAACGGTCAGCTGCGTACGGCGAACGCGCGCTGCCTGACTGCCGCCGGTACGACCGCAGGCGCGGCGATCACGAGCGATGACTGCCGCGCCGCGACCGCGCACGGCCATGTCGCCGATGCACCGGATCCGGCACAGGCCTGGACGCTCGAGGCGCGTTAGCCTAGCGCCAGGCGCGGAAGTCGATGCGATCCATGCGCGCGCGCAGGATCGAGCCGAGCGCGCTCGTGCTCGCCGCGCCGATCGTCGGCGCCGGAGCAAGCGCCGGCCCGACCACGCCGCTCGCCGCGGGGCCCAGCGCGCCACTCGACGTCGGCCCCAGCGAGCCACTCGAGGCAGCAGCCGCTGCCGCAGGCGCACTCTGGCTCTGCGCGAGCTCGGTGAGGCTCGGCTGTGCAGGCGGCTCGGGCACGTCGATGCGCGGCCCGGTGACGCCGCTCGTGATCGCCGCGATCAGCTGGTTCTGCTCCGCCTCGCGCTCCGCGAGCAGCTCCATCGGACCGATGTCCTCGCAGCCGTACTGCCGATCGGTCGGCGCGCAGTAGACGCGCACGTGCAGGTGGTCGTCGTGGCGCGCGCTGTCGCCGGGTTGCCGGAGCGCGCGGCGCACCTTCACGACGATCCACTCCGGCTCGCCCGCCTGCTTCGCGTGATCGATCAGCAGCTGCGCGAGCGGCTCGTACATGAAGATGTACTGCACCGTCGCCTCGGGCGCGGTGACCAGATCCTTGACGAGCGACCACGTGCGCGGGACGTCGACCGTGATGCCGCTCGCGTCCTTCGCGCGGCCTCGCGAATCGAACACGTGCATCGCGTCCGGCTCGAACGGATTGCCGTCCTTGTCGCGCATGTAATAGAGGAGGTCCGCATCGCGGCCGCTCTGGTGCGAGCGGTGAAACGCGAACGCGCCGCCGCCGCTCTGCGACGACAGATCCGCGACCACGAGCTTCACGTCCGAGTAGCGCTTGTGCATGCGCTTGCCGGTCGCCTCGACGAGGTCGATCAACTCGTCCGTGCCGTAGCGGTTCTTGCGGGCGATCCACACGTCGCGCGTCGTCCAGCCCGTGCCGTCATCGGGGATTCGCGCGGCATCCACCAGGTAGCCGCGATTGGGCTTGCCGACCGAGATGCTGCTGCCATCCGTGATCACGCCAAGCTCGGCGCAACCTGCGAGCAGCGCAAGGGCGGCGAGGACGGCGCGCACTCAGCGAGTATGGCAGACGTGCGCGGAACGGGCGAGGATCGCGTGGAGGACCGATGGTGCCGAGCACGTAGCGAGGCGGTCGCTGATGCGGGCGTCGGTGTCCGGCGCCGGGGGACCGTCGTCCATCGAGGAGCCGGTGACGATCGAGGCGGACAGGAAGATGGCGGGGGTGATCAGGATGCGAGGGCGGGACATGGAAAACGTCTCCAGATGCCGCGGTGCGTAAGCATCGGCCGTGCCGCTCGGATGTCGCCGAAATCGCAGCGCGCGGGGCGGCCAGTCGAGCTGCCGCCGGCAGGTCGAAGCGCCGCTAACCATGGGCGCCGCTTGGGACAATTCGTCGTCGCAGGTTGTCGCAGCTACGGCACCGTGAACGTGCCGCCGAGCTCGACCCAGCCATAGGGATCCTCGGCGCCGTGCACGTCCACCGCGTGCACCGAGCCGTGATAGGTCCCCGACGCGAGCCCCGGCAGCTCGGTGATGAAGTCGGCGCACCACCCGGCCTCGGGATCCATGATCGGCTGGATCATCGTGAAGTCGACGAAGTGAGTGAACTGCGGCGTGTTCGGCAGCGGATCGGGGACGAGCGCCACCGAGATCTCGAACGTGAAGTTGTCGTGCTCCTTGTCGCACACCGGCGCGCGCATCGTCGGTGGCGTGCCATTGCTGAAGTACGGCACCGGTAGCCACATGGGGCCGGTGTTCATGTTCACGACGTGCAGATGAAGGGTCGCGTGCGCGCTCTGCCCGGCGCTCGTGGCGATGAGCTCGACCGCGTAGTCGCCGGCGTCCTCGGCCATCGGCGTGAGCGTGATCGAGTCTCCCGAGATCATCGCGAACCCCGGCAGGTTCGGCGAGGTGATCGTCACGTCGTCGCCGGGCGCGTCGATCACGAACACCTCGACGATCACCGTCGATGGGGCCATGAGCTGGACGGCCTGGGTGCCGACGGAGATCCGGAACGAGCTGCTAGCCCCGCTGGTGCAGCCGGCGATCACCAGCGCCGTGGCGACGAGAAGTCCACGCATGCGGCCAGCGTAGCGCGGACTAGAAGATCTCCGGACACCACGGCGCGACCGGCGTGACGAATGCACGATCGGCGGCCATCACGTCGCCCGACGCGAGTCCCGCAGCGGCGAGCTCGCTCGGTAGCAGGCCGCCGATGAGCACGCGCGGCAACGCGCTCGGCGCGATCGTGACCTGGGCCCTCCCCGACGTCTTCGCACCGCTCGGCAGGTCGTAGACGTCGTCGCCGATGCCCAGCCGGAGCTCGCCGCCCCAGCTACGAGCCGCGAGCGCGCGCGGAATGTCATCCACGCGCAGCCACAGCGAGTCGGCGCGCTTGCGCGTGAGCTGGCGCGGATTGTCGACGAGCAGGTGCAGCGGATCGTCGACCGGCGTGTTCGGCCAGAACACGGTCGGGTGGAGATCGATCGCGCACACGTAGCGCCACAGGCTCGCGACCGCGCGCGTATCGATGCCATGCAGCTCGATGATCTCGACGCGCCCGCCGTGCAGCGACGCATGATTGTCCGTGCGCTGGCGGTACTGCACGTAGCCGACGGGTGCGCCGTCGCGCGTCGCGATCACGTGCCGTCGCTTGCTCGCGCCCCGGCGCGCGAACGGCGACTCGAGAAACCGCCGCTCCTGCCACCACACGGCATCGCGTCGCAGCACGCCCGGGCGCTGCGCCGTGGAGCGCGCATAGATGCCGGGAAACACCTCGCGCGCCCTGCCCTCCTCGATCCAGACCATCTCGTCGAAGCCACCCGCGGCCGCAGCTCCCGCGACGGTCAGCGAGTGCGCGTCGGCGATCTCCGTCACGTGATCGTAGGCGGCGACCGCAAAGCCGTAGCGTCCGTAGATCAGCGCCTCGCTCGCCCACAGACCCGCGATCGCGTGGCCGTGCTCGCGCGCGCGCGCGTCGAACGCCGCCATCAGCTGCGTGAGCACGCCGCGCCGCCGGTGCGTCGAGCGCACGCCGACCATCGTCAGGCCCGCGCAGCCGAGCGAGCCGCCGCCCGGCATGCCGAGCGAGAGATCGTAGAGTCCCGCAACTCCGACGACCTGCGCCCCGTCGAACATCGCCCACGCGTTGCCCGGCGGAATCAACGCGCGAAAGCGCCGGTCGCCATCGGGATCCGCCTCGCCCGTGTCGTCGCCGAACGCGTTCATCATGCACGCGCGGAACGCCGGGACCTCGTCGTCGGTGATCGGACGCAGCTCGAGCATGAGCCGCGACGTTACTAGAGATGAGCCATGCCCTGCGAGCCGCCGTGACAGTCGCTCGCGTTGCAGCCGCCCTTCGCCGGATGATCGGTCATCTGCTGCACGCTCGGGCACAGGCTCGAGCTCACGCGGATCGGATACGCGACCGGGAAGAACGTGTAGAAGTTGCCGTTCGTGCCGACGACCATGTCCTGCGATGCGTTGTTGGCATCGATGATCGTGACCGTCGCGCCGACGGCCGGCGTGTGCCCGTCGGTCTGCATCAGCGTCCCCGCGACCGCGAAGCCGTGGAAGTGGCAGCTGTTCATGCAGTCGAGCCCGGGGTTGTGGTGACCGTCGCTATGGAGCGAGCTGGCCGGCTTGCACATCGGTGCCGCATCGGCGCCGCCGGTGACCGGAGCGTCGATCGTGCCCGCCGGGCCGTCGCCGCCACCGGTGCGTGCATCGTGACCGCCGCCCGGCGCGGCGTCGGTGCCCGTGCCGGTGTCCATCTGCCGCGTGCATGACATCGCGATGACAGCGATCAGCGCCCACTTCATGGCGCCGCGCCCTGCACGAAAAAAGCCACCGCGCGTACACGCGGTGGCCATGACTTACATCGTTGTGCTGCGCACGCCCCGTACTACGAGGCGCGCTCAGTGTGCAGCTTACTGCTTGTCCTCGAACTCGGCGTCGATGACGTCGTCGTTCTTCGGCGCCTCGCCGCCACCACCCTCGCCTCCGCCTCCGCCACCGCCACCGGCCTCACCGCCGGACTGCTTGTACATGGCCTCGGCGAGCTTGTGCGCCGACGACTGCAGCTTCTCGAAGGCGCCGCGGAGCTCCTCGGGATTGCCGGTGTCGCGATTGCGCTCCAGCACTTCCTTCGCCTCCTTGAGGGCCTCCTCGATCATCAGCTTGTCCTCGGGCGAGAGCTTCGCCGAGTTGTCGGTGACCAGCTTGTCGGTGCCGTAGATCAGCGTGTCGAGCTGGTTACGAGCCTCGATCGCTTCCTTGCGCGACTTGTCCTCGGCCTCGTGCTGCGCGGCGTCGTCGACGGCGCGCTTGATGTCGGCCTCGGTCAGACCGCTCGACGCCTCGATGCGGATCGTCTTCTCGGCGCCGGTCGCCTTGTCCTTGGCGGCGACGTTGAGGATGCCGTTCGCGTCGATGTCGAAGGTCACCTCGATCTGCGGCACACCGCGCGGAGCCGGCGGGATGCCGGTCAGCTGGAACTTGCCGAGGGTCTTGTTGTCCTTCGCCATCGGACGCTCGCCCTGCGTGACGTGGACCTCGACGGACGACTGGTTGTCAGCCGCGGTCGAGAACGTCTCGCTCTTGCGCGTCGGGATGGTCGTGTTGCGCGGGATCAGCACCGTCGCGACACCACCGAGAGTCTCGATGGCGAGCGAGAGCGGCGTGACGTCGAGCAGCAGGATGTCCTTGACGTCGCCCGAGAGGACGCCGCCCTGCACCGCCGCACCGAGCGCGACCACCTCGTCGGGGTTCACGCTCTTGTTCGGCTCGCGCTTGAAGAACTCCTTGACCTTCGCCTGCACCATCGGGATGCGGGTCGAGCCACCAACGAGGACGACCTCGTGGATGTCTTCCACCTTCTTGCCGGCGTCGGCGAGCGCCTTCTTGCACGGCTCCATCGCGCGGTTGACGATGTCCTCGATCTGCCGCTCGAACTGGCTGCGCGACAGCTTCTTCAGGAGGTGCTTCGGACCGGTCGCGTCGGCGGTCAGGTACGGGAGGTTGATCTCCGTCTCCTGGACCGACGAGAGCTCGATCTTGGCCTTCTCCGCCGCCTCCTTGAGGCGCTGGAGGACCATCTTGTCCTTGCTGACGTCGATGCCGGTGTCCTTCTTGAACTCGGCGACGAGCCAGTCCATCAGGCGGTTGTCGATGTCGTCACCGCCGAGGTGCGTATCGCCGTTGGTCGAGACGACCTCGACGACCTTGTCGCCGACCTCGAGGACGGAGATGTCGAAGGTGCCGCCGCCCATGTCGAACACGGCGATCAGCTGCTCCTTCGTCTTGTCCAGGCCGTACGCGAGCGCGGCCGCGGTCGGCTCGTTGATGATGCGCTTGACCTCGAGACCGGCGATGCGGCCGGCGTCCTTGGTCGCCTGGCGCTGCGAGTCGTTGAAGTACGCGGGGACCGTGATGACCGCTTCGGTCACCGGCTCACCCAGATACTCCTCGGCGGCGCGCTTCAGCTTCATGAGCACGCGCGCGCCGATCTCCGGCGGCGAGTACTTCTTGCCGCGGATCTCGAACGCGACGTCGCCGTTGTTCGCCCTGACGAGCTTGAACGGGACGCGCTTGCTCTCTTCCTGCGTGATGGGATCCTCGAACTTGCGCCCCATGAAGCGCTTGCTCGAGAACACGGTGTTTTCAGGATTCGTGATCGCCTGACGACGAGCGATATGGCCAACCAGGACCTCGCCCTTCTCGTCGAAGGCGACCACCGACGGGGTCAGCCGCTGGCCTTCCTCGTTGGAGATGACCTTCGGCTCCTTGCCCTCCATGATCGCGACCACAGAGTTGGTGGTGCCCAGGTCGATGCCGATGATCTTGCCCATGACTGTTTTTTTCTCCGACTACGAATTGTCTGCTGGCCAACCTAAGTACGGGTCAACCACCCGTCAAGGCTCAGATGCCAACCAACAACCGGGCAGTGTCGGCTAGCCGTTCGCGCGGGATCTCGTAGGCGGCGGAAAGCCGCGTCACCTGCGCATCCATCCGTGCGCCGACGACACGGTTCCCCACGAACCGGCCTGCGAACAGGCAGGCAATGAACGGGAGTACCGCGCCCAGCACGCTGATCCGCAGGCTTGCCCAGCCGCCGTGCTGGAACTGGAGCTCGGTCAGGGCCCAGTAGCCGAGCCCCGCGGGAACCAACCCCCCGATCGCGAAGATCGCGAGCCAGGTCGTGCGCGTGCGGTCCCGCCACGCCCCGAGCTTCCGCGTGGCCTCCTCCTCGCGCTCATTTTCCCCGAGGACATCGGACATCTCGCGATAGGGGGCCTCGCTCATCAGTTCGACTCGCCCGATCCGAGCCGGAACCACAAGGTCCGCGGCGTGCTGCACAGTTGGCACCGCACGTCGACGGCCCGCAGGCCCGAGCGCGGCGCCCGATGATCGTGGAGGCGATACGCACCGTCACACTGCGGGCAGGTCATCGCCGCGGCGCGGGTCTCGACGACAGCCGCCGAGACCAGCTCGATCGGATGCTCCGGCGAGCCGCCCGGCGTGAGGGCCGCGAGGCGCTCGCGGTCGCGGACCAGATGACGAAGGACGCGCTGCTTACGGTTCCACACGGGGGATCGAGCCGTCAGCGCGCGTCCGGTCGCGAGAAATCACGCCGAGGGATGGGTCTCGGCCTGCGCGGCCTTCGACATCTCGAGGATCGACGGCGGCGGGTCCTTCAGCGCGAGCGCGAGGACTTCATCCATGCGCTTCACCGAGAGGATCTCCATCTCCTTCTTCACCTCGTCCGGCACGTCGATCAGATCCTTCACGTTGCGGTCGGGAATGATCACGCGCTTGATGCCGGCGCGGTGCGCCGCGAGCAGCTTCTCCTTCACGCCGCCGATCTGCAGCACGTTGCCGCGCAGCGTGATCTCGCCGGTCATCGCGACGTCGGGCCGCACCGCCACGCCCGTGAGGAGCGAGACCAGCGCGGTGTACATCGTGATGCCCGCCGACGGGCCGTCCTTGGGCACGGCGCCCGCGGGGACGTGGACGTGGAGGTCCTTGTTCTCGAGGAAGTTGCCCGGATCGAGACCGAGCGCGGCGGCGCGGCCACGCACGAACGAGAGCGCGGCCGTGACCGACTCCTTCATGACGTCGCCGAGCTGTCCGGTCAGCGTCAGCTTGCCCTTGCCGGGCATCTGGGTCGCTTCGATGAACAGGATGTCGCCGCCGACCGCGGTCCACGCCAGGCCGGTCGCGACGCCCGGATCGGCCGTGCGATCCGCGACCTCGCTGACGAACTTCTTCGGACCGAGGATGTCCTCGACCGCAGCCGCATCGACGATCTCGTGCTCCTTGGCCTGGCCCTCGGCGACCTTGACGGCCACCGCACGGCAGGTCGAGCCGATCTCGCGCTCGAGGTTACGGACGCCGGCCTCGCGCGTGTAGCTGTCGACGATCTCGAAGATCGCATCGTCGGTGATCTCGCACCGATCGTTGTTGAGACCGTGATCGTCGAGCTGCTTGGGCACGAGGAACTTGCGAGCGATCTGCTTCTTCTCCTGCCGCGTGTAACCGGGCAGCTCGATGATCTCGAGACGATCGCGCAGCGCCCACGGGATCGGGTCGAGCTGGTTCGCGGTCGCGATGAAGAGGACCTTGCTGAGGTCGAACGTCACCTCGAGGTAGTGATCCGAGAACGAGCTGTTCTGCTCGGGATCGAGAACCTCGAGGAGCGCGCTCGCCGGGTCGCCCCGAAAGTCGTGACCGAGCTTGTCGATCTCGTCGAGCACGAACACGGGATTGTTCGTCCCGGCCTTCTTGATGCCCTGGATCACGCGACCCGGCAGCGAGCCGACGTAGGTACGCCGGTGACCGCGGATCTCGGCCTCGTCGCGCACGCCGCCGAGCGAGATGCGGCCGAACTTGCGTCCGATCGCACGCGCCACGGAGCGGCCGAGCGAGGTCTTGCCGACGCCGGGGGGGCCCGCGAGACACAGGATCGGGCCCTTCTTGTCGTTCTTCAGCTTGCGGACCGCCATGTACTCGACGATGCGCTTCTTCACCTTGTCGAGATCGTAGTGATCCTCGTCGAGGCAGCGACGAACTTCAGGAAGCTCGATGTGATCGTCGGTCGAGATCGACCACGGCAGCTCGACGAGCCACTCGAGGTACGTCCGCGTGACCGTGTACTCCGCCGAGCTGGGCTGCATGCCCTTGAGGCGATCGAGCTGCTTCTTGGAGACCTTCTCGGCCTCCTCCGGCATCTTCGCCTTGGTGATCTTCTCGCCGAACTCCTCGAGGTCACCGCCGCCGTCATCGAGCTCGCCGAGCTCTTCCTTGATGGCCTTGAGCTGCTGGCGCAGCACGTACTCGCGCTGGTTGCGGCCCATCTCCTCCTGCACCTGGGTGTTGATCCGCTCGCGGAC
>Ga0207683_10003471_pt1 | contig 13756 bp, 14 predicted proteins | sample KBSM73metaG_FD_184333 | JGI IMG/M metagenome (GOLD analysis project Ga0207683, IMG submission 184333) | Miscanthus rhizosphere microbial communities from Kellogg Biological Station, Michigan, USA - KBS M7-3 metaG (SPAdes) (version 2) | ecosystem: Host-associated > Plants > Roots > Rhizosphere >...
GGGACACCGACGGCTTGAAGTTCGACCACTCGATCACCGCCTCGCGCCGGTCGGCATCCACGATCACGTGATCGACCGTCCAGCGCGTGCGGAACTCGCCACCGAACCTGTCGCCGAACCCGTGTCCGATCGCGTCGGCACCGCGGAACGCGCGCTGCGGAGAGCCGTCCGGGTACGTGTCGCCGTCGGGAAAGTAGTGCACCGCGTCCGGGGCGAAGAACGAAGCAATCGCGCCGGCGTCGCCCGCAGTGCAGGCATCGAAATAGGCGCGAATCGTCCGCTCGTGATCGACGGCAGGCATCTGAGCCTTCGGGCTCTCGGGCGCTCAGCGCGGCTCTGGGCCGGTGGCTGCGGACTGGGTCTGTCCGATGAGTGCGTGAAGGAACCGGTTCGCCGTCGTCTGGCCGCGGCCCCAACCGGTGAGCGCGAACGACCCGCCGGTCGCGATCGTCGCCTCGATCGTCGAGGGTGCGCGCTCGATCAAGGAGACGGTCAGCCTGGGTCCCGTGCCCAGGATTCCCGTCCTGAAGACCAGCGTTCCGGGACGGCTCGCGGGCGCGAAGTACGTCATGCCCTGCTGGGCCGCGACGTGCCGTGCGGTCACTTCGGCGTTCTCCAACGACGTCGCGAGTGTGCCGTGGACGACGCTCATAGCTTCACCTCGGTCTCCGGATGGGGTGTGACTGACCGTATCCGACTGAGATTGGCGGCGTTTCCCTGGTTACGAATCGGGCGCCGGCAGGAATGCGAAAGGGTTGGAACCTCGTCGCCTCTGCGGAAGCTGACGCCACACGTTTGCGGTGACACAATTGGCGCGTGACGTCGGCGGTCTCGGTCCCGAATGAGCTCATCCCGAAGCACGCCGAGCGTCTCCTCTCGCATCCGGTCGGCCGGGACGACCTCGCGCTGGCGTTCTCCGAGAGCAGCGCGTCATCGGCGGAGGTTCTCGTCACGGGCGATTCCTTCTTTCCGAGGATGCTCGACGACATCAGGGCGGCCTCGTCTTCGGTGCACGTCAACCAGTTCGGCTTCCGACCGGGGCTCGTCGGAGACATGTTCGCCGACGCGCTGATCGCCAAGGCAGCGGAGGGCGTCCCGGTGAGAGTCATCGTCGACCGGCGAGGCTCGGATCCGGAGCGCGCCGGCCGCGGACTGTACGAGCGACTGGTGTCGGGCGGTGTGCAGGTCTGGGTGGTGCGGGCGATGCAGGTGCGTGCGCGGTGCGGGCAACTCGGCGCCGGAGGGGTGAACCGGTGGAACCTCGGCGCGCTTGGGCACGTTGACCACCGCAAGCTCACGGTCGTCGACGGACGCGTCGGGTGGGTCGGGGGCGCCGGCATCGAGGATCACTTCCAGGATGGTCGCTTTCACGACCTGTTCGTACGTGTCACCGGGCCGGTCGTGGCGCAAGTCCAGCTCGTCTTCCTGGCGAGCGTCCGCTGGCTCGGCGGGGAGGTTCGACTCTCGTCCCTGCATGACCTGTTCCCCGTACTCGAGGCGGGTGGGGCGGCCCTGCGGGCGCGCGTGCTCCAGAATGCGCCTGGACGCTTCCGGCCGGTCACGACCGAGCTCGTGCGACTTCTCGAGGGCGCGACCGAGACACTCGACGTGGTCAACCCGTACGTGACCGACCGCGGGATGATCCGACGGATCGCGCAGGCCGCAGAGCGCGGCGTCAGAGTCCGCCTCTTCGTCCCTGAGAAGGTGAACCACGGAGGGTGTGAGTCGGCCCTGCGGTACCACCACGCGCGTCTCCTCGACGCGGGCGTGCGGATCATCGAGCACCCGGCGATGCTTCACGCCAAGGCGTTCGTTCGCGACGGCGAGGAGGTACTCGCCGGAACGTGCAACCTGGACGCATGGAGCTTGAAGCGCTTCTTCGAGATCGACCTCCAACTCTGGTCCAGAGATGTCGCGGCGCAGTTCGAGGAGCGCTTCAGCGCGCCCGCCGAAAAGGTCTCCCGACCCGGTCAGCCGCTCGTCGGCGGGACGCGACGTCTCAAAGCGACGGCGTTTGCCACGCTGTCACCACTCCTCTGAAGCGGGGCTCGTGCCTGTTTCGCAGCGATCCTCGGCGCTGCCGGCCGCCAGGGCTGGTGACGTTCGCAGGTATATGCTGGCCAACGATCCGCCGGCCCGCTACCCGATGGAGACCTCGACGTGTCCACAACGCCGCCAGACGTGCCCAACGGACCGACCGCTGGTGCTACCGCCGGGACACCGACACCGCGCAAGCAGAAGCGTCCAATCGTGTGGATGGTCGTTGCGGGCATCGCGATCCTGGCAGCGGTCGGATTCGGCATCTGGGCTTTGAATGTCAACTCCGACCTCAACTCGACCCAGTCCGATCTGCAGGCACAGAAAGCCGCGACGGAGGCCGCCGAGGCGCAAGTGGCAGCACAAACCGAAGCCGCAACAGCTGCCGCCAACGAGTTGGAGCAGATCAGTTCCGACAATGAGGTCTATGTCGTGTCGAACGACGATGTCGCCCAGGCCGAGAGCGAGGTCGCGGCGGCCGAGAAGGCCGTGGCCGACGCAGACGCGGCCGCCGCTGAGGCGAGCGCCAATGTGTCGGCTGCGCAGGACGAGGCGGCGAAACTCCGCGGCGAGCTCGAGCAAGCCCGAGCCGAGCGTGAGCTGGCACGAGCGGAGCGCGAGCAGGCACGAGTCTGTGCCCGAGGGTCACTCGGGGTACTCTCGAAGCTAGGGAAGGACGAGTCTGACGCCGCCGCGTCGGAGCTCGAGACTGTCTCGAGCGCGTGCACCGCATCTGTTTCCGGCTAGAACCTGTGCTCCCCTGAAGCATCCTCTCCCGCACCCGTGGCGGGGGCCGATCACGGTGGGCGGAGCCTGCAATGAGGCACTTTCGTCTGTCCGCCGGCATTCGTGGGTGCTCGGGGTTGGCGGTCTGACTTCACCAGACTGTCATCACTCGTGTGCGTCTCGGGTGACCGATGCTCAGCGATGGCTGGGCCCGCCGGTCAGTCGATGCCTTCGATGATGCGGAAGTCGCGCTCGACGCCGTCGGGGAGGGCCGCCAGCGCCTTCCGGTATGCCTCGCTCTCGTATGCCGCGACGGCCTGTTCAAAGCTGTCGAACTCGATCAGAACGACGCGTTGCGTGATTCCGGCTTCGTGGGCGACGACTCGCTCGCCACGGGACAAGGTGCGCCCGCCCCCAGCCTGGACAGCCGCACGGGCCAGCTTGTTGTAGGCAGCCAGCGTCTCAGGGTCGGAAATGGCGGGGTAGACACTGACCCAGTAGCCCTTAGCCATGGAAACCTCCTGTGTTCGCCACCCGTTTTGCGTAGGGGCCGTTGTTGTGTCCGGACGCATTGCGGATCTCCGCTCCAGTCCGTCCCTGTCCGTCAGAGATCGCCGGCGTCCTCCGTACTGGGCGGGACCCTCTCGCCGGCGAGACTGTCACCAGCACCGTCACCACCGCCAGCGGATACCGCTATTTGCAGGACTTTCGTTATCGGGGCGAGAGGATTTGAACCTCCGACCGCCCGGCCCCCAGCCGGGTGCGCTACCAGACTGCGCTACGCCCCGTTCGCAGGCCAGTATAGCCCCCGGTCGGCGCGCGCCCCGGACCCGCGAGGCCCGGCCGCCCGTAGACGAGCATGGCAGTCGCTCCGGTTCGCCCGCTCCTGGCTGCCGCGTGCGCAGAGCTCGCGGACGATCTCAGGGAGCTGGCGTGGATCGCGGGAGATCAGGCGGCGCGAGCAGCCCTCGACGATGACGGGCGCCTCGTGGCCGAGCTTCGAGCGCAGGCCCTCCAGGATGGTTGCGTGCTCGAAGCCCTCGCGCGTGCGGTGGGAGACGGCCGGAATCGACGCGCGCTGCGTGTTGCGAGCGCCCGGAGAACCGAGCTCGCGCACGCGATCCGCCGCCGGCAGGCCGTCCTCGCGGGCGCGCTCGTGGCCTCCTCCTGGCAGTCGCCGTCGATCCGCCACGCTCGCTGCTCGCAGGCCGGTCCGGCTGACGGGCAGGTGACGGCGCACCACGACGACTACGCGCGCGATCGCCACCCGGCGGGCGTCTTCTACGAACGCAGGCTGGCCGCGACGCGCTCGCCGGGCTGCTCTGCGCTGCTGACCAGCTGCGGCATGTCGGCCGTCGTCGTTGCGCTCGCCCGGTTGGAACGCGAGGGTGCCCTGGAGGACGTGCTGATGGGAGCATCCACCTACCACGAGACGCGCGACCTCCTGCGGCGCGCGTCACCGGGCGGGCTATGCGTCGGAGAGCATCCGGACGAAGCGTTCGAGGCGGCCATCGAGCGCCGGCGCCCGACCTGTGTCGTCCTCGATGCAGTTGCCACCGAGGATGGGGCCGCCGTGCCGGACATCGACGGGATCGCGGCGCGGCTGGCGGCTGCCCGGCCGGGGGCCTGGCTTGTCGTGGACATCACGGGCGCGCCACTCGCGGCGAACCCCCTCGAGTTGCCCGAGATGCGGAACGGCAGGCTGCGCGTGCTCGCGATCGAGAGCCTCACCAAGCACGCGCAGCTCGGTCTCGACCGCGTCACCGCGGGGGCGATCTACGCGGCCCGCCGCGATGCGCCGGCCCTGGACGAGCTACGAGAGCATCTCGGCGCCAACATCGCCGATGCGTCCGTGCACGCCCTCCCCACTCCCCAGCGCCCGGTGCTGGCGCGGCGGCTGGCACGCCATGCGCGCAATGCCGGCGCCCTTGCCCGGCGCATGGCGGCGGCGGCCCCGCCGGGCGTCGTCGCCCATCCTGCGCTCGTGTCGCATCCGGGCCACGACCGGTTGCCCGCGACGTGGCTGACGCTGCGCCTCGGGACACCCGAGCGGGCCGCTGCATTCGTGGAAGCAGCCCTGGCGCACGCTCGGGCGCGCGGCACCGCGCTCGTCGAGGGCGCGAGCTTCGGGCTGGATACGACGCGCATCTACGCTCCCTCGCCGGGCCAGGGCGAGTCGTGCGGGTTCGTCCGCATCAGCGCGGGCATCGAGCACGCCGAGTCTCTCGAGCGGCTCGGCCGCGTGCTCGTGCGCGCGCTGCGCGAGGCGTAGGTTGCGTACGCTCCAGGCGTGTCCGCGTCGTCCCCCGAGGCGTTCGAGTCGCTCGTGCGCGACGCGCTGGACTCGCTGCCCGGCTGGCTCGCTCCCTACCTCGCGCGCATCAGCGTGCAGATCGACGAGCGGCCGCCACCGGGAGAGGGCGATGTCTACGCGTTCTTCGACGGTCCGGCGCTCGGCGACGACCCGGTCGGCCAGCTGCCGCCGGTGATCACGCTCTTCCGCCGGCCGCTGGTCGACGACTTCGGGCACGACCCGGCCGTGTTGCGTCACGAGGTGCAGATCACCGTGGCGCACGAGCTTGCGCATCTCTTCGGGTTCGGCGAGGAGCGCCTCGACGAGCTCGGCTACGGCTGATCAGCCGGCGCCCGTGCGCATGCGGTTGATCGTCGCGACAAGCTCGGCCGTGTCGACCGGATCGTCCTCGTGATCGCTCGCGCCATGGCGCAGACGCAGCGCCGCCCAGGCCATCAGATCGCGCATCGAGACCATGCCGATGACACGGCCGTGGTCGACGATCGGCAGGTGGCGGAAGTGCCCGTCGACCATGATCGCCATGGCCTCGGGGAGGCCCGTCGTGGCCGATGCCGTGAGCACGTGGGCGACCATCCGGTCACTGACCTTGAGGTCTGGATCGAACCCCTGGGCCAGCACGCGCAGCAGGTCGCGCTCGCTGATCACGCCCACCAGCTTGTCGCCGTCGATCACGCAGGCGGCGCCGGTGTCGTGGTCGACCATGCGGTGGGCGGCCTCGGCCAGCGTCGTGTCCGGCGTCACGGACAGAACGCTCGTGTTCATGAGGTCGGCGAGCTCCACAGGCCCTGACCCTAGACCAGCAGGAGCAGCGGGTGCTCCAGATACCGGGTCACGGTCTGCAGCAGGCGCGCGCCGTCGGCACCCGACGCGGCGCGGTGATCGACCGAGAGGTTGACCGTCATCAGCGGCCGCACCACGACCTGACCCCCCACGCCGGTCGCGCGCTCGACGACGCTCCCGACGGCCAGGATGCCCGGCTCGGGCGGATTGATGATCGCCTGGAAGCTCGTGATGCCGAGCATGCCGAGGTTCGAGACGCTGAACGTGCCGCCCTCGATCTCCTGCTGGCGGAGCGAGCCGGAGCGGGCGCGCGCCACGAGATCGCGCGCGACGACCGCCAGCTCGCGCAGCGGCAGCGAGTCGGCGTTGCGGATGACGGGCACGATCAGGCCCTCGTCGAGCGCGACGGCCACGCCCACGTGCGCGGCGCCGTGCTGGTAGAGCTTGCCGTCGATCCAGGAGCGGTGGAACTGCGGGTGGTCGCGCAGCGCAAGCGCGCAGGCGCGCACGATCAGGTCGTTGACCGTCAGCTTGACGCCCTCGTCCGCGAGCTCGGCGTTGAGCTCCTCGCGCAGCGCGAGCGCCTTGGCCATGTCGATCTCGCACTGCAGATAGAAGTGCGGCACCTGCGCCTTGGACTCGCTCATGCGCCGGGCGACGGCCTTGAGCATCGGGCTCGGCTCGATCACGGTGTCGGCCTCGGGCGGAGCGGCAGCCGCGCGTGCCGGAGCAGGAGCCGGAGCGGACGCCGGTGCCTGCGCCGGAGGCGCCGCAGCTGCGGGCGCGGCGGACGCGCCGCCGGCCAGCGCGCGCTCGACGTCGACACGCACGATGCGCCCGTCGGGTCCACTGCCCTTGCCGGCCAGGCCGCGCAGGTCGAAGCCGGCGTCGGAAGCCATGCGCCGCGCGACAGGGCTGGCCTTGAGAGTGCCGCCGCCCGCCGGGGGCGCAGGCGCGTCGGGCGCCGGTGCGGCGGCGACCGCCTCGCTCGCAGCCGGCGGCGCGGCCTCCGTCTCGCCCGCTCCATCGGCCGCGGCGGCGTCGCCATTGCCGGAAGCGGCAGAGAAGCCCGAGACGTCCTCGCCCTCGGCGCCCACGACTGCGATGGGTGCGCCCAGCTCCGCGGCCTCGCCGTCCTGCACGAGGATGCGCAGCAGCACGCCGTCGGAATAGGCGTTGAGCTCCATCGTGGCCTTGTCCGTCTCGATCTCGGCGAGCACGTCGCCTTCGTGCACGGCGTCGCCCTCGTGCACGAGCCAGCGGGCGATCGTGCCCCGCTCCATCGTGTCCGAGAGCCTCGGCATGACGATCTCTTCGGCCACCTACGCCTCCGCCAGCAATCCGCAGTCGGCGAGCAGGCCTCGGGCGGCCTTCTCGATCTTGTCCTCGAGCGTCAGGGCGGCGAGCTCCAGCGGCTTGGAGTACGGCATCGGCGCCTCGGCCCCGCCCACGCGCTCCACGGGTGCGTCGAGGTCGTCGAAGCACTCCCGCGAGATGCGCGCGGCGAGCTCGGCCCCGACGCCGTAGGTCGCCCAGCCCTCCTCGGCCACGAGCGCACGCGACGTCTTCTTGACGCTCTCGATGACCGTCTCGGCATCCAACGGGCGCAGCGAGCGCAGGTCGACGACCTCCACCTCGATGTCGTGCTGAGAGAGTCGGTCGGCCACCGTCAGCGCGCGCCGCACCGTGTAGCTGTGGGCGACGATCGTGAGATCGCGGCCCTCGCGCACGACCTGCGCACGGCCGATCGGCACCGTGAAGTCGTCGCCCGGCTCGGGCAGCGCGCCGTTGACGTTGTAGAGCACGAGGTTCTCGACGAAGAGCACGGGATCGTCGTCGCGGATCGCCGACTTGAGCAGGCCGTAGGCGTCGAGCGGCGTGGAGGGCGCGACGACCTTGAGGCCGGGCGTGTGCGCGAACATCACCTCGAGGCTCTGCGAGTGCTGCGCCGTGAGCTGCGCGCCGGCGCCGGCGGGCGTGCGGATCACGAGCGGCACGCCGACCTTGCCGCCGAACATCTGCCGCACCTTGGCCGCGTGGTTCACGACCATGTCCATGGCAACGAGGATGAAGTTGATCGTCATGATCTCGACGACCGGCCGCAGGCCGAGCATCGCGGCGCCCACGCCGGCACCGACGAAGCCCTCCTCGGCGATCGGCGTCTCGCGCACGCGACGCGGCCCGTACTTCGCGTAGAGGCCGGCCGTGACCTTGTAGGAGCCTTCGAAGCGGCCGATCTCCTCGCCCATGAGGAAGACCTTGTCGTCGCGCGCGAGCTCCTCGTCGAGGGCGCGCCGCAGGGCCTCGCGGTAGGTCACGCCCGCCATGCGCGCGTCCCCTCTCGCTCGCCGAACGGCCCGCCGCGCTCCATGCGCGAGAACTGCTCGCGCCAGTTGGCGTCGCCGTAGACGTTGTCGTACAGCCCTGCCGGATCGGGCGCAGGATCGGCGGCAGCCTGGCGGATCGCGGCGTCGATCTCGGCGTTGACCTCGCTGCGCAGGCGCGCGACGGTCTCGGCATCGATCCCCATCTGCGCCACGAAGCGGTCGATGGGATCGTGCTTCTTCGCCTCGGCGACCTCTTCGGGCGCGCGGTAGACCTTGCCCGCATCGGCGACGGAATGCCCGCGGAAGCGGTACGTGGTCGTCTCGAGCAGCGCCGGCCGGCGCTCGTCGCGCGCGCGGCGCAGCAGCCGGTCCGCGGCCTCGCGCACGGCCAGCAGATCGTTGCCGTCCACGCGCTCGCCGTGCATACGGTAGGCCGCGGCGCGCTTCCACTGCTCGGGCTCAGCCGAGGCCATCTCGACCGAGGTGCCCATGCCGTAGCGGTTGTTGATGACCTGGAAGACGATCGGAAGGTTCCAGATCGCGGCCAGGTTGAGCGACTCGTGGAAGGCGCCGATGTTGGTCGCGCCCTCGCCCAGCTGGCAGAGCACCGCATTCGGCTTGCTCTCGTAATCGAGCGCGAGCGCGACGCCGACGGCGATCGGCAGCTGGCCGCCGACGATGCCCCAGCCGCCCAGGAAGTGGCGCTCGACGTCCAGCAGGTGCATCGAGCCGCCGTAGCCGCCAGCGACGCCGGTGGCCTTGCCGAACAGCTCGGCCATGACACGGTGCGGCTCGGAGCCGACGGCCAGCGCCGTGCCGTGGTCGCGATAGCTCGCGAGCACGTAGTCGCCCGGTTCCATCGGATCGATCGAGCCGACGTTCGCCGCCTCCTCGCCGATCGCGAGATGGCAGTAGCCGCCGATGCGCGCACGGGTGTACTGCTCCTCCGTCCGCTCCTCGAAGCGGCGGATCAGCAGCATCTTGCGCAGAAGCCGCTCCGCCGTCGCCGCATCGACTGCGACTGACGAGTGCTGTGTAGCGCTCACCGGCTCAGTCTAGACGTCAAGGGAGCTTGGGCATCAGGCTGTCGTGGACGGCTGCGATGCGCTCGGCGGCGCCGGCCAGCGGCACCGTCTCGGACTCGCCGGTCCGCCGCTGGCGAACGTCGACCGTGCCGTCGTTGACGGTGCGCTTGCCGACCGTCACCCGCAGCGGGGCGCCGATCAGGTCGGCGTCGGCGAAGCGCACGCCCGGGCTGCCCTCGCGATCGTCCACCATGCAGGTCAGCCCGCGCTCCTCGAGCTCCGCGGCCAGCCGATCGGCGTGTGCCGGCGCCTCGTTGCCGATTGCCACCAGCCAGATGTCGAACGGCGCGATCGGTGCGGGCCAGATGCAGCCGTGCTCGTCGAAGGACTGCTCGATCGCGGCCGCGGCGATGCGCGCCGGGCCGATGCCGTAGCTGCCCATCCAGATCGGCTGCTCGGCGCCGAGCTCGTCCAGGTAGGTCGCGCCCATCGCCTCGGCGTACTTCGTACCGAGCTTGAAGATGTTGCCGATCTCGATCATCGGCTCGATCGTCAGCACGCCGCCGCAGTGGGGACAGGCATCGCCCGTCTCGACCTCGTGCAGGTCGGCGAAGGTCGCCTTGTAGTCGCGCCCGGCCTCGACGCCGGTGAGGTGCCAGCCCGTGCGATTGGCGCCGGTCACCCACGCGCCCTCGCGCAGCGTCTCGTCCGCCACGATGCCGCCGATCGCGCCCTCGCGGATGCCGACGGGGCCGATCGAGCCGGGCTTTGCGCCGAATGCGGCCTCGATCTCCTCGGGCGTGGCGCCGCGCGTGCCTTGCTTGAGCACCTTGCCGAGCTTGAGCTCGTGCAACCGGCGATCGCCTCGTACGAGCGCGAGCCACACCTTGCCGTCGTCGGCGACGACCGGCATCGCCTTGCTCGTCGTGCGCGCGTCGATGCCGAGGAAGCCCGCCAGCCCGTCGATCGTCGTCACGCCTGGGGTCTCGACCTCGACGACCTCCGCGCTGGGAGGCGAGGGAGCGCGATCGATGCGCGAGACCGCCATCTCGACGTTGGCGGCGTAGTCGCAGCCGCTGCAGCGCGCCACGCGATCCTCCCCCGCGCTCGAGGGCGCCATGTACTCGTGCGCCATGGTCCCGCCCATCAGGCCCGTGTCGGACTCGACCTTGTAGAACGTCAGCCCGCAGCGCCGGTAGATGCGGTCGTACGCCTCCTCGTGCTTGGCGTAGCCCTCGTCGAGGCCGGCCTGGTCGCGATCGAGCGTGTAGGAGTCCTTCATCGTGAACTCCCGGGTGCGCAGCACACCGCCCTGGGGCCGCGCCTCGTCGCGCTCCTTGATCTGGATGTGGTACCAGATCTGCGGCAGGTCGCGATAGCTGCGGATCGTCTGCGAGGCGTGCAGCGCGACGATCTCCTCGTGGGTGATCGCGAGCACGAGCTCGCGATCGGCGCGGTCGCGCAGGTGGAAGACGACGTCGATGTCGAAACGACCGGAGCGCTTCCAGATCTCCGCCGGGTGCAGCACCGGCATGAGCATCTCCTGGCCGCCGATGCGATCCATCTCCTGGCGGATGATCTCCTGCGCGCGCTTCTTGACCCGCCAGCCGAGTGGCAGCCACGTCCACAGGCCCGCGCCGACCTGCTTGACCATGCCGGCGCGCACGAGCAGCTTGTGGCTCTCGGCGACCGCGTCGCCCGGCGCGTCGCGCAGGGTCGGAAGCAGATATCGCGTCGCGCGCACCGTCACCGCTTGGCCGGAATGTGCAGCGGGCGGCCGAGTGCGACGAGCGCGGCTTCCTTGGTGGCCTCGCCCAGCGTCGGGTGCGCGGCGATCGAGTCGCCGACCGTCTCCAGCGTGGCCTCGGCCTCGATCGCGACGACGCCGGCCTCGATCAGCTCGGTGGCCTGCGTGCCCACGGCGACCATGCCCAGGAACTCCCCGTAGCGGGACTCGCCGATCACCTTGACGAAGCCCGTGCGATCGCCGTACATGGCCGCACGGGCGATGGCCGCGTAGGGCATCGTCCCGGCGACCACCTGGTCGCCATGCAGCTCGCGCGCCTGGGCCTCGGAGAGGCCGACCGAGGCCACCTCCGGATCCGTGTAGACGCAGCGCGGCGTCGAGCGATAGTCGATCTCGGAGGCGTGGCCGAGCGCGTTCTCGGCTGCGATCTCGCCCTCGCGGAAGGCCGTGTGGGCGAGCTGCCAGTTGCCCGCGACGTCGCCCGCGGCGTAGATGTGCGGGACGTTCGTGCGCATGTGGGAGTCGACGGGGATGCGGCGGCGCTCGGCGGCCACGCCCGCGGCCTCGAGCCCGACGTCCTCGACGTTGGCGACGCGGCCCGTGGCAACCAGCACCACGTCGGCCTCCAGCACCTTGCTCTCGCCCTCGGCCGTCTCGTAGCGCAGCGAGAGGTTGCCGTCGCTCTCCTCGACGCCGGTCGCGCGCGCGCCGAGCTCCACGGCGATGCCGCGGCGCCGGAAGGCGCGCTGCAGACCTGCCACCGCGTCGGCGTCCTCGTTGCCGATCAGGTTGGGCAGCATCTCGACGACCGTCACGGCCGAGCCGAACTGCGCGTAGATGGAGGCGAACTCGACGCCGATCACGCCGCCGCCGAGCACTGCCAGGCGCTGCGGCACCGCATCCAGCTCGAGCGCACCGGACGAGTCGATGCAGCGCGGGTGGTCGATGCCCGGGATCGGCGGGGCCGCAGGGCGCGACCCGGTCGCGATCACGGCGCTCTTGAACGTGATGTCCTCGCCACCCTCGACGGCGAGCGTGTTCGGGCCGCTGAAGCGGCCGTGACCGTTCACGACCTTGATCCCGTTGCCCTTGAGCAGCCCGGCCAGCCCCTTGACGACGCCGTCCACGATGCCGCGGCGGTTGTTCTGCACCTGCTCGAAGTCGAGGTCGACGTTGCCGAGGCGCACGCCCAGCTGCGCGAAGTGACCCTGCGCGTCGTTGTAGGCGTGTGCGGACTGCACCATCGCCTTGGTCGGGATGCAGCCAACGTTGAGGCACGTGCCGCCAACCACGGCCGATTCGCCGCCAACCTGCACCGCCTCTTCCACGACGACAACGGATGCCCCCAGCTGAGCGGCGCGGATGGCCGCCGGATAGCCGCCCGGCCCTGAGCCGATGACGACGAGATCGCACTCCATGCTGGGTTCCTCTCGAGTCGCTTGCGCAGCCAAACTAGCAGGCGCAAACGCTTCGCCACCCCGTCTCGGATCATCTACGATGCCAGCCGTGACGCCCCTTGCAGAGCAGTGGGACGCGATCATCTCCGAGCAGCCCGGAGACTGGTCACAGCTCAGGCTCGAACTGCGTCTCGACGACACGACGCGCACCGAGCGCGCCTGCGTCGTGCTCGCCCCGCTCAACCCCTGGCGGCGGGACGACGACTACCGCATCGGCATCCTCCGCTTCATGGCAGCGGCGCGCTTCGGCTACGGCGCATATCCCGGTCTCGTGCGCACGCGCCTCGGCCTGCTCGACGTCGAGGGCCTCGGCGGATCGCTCGCGCTGCTGGGCGGCGTCGACGCCGTCTTGCCCGTCGCCACGCAAGGCTACGTCTAGGCGCCGCGAGGCGCCCGCCGGCATCCATGGCTTCCTTTCTGCGTATCGGGGGCGACGAGGTCGATCTCGGCGGGGGCCGCATCGTCTGGCGTCCCGGCACCGCCGGCGACGCCGACGGCATCGCGTTCGCGCTGACTGCGCACGGTGGCCCCCATCTGCTCCACGTGACTGGCTGGCTGCCCGGGAGCGAGCCGTCCGACCTCTCCTGCAGCGAGCTCCTGCTCGACGTCCCGGGCCCGGACGCCGCGCTCGACGGCCGCATCTTCGCGATGGCGCTCGTGCGCTTCGGCCGCGTCACCGAGCGACGCGCCGTGGTCTCGCTCGACGGCGAGATCGAGGGCATCGAGGCCGACTCGAATGCCCGCACGACCGTCGCGGCCGACATCATCTGCAGCGTCGAGCGTGCGCACGAGCCCGCGTTCTGCGGCGCTTGCGGGCGCGCACTCGGCGAGATCGGGGCCGAGCGGCACGAGTTCGCCGGCGGCAGGCTCGTGACGACGCGCCACGCCTCGACGACCTGCACTGGCTGTGTGGAGGCCCTGCGCGGGCGGCCGCCGGCCTTCTGCACGGCCTGCGGCGTCGCCTACGAGGCCGACGGGATGCAGCACCAGGCGGACGAGTTGCTGCTCGCCTACACGTGCACGTGCCCCGCCGGGCACACCGTGTCCGGCATCAACGCCGTCTAGGCCTCGCCCGCCCGCGCTGTCAGACGACCGGCGGGGGAATGCCCTCGGCGCTGGCAGCCAGTGCCGGATCCCAGCCGCAGACGGCACAGGCGTGGATCACCGCGCTGCGCGCGAACGCGAGCGCGCTCGCGTGGGGGTCGGGATCTTCGCGGATGTCGTCCCAGTCGAGGATGAACTCGCCGAGGTTCGCATCCCAGTGCGCTGAAGCCGGCTGGAGCGTCGCGTTCTCGAATCCCGCAGGCGCCGGGTGCGCATAGGCGTAGAAGGCCGCCCTTGGA
>Ga0207683_10003472_pt1 | contig 13754 bp, 14 predicted proteins | sample KBSM73metaG_FD_184333 | JGI IMG/M metagenome (GOLD analysis project Ga0207683, IMG submission 184333) | Miscanthus rhizosphere microbial communities from Kellogg Biological Station, Michigan, USA - KBS M7-3 metaG (SPAdes) (version 2) | ecosystem: Host-associated > Plants > Roots > Rhizosphere >...
AGGCAGCGGTGGCGGCGGCTGTGGTGGCGGCGGCTGTGGTGGCGGATGCTGACGCAGGCAAGCAGCCGTCCGCGGCAAGAGTCAATTCTCACGGAAAAACACCACGCCCCCTAGTGGTCCTTACCTGTGCTGTCTCGTTGTGCACGCGGTGGCCTGTCACCGGGCCGATCTACACGGCGTCACTGATTCCGGCCGCTGGCATTGAGTGTTGTGACTGCGGCCTGGATCGCGGCGACCCGGTCGAGATCGAGGCCCCACGGCTGGTCCACACCGACACGTTCGTCGAGATCCCAGAGGACGCACTGTTCGCCTGGCTTCGCGACCAGTGACCATGCGATGACTGTCCGGCGGAGCTGCTCGTCGATGGGATCGGTGACCCCTGGGATGTGGGCGGGTGCGCCGCCGTCGGGGTGGTGATGCAGAAACTGGTCGTACGCGGTGGTGCAGAACGCGGAATACCGTGCGGTGCACAGGATCAGGCCGTGCCACGCCTCGTCTACCGCGCGCGAGGGCATGCCGATCACCTGGTGGTCGCGCAGCGCGGGTGCACAGCAGCGCAGCCACTGGCGCAAGCCGGTCTCGACGAGCGTGCGCGGCTGCCACGGACACGTTTTGAACACAGCCGGGGGAAGATCGAGGTCCGCCACCGCGGTATACGCCCGATCGAACCGGTCCCCGCGCCGGCGCCGCACGTTGTCACTGTATGCGGCGGGAGCAAAGCGGCGTAATCTTTGCCCATGAGCGGCGAGCTTGTCGTTCTCGGCATTTTGTTTTTGGGCATGCTAGTGGCCATTGGCATGGTCATACAAACGCATCGCCAACGACGTGACGAAACCCCCGAGGACCGACGACGGCGCGACAAGCTAGACCTTGAACGCAGCCGGGCTTGGGCGCGAAAGCACAACGCTGCTCCCAGAGGCGCATTGGGCCTGGGCATCTGGATGGCAGGGGGTGCGGCGTATGGCGGCGTTGGCGGTGACCTCGGCGCTGCTGATGGCGCCGGCGACGGCGGCGGCGGCGGCTGCGGAGGCGGCGGCGGCTGCGGAGGCGGCGGCGGCTGCGGAGGCGGCGGCGGCTGCGGAGGGGGCTGCGGCGGCGCCTGAGAATGACGCGCGAGCATCCATAGGTTTAGCCGCGGTCGAATAGGCGCTTACTGCTTCGAGCGGCGCCAAAGGTCTGCCATTCGGTCACCCACGCTGTCGCAAAGGTGCGGTCCTCCGTGGCCGACGCTCAGCACGCCGCGAACTCCGCCGCAAAGCGCTGACGTCCGCATTGACTCTGCGCGAAGGGCCAAAAAGTGCGAGTAGACGGCGCCATGTACGCAGAATCAACCGGGAAGCCCATTGCAGCTAGAGCGTGCCCAGAATCGTCAGTTCCAGCACCAGGGCGACGGCACACACCAGGACCACGATCGACAGTGCCACCCAGTCCGCCCGTTTGGGACCCGACGGCACCGCGGAGATTTGGCCGGCGCCACCGCGGGCCGTAATGGCATCGCCCACTTCGTCGGCCCTACGCAGCGCCACCGTGATCCCCGCGGCGAGCAGATCGACGACCTCCAGCGCCCACCGCCGCCGGCGCGCCCGTCGCGTGGTGGGCACCAGCTTGGGCCGCAGCCTGCGGGATGCGTAGAGCACGCGGAACTCGTCGATCAGCATCGGAAACGCCCGCAACGCCAACGCCAGCGCCACCGCCCACTCGTCGACCGGGATCCGCAGCGGCCGCAGCGGCTGGCCCAATTTCGCAACGGCGGGGGCGATTTCGGCGACATTGGTGGTCCAGGAGACCATCGCACCGAGCCCGAGCAAAACGATCGACACCGCCGTGATTCGCAGGAACGCGAGTAACCCACCCAGTGCGAGTTCCACAGAGCCCAGGTGGATCACCGGGCTACCGCCGGCGAACGCCGCGGTCGCCCCGCCGAGGAAGAGCAAGAACCAGAGCCAGCGTGGAATCGACGGCAAGGCACCACGCGTGATGTGCGCGAGCCGCGCGGTCGTCAGAATCAGGGCGGCCACCAAGCCGATCGGCACCCAGCCCGGGTAGAAGGTCAACAGCACCCCGATACCAGCCACCGCGATGAGTTTCGTGCCGGCCCACAGCCGGTGGATGACGGTGTCCCCCGGCACCGGCCGCAAGAGCACCACCAGCGCGCGTTGCCGGGTCGCGGCGGGGGCGGTCATGACATGCCTCCCGCCGTCGTCGGCGCCGGGGCCAGCGCGCCGTCGTGCAGCTGCAGCGTGCGCGGGCACAGCTCCTCCAGGCCCGAAAAGTCGTGGGAGATAACGACGACGGTCAGGCCCGCCCGGCGACGCAGCTCTTCCAACAGCCGCAGCAGGCCCCGCTGGCTGGCCGCGTCCAGCCCGGCCAACGGTTCGTCGAGGATCAGCGCGCGCGGCGAGCGCGCCAGCAGTCCCGCGAGCACGACGCGGCGCATCTGGCCGCCGCTGAGCTGATCGATGCGCCGCTTCGCCAGCGCCGCATCCAATCCCACGGTCGCCAACGCGTCCACCACGCGGTCGTGGTCCCGGTACGAAAACCCGGCCGCCGAGGCCACTTCCAGGTCGACGCGGCTGCGCATCAGCTGCAGCCTGGCTGCCTGGAACGAAATCGCGACCGCACCAACCTGGTCGGAAACCGGCTTGCCGTCGAGCAGGCAGCTGCCGACGGTCGGCACCGTCAGGCCCGCCATGATCCAGGCCAGCGTCGACTTGCCCGACCCGTTCAGGCCGTGGATCAGCACACCGTCGCCCTCGTGGACAGTGAAGTTGATATCACGCAGAGCCGTTGTCGCCCACGGTGTCCCGCTGGCGTATTCGTGTCCAACACCGTAGAGCTCGAGCACAGGCGCATCGGAGTGGTGGCGCGTCGGCAGCGTCGCGGCCGGGGCGGCGGCCGTTTCCACCATCGCGGTGTTGTCGGCGGCGCCGCCGTTTCCGGTCAGGTTGATCACGCGGTCGGCGGCCTCCGCCTCGCTGTTGTAGTGCGTGATGTGGACGAGCGACATGCGGTGGTGCCGGGTCAAGCCGGACAACACCGACATCAACGCATCACGCCCGTCCTGGTCGACCATGCTGGTGACCTCGTCGGCGATCAGCAGCGACGGCTCGCGCGCGAGCGCCGCCGCCACGGCCAGGCGCTGCAGTTCACCGCCGGACAATCCGCCGGTGTCTCGTTCGGCGAGCCCGTCCAGGCCGACCTCGGTGAGCAGCTGGTGCACGTTGGTGGTCTTGCCGGGCGGCAGGCCCCACACCACGTCGTCGGCGACGCGGGTCCCCAGCACCTGGCTCTCCGGGTGCTGCATGATCACCGCGGTACCGCCGAGCTTGCCGAGGCCGACGGCGCCAGGACGCTCGATGGTCCCCGAAGTGGGCTCGCGGCCGGCGAGCATCAGCATCAGCGTGGTCTTCCCAGAGCCGTTGGCGCCGGTCACCGCGAGGTGCTCACTGGGTTCCACGCTCAGCGACACCGGGCCGAGGGCGTCGTGGTCGACCTTGGGGTAGCGGAATCGGACGTCCTGCAGCCGCGCCGGGACGGGGGCGATCGGTCCGGTGTCGGTCGACGACTCCAGCTTGTGCACGTCGGGAATCCCGAGCAGTCGGGTCATCACCCGCGACAACGCCCACCAGCCGATGAACGTCACGATGACGATGGAGATCACCGACCAGCCGAAGAACAGGTACGGCCAGTAGTGCAGCGCGGTGGCGAAGTCGTATTTGAGCCGCTCGGCAACGGGCGCCATGTCGGGAATGCGGGCAACGATCGTCGCGAGTCCGTTGATGTTGGCGGTCACGGATTCGAAGATCAGGTGACGCAGCCGCACCAGGACGGCCAGCGCCGTCACCGTAGCGAGGCCGAACAGGGCGCCCGCGACGAGCGCTGCAGCGAACACGGTCAGGAGACCTTGGCCGCGACGCTTCACGATGCCGGTCAGGCCGCCGATGTAGGCACAGTTCACGACGGTCATGAATCCGCCCATGCCGGCGATCAGAAATGCGATGACGGCCCCTGCGACGGTCGCGGCAATCAGCACCCGAAGCCGGTACCGGTAGGCAAGCAGGCCGAGGGGCACGGTGCCCAGCAACGACACGCCGGCTGCGAAGGGGACGACGACAGCGATGATCGCGATGGCAGCGCACAGCGCCGCCATCACCGAGGCTTGTGCAAGCTCGACCGGTTGAAGCGAGCGTGCCCGTCGTGGGACACTCGGCTTGGGTACGGTCATTTCTCGATTCTGCCAGCCGGCTCCTGAGAGCCCTCCCGACCACGCTGTGAGCGGCAACACGACCGATAGCGTTTGAAACGCATAGTAAGCCTATGCAATCATGGAGTCATGACCCCGACGCTCGGATCAGATCTGCTGTCCGTGGTGGCCCGGCTCAACCGGCTGGCCACGCAGCGGGTCCGCATGCCGCTGGGCTACGCCCAAGCACGGCTGCTGTCCACCATCGAGGACCAAGGCGCGGCCCGGATATCCGACCTGGCTGCGCTCGACCACTGCTCGCAGCCGACGATGACCACACAGGTCCGCCGACTCGAAGACGCGGGCCTGGTATCGCGCACCGTCGACCCCGACGATGCGCGGGCGGTGCTGATCCGCATCACCCCCAAGGGCGTCGACACCCTGCGACAGGTGCGTGTGGACCGTGCTGCAGCCATCGACCCGTATCTGGAGCGGCTTGACGACGCGGATCGCCAGGCACTGAGCGACTCCGTGCGTGTGCTGCGCCGACTTCTCGAGGATGCGGCCGCGCCCACCCCCACCAAGTGACAACAGAAAAGGAGCAGCCGCACCGTATGTGGCGCCAACCCAAGGCTGTTTGGGCCGTTGCCTTCGCAAGCTCGCAGGTGTAACACGCTAGGCATTGGGCTGGTAAAACGCTCCGTTCACGCGTGCTTCGAGCGCTCGCGGGCGACCCGATCAAGGTTCCTGATCAGTCGCCTCTGATTGATCTGAAAGGTGCGCCCTATTGCCGGCTCAATTTTGCCGAGCATGCCTGGAAACAACGCCGCGACCACCCAGCGCAGCTTGCAGCGCTCTGACGATAGGGGCGTGATTTCGTAGACCTCGGTCAACCCGCTCAACCAGCCGATGCTCGCAGCAGTGACCGAGAAACCCATGCGACGATTAGGTTCCCACGCCCAAAACACCTCATCGAGGGTTACACCACCCGCGAGCTTCAACGTGCGCGTCGTCCCTATTGCAAACGGCTTGGGGCTTGTCCAGGTGACCTCGCGGATGACCCCCGTCCACTTGGACCATGCCGGGCCATCCTCGAGCGTGGCATACAGCTGCTCTGCGCTCACCGTCATCTCTCGTTCCGCAACTGCACGGGCTTTTGCGGTCTCTAGGAGATGTTCATCCACCGTCAAGGCATGCATCATCGCTTCCCCCTTTTGCTACGAGGAACCAATTTAATACCACCGAGTCAGCCTGGACCTTGGATTTTTATATTCCGAGGATCACACCAGCCGTTGTAGAGCTCGGTCCCCTGGCCCGGCGAGGGTGCGCAACGTAACAGCTCACACCTCGCGGCTCCTTCCAGCGGTTGGGCCGTTGCCTTCGCGTCCGTCGTCGCTTTCATGGGTATCGGTCTCGTCGACCCCCTCAAGCCGATCGCCGACAACCTGAATGCGTCCCCGTCGCAGGTGTCGCTGTTGTTCACCAGCTACATGGCGGTGATGGGCGTGGCCATGCTCATCACCGGTGTAGTGGCCAGCCGGATCGGCCCCAAACGCACGCTGCTGCTCGGCCTGCTGATCATCATCGCCGGCGCCGGGCTGGCAGGCATGTCCGACACGGTGCTGGAAATGGTTGGCTGGCGGGCACTCTGGGGCCTGGGCAACGCGCTGTTCATCGCCACCGCGCTGGCCACCATCGTCGGCTCCGCGCGTGGGTCCGTGGCCCAGGCGATCATCCTCTATGAGGCGGCACTCGGCCTCGGCATCGCGGTCGGCCCGCTCGTCGGCGGCGTCCTCGGCTCGATCTCGTGGCGCGGTCCGTTCTTCGGGGTGTCGGCGCTGATGGCGCTGGCGCTCGTCGTCACCGCGTTCCTGCTGCCGACCACACCGCGCGCTGAACACGCCACCACCCTGCTCGACCCGTTCCGCGCGTTGCGCCACCGCGGCCTGCTCGGCGTCGCAATCACCGCGCTGCTGTACAACTTTGGCTTCTTCACGCTGCTGGCGTTCACGCCGTTCCCGCTCGACATGAGTGCGCATCAGATCGGGCTGATCTTCTTCGGCTGGGGCCTGGCACTGGCGTTCACGTCTGTGGTCGTCGCGCCTCGGCTGCAGCACCGGTTCGGCACCGTGCCCGTCCTTGTGGCCAACCTCCTGGCGATGACGGCGACGCTGGTCGTGATGGCCGTCGGCACCGACAACAAGGCCGTGCTGGCGACGTGTGTGGTTGTCGCGGGCCTGTTCATCGGCATCAACAACACGTTGATCACCGAGACCGTCATGAAGGCAGCGCCCGTCGAGCGCGGGGTGGCCTCTGCCGCCTACAGTTTCGTCCGCTTCTCGGGCGCCGCGCTGGCGCCCTGGCTGGCCGGTGTGCTCGGTGAGCAGATCAGCGTTCATCTGCCGTTCTGGGTCGGCGCAGCCGCGGTCCTGCTCGGCGCGGGCGTGCTTTTCGTCACACGAAAGCACCTGGTCGGCATCGACGTCGAGGAGTCCGAGCTCGATGAGATGGCCGAGCAAGCGACGGCGATCACCGTCGGCAGCGACAGCTGACCTCAGATGACCGTTCCGACGAGGTGGCCTACGGCATACGTTGCCGCGATCGCGATCGTCCCGAACAGCAACTGACGCAAGGCCGCAAACCACACAGGCTTCTTCGTGAACGTTGCGGCCACTCCCCCGGCGATCAACAGCCCGACGCCGCCGAACAGCAGGCCTAACCACAGGGACTGGAAACCGAACAGATACGGGATCAGCGGGACGACGGCGCCGATCGCGAACATGACGAAGCTGGACACGGCTGCCACATACGGCGATGGCTTGTCCTCCGGGTCGACGCCGAGCTCTTGGGTCAGATGGAAATTCACTGCGCGGCCCTCGTCGCGGTGCAGCTCGTCGCTGGCCTTGGCCGCCGTCTCCGGCGACAGGCCGATGGTGACGAACATGTCGACGAGCTCGGCCTGTTCGGCCTGGGGATGCAAGCGGAACGCACGCTTCTCGACGCTCACTTCGGACTCGATCTGTTCGTTGGACGTCGTCACCGACGCGAACTCGCCCAGCGCCATCGAGAACGCGCCCGCTACCAGTCCGGCGAAACCGCTGATCACCACCGTGTGCGCATCGGCCGCCGCGCCGACACCCGCGATCAGCGCCGTGTTACTGACGAGGCCGTCCATCGCGCCGAACGTCGCGGCGCGTAACCAGCCGCCGCTGACGTCTCCGTGTCGATGATCGAACTCGTGCGGCCGCCACGACTCGGGTGTCGATGAGGTCGACTGTGATTCGGTCATGTGTCGATTCAACGTCACGGAAATCCGCTGGTCTAGCTAGGTTTGCCTACGTTTGGCTGCGTTTGGCACATCACAGTTTTGGCTGGCGCTGGAAGGGCTACCGTCTCGGTATGACCACCACTGCGGAGCATGTACGCAACACGTTGGACGGCCGTTTTCGCGACGTAAAGAAACGGATGCGCGAGGAACTCTCCAACGAGATCTTCCGCCCGCATTACACCCCGAACACCGTCATCGCACGCACCAAGGTGATGGAGCAGATGAAGATCATGGCGGCCCATGGCGCCGCCGAGGACGGGTTCAAGAAAGAACACGGCGGCAACGGCGACGTCGGCGCGGCGGTCACCCGGATCGAGATGTTGGCGATGTCCGACCTGTCGCTGATGGTCAAGGCCGGTGTGCAGTGGGGCCTTTTCGGCGGCGCCATCGAAAACCTCGGCACCGAACGCCATCACAAGGCATACGTGCCGCGGATCATCAGCCTCGACCTGCTGGGCTGCTTCGCGATGACAGAGACCGGTCACGGCAGCGATGTGCAGTCGTTGGAGACCACCGCCACGTACGATCCGTCCACCCAAGAGTTCATCATCGACTCCCCCACTCGCACCGCGCGCAAGGACTACATCGGCGGTGCCGCCGAAACGGCCAACGTCGCAGCGGTATTCGCTCAGCTGATCACGCCTGACGGGAAGGGCCACGGGGTGCACTGCTTCGTGGTGCCGATCCGTGACGACGACGGCAACGACCTGCCAGGAGTGACGACAGGAGACTGCCACTACAAGGGCGGCCTGCCCGGTGTGGACAACGGTCGCATCCAGTTCGACGACGTCCACGTTCCGCGTGAGAACCTGCTCAACAAGTACGCGGACGTGGCGGAGGACGGCACCTACAGTTCGCCGATCGAGAACCCGAACCGCCGCTTCTTCACGATGCTCGGCACGCTGATCCGCGGCCGGGTGACCGTCGGCGGCAGCGCAGGCGCCGCGGCGCGCGTGGCGCTCGACATCGCGACCCGATATGCGTTGCAGCGCACGCAGTTCAAGGCCCCCGACGACGACCACGAAGTGCTGCTGATGGACTACTTGGTGCACCAGCGACGGTTGTTCCCGCTCATCGCGCGGTCCTATGCGCTGCAGTTCGCGCAGAACGAATTGGTCGCAAAGACGCACGATCTGCAGTCGGCCGACGATCCCGACCCCGAGGAGCAGCGGGAGCTGGAGTCGCGGGCCGCGGGCTTGAAGGCCGCCAACACCTGGCACGCAACTCGCACCATCCAGGAGGCGCGCGAAGCCTGTGGCGGCGCAGGCTATCTCGCCGAGAACAGGCTGATCGCGCTGAAGGCCGACACCGACGTGTTCACCACCTTCGAGGGCGACAACCACGTGCTGGTCCAACTCGTCGCCAAGGAACTGCTCACCGCCTACGCCGACGACATCAAGGGCATGAGCCCCGTGGACTGGGTGCGGTTCGCCGCTAACTTCGCCGGCGAGCGGGTGCTGAAACGCACTGCGGCGGAGACGATCATCCAGACGATCCTCGATACCCGGCAGGACAACGAGGAAGAGGGCAGCCTCTTCAACCGCGGTACCCAGCTCAAGATGTTCGAGGACCGCGAGGAGTACATGATCTCCACGGTCGCCCGTCGGCTGCAGGGCAAGTCGAAGGAGATGTCGGCATTCGACGCATTCAACGCGGTCCAGGACCACGTCTTGCATGCCGCGCGAGCGCACATCGAGCGGATCATCCTGGAGGCATTCGTCGCAGGCATCGATTCTTGCGAGGACGACGAGGCCCGAAAGATTCTGAACCTGCTGTGCGACCTGTACGCACTGTCGGTGATGGAGGAGGACAGGGCGTGGTTCGTCGAACACCGCTTCTTGTCCACCGAGCGCGCCAAAGCGGTGACGCGCGGCGTCAACGAACGGTGCCGCAATTTGCGGCCGTACGCCGAGCTGCTCGTGGACGGGTTCGGAATCCCCGAGCAGTTGCGTTACGCCGAGATGCTCCACCCGGAGAACATCGTCGACACATAGAAGGTCGGTGTCGGTGGCGGGTGCCAGACTCGCATCATGGCTGACATTGACGAGTTCTCCGGCCGGTCCGCGCTGATCACGGGTGGCACCCGTGGCATCGGCAAGGGCATCGCAGACCGACTGCGTGCCTGTGGCGCGCGGGTCGTAGTCGCTGCGAGGTCGGTGCCGCACGAAACATCGGACGACATCATCGCCGCAGACGTCAGCACTGCCGACGGCGTTGCCACGCTGGGCGCAGAGGCGCTCGACCGGCTCGGAAGCGTCGACATCCTCGTGCACAACGTCGGGGGATCCGGGCAGTATGACGGCGGCGCTGCCGCGCTCACCGACGACGACTGGCAGTCGGCGTTGAACGCGAACCTGTTGGCGGCCGTCCGGCTCGACAGGGCGATCATCCCGGGAATGGTGACGCGGGGTTCGGGGGCCATCGTGCACATCACGTCGATCCAGCGCCGTGCGCCGCTGCCCACCTCCATCCCCTACGCGGCGGCGAAGGCCGCGTTGACCAACTACAGCAAGGCACTATCGAATGAGTTAGCCCCCAAGGGGATTCGCGTCAACGCCGTGTGCCCGGGTTACATCGAGACGGAGTCGGCGTATCGGATGGCCGAGGAGATCGGACAGATCAACAACATCAGCATCGACGAGGCCCGCACCCGGATCATGGAATCGATCGGTGGCATTCCGCTGGGTGCGCCGGGTCGGCCTGCCGATGTCGGCGAGTTGGTTGCGTTCCTCGTCTCCGATCGTGCCGCGTACATCACCGGCGGCGAGTACGTGATCGACGGCGGCAGCGTGCGCGGCGTGTAGTTATGCGTTGGGAATGGGATCGAGCGCCTTGAGCTTGCCGTCCTCGATCTTGAACCGGACCGTGGCGACGCCCGTCGGGCAGCACGCCGGCTGTTGACCCTGACGCCACTGGTACTGCACCGCCGCGGTGTTGTTGCCGATGGCGTTGATCGTGATGTAGGGCCGGGGATCCGGGGTCGGTGGGCCGATCGGCGACTTGCGGTCGAAGAACAGCACCTGTCCCGGGCTGTCGGACGCATCGCCCGAGGTGACGACGACCCAGTGCAGACTGCAATCGGCGGTGTGCCCGCTGACTATCTCGCTCCACTGCGCCGCGGGCAGCTTGGCGATCTCAGCGGCGACGGTATCTGCACTCGGCCCGTCGGCCTGAGTGCAGGCGGCCGACGTCGTCGGCGGTGCAGCCGGCGGCTTGAACCCGCAGCCGGCTGCGGTCAGGCCCAGGACAAGCACAACAGTCATCAACCGGGAAGGTCGCATGGCCCCGAGCTTACGGGTACCTGTGAGCCCTCCGGCTCAAAGGGGTTGCCGGACGCCGTTATCCAGCGGCGAGCTGTTTCTTGCCGTAAACGCGCTCAATCAACGCGGTGTCGCCGTGCACCTCCATGCGGACGGTCTTGCCATTGCGGATGGTGAATACGTCGGCGTCCTCGCCGGTTTCGCCGCCAGCGCTCACGTCAGTGATCGCGACGACCGTATCGCCCTCGGCGATAAGTCGTTTGATGTTCACCGTCGGCGACTTCTCGGCCAATCGTCCAAGGTGCTCCATGACTTCGGTCTTGCCGTGGAAGGTGCCGCTGACAGCACTGTCGCCTGGTTGCACCCACTCGATGTCATCGTCGAACAGGCTCATCACCGTTTCGATATCACGCGCGGCAAAGGCTTCGTAACCCCGCTTGATGAGGTCTTTGTTGTCGTCCTGCTCTGACATTTCGATCCCCCTTTTGTGTGCATTCGATACTTCGGCCGCGAGAGGTGTGGCCGGTCTGGGGAGCCGCAGCTCCCGGACCAGTCAAACCGTTCGGCTGCCGGGTCGATTATCGAGCCAGGTTGATCATCGACACGGGCGATCGACACAAATAAATCGGCGCTGTTGCAGATGCAAGGACGCGAGCATGGTCCGAGCTCCGAATGATGGCGCTAAAACGCAGGCCAGCAAGGACATTGGCGCATTGCACGAACTCATCCGCAACGGCTGATTGTGCGCAATCGTAGCTACCGGTGCCGACGTCTCCGTCAGAAAAGGCCGCCGGAGAGGGCGCCGGCGATCTTCGAGAGCAAGCCGCCCTGCTTACCGCCGAGGAACGGAACCTCGGGTCCGATGCCAAGCCCCGGAATACCGCCGTTTTCCAGGACGAGCTGCTTAATCGTCAGGCCGGGGCCGTTCGCAGAGTCGTCGGCGTTGTCATTGTCGCCGACAGCGGGCGAGGCGGCCCTACTGACAACGGAGTCATTGGTGCTTTCGAACGATGACGATGGTGCTCCGGAACGGATGGTGGTCGCTCTGACGACCGTGCGGATGGAGGTCTGCGGTCCGTGGTTGGACCGCGAAACGCTTGACCCGCTGCCGGTGTCGGCCTGAGCGACCCCCGCCCCAGTGGTCAGCGCGGCACCGAGGCCCAGCGCGACGGCGCCGGCACCGAGCCACACCGATGCCTCAGAGTGGCGAGGCAGAGCACGATGTCGTCCACTCGGGCCGGACGACAAACCACTCGTCGATGGACTCGTTACACTGTGCTTACCGGCCATGAGGATCCCCTGTCGTAACCGTCGAATTTCACGCGCAGTATTGCAGAGAAGTCGCCGACGCGCCTGTTGACCAACACACAAATGGGACCTGGTCAACGATCACGACGTACGAGCCCGTCTGAGCGAGTGGTGGACGCCTATCGCGAAGCGGCACTGACGCTGTCGGCGGCTGGACTGACACCGGCGCCGTTCCTGCCAGAGATGCGGGACACGTGGAGCCGTGGCGGTACGGATCGGGATCTCGTGCGGGCCATCGCATCGAAGTGGGCGGCGGCGTGACCACCGATCAGCTGGTCGACCACGGCAAAGCGATTGCCGAACGGTTGCGGGAGGAACTGGAAGCGGATGTAGCACATGCGATTTGAGCCGCCGCGGGAATTCGTACCCGGCCTCATCACGGAAGGCGCCGGGATGCTGGTCGGCGTAGCTACTGCACGACCAGCAGGCATGGCCACGAAACCTGACCCTGCACATAGAAATCGAGCACGGAATGGTGATCGCCACCCTGCAAGAGTGGTACGCCCAACACCACCCCCGGGTCCCTCGTCATCCTGGACACGCTGTCGAAGAACCGTTCGCAGCGCCGTGTCGGCGCTGACACGCGGGACTGAAAAAGGCCCGACTGCGCGAACGGGTTAGGTACTCGCGTCCTCTCCGAATGGTCGAGCAAGTAGTCGAGCACCTATGCGCCGCGGGAATTCGCGTGGTCGACCACTTATCTGCTGCGGGTCCGACGGGCTGACGCTGATGTTGTGACTGGTCTCAAGGCCAGAGAACGAGCAGGGGAGGCAACATCATGAACACCACACACAGCACCAAGAAAAAGCTACTTGCCCAGGCGTTGGGGATAACCGCTGCTGCGGTTCTCGGTGTGCTTGCCAATGGGGGCACCGCCGCTGCCGACGGACACAATGTTGTCGACCCGGAGGCGACCTGGGGGGCAGCCGACGGCGCCGAACAGCGTGGAGTAGACATCGTGCCCGCCGTCCAGTCGAACGACACATCGTCTACGGTGCCGGGGTACAACACTCCGGTCACGTCGTACCCGGCGGGCCCGTCCAACTTTCCGGTCTCGTCGTACCCGGCGGACCCGTCTTGGCCGGGGAGCGGATGGGGCGTTGCGGACGGCTGACGGTCGCTACGGGAGTAGACGGCGCGAAACTAGATACTGGCTTTTACCTACGCGAATGTCTGTTCCCCCGGCTGGACTCGGCTCTTAAACGTCGTAACGTCTCTCAAGTCGAAGTGGACATCCGCTGCTGCCGCGGGCCCCTTCAAGGCTGAATGTGCGCCACGTCTATGCCGCCGACGCAGACGACGCGCTCCAAACCCATGCGTTGCATTACCCCGGTGAACACATCGTGAGCATGCAGCGCGGGGATGGGCTGAGCTGACGCTCGAAGAAGCCGGGTAAGCCGCGAAGGGGTGGTCACCTACGAGGCTACCGCTGGCTCACCCCGCGCTGATTTTCTGGTCCAACGGCACCACGACGCTCGCCTCCGGCGAATCCTCTGCTTCCTGGTATGCCGACTCAAGAGTGGCCGGAACCGCTTCTAGGTCGCGGTATACGCCCATCAGTTGCTCCAGCACCTTAATTCGTTGCTGACTCGCCTCGTCCACCGCCCGCCGGGCCTGCTCACGATAATAATCAGCCTCCTGCTTTGCGTCGGCGAGGAGCTGCTCACGCCCCTGC
>Ga0207683_10003474_pt1 | contig 13752 bp, 12 predicted proteins | sample KBSM73metaG_FD_184333 | JGI IMG/M metagenome (GOLD analysis project Ga0207683, IMG submission 184333) | Miscanthus rhizosphere microbial communities from Kellogg Biological Station, Michigan, USA - KBS M7-3 metaG (SPAdes) (version 2) | ecosystem: Host-associated > Plants > Roots > Rhizosphere >...
GCCTTCCTCATGGGCGCGGCGACGCTCGTGATCTTTGTCGCCGTGGTGCACCGCTACGCCGCGGGTCTTCCCATCCCGGGCGTGCAGGACGCGCTGATCAGGATGGATCTGTCCTGGGCGCAGGAGCTCTGCATCTACATGTTCGTCTGGATGGCGAAGTTCGGCGCGGCCTACGGCGTTCGAACCGGCATCCACGTCGGCGTCGACGTGATGATAAATCGGCTGCCGCCGGACCTGCGCAAGCTCTACGTGCTGTTTGGCCTTCTCGCCGGCGCAACGTTCACCGCCATCGTCGGCACCCTCGGCGCCAAGTTCGTGTGGGATATGGCGCATACCGATTCCGTGTCCCCCGACCTCGAGGTGCCCAAGTGGATCGTCTACCTGTGCATTCCCCTGGGCTCGTACCTGATGTGCTTCCGCTTCCTGCAGGTTGCCGTGGCGTTCCTGCGCACCGGCGATCTGCCGCGGCATGACGTGGCGCACGTCGAAGGCGTGGAGGCGGTCGAGGCGATTCCCGACCTGCATCCGGCACCCGCGATGACGGGGATGCGCAAATGAGCGCCGTCGCGTCCGTGGGCTCGCCGTCGGCGCCGCGCTGGCCGGCGCTGCTCCCGATCCTGATCATCGGGATTCCGACGGCGCTCAAGCTCGCGGGCGTCGATCTCGCGAACGCCTGGATCGTGTTCGCGCTGCTGGTCGGTCTGATGCTGACCGGCATGCCGGTGTCGATCTCGCTCGGTCTGACCGTGCTCGTCTACCTGTTCACGATGACGCAGGTCCCGATCGAGTCGGTGGCGCTCAAGCTCTTCACCGGGATCGAGAAGTTCGAGATCATGGCGATCCCGTTCTTCATCCTCGCCGGCAATTTCCTGACCCATGGCGGCGTCGCGCGAAGGATGATCAGTTTCGCCGCCGCGATGATCAGCCACTGGCACGGCGGGCTCGGGCTCGCCGGCGTGATGGCGTGCGCGCTGTTCGCCGCGGTGTCAGGATCCTCGCCCGCGACGGTGGTGGCGATCGGTTCCATCCTCCTGCCGGCGATGATCAAGCAGGGCTTTCCCGCCCGCTTCGGCGCCGGCGTGATCACCACCTCGGGTGCGCTCGGGATCCTCATTCCTCCCTCGATCGTCATGGTGATGTACGCCGTGGCGACCAACACCTCGGTCGGGCAACTCTTCATCGCGGGGATCGTACCCGGCTTGTTCCTCGCCACGATGCTCGGCGTGACGACCTGGTGGCGGGCGCGCAAGAACAACTATCCGCGCCAGCCGCGTGCGAGTTGGGGCGAGCGGGGCCGCGCGTTCCGCGAAAGCCTGTGGGGCCTGCTTCTCGTCGTCGTGGTCATCGGCGGCATCTACACCGGCATTTTCACGCCGACCGAAGCCGCAGCGATGAGCGCCGTCTATGCCTTCTTCGTCGCCGTGTTCGTCTACAGGGACATGCCGCTGTCGAAGGTGCCGAAGGTGCTGCTCGACAGCGCCAACATGAGCGCGATGCTTCTCTACATCATCACCAACGCGGTGATGTTCAGCTACCTCCTCACCTCGGAGAACATTCCGCAGGCAATGGCCAACTGGATGCTCGGCAAGGGCCTCGGCGTCGTCGCCTTCCTGCTGGTGGTGAACGTCCTGCTGCTGCTCGCCGGCAATGTCATGGAGCCGTCATCGATCGTGCTCATCATGGCGCCGATCCTCTTTCCGATCGCGATGAAGCTCGGCATCGATCCCATTCATTTCGGCATCATGATGGTGGTCAACATGGAGGTCGGCATGTGCCACCCGCCTGTGGGGCTCAACCTCTACGTGGCTTCGGGCATTACCAAGATGGGCATCACCGAGCTCACCATCGCGGTGTGGCCCTGGCTTCTGACGATGCTGATCTTCCTGGTCATCGTCACCTACTGGCCCGCGCTGTCGATCTGGCTGCCGAGGACGCTCGGCATGATGAGCTAGCGTCAGTCCGGCGGGCGTTCGCAAACACTCGCGCCCGTCGTCGCCAATCAGTCGCGCGGACACCCCCAACGCGTCCGGCCGAGGCCCGATTTCGGGCGGCGCCGCGGGCCCGGGTACGCCTTCGCCGGCACCCGTGGGGCCGCCTGTCCTGCACGAAGTCCGCATGTTATAATTTTGAATTTACTCGCTTTTGTGAACGCGGAGTCTTACGGCATGGCAGTTGAACGCACGTTTTCGATCATCAAGCCCGACGCGGTCGCCAAGAACGTGATCGGCGAAATCTATGCGCGCTTCGAAAAGGCCGGCTTGCGAATCGTTGCCGCGCGCATGATGCACCTCTCGCGGGCGGAAGCCGAGGGTTTCTATGCCGTCCACCGCGAGCGTCCGTTTTTCAAGGACCTCGTCGACTTCATGACGACGGGTCCGGTAATGGTGCAGGTGCTGGAAGGCGAAAATGCGATTGCGACGAATCGCGAGCTGATGGGTGCTACGGACCCGAAAAAAGCGGCGGCGGGCACCATCCGCGCCGATTTCGCGCAATCGATCGATGCCAACGCCGTGCACGGCTCCGATGGGCCGGAAACGGCGGCCGTCGAAATCGCGTACTTCTTTCCCGCGAGCGCCGTGTTCAGCCGCTAGGCATCGCGATTCCGTTTCACACGGAGGTGGTTTTGTTCCAGGACCGCCTGATGCAACGTGACGAACCTGCTTGAATTCGATCCGCAAGGCCTGAACGCGTATTTCGCCGCGCGTGGCGAAAAGCCGTTTCGCGCGCGCCAGGTATCGCGCTGGCTGCACCAGCGGTTCGCGAGCGATATCGCGTCCATGAGCGATCTCGCCAAGCCTTTGCGGGAGCGTCTCGCCGGCGAAGCGACGATCGAAGGCCCGCGCGTGCTGAGCGACGCGATCGCCGCCGACGGCACGCGCAAATGGCTGCTGGACGTCGGCAGCGCGAATGCGATCGAGACGGTCTACATTCCCGAAGACGACCGCGGCACCCTGTGCGTGTCGTCGCAAGCGGGTTGCGCGCTCGACTGCGCCTTTTGCTCCACCGGCAAGCAAGGCTTCAATCGCAATCTTTCGACGGCCGAGATCATCGGCCAGCTCTGGCACGCGAACCGCGCGCTGCTCGCCGACGGCATCGTCGCGCCTTGGGTCGACGCGGGACGGGCACCGATCACCAACGTCGTGATGATGGGCATGGGCGAGCCGCTTGCCAATTTCGCCCACGTCGTGCCGGCGCTGCACCTCATGCTCGACGACAACGCCTACGGACTGTCGCGACGGCGCGTGACGCTGTCGACGTCGGGTCTCGTGCCGATGATCGACCGCCTGCGCGACGAATGCCCTGTCGCGCTCGCGGTGTCGCTGCATGCACCCGACGACGCCTTGCGCAACCGGCTCGTGCCGATCAATCGCCAGCATCCCCTGGCGGACCTCATGGCTGCGTGCCTCCGCTATCTCGAGCGTGCACCCCGCGACTTCGTGACCTTCGAGTACGTGATGCTGGACGGCGTGAACGACAGCCTGCAGCAGGCGCAGGCGCTCCTCCGACTGGTGCATGACGTGCCGTGCAAGGTCAACCTGATTCCGTTCAATCCGTTCCCCGGCACCGAGTTCCGGGTGAGTCCGCGCGAGCGGATTCTCGATTTCCAGCGCGCGCTGATGGATGGCGGCATCGTCACGACCATCCGCAAGACCCGCGGCGACGGCATCGACGCGGCATGCGGGCAGCTTGCGGGTCGCGTCAAGGATCGCACCAAGCACCGATTGGGAACGCGCATACCGGTGGCCGTGCGATGAAGGCCGGCAACGCGAAGGAATCTTCGTCCATGTCTCGTCTTGGCCTCTGCGTCTTGCTCGGCGCCTGCGCGCTCGCGGCCGGCTGCGCATCCACTTCCAGCAAGGCACCGGCGAACCAGCAACAGCAACCGCCTGCGCCCGATCCGGTCAAGGCGCAGGAAGCGACCCCCCAGCAGCGTGCGCAGATCAAGACCGACCTCGCCGCCGGGTATTACGAGCGCGGCCAGTTCGAGGTCGCGCTCGAAGTGCTGGATGAGGCACAGAAGCTCGATCCGACGTATGCGCGTGCCTACAACGTCTATGGTCTCGTGTACACCATGCTTGGGAATCCGCAGCAAGCGGAGTCGAATTTCCAGCGTGCCCTCGCGCTTGCGCCGAACGATCCCGATATCCGCGCCAACTGGGGCGGATTCCTCTGCACCACGGGACGGCCGCGCGAGGCGATCCCGCAGTTGGAGATCGCGCTCAGGGATCCGCTCTACAAGTCCCCGGAGATCGCGTTCATCAACGCAGGCAAGTGCAGCGTCGCGCTCGGCGACACCAAGAAGGCCGAGGAGTATTTCCGCAGCGCGCTCAGCGCGTCGCCCGGCAATCCGGTCGCGGCCTTCAACCTGGCGCTCCTGTCATACAAGGACGGCCGCCTCGACGACGCGCGCTTCTGGATGCGGCCGATCATGCAGCAGCAGGCGCCGCGCGCCGAGGCGCTGTATCTCGGCATGTGCATCGAGCGCAAGAAAGGCGACCGCGAGGCCGAGCTCTCGTACTCGACGCAATTGAAGCGACGCTATCCCGATTCGCTCGAAGCGAAATCGATCGCCGACGGAGTGTGCGGATGAGCGACACCGAACGCACGTCCGACGCTCCCGAGACGACCACTGCGGGTGCGTACCTGCGCGCATCCCGCGAAGCCGCGGGTCTCTCGGTCGACGTGGTGGCGCAGCAGCTCAAGCTCGCGCCGCGCCAGGTGCGCGCCATCGAGGAGGACGACTACGCCCGCCTTCCCGGCCGCACGTTCGTGCGCGGATTCGTGCGCAATTACGCGCGCCTTCTCGGCATCGACTCGGACGCGCTCCTCTCGATCCTTCCCGGCAGCGAAGCGCAGACACCGCTCGAGCGCCAGACGATCACGTCGTCCGGGCGACCGATGGGCGAGATGCCGGCCGATGCGGGCCGCCGTCATTCGTGGGCGCGCTGGCTGATTCCGCTCGCGCTGCTTGCGATCATCGGCGTGGCCGCGTTCTACGAGTTCTCGCGGCAGGCAATGCCCGGGCGACTTGCCGCGGTGTTCAACACCAGTTCGACGCCCGCGGCGCCCGCCGCTTCCTCGCCTACGCCCGCAGCGAGCACCGCCAATACGGGCGGCGCGACTTCGATGGCGCTGCCCAACCCGCTCGAAGCGGCCAAGAGCGAACCGCCCGTCGTGCCGACGACCGCCGCGACCGCCATCGGCGCGGCGGCGCCTGCGGGCGCAGGCGCGGTATCCGTCGGCCTCGCGCCGGGTGCGGCCCCCGCGGCCGACACTCCGCTGCTGCTCACTTTCATCGGCACGTCATGGGTGGAAGTGAAGGACGGCAACAACGCGATCATCTACCTGCAGACGGGCCTCGCGGGCACCACGCAGGCGCTCGGCGGCACGCTGCCGCTCGAAGTGGTGGTTGGCAATGCGGCGCAGGTGGCCGTGACGTTCCGCGGCACGCCGATCGACCTCGCACCGTACACGCGCGCGAACGTGGCGCGCCTCACGCTCAAGTAATCATCATGGACCGGCCTTCGATCGTCCGTCGCCGCACCCGCCAGGTCGCGGTGGGGGACGTGCGCATCGGCGGCGATGCGCCGATCGTCGTGCAGTCGATGACGAACACCGACACCGCCGACGTCGCGTCGACGGTCGCGCAGGTGAGCGCCCTGGCGGAAGCCGGATCCGAGATCGTCCGCGTCACCGTCAATACCGCGGAGGCCGCCGCAGCGGTGCCCTCGATTCGCGCGGCGCTTCGCTCCGGCGGGTGCGACGTTCCCATCGTTGGAGACTTTCACTTCAACGGCCACAAGCTCCTGAGCGAGTTTCCGGCGTGCGCCGCGGCGCTCGACAAGTATCGGATCAATCCCGGCAACGTCGGCAAGGGTACCAAGCGCGAGCCGCAGTTCGCGGTGATGATCGAGCACGCGATCCGCTGCGGCAAGCCCGTGCGGATCGGCGTCAACTGGGGCAGCCTCGACGCGGCGCTGCTCGCGCGGATGATGGACGACAACGCGCGCTCGAACGCACCGATGGAAGCCGATGCGGTGATGCGGGAGGCGCTCGTCGTTTCGGCGCTCGGCAGCGCGCGCGAAGCCGAGGCGCTCGGACTTGCGGCCGATCGCATCGTGCTCTCGTGCAAGGTATCGAACGTGCAGGACCTGATTGTCGTGTATCGCGAGCTCGCACGGCGCGGGGACTATCCGCTGCACCTCGGGCTCACCGAAGCCGGCATGGGCAGCAAGGGGATCGTCGCGTCCACCGCGGCAATCGCGGTGCTGCTGCAGGACGGCATCGGCGACACCATCCGAGTCTCGCTGACGCCCGAGCCCAACGGCGATCGTACGAGGGAAGTCCAGGTCGCGCAGGAAATATTGCAGACGATGGGAATGCGTGCTTTCACGCCGCTCGTCACCGCATGTCCCGGCTGCGGCCGCACGACCAGCACCTATTTCCAGGAGCTCGCCGACCGCATCCAGACATTCCTCCGCACGTCGATGCCGGCATGGCGCGCCCAGTATCCCGGCGTCGCCGACATGCAGGTCGCCGTGATGGGCTGCGTCGTCAACGGCCCCGGAGAATCGAAGCTCGCGAACATTGGAATATCGCTGCCCGGCACCGGGGAAGTGCCCGTGGCGCCGGTTTACGTCGACGGCCGGAAGACGGTGACCCTCAAGGGCGATCGCATCGCCGAGGAATTCCAGCAGCTCGTCACCGACTACGTCCGCACCACGTACGGTGGATTGCCGCCCACACCCGGCCTTGCGCCCACTGCGCGAACCGTTCCGCTGAAGGTGATCGCGTGACGTCCCGCGTCGACGCCCCCGCGGCGCCGACCGCGGTCGACCGCGCGCGGCCCCGGCCCGCGCCGCTGCAGGCCGTGCGCGGCATGAACGACGTGCTGCCCGACGAAGCATCGCTCTGGGAATATTTCGAGGACACCACGCGCGATGTCTTCCGCCGCTACGGCTACCGCAATCTCCGGGTGCCGATCGTGGAGCCCACGCCGCTCTTCGTCCGCGCCATCGGCGAGGTGACCGACGTCGTCGAGAAGGAGATGTATACGTTCGAGGACCGGCTGAACGGCGAGAGCCTCACGCTGCGCCCGGAGGCGACGGCGGGCATCGTCCGCGCGGCGATCGAGCACAACCTGCTCTACGAGCGGCCGCAGCGTGTCTGGCTCGCGGGTCCCATGTTCCGGCACGAGCGCCCGCAGAAGGGACGCTATCGCCAGTTCAACCAATTCGACGTCGAGGCGCTTGGCTTTCCCGGCCCCGACGTCGACGTCGAGCAGATGGTCATGCTCGCGCGACTGTGGCGCGAACTCGGCATGGCCGACGGGATCCGTCTCGAGATCAACTCCATCGGCGATGCCGCCGACCGGCGCGCGCATCGCAGCGCGCTGATCGAGTACTTTTCACGGCACGCCGATACGCTCGACGCCGAAGCCACGCGGCGACTGGCCACGAATCCGCTGCGCATCCTCGACAGCAAGAATCCGGCGATGCAGCCCGTGATCGCGGAAGCGCCCCGCCTCGTCGATCGCCTGGGTGACGAGGCGCGCGCCCACTTCGATGCGCTGCAGGCGCTGCTTGCGCGTCACGACATCCCGTTCGCGATCAATCCGCGTCTCGTGCGCGGACTCGACTATTACAACCGCACCGTCTTCGAATGGGTCACCGACCGCCTGGGCGCGCAGGGCACTGTCGCCGGTGGCGGCCGCTACGACGGCCTGTTCGAGCAGCTCGGCGGCAAGCCCACCCCCGCGTGCGGTTTCGGCATGGGCATCGAGCGCATGATTCTGCTTTTGCAGGATGCCAGGCGCGAGGTCCGCAATGCGCCCGTCGCCTACGTCGTGCACGCGGGCGCAGCGGCGGAGGCAATGGCGCAACGCGTGGCTGAAACATTGCGCGACGGAGGCCGCGCCGTCGTGGTGAACGCGGGCGGCGGCAGCTTCAAGTCGCAGATGAAACGCGCCGATGCGAGCGGTGCCACGTTTGCGATCATCATCGGCGACGACGAAGCCGCGGCGGGATCGGTGTCGCTCAAGCCGCTTCGCGCGCAGGGCGAGCAGTCGACCTTTGCGGTGAGCGAGCTTTCGGCGCGGCTCGCGTCGCCACGGACCTAATTACGCAACCAGGGGCCGATCGGCCCTGCAATGCAAGGAACATCGATGGCAGTCTACGACCTCGAAGAGCAGGAAAAACTCGACGACCTGAAGGCTTGGTGGAATCAATACGGCGGCACCATCACCGTCGCCGTGATCCTTGCATGCCTCGTCATCGGCGGCGTGCAGGGCTGGCGCTGGTGGAACGGCAGCCGCGCGGCGGACGCGTCGGTGCTCTACCAGGCCGTGAGCGACGGCGCTCGCAAGAGCGACACGGCCAAGGCGAAGGACGCGATGACGCAGCTTGCGGACAAGTTCGCGGGTACGGCGTACGCGCCGCGCGGTGCGCTCGTCTACGCCAGGCTGTTGTTCGACGCCGGCGACAAGGCCGGCGCCAAGGCGCAGTTCACATGGGTGATCGAGAATGCGGACGAAGAGGAGCTGAAGGCGATCGCGCGCTATCGGCTGGCCGAGATCCAGCTCGACGATCGCCAGTTCGACGATGCGCTGAAGACGCTCGATGCCAAGCGGCCCGATGCCTTCAACGGCCTCTACGCAGACCTTCGCGGCGACGCGCTCGCCGCCGCGGGCAAGGGCGGCGAAGCCCGCGCCGCCTACCAGGAGGCCCTGACGTCGCTCGACGCCAAATCGCCGTATCGCGCCTACGTACAGGTGAAGCTCGACGCCGCGGGCGGCGCTGTCGCAGCGATACCGCTTTCCGGCTCGGCCGCAGCACCGGCTGCCACCTCGCCCGCCGCCGCCGTTGCAACCCCGGCAACGCCGCCCGCACCGGCGCAGGGCGCACCGGCGAAGCCATGAAACGCGGGATCAAGCTCGCGATCGCGTGCGCGATCGCGACCGTCGTGTCGGGCTGCGCCAGCAGCACGATGCAGTCGTGGATTCCATCGCTCCCCAGCATTCCCGCGCCGTCGTGGGGCTGGCTGTTCGGCAAGTCCAACAAGCCCGGGCCGCTGCCGGCGCTCCCGTCTACGGTCACTCCACAGCTCAACTGGCAGGTCAGCGTCGGCAAGGCGGCACCCGGGCTCGCGCCAGCGGTCACGCCTTCCGCGGTTTATGCCGCGGCAATCGACGGCACGCTGGTCCGCGTCGACACGGCGACAGGCCGGGTCGTGTGGCGCGCGAGCGCCGGCCAGACGCTCGCCGCGGGTCCCGGGGCGGACGAAGCGCACGTGATCGTGGGTACCGCCAAGGGCGACGTTCTCGCCTTCGGCACGGACGGCACGCCGGGATGGACCGCGCACGTGTCGAGCGAGGTCATCGCGCCGCCCCTCGTGACCCAGGGCATCGTGGTGATCTTCTCCGGCGACGGGCGCATTTTCGGGCTCGCCGCGGAAGACGGCAAAACCAAGTGGGCGCTCCAGCGTACCAATCCGCCGCTCACCATTCGGAGCACGGCCGGCGGCGCCACGTCCCGCGGCGGGCTCTTTACCGGAACCGCAGGCGGGCGGCTTCTCGCGATCGATGTGGTCACCGGCAACATCGCGTGGGACGCGACCGTCGCGTCCCCCAAGGGCGCGACGGAGCTCGAGCGGATCGCCGATATCACGAGCCTCCCTTATGTCGATGAGCGGCAGGCCTGCGCGGTCGCCTACCAGGGACGCGTCGCCTGCTTCGACGTGATTCGGGGCAGCCTGCTGTGGTCGCGCGACGTGTCGAGCCTGGCCGGGCTGGCCGGCGACGGGCGCAACCTTTACATCACCGACGACAAGGGTGCCGTGCAAGCGCTCGACAAGGCGAGCGGCGCGTCGATCTGGAAACAGGATGTGCTCGCGGCTCGCAGGATCGGCGGCCCGCAACTCGTGGGCGACTACGTCGGTGTCGTGGACGTGGAAGGCTATCTCCATCTCCTGTCGCGCAGCGATGGCGCGTATGCGGGGCGCCTCGCCACCGACGGCAAGGCGGCCACCGCGCAGCCGATGCTACTCGCGGGAAGCGGCTTGTGGCTGTCCGACGGCGGCAATCTCTATTCCGTGACCGCACGCTGACTCGCGCGGATCGCGAGTCTCCCGGCGCCGACCCATGCTTCCCGTGATCGCCCTGGTCGGCCGACCCAACGTCGGAAAATCGACCCTCTTCAACCGTCTCACCAAGACGCGCAACGCGCTCGTCGCCGATTTCCCCGGGCTGACGCGCGATCGTCACTACGGTCGCGCCCGCGCCGGCGAGCGGGAATACATCGTGGTCGACACCGGCGGCTTCGAGCCGGTCGCCACGTCCCCGATATTCCACGAAATGGCCAAGCAGGCCCGGGCCGCGATCGCCGAATCCGACGTGGTCGTGTTCATCGTCGACGGTCGCAGCGGACTCACCCCGCAGGACACAGCCATTGCGCTGCTCCTGCGACGCACGGGCAAGCCGATCCTGCTTGCGGTCAACAAGGCCGAAGGACTTGTTCCCGATCGCGCGGTCGCCGAGTTCCACGAGCTCGCGCTGGGCGAGCCCTTGCCGATCTCCGCGGCGCACGGCGAAAACGTCCGCGAAATGATCGAACACGCGCTCGAGGCCATCCCGCCGGCACCGAAAGTCCCCGAGGACGACGATTCCGGCACCAAGCGCATCAGCGTTGCCGTGGTCGGCCGACCGAACGTCGGCAAGTCCACGCTGGTGAACACGATGCTCGGCGAGGAGCGGGTGATCGCGTTCGACGAGCCCGGCACCACGCGCGACGCGATCTATCTCGATTTCGAGCGCAACGGCCGCGCATACACGCTGATCGACACAGCGGGCATCCGCCGTCGCGGCAAGGTGTTCGAGGCGGTGGAGAAATTCTCGGTCATCAAGACGCTGCAGGCGATCGAGGACGCCCACGTCGTCATCCTGCTGGTCGACGCCGATCAGGGCATCACGGAGCAGGACGCACATCTTGCGGGGCATGTGCTGGAAGCCGGACGCGCGGTCGTGCTGGGGATCAACAAATGGGACGCGGCGTCGCCGGAGCGCCGCGAGGAGGTGAAGCGCGACCTCGACCGCAAGCTGGCGTTCCTCGCGTTCGCCCAGCATCATTTCATGTCGGCCAAGGAGGGCAGCGGCATCGACACCCTGCTCAACTCGGTCGGCGACGCCTACACCGCGGCGATGGCCCGCCTGTCGACTCCGCGCCTCACACGCGCCCTGCAGAAAGCTGTCGAGCGCCAGCAGCCGCCGCGCTCCGGATTGGTGCGACCCAAGCTTCGCTACGCGCACCAGGGTGGCGTCAATCCGCCACTCGTCATCATCCATGGGAGCGCGCTCCGACACGTTCCGGACGCCTACCGACGGTACCTGGAACATTTTTTCGCGGACGCGTTCCAACTGCGGGGAACTCCGCTTAGGATACAATTCAAGACGGGTGTCAACCCCTACGCGGATTCAAACGCACGCCGCTAGGATTTTCCTGCCGCCCAGTCCGGCGGGAACGTCCGCGCCTCTCTCAGGCAAAGTTGCAGCCTTCCAGAAAGAGCGGAGCTCCGGGATGAGCAACAAAGGGCAAATGCTACAAGACCCATTCCTCAACACCTTGCGCAAGGAACACGTGCAGGTGTCCATTTACCTCGTGAACGGGATCAAGCTGCAGGGGCAGATCGAATCCTTCGATCAGTACGTCGTGCTGCTCAAGAACACGGTCACGCAGATGGTGTACAAGCACGCGATCTCGACGGTCGTCCCGTCGCGCGCGGTCGCGATGCCGCACCACAACCACAACGCCGAGGCCGAAGCCTGACGCCGCATCGCGCCGCTCGCACGGCGGCGGGCGCCGCTGGCTGCGGCCGGCTGGACACCCATGTTCGAGCGTCCTGACCGCGGCGATCGCGCGCTGATCGTCGCGCTCGCGTTCGGCCGCGGCGATCGCGCAGAGCGCATGCAGGAGATCGTCGCGCTCGCGGTCTCGGCGGGCGCGACCATCGTGGCCGAGGTCAGCGGACGCCGCGAGCGTCCCGATCCGGCGCTGTTCGCCGGTCGCGGCAAGGTGGAGGAGATCGCTGCGCGCAAGCAAGAGACAGGCGCGGACGTCGTGATCTTCGATCACGCGCTATCCGGAGTCCAGCAGCGGAACCTCGAGCGCGCGCTCGAATGCCGGGTCATCGACCGCACGAGCCTCATCCTCGATATCTTTGCCCAGCGGGCGCAAAGCGCGGAAGGCAAGCTCCAGGTCGAGCTCGCCCAGTTGAACCACCTTTCGACCCGTCTCGTCGGCGGATGGACCCACCTGGAGCGGCAAAAGGGCGGCATCGGCTTGCGCGGCCCGGGCGAAACGCAGCTCGAGACCGACCGCCGCCTGATCGCCAACCGGGTGAAGCTCCTGCGCGGGCGACTTTCGCGGGTGGCGGTGAGCCGCGCGACGCAGAGTCGCACGCGTCGCCGAGCGGCCGTGCCGACGATCGCCCTCGTGGGTTATACCAATGCGGGCAAGTCGACGCTGTTCAATCGCCTTACCGGCAGCCGCGTCCATGCCGCCGATCAGCTGTTCGCGACTCTCGACACGACGCTGCGCCGGCTGCACGTCGAAGGCGGGCAGTCCCTCGTGCTGTCCGATACGGTGGGATTCATCCGCGACCTGCCGCACGATCTGGTCGCGGCATTCTCCGCGACGCTCTCCGAAGCCGCCGATGCCGATCTGCTGCTGCATGTCATCGACGCCAGCAGTCCGGATCGGGACCTGCAGGTTGCGGCCGTCGAAAAGGTCCTCGCCGAAATCGGCGCCGATAACGTGCCGCAGATACGCGTGCTCAACAAGTGCGACCTGACCACACTGCCGCCGGGCGTCGAGCGCGACGCCTGTGGTACCATTTCCTCGGTCAGAACAAGTGCATCGACGGGCGCCGGGTGCGCCGATCTGCGTGCCGCGCTGGCCGAACGATTCCCGCGCGTCGCCGCAGGCTACAACATCCCGAATCAGGATCCGACGCCGGCGCTGCCAGGCTGAAGCAGCGCGCCGAAGACGCGCGCGGCGTTTTTTTATCCCTTTCAAAAGCATCGCGATGTCGCTCAACGACCCACAGTGGGGAAAACGCGGCGGCGGCAGCAGCGGGCCGCCGGATCTCGACGAGATCTGGCGCAACGTCAATCGCCGGCTGAACGAGCTCTTCAAGCGCAAGGAGCCGAACGAGGAGCCGGCGGGCGAAAGCACGCCGCCGAAGAACCATTGGCCGATCGGCGCGTTCGGGCTGCTCGGCCTCATCCTACTGGTCTGGCTGGCGAGCGGCTTCTACATCGTCGACGAAGGCCGGCGTGGCGTCGTGACGCGCTTCGGCCGCTACACCGAGACCACCCAGCCGGGCCCGCGCTACCACCTGCCGTTTCCCATCGAAGCCGTCGAGTTGGTCGACTTCTCGCAGGTGAAGACCATCGAGATCGGTTATCGCAACACGCCGAAGAACAAGGTCGACAAGGAAGCGGTGATGCTGACCGACGATGAGAACATCATCGACATCCAGTTCGCCGTGCAATACAACCTGAAGAGCGCCGAGGCGTACGTCTTCAACAATCGCAAGCCCGACCAGACAGCGGCATTCGTCGCCGAATCCGCGATCCGCGAAGTCGTCGGCAAGAGCAAGATGGACTTCACGCTCTACGAAGGGCGCGAGCAGATCGCGAAGCAGACCGAGCAGCTCATGCAGCAGATGCTCGACCATTACGGTACCGGCATCTTCGTG
>Ga0207683_10003476_pt1 | contig 13744 bp, 18 predicted proteins | sample KBSM73metaG_FD_184333 | JGI IMG/M metagenome (GOLD analysis project Ga0207683, IMG submission 184333) | Miscanthus rhizosphere microbial communities from Kellogg Biological Station, Michigan, USA - KBS M7-3 metaG (SPAdes) (version 2) | ecosystem: Host-associated > Plants > Roots > Rhizosphere >...
TCAAGAAGGACATCGCCCGGATCTACACCGTGGTGCGTGAGCGCGAGCTCGGCATCCGGTCCGCCCCGGGCGCCGACGAGAAGGGTGGTGCCGCATGAGCGAGACCACGAACGACAGCACCGCCCAGCAGGCTGACGCCCGCGGGACGCGCAAGACCCGTGAGGGCCTCGTCGTCAGCGACAAGATGGACAAGACCGTCGTCGTCGCCGTCGAGGACCGCGTCAAGCACGCCCTCTACGGCAAGGTCCTGCGGCGTACGTCCAAGCTCAAGGCCCACGACGAGCAGAACGACTGTGGCATCGGCGACCGGGTCCTGATCATGGAGACCCGTCCGCTGTCCGCCACCAAGCGTTGGCGCGTCGTGCAGGTCCTCGAGCGCGCCAAGTAGCAACCAGAAGCCAAGAATTCAGGCAGTCCCCCAGGCTCACGTCCGTGAGAACCGGGGCGACAAGGAGATTGAAATGATCCAGCAGGAGTCGCGACTCAAGGTCGCCGACAACACGGGTGCCAAGGAAGTCCTGTGCATCCGCGTGCTCGGCGGCTCGGGTCGGCGCTACGCCGGCATCGGCGACATCATCGTGTGCACCGTCAAGGACGCGATCCCCGGCGGCAACGTCAAGAAGGGCGACGTCGTCAAGGCCGTCGTCGTGCGCACCGTGAAGTCGCGCCGCCGCCCCGATGGTTCCTACATCCGCTTCGACGAGAACGCCGCGGTGATCCTCCGCCAGGACGGCGAGCCGCGCGGCACCCGCATCTTCGGCCCCGTGGGCCGCGAGCTGCGCGACAAGAAGTTCATGAAGATCATCTCGCTGGCGCCGGAGGTGCTCTGACCATGGCTCAGAAAAGTGACCCGAAGAAGCAGAAGAAGAACACCGTGAACATCAAGAAGGGCGACACCGTCAAGGTGATCGCCGGCCAGGACAAGGGCGCCGAGGGCAAGGTCATCGCCGTGCTCCGCGAGGAGCAGCGCGTGATCGTCGAGGGCGTGAACCGCGTCAAGCGGCACACCAAGGTCGTCCAGTCGGGCGGCCGGGCCGGCACCACCGGCGGCATCATCACCACCGAGGCCCCGATCCACGTGTCCAACGTGATGCTGGTCGATGGTGACGGCGTGACGCGGCTGGGCTTCCGCCGCGACGAGGTGACCAAGCGCCGCAACGACGGTTCGACGTACTCCGCGAGCCGCAGCGTCCGCGTGTCCCGCAAGACCGGCAAGGAAATCTGATGACCGACACTGACACCGTCACGACCACCGAGACCGAAACGTCGAGCGAGACGGCTCCCGCCGAGAAGGTGACGCCGCGGCTCAAGACCCGCTACCGCGAGGAGATCCTCCCCGCGCTCAAGAGCGAGTTCGACATCCCGAACGTCATGCAGGTGCCCGGGCTGACCAAGATCGTGGTCAACATGGGCGTCGGCGAGGCGGCTCGCGACTCGAAGCTGATCGAGGGTGCGGTCAAGGACCTGACGGCCATCACCGGCCAGAAGCCGACCGTGACCAAGGCCCGCAAGTCCATCGCCCAGTTCAAGCTGCGCGAGGGCATGCCGATCGGCGCCCACGTGACGCTGCGCGGCGACCGGATGTGGGAGTTCCTGGACCGGCTGCTGTCGCTGGCCCTGCCCCGCATCCGCGACTTCCGCGGCCTCTCCCCGAACCAGTTCGACGGTCGTGGCAACTACACCTTCGGTCTCACCGAGCAGGTCATGTTCCACGAGGTCGACCAGGACCGCATCGACCGCACCCGCGGCATGGACATCACGGTCGTCACGACGGCCACCAACGACGACGAGGGTCGCGCGCTGCTCAAGCAGCTCGGGTTCCCCTTCGCTGAGCGCTGAGAGGGGATCAAGACATGGCGAAGACAGCTCTGAGAGTCAAGGCGGCCCGCAAGCCCAAGTTCGCGGTGCGTGGCTACACCCGCTGCCAGCGTTGCGGCCGGCCCAAGGCCGTCTACCGCAAGTTCGGCCTGTGCCGGATCTGCCTGCGGGAGATGGCCCACCGCGGCGAGCTCCCCGGCATCACCAAGTCCAGCTGGTAACCAGACCCCACGGGGTCTCGTGACAGGCGCTAGCGCGCCTTCCTCGACCAACGAAACGCTGAAGGTCCGGCAACTGATCACTGGGGCCGGAAACCACAGAAGAGAGAAGACCGAAGCACCATGACGATGACTGACCCGATCGCAGACATGCTGACCCGTCTGCGCAACGCCAACCAGGCGTACCACGACGCGGTGACCATGCCCTACAGCAAGCTGAAGGCCGGCCTCGCCGAGATCCTCAAGCAGGAGGGCTACATCACCTCGTTCGAGGTGGCCGAGCCCGCCGAGGGCGCCGTCGGCCGCACGCTGACGATCACCCTCAAGTACGGCCGCAACCGTGAGCGCTCGATCGCCGGCGTCCGCCGCATCAGCAAGCCCGGCCTGCGGGTGTACGCCAAGTCCACCGGCCTGCCGCGCGTGCTCGGCGGCCTGGGCGTCGCGATCATCTCGACGAGCCAGGGTCTGCTGACCGACCGCCAGGCCAACCAGAAGGGCGTGGGTGGGGAAGTTCTCGCCTACGTCTGGTGACGAGAGACCAGAGGAGGAGACAGACATGTCGCGAATCGGCAAGCTCCCGATCGAGGTCCCGTCCGGAGTGGACGTGGCCATCGACGACCAGCTGGTGACCGTCAAGGGCCCCAAGGGCATCTTGTCGCACCACGTTGCAGCGCCCATCACGGTGGAGCGCAGCGACGGCGTCCTCGAGGTCAAGCGCCCCGACGACGAGCGCATCAGCCGTTCCCTGCACGGGCTGACGCGCACCCTGATCAACAACATGGTCGTCGGTGTGACCGACGGCTACGAGAAGCGCCTCGAGATCGTCGGCGTCGGCTACCGGGTCCTGTCCAAGGGCCCGACGCAGCTGGAGTTCCAGCTCGGCTACAGCCACTCGATCACGTTCAACGCACCCGAGGGCATCACCTTCGCGGTGGAGGGGCCGACCCGGCTCGGAGTCCAGGGGATCGACAAGCAGCTCGTCGGAGAGACGGCCGCGAAGATCCGCAAGCTGCGCAAGCCGGAGCCCTACAAGGGCAAGGGCGTTCGCTACGCGGGCGAGCAGGTCCGCAAGAAGGTCGGAAAGGCTGGTAAGTGATGGCGATCTCCCTGGGACACCGCAAGCACACCGCAGCCCGCACTGCGTCGCGACTGCGCCGCCAGATGCGTGGCCGCAAGAAGATCTCCGGCACCGCCGAGCGTCCGCGCCTGGTGGTCACCCGGTCGACGAAGCACATCACCGTGCAGGTCGTGGACGACCTGGTCGGCAAGACCGTCGCGTCCGCCTCGACCATGGAGGCCGACCTGCGCACCTTCGAGGGTGACAAGACGGCCAAGGCCAAGCGCGTGGGCGAGCTCGTCGCCGAGCGCGCCAAGGCTGCTGGCGTCGACGGCGTGGTCTTCGACCGCGCCGGCAACAAGTACCACGGTCGCGTGGCGGCCCTGGCCGACGGCGCCCGCGAGGGCGGGCTGACGTTCTGACTCCGGTCAGGACGACGCAGCCCTCGAACAGACGAGAGAGAAGGAAACAGTCATGAGCGGAGCCCAGCGCGGACAGCGCGGCGGCGAACGCGGCTCGAACGACCGTCGCGGCGGAGGCCGTGACGGCGGTCGCGGCGGCGCCGACAAGACGGCGTACGTCGAGCGCGTCGTCGCCATCAACCGCGTCGCCAAGGTCGTCAAGGGCGGTCGTCGCTTCAGCTTCACCGCCCTCGTCGTCGTCGGTGACGGCGAAGGGATGGTCGGCGTCGGCTACGGCAAGGCCAAGGAGGTGCCCGCGGCGATCGCCAAGGGTGTCGAGGAGGCCAAGAAGGCGTTCTTCAGCGTCCCGCGCATCCAGGGCACCATCCCGCACCCCGTCCAGGGTGAGGCGGCGGCCGGTGTCGTCATGCTGCGCCCGGCGTCGCCCGGTACCGGTGTCATCGCCGGTGGTCCGGTCCGCGCCGTGCTCGAGTGCGCCGGCATCCACGACGTCCTCAGCAAGTCGCTCGGGTCGAGCAACGCCATCAACATCGTCCACGCGACGGTCGAGGCGCTGCGCAGCCTGGAGCGGCCGGAGGCTGTCGCCGCCCGTCGTGGTCTGAGCCTGGAGGACGTCGCGCCCGCGGCGATGCTCCGCGCCCAGGCCGCGGGCCGGGCGGAGCGGGCCGACAAGGCCGCCCTGGCCGGCTCCGGAGCGGGGTCCTGATGCCACGGCTCAAGGTGACCCAGACCCGATCCGAGATCGGCGGCAAGCGCAACCACCGCGAGACGTTGCGCAGCCTCGGTCTCAAGCGCATCGGTGACGTCGTCGTCAAGGAGGACCGCCCGGAGATCCGGGGCATGGTCCGCACCGTGACGCACCTCGTCGCCGTGGAAGAAGTGGAGTGACCCATGGCTGACAAGGCCGAGAAGACGAAGAGCGAGGGCACGACCCTCAAGGTGCATCACCTGCGCCCGGCGCCGGGGGCCCGCACGGCCAAGACCCGCGTCGGTCGTGGCGAGGGCTCCAAGGGCAAGACCGCCGGTCGCGGTACCAAGGGCACCAAGGCCCGCTACCAGGTGCCGGAGCGGTTCGAGGGTGGCCAGATGCCGCTGCACATGCGGCTGCCGAAGCTGCGCGGGTTCACCAACCCGTTCCGCGTCGAGTACCAGGTCGTCAACCTCGACCGCCTCGCGGCGCTCTACCCCGACGGCGGCGACGTGACCGTCGACGACCTCGTGGCGAAGGGCGCGGTCCGCGACGGCCGGCCCGTCAAGGTGCTCGGCACCGGCGAGATCGACGTCAAGGTCAACGTGACGGTCAACAAGTTCTCCGGCTCCGCCAAGGAGAAGATCGAGGCGGCCGGCGGCTCGGCCACGACCGTCTGACCGGTCGCTGACCGACCACCTCGCAGGTATGCGGACGGCCGGCACCCCAGCGTGGGGGCCGGCCGCACGCATACCGGGGTTCTCCCGCAGGGTATTCTCTGCGGGTTGGGCCGCCGGGTGACCGGGGCGCCCGTCAGCACCACCAGCAACAGCGGCAACTAGAGGTCGTCACGGCAGGAGCCGGCGCCTCCCAGGAGGATCAGTGCTCTCGGCCTTCGTTCGGGCGTTCAAGACGCCCGACCTGCGCAAGAAGCTGCTGTTCACGCTCTTCATCATCGCCATCTACCGGCTGGGCACCGCGGTGCCGACCCCGGGCGTGTCCTACACCAAGGTGCGCGACTGCCTCTCCGGCGCCGACCCCCAGGCGGGGTTCATCGGTCTGGCGAACCTCTTCAGCGGCGGTGCGCTGCTCCAGCTGTCGATCTTCGCGCTGGGGATCATGCCGTACATCACGGCGAGCATCATCGTGCAGCTGCTCACGGTGGTCATCCCACGGTTCGAGGCCCTCAAGAAGGAGGGCCAGTCCGGGCAGACCAAGCTCACGCAGTACACCCGCTACCTGACCATCGGTCTCGCGGTCCTGCAGAGCTCGACGCTGATCACCTTCGCGCGGAACCCGCAGCAGATCTTCGGCCCCTCGTGCACGTCGATCCTCACCGACGACACCATGCCGACCATCGTCATCATGGTGCTCACGCTGACCGCCGGCACCGGCCTGATCATGTGGATGGGCGAGCTGGTCACCGACCGCGGCATCGGCAACGGCATGTCGGTCCTGATCTTCACGTCCATCGCCTCGGGCTTCCCGGGCTCGCTGTGGGCCATCCAGCAGAAGGACGGCCGCTGGGACGTCTTCATCGGCATCATCCTGCTGGGCTTCGTCATCATGGCCCTGGTCATCTTCGTCGAGCAGTCCCAGCGCCGGGTCCCTGTGCAGTATGCGAAGCGGCAGGTCGGCCGCCGGATGTACGGCGGCAGCTCGACCTACATCCCGCTCAAGGTCAACATGGCCGGCGTCATCCCGGTCATCTTCGCCAGCTCGCTGCTGTCGCTGCCCGCCCTCGTGGCCCAGTTCAACCAGCCGCAGGACGGCTCCCCGCCGGCCGCGTGGGCCCAGTGGGTCCAGGACAACCTCACCCGGGGCGACCACTGGATCTACATGCTCCTGTACGTCGCGCTGATCCTCTTCTTCACCTTCTTCTACGTCTCGATCACGTTCAACCCAACCGAGGTCGCGGACAACATGAAGAAGTACGGCGGCTTCATCCCCGGCATCCGCGCCGGCCGCCCAACGGCGGAGTACCTCGACTACGTCCTCACCCGGATCACCGTGCCCGGTGCGCTGTACCTCGCCGTGATCTCCCTCATCCCGCTCATCGCCCTCGTGGCGGTCGGGGCGAACCAGAACTTCCCGTTCGGCGGCACGTCGATCCTCATCATCGTCGGCGTCGGCCTCGAGACCGTGAAGCAGATCCAGGCTCAGCTCCAGCAGCGGCACTACGAAGGGTTCTTGCGGTGAAGCGACTGATCATCATGGGGCCCCCCGGCGCGGGCAAGGGGACGCAGGCCGTCCGCATCGCCGAGCGGTTCGGGATCCCGGCGATCTCGACCGGCGACATCTTCCGCAGCAACATCAAGGACGGCACCGAGCTCGGCAAGCAGGTCGAGGCCATCCTCAAGTCCGGCGGCTACGTGCCGGACGAGATGACCAACGCGATCGTCCAGGACCGGCTCGGCTGGGTCGACGCCGCCCCGGGGTTCCTCCTCGACGGCTACCCGCGGACGCCGGGCCAGGTCGAGTTCCTCGACCGGGTGCTGGCCGCTCACGACCACGCCCTCGACGGCGTCGTCGAGCTCACCGTCGACGAGGACGCCGTCGTCTCCCGCCTCCTGAAGCGGGCCGAGACCGAGGGCCGGGCCGACGACACGGAGGAGGTCATCCGCGAGCGGATGGCGATCTACCACCAGCAGACTGCGCCGATCATCGCGATCTACGAGCAGCAGGGCGTTCTCGTGAAGATCGACGGCATGGGCACGGTCGACGAGGTGACCGAGCGGGTCTCCAAGGCCGTCGAGAGCATGACCGGCTGAGCCGGCGTACCTGATGTTCCGCCGTTCCCAGACCCCCGGCCGGACCGCCGAGCAGCTGCTGCTCATGCGGCGAGCCGGCCTCCTCGTCGGGCAGACCCTCGAGCTGCTCCGCGGTGAGATCCGACCGGGCGTGACCACGCTGGCGCTGGACGCCCTGGCTGAGGACTTCATCCGGTCCCACGGCGGCGTCCCGAACTTCCAGCTCGTCCCCGGCTACGCGCATACCCTCTGCACGAGCGTCAACGACGAGGTGGTGCACGGCATCCCGTCGTCGTCCCGGGTGCTCCGCGAGGGGGACCTGGTGTCGGTCGACTGCGGCGCCGAGCTCGAGGGCTGGAACGGGGACGCCGCCTTCTCGGCCGTCGTCGGCGGCCGCGACGCCGCCCGCCCGGAGGACCTGCGCCTCATCGACGTCACCGAGGACGCCCTCTGGGCCGGCATCACCGCGCTGGTCGTCGGTGGCCGCCTGTATGCGGTGGGCGAGGCGGTCGAGGCGAGCATCGAGTCCGCGGGTGCCGCCGACGGACACGAGTACGGGATCATCGAGGAGTACGTCGGGCACACGATCGGGCGGTCCATGCACGAGGACCCGCAGATCCCCAACTACGCGGTGCGCGACCGCGGGCCGTCGGTGCGGGCGGGGTTCACCGGAGCGATCGAGCCGATGGTCACCCTCGGGAGCAGTGCGACCCACGTGCTGGGCGACGACTGGACAGTCTCCACCGACGACGGGTCGCGGGCGGCGCACTGGGAGCACTCGGTCGCCGTGACCGAGGCCGGCCTCACCGTGCTGACCGCGGTCGACGGCGGCGCCGCCCGCCTCGGCGACGCGTACGTCCCGCTCGACGGCTGACCGCACCGCCGACAACTCACCACGTGATGACCTGTTGACCGACATACCGGACATCGACCGCGATAAGTCACCACGTGCGGAGCTGTTGACACAGCCCGAGCCGGCCCCGAGCCAGCATGGGAACCCACCCCCGACCACTCAGGGTGACCCGGCTCAAGCGAGGTGCTGCTGGAGGAAGGCGACGCTCCGCTGGATCGACGTGGTCCAGGGACCGGTCGTGAACACGTGCGGCTGTCCGGGATAGGTGAAGTACTCCACCGGCTTCCCCGCCCCCTTGAGGGCGTCGACGCTGGCCTGGGCCCAGACGATCGGGCAGGACAGGTCGGCGGTGCCCTGGTGGATCAGCACCGGCTCGGTGATCCGGCCGAAGTAGGTGCGCGGACTGGTCCTGGCCCAGCCGTCGGGGTTGGCGGCGGGCTCGCCCAGGGTGGCGACGACGCGCTGGGTCGTGGCCCGGTCGGGACGGGTCCACTTCTCGAAGTTGTCGACCGAGTTCGAGCTGACGGGGGCGTACGCGATGCCGGCCTTGAACAGTCCCGGCGCGGCCACCAGCGCGGTGTAGGTCACGCCGCCGCCCATCGACCGGCCCATCAGGGCGATCCGGTCCGGCCGGACCCTGGGGTCCTGCTGCAGGGCCTTGGCCGCGTTGATGACGTCGACGGCGTAGCCGAGCCGCAGGTTGGCGTCGGCGTCCGGGTCCTTGCTGGACAGCGCGTGGTTCCGGTAGTCGACGAGCAACGTCACATAGCCCTGACGCGCGAGGTAGTCCCGCTCCCGCGACATCTGGCTGGTGTTGTCGTAGACGGCCGGGTCCGCATACCCGTGGGCCAGCACGACCGCCGGGAACGGGCCGTTGCCGCGCGGGACGAGCAGCCGGCCGGAGATGGTCAGGCCGTCGCCGTCGAAGGTGGCGATGTACTGCTGGTATGCGGCGGTGCTGCCGATCTCGCGGACCTGCGTCAGGTTGCGGCCGTCGTAGGTCTTGGTGAACAGGGTCTCGGGTGAGAGCGGCGGCGCCGCTGTCGCCGTGGGTGTCGACGCAGGTGTCGTCGTGGTGGGGGGCGCGGTGGTGGTGGTCGTGCTCGTGGTCGCGGACGGGCTCGGCGCCGCGCCGGTCTGGGCGGAGGTCTCCTGGACGACCGGCGGAGCGCTGGTGCACCCGGCCGCGAGCGCTCCGGTGAGGAGGAGTCCGACGGCGACGAGAGGCATACCCATCCCCTAGTGTCACCCGGACCGCCGCCGGGCACACCCGTCAGTTCAGGTGGGCCTGCCAGTCGCCCGGCACCTTGCCCTCCGGCCCCGGCACCGGCTGCGACTCGGGGTGGCAGGCGGGCGGGGCGAGCTCGGGCCCGTTCGACATCCGCGACGTGCGGTAGTCGAAGTACCACCCCTCGCCGGGTTCGAAGCTCCGGATGATCGGATGCCCGGTCGCCTGGAAGTGCGCGGTGGCGTGCTGCGCGGGCGACGTGTCGCAGCAGCCGACGTGGCCGCACGTCGCGCATCGGCGCAGGTGGACCCACCAGCCGCCCGCGTCGAGGCACTCGGCGCAGCCGGTGCCGGACGGCGGCACGGTGGGGTCGATCTCGATCTGGTCCGCTGCCTCCTGAGGGGTCACCCCTCCGATGCTAGGCGCCCGCTCCGGCGGCCATCGGTTGGGCCGTCGGCGTCGGGGCCGCGTCGTCCAGCACGACGATGGTGCCCGCCGTCCCGTCGACGCGGACCCGTTGGCCGGTGACCAGCCGGGTCGTCGCCTCGTGGACGCCGACGACGGCCGGGATTCCGTACTCCCGGGCGACGACCGAACCGTGGGTCATCATCCCGCCGACCTCGGTGACCAGACCCGCGGCGCTGAGGAACAGCGGTGTCCACGCCGGGTCGGTCCCCGGGCAGACGAGGATCTCGCCGTGCCGCAGTCCCGAGTGGGCGGGGTCGAGGACCACGCGTACCGACCCCTCGACCGTCCCCGGTGAGACCGGAGACCCGACGATGACGCCCTCCTCGTCGGAGAGGTCGCCGAGCCCCTCGTAGAAGGCGCGGCCGTCTCCGACGAGGACGCGAGGCACCTGGGTGCGCTTGGCCTCCCGCTTCATGGCCATCCGGCGCCCCTCGACGAGCTGCCGCAGGCCCGGGGTGGGGCCGTCGGCGAGGGCCTCGATCTCGTTCAGCCGCAGCAGGAAGAGGTCGTCGGGCGAGTCCAGCAGCCCGGCCTCGACGAGGTCGTGCCCAGACGCGGTGAGCGCGGTGCGGGCGACGCCCATCATCCGGATGATGGTGAACTTCGGCAGCTCCCGGCCGCCGGCCAGGGCCCGGATCCGGCCGGCGACGAAGCCGACCAGCCGGCCCCGCGCGCCGCCGGTCTGGGTGACGAGCCGGTCGATCGCCGCGGCGGCGGCCTGCTCACCCCGGACGAACTGCGCCGGTGGCGACTGGTCCTCCGGGATGTCCTGGTAGCGCTGCACCGTCGCCAGCACGTCGGCCGGGTCGTCGCTCCACCGCGGGCGCCCGAGGTCGATCTCGCCGATCCCGCGCATCCCGTAGGTGGCGAGGAAGCCGTCCAGGGCGGCGGTCACCGCGGGGGGGAGCCCGCCCGACGCATACCGGTCCGCCAGCTCGGCCGGACTCAGGTCGGCGACGAGACGGCTGGACTCCGGGTCGTCGCGGACCGTCCGGGCGACCTGCCAGAGGGCCAGGTCCATCTCGGTGGTGACATTGTGCGGCAGCGCGCGGGTGACCTCGAGGACGAGTGGGGACACGCCGTGGTCGCCCTCGTCGGTGGCGCCGGAGAGCCGGGTGAGCACCCGGAGCGCAAGGACGGGGCCGGCGATGACGACGCCCGCGTAGGGCACGACGGTCGGGAAGGCGTCGGACAGGCTCTCGCGGAGGGTCCGCGCTCGGAGTGCCGCGCGGCGGAACACGTCCTGCTCGTCGCTCGTGGCGGCGAAGGCCGCGGTGGCGCGGCGGACGGCGGCCTCGGTGACCTCGTCGAACTCGGCCCGGAGGGTCTGCGGGTCCCGGACGGCGCGGGCGAGGTTCCGGCCGGCCACGCGGGCGAACCGGGCCAGCTTCGGGGCGACCGCTCGCATCGCCTCGCGGGGCAGCGGCGTCAGGACGCCCTCGTCTCGCAGGTCCAGGAGGATCCGGCGGGCGCTCGGGTCGACCGCCTTGAGCAGCCCGGGCAGGACTCGGCTTCCGAGCGGGTTGCGCAGAGCCCGGTCGAGCCGGATCCAGAGGCGTTCGCCGGCAGTGCCGATGTAGGGGTTGCTCTCCGGTTCGAGAGTCGAGCCGAAGACACTGGCCCCGCCGGCCATCACGCACCGGATCGCGTCGCCGCCGAGCGGGGTGATCGGCGCGAGCATCCCCTGCACCGCGCCGAAGGACAGGTAGACCGCATCGGTGGGTGCACCGTCGGGGATGGGGAAGAGCGAGGTGATCGCCCGGGCCTGGAGCAGCGCGACTTCGCCGCCGGCGATCGCCCACTCGATGTCCTGCGGCGTGCCGTACTCCGCCTGGACCCGCCGGCCGAGGTCGACGAGCGCGCGCACGTCGTCGTCGGAGAGGGTGGCCTCGGCCCCGCGGTCGCTGTCGCGGGTCTCGACACCGCCGCCGGGGAGCGGCGCCGTGGTGACGGCCTTGGCGCCGAGGGTTCGGGCGAGGAGCCGACCGGTGGCCGCGTCCGCGACGAAGTGGTCCGGTTCGACGAGGCCCGAGACGAGGGCCTCGCCCAGCCCGAACGTCGCGTCGATGGCCATCTGCCCGCGGTGCCCCGTGAGCGGGTTCGCCGTGAAGAGCACGCCCGAGGTGTCGGCGGCCACCATGCGCTGGACGGCGACCGCGAGGGCGGCGGCCTCCTCGGGGATGCCGGCCCGGCGTCGGTACGTGATGGCCCGCGCGGTCCAGAGGCTCGACCAGCATTCGACGACGGCCGCGAGGAGGGCGGCCTCGTCGGTGACGCCGAGCAGGGTGTCCTGCTGGCCGGCGAACGACAGGTCGGGCAGGTCCTCGGCGGTCGCCGACGACCGCACGGCGACCGCTCCGCCGCCCATCTGTCGGTATGCGTCGAGCACGGCCTGGGCGACGGGCTCGGTGAGGAGGGTGGTGACGGGCGCCTCGGCGAACGCGGCGCGGATGCGAACCGAGGCGTCGTCGACCGAGTCCGGGTCGTCGGGGTCGGCGCCGGCGAGGGCCTCGTTCACCAGGTCGCGCAGCCCGTGCTCGTGGACGGCCGTGCGGAAGGCCTCGGTCGTGACGGCGAAGCCGGGTGGCACCGGGAACCCGGCCCGAGACAACCGGGAGAGGTTCACGGCCTTACCCCCGACCTCGTCCAGCGTCGACGGTTCGTCGAAGAAGCGCACCAGCGTCATCATCAAGCCTCTATTTCTCCAAGTGATGAATAAAGGTACACCTGATCTGGGCCCGGCTCCACGGTCACCCGCCGGCGTTCCTGACTGCCGCCCATGGCAGCGGGGGTCGTAGCGGGATCGGTGTCGCTGGAGCAGCCCATCTGCCGCTACGACCGGCGCTACGACCCGCGCTGCGACCCGCGCTGCGACCCGCGCTGCGAGCGGCGCTGCGAGCGGCGCTGCCACATGGGGCCGACGAGTCCGGAGGTTCCGCTGACGGGGTGTCGCTGTCCACAAGGTCTGGCCTGGTCGTCCCAAGGTCCACAGGCGCGGAGCTCGCAGACCCCTCGCGGCAGCACCCGGCCGAGACTGGCGGCATGACGTTGCCGCCCGAGCTCGCCGACCTGGTCGCGCGGCAGTCGGGCGTCGCGACCCGCAAGCAGCTGCTCGACGGCGGCGTGACCATCGCGCAGATCCGCTGGGCACTGGGGCGCCGATGGCGCATGGTGCTTCCTCGGGTGGTCCTCCTCGAGCCCGGCCTGCCGTCCATGGACCAGCGCCTGGTGGCGGCGCTGCTGTTCGCCGGTCCCGACGCGTGGCTCGCGGGGATGACAGCGGCGGCGATCCATGGGATGCCCGGATGCGTGGTGGGTCCACCAGTCAGGTCCTCGTGCCGCCCCATCGGACACCTCGGTCCGTCGGATGGGTCCGGGTGGCGCGCAGCTATCTGCTGGACGAACGGATCGTCACGCGCGGCCCGCTCAGCGTCTCGTGCCGAGCCCGGGCCGTGGTGGACGCGGCGGCCGGCTGTCCCGACCAGGCTGCCGCTCGCGCGCTCATCATCGATGCTGTCCAGCAGCGGCTGGTCCGTCTCGACGACATTGCGCACTGGGTCGAAGCCCGCAGCAACCATGGCCGTCGACTCCTGCGGCAAGCCCTCGCCGAGGCGGCCATCGGGGCCTGGTCGGTCCCGGAGGCCGATCTCCTGAGGATGGTCAACAACAGCCGCCGGCTGCCGAGGCCGTGGGCCAACCCCGCGCTTCATGACCCGCTCGGCCGACGTCTCACGACGCCCGACCTCTGGTTCGACGACGTCGCCCTGGCGGTGATGGTGCACTCCCGCGTTCATCACAGCGGCGTGCTCGACTGGGAGGCCACCGTCGCGGCTGACGAGGACCTCCGGACCGCCGGGATCGAGGTGGTTGCGGTGACGCCGGCCTCGATCGCCGCGGAGCCGGAACGGGTCCTGGCCCGGATCGGCGCCGCATACCAACGGGCCGCGCGCCGACCGCGGCCGGTCGGGGTTCTCGCGCTGCCCCGAACCCGGCCGTGGACGTCCTCCGAAGCGGCTTCCGAAGCGGCTGGATGGTCGTGACCACGACAGAATGGCCGCTACGAGAACCGCTACGAGGGCCGCTTCGGGGTCGCCGAGGCCGTAGCGAAGCGCAGCGGCATACGGCGTCAAGCGATCCGCTTCGGCGAGGTCCACGGGCAATTCGAACCCGGCGTCCTCGCAGAGCTGCATGAGGGCGCCAAGGTCGTGCGTAAAGGGAAATTCCAGATCGCGACTCGCGAGG
>Ga0207683_10003478_pt1 | contig 13740 bp, 9 predicted proteins | sample KBSM73metaG_FD_184333 | JGI IMG/M metagenome (GOLD analysis project Ga0207683, IMG submission 184333) | Miscanthus rhizosphere microbial communities from Kellogg Biological Station, Michigan, USA - KBS M7-3 metaG (SPAdes) (version 2) | ecosystem: Host-associated > Plants > Roots > Rhizosphere >...
ACGCTACCCCCGCGGCTTGCTCCCGCGCCAGCGAACTAGTTGTCGTGGTCATATCACCAGGCTCAGTCCTGGCGGCCCCGCGTACTAAGAGCCTGCTGATCCTGGTGTTGCCAGTACCCGGTTCCCGCGCCCGGCCCGGTTGTGGCACCGTGCAGAGTATGAGCCAGCCGATGCAGAGCCCGGTCTTCGTCGGGCGGCGTGAGGAGATCGCGTCGCTGACGGCATTGCTTGAGCGCGCCGCTGACGGCGAGCCGGGGTTCGCGATCGTGGCGGGCGAGGCTGGTGTGGGCAAGACCCGCCTGGTTACGGAGCTGGCCGGTCAGGCGGCCGACTCGGGGTTCACGATCCTGGCCGGCCACTGCGTCGAGCTCGGCGCGGAAGGCCTGCCGCTCGCCCCGCTCATCGACGCGCTGCGCACGCTGGCGCGCACCACGGCGCGGACAGAGCTAGCCGACGTATTGGGCCCGGCCCGGCGCGGCCTGGGCCGCCTGCTGCCCGAGCTCGACCCGGGAGGGGCCGCCGAGCCGGCCGCCGATGGGGTCCAGGTATCCCAGCTGCTCGAGCTGGTCCTCGGGCTGCTGGGCCGGCTCAGTGCCAGGCGGCCGCTGCTGCTGGTGCTCGAGGACCTGCACTGGTCCGACCAGTCCACCCGGGAGCTGGTCGCCTTCCTGATCAGGTCGCTGCGCGGGGTCCGGGTCGTGCTGCTGGCCACCTACCGGTCCGACGAACTGAACCGACGCCACCCGCTGCGGCCGCTGATCGCCAGCTGGGACCGGCTCCGCACGGTCCAGCACGTGGAACTGCGCCGGTTCGAACCGGGGGAGGTCGCCGCCCAGCTCGGCGCGATCCTCGGCACCGAACCCGCCGCCGGGCTCGTCGACCTGGTCTTCGACCGGTCCGGCGGCAACGCCTACCTGGTGGAGGAACTGGCCGGCCTGGTGCGCGGCGGCGGCGACCCGGCTGATCTTCCCCCGTCCCTGGCGGATGTGCTGCTGAGCCGGGTGGACGCGCTGAGCCCGCAGGCGCAGCGGCTGCTGCGGACGGCTGCGGTCGCGGGCCGCAGCGTGCCCGACAAACTGCTCGCCGAGGTGGCGGGGGTCGCAGACGCGGAGTTCTACGCCGGCTTGCGCGAGGCGGTCGAGAGCCACCTGCTCGTGGTCGACCACACCGGCCGGAGCTACGCGTTCCGGCACGCGCTGACCAGGGACGCGGTCTACGAGGACATGCTCCCGGGCGAGCGCGGCGGCCTGCACGCCGCCTACGGCGAGGCGCTCACCCGCGACCCGGACCTGGCCGGCACAGAGGTCGACTCGGCAGGCGCCGCGGTGCCCGCCGCCCTGGCCCACCACTGGTACGCGGCCCTGGACCTGCCGCGCGCCCTGCCCGCCTCGATCGCCGCGGCCCGGCACGCGCTCATCACGTTCGCCCCGGCCGAGGCGCAGCGCCACCTGGAGCGGGCGCTGGAGATCTGGCCCCGGGTCCCCGACGCGGAGGAGCGCACCGGCCTGGACCAGGCCGAGGTGGCGAGCCTGGCCGGCGAGGCCGCCTACCAGGCGGGCGCCATCGACCGCTCGCTGTCCCTGTTCGACCAGGCCCTGGCCGGACTCCCGGCCGAGGGCGACGCCGTCCGGCGTGCGCTGGTGCTCGACCGGCGCGCGCGCACCCTGCGGGACACCGGGCGCGAGCCTGAGGCGATCGCCGCCCTGGAGGAGGCGCTCGCCCTCCTGCCCGCCGACCAGGTAACCAGGGCGCATGCGGTCGTCCTGTCCTCGCTGGCCATGTCCGTCTGGCGCGCCAACGACATGGACGCCACGATGAGCCTGGCCGCCCGCGCGGTGCAGGCCGCGCGCGAGGTCGGCGCGGTCCAGCAGGAGGCCGACTCGTCCATCACCCTCGGCTCGGCCCGGGGCTACCTGAGCGCGGACGACGCCGGTCTTGACGACCTCCGGGCGGGTCTGGCCCTGGCCACGGACATCGGCGCACACTTCACCGCACTGCGCGCCTACGTGAACATTTCCGACGTGCTGGAGCTCCTCGGCCGGCACCAGGAGGCGGCCGACGCGGCCCGTGAGGGGATGGCGCTGGCCGACCGCGTCGGGCTGGCCCGGTCCCTGGGTGCCTTCCTGGCCGGCAACCTGGCTGAGAGCCTGCTCCGCCTGGGCCGCTGGACCGAGGCCGGGCACCTGGCCACCCAGGCGGTGAACGCCATGCCGGAGGGCGTCTTCGCCGCCACCGTGCTGGTCCTGCGCGCCGAGCTGGCCGCGATGACCGGACGTTACCAGGACGCCGACACCGACGTGCGCGCCGCGCGGCGGGCCCTCGGCCAGACCCGCGACGAGCAGTACGCCCTTACCCTGCTGTACGCCGATGCGCTGGTCGCGCTCGGCCGGGGCGACCTGGATGCGGCCCGCCGCCTCACCGCCGACGGGCTGACGGACTACGGCGGGGCGATGTCAGGCCGCTACGTCTGGCCGGTGCTGTGGCTGGCTTGCAGGACCGAAGCGGACGGTGCCACCCGCGCTCGTGACCGGCGGGAAGAGGTCCCGGACGGTACCGCGGCCCGGTACCAGAAGCTGGCTTCGCTCGCCGCGGATCTGACCGCACCCAACGCCGCGTCGCGCGGCTACCGGGCGCTAGTCACCGCGGAACTCGTGCGCGCTACGGGCGAGGTCGACGTCACCGCGTGGCAGGCGGCGGCCGAGGCGTGGCAGACGGCGGCCGAGCCCTATCCGCTGGCCTACGTCTGGCTGCGGCTCGCCGAGGTGGCCGCGGCGGCGGGTGACCGGCAGGCCGCCGGCCGTAGTGTGCGCCAGGCCCACGCCGTGGCTAGCCGGGTCGGCGCGGCGCCCATCGCGGCGGAAGCCGCCGCCCTGGCCCGGCGGACCCGGCTGAGCCTGGACGAGCCGGAGGCGGCCGCGGTCCGTCCGGCGGCCCAGGATCCACTGGCCCGGTTCGGGCTGACCGAGCGCGAGCGGGAGATCCTGCTGCTGCTGGCCGCGGGCCGGTCCAACCCCCAGATCGCCGGGGCCTTGTTCATTAGCCCGAAGACGGCCAGCGTGCACGTGTCCAACATCCTGGCCAAGCTCGGAGTGGACAGCCGGGTAGAGGCGGCCGCGGTAGCGCACCGCCTCGGCGTGACCGGCTAGCGCCGGTCGTAGTCCCGGGTGGCCCGGAAGATCGCGATCAGCCACCCGGCCAGCAGGGCGGTCGGGACGATCGAGATGAAGATCAGCTCGGTCAGGGATGCGGTCAGAGAATTGCCCACGTATCCCATTGTCGCTGTTGAGGGCGGGATGCGCCATCACCCGGATGGGGTGGTTCTAAGCGCCTCGCCGGGCCGGCTAGGGCGCTGTCCCGGGAAAGATAAGCGCCAGGACCTGGTCGGCTACGGCGGCACGCCGATGTGCCGGCCGGCCCCTTAGCCCGACCGTGGAGGGCATGAACCTCACCAACGCGCCCTCAGGCACCATCCGCTCCGCGCTGCGCTACCCGGACTTCCGCTGGCTCCTGTCTGCCCTGGCCGTGTCCCAGGTCGGCGACTGGCTCTACAACCTGGCCCTGGTCGTGCTGGTCTACGACCGGACCCACTCGGCGCTGTGGGCGGGCGTCACCACGGCCGCCCGGGTCGTGCCGGTCGTGGTGCTCGGTCCGCTGGGCGGCGTGCTGGCCGACCGGTTCGACCGGCGTCGCATCATGATCATGTGCGACCTGGCCCGGATGGGGCTCATGGTCCTGCTGGCCGCGGTGGCCGCGTTCCAGTTGCCCATCGTGCTCGCCCCGGTGATCGCGGCCGCCGCGACGGCCGCCGCCGCCCCGTACATACCGTGCGTGGCCGCGGTCACGCCGCACGTCGTCGAGGACGCCGACCTACCCGGCGCCAACGCGGCCCGCTCCGCCGTCACCGGTGCCGGAATCGTCCTCGGCCCCGCGCTCGGCGGCGTGCTGCTGCTCCTCGGGTCGCCCGCGTCCGCGTTCGCGCTGAACGCGCTGACCTTCGGGCTGTCCGCGCTGGCCGTGCTGGCCATCCGCGCCGACGGCGACCCGAATCCGTTCCGGCCCCGTCGGGCCGCGGACCGTCCCGCCGGGCTGCTCCGCGAGGTGGCGCAGGGCGCGGCCGCGCTGCGCGCCCACCGCGCCGCGCTGCGGCTGGTTGGCGCCGACGCGATGTGCAGCGTGCTCTACGGCGCCCAGACCGTGCTGCTGCTCCTGGTCTCCCGTCAGGTCGGGCTGGGTGCGCAAGGTTACGGCTATCTGTTCGCCGCCATCGGAGCGGGCGGACTGCTGGGTACCGCGCTGGCCGGCCGGGTCAGCCGCCTGCCGTCCCGTCCGGTGCTGGCCGCCGCGCTGGCGCTGGCCGGCGCACCGACGCTGCTGCTCGCGGTGGTCCGCTGGCCGGCCGCGGCCATCGTCTTGACCGGGCTGACCGGTATGGGCGCCCTGCTGGTCGAGATCCTCACCGACACCACCTTGCAGCGCGAACTCGACGAGGACGTGTTCGGCCGCGCCTACGGCATCGCGTTCCCCGCCGCGATCGCCGGGATCGTCGTCGGCTCGGTCATCGCCCCCGGGCTCGCCGCGCTGCTCGGCGCCCCCGGCGCCCTGATCGCAGTGGGCGGCACGGTGCTGGGCTACTCGGTGCTGGTCATCCGCGGCGCCGACGACGCGACCGCCGGCCCTGCATCGCAGCCAGCCATGGCGGACGCGGTACCTGCTCGCTAGAGTCGGTCGCTAAGCAACCGAGGATGACAACCGGAGGTCGGCATGACGAGTTCTCTCGTAAGCATCGGGTCGGGTGACCGCCACGTGCTGGCCGTGCACGGCTGGTTCGGCTCGGCCCGGGGCTGGGGCTCGCTGCCGGACTTCCTCGACCGCTCGACCTATACCTACGCCTTCATGGACCTGCGCGGCTACGGCGCCCGCCAGGAGGTCGCCGGCGAGTTCACCATGGAAGAGGCCGCGGCCGACGCGATCACCCTGGCCGGCGAACTCGGCTGGGACCGGTTCTCGGTGATCGGGCACTCGATGGGCGCGAAGGTAGCCCACCAGGTGCTCCTGCAGGCCCCGGACCGGCTGGACAAGCTGGTCGGCCTCAACCCGGTACCCCCCGGCGCGGTGCCAATGGACGAGCAGGGCTGGGAACTGTTCTCCGGCGCGGCGGCCAACGCCGGCAACCGGGCGGCGATCATCGACTTCACCACCGGCAGCAAGCTGACCGCGACCTTCATCAACCACGTGGTCCGGCACTCGCTGGAGAACTCGAACCAGGCGGCGTTCGCCGCGTACCTGCACGCCTGGGCCAAGACGGATTTCTCAGGCAAGGTCCAGCCGGATACCAGTACGCCGGTCAAGGTGATCGTGGGGGTGAACGACCCGGCCCTGTCCGCCGACGTGATGGAGAAGACCTGGCTGGTCTGCTTCCCCGAGGCCGAGATGACCATCCTCCCGGACGCCGGGCACTACCCGATGTTCGAGTCGCCGGTGTCGCTCGCCACCTCGATCGAGGAGTTCCTGGGACGCGATTGATGGCGCCACCGACCGGCCGGGCCCGCCCCGACACCGAGGTCGTCTTCGATCCCGCCACCTACACCGGCGGCGTGCCGTTCGAGGCGCTGGCCCGGCTGCGGCGCCACACCCCGGTGGCGTGGGTCCCCGAGATCCCGGTGCTCGGCTGGCCGGAGGGACCGGGGTTCTGGCTGGTGCTCAGGCACGCCGACGTGGAATCGGTGCTGCGGCGGCCGGACCTGTTCTCCTCCGCGCTGGGCGCGACCCAGATCCGGGATCCGGCTACGCCAGGGGCGCTGAGCTACGTCCGCCGGATGATGCTCAACATGGACCCGCCGGATCACTCCCGGCTGCGGCGGCTGCTCAGCCGGTCGTTCACGCCGCGGGCGGTCGCCAGGCTCGAGGACCGCATCCGCGGTCACGCCAGGGCCATCTGCGACCGCGTGTTCACCGGTCCGCGCGGCGAATGCGACTTCGCCAAGGACGTGGCCGCCGACCTGCCGCTGCTCGCCCTAGCCGACGTATTGGGCGTGCCCGAGCAGGACCGCTGGCTGCTGTTCGACTGGTCCAACCGGGTGATCGGCTACCAGGATCCCGACTACGCCTCCTCGGCCGAATTCGACCCGGCCGCCGGCACGGCCATGGCCCGCGAGGCCCTCGCCCAGCGCCCCGCCCCCGGCCCCGGCGGGCGGATGCCCGACCCGCGCACCCGGGAGGGGATGCCGGACCTGTACGCCTACGCCCACCTGCTCGCCGAGGAGAAACGCCGCCGGCCGGGCGACGACGTGATGTCGATCCTGCTGGCCCAGTCGGATGAGGGCGGCGCCCGGGTCACGGTGGCCGAGTTCGAGAACATGTTCTGGCTGTTCGCCGTGGCCGGCAACGAGACCCTGCGCAACGGGCTGCCCGGCGCGTGCATCGCGCTGCTGGAGCACCCGGCCGCCCAGGACAAGCTGCGCGCCGACCCGGACCTGCTGCCGGTGGCGGCCGACGAGATGCTGCGCTGGTGGACGCCGGTGATGACCTTCCGCCGGACGGCGGCGGAAGACTGTCAGATCGGCAGCCAGCCCGTCCGTTCGGGAGACAAGGTCGTGGTCTCCTTTACCTCGGCCAACCGTGACGAGGCCGTCTTCGCCGATCCCGGGCGGTTCGACATCCGCCGCCAGCCCAACCCGCACCTGGTGTTCGGGCACGGACCGCACTTCTGCCTCGGCGCTCACCTGGCCCGCACCCAGATGCGCGCCCTGTTCGCCGAGGTGCTGGCCCGCACGTCCCGGCTCGAAGCGGCCGGGCCGCCGTCCTACCTGCGGTCCAACTTCCAGCGCGGCGTCAAGCGCCTGCCCCTGGCCTGGACCGCCTGACCAGCGGCGCGGCCGGCCGTTCCAGCACCGTTGCAGCATCGTTCAAAGACGGCCTGGCACAGTCGCTTCATGGGCGGGCCCCGGTTCCCGAGACCATTCCCCCCGGGGCCCGCCGTTTTCCCGGGGCCCGCCGTTTTCCCCCGGGGGTCCGCCGTTTCCCTCGCGCCCCATCACAAGCTCCCGCCCGATGTCATCACCGGAATGTCAGTGGTGACCGCTAAGTTGAACAGGGGCAGATTTTGTGATGGGAAGAGGCCTTGGTCACGTACGAGACGAAGAACGGGCCAGCCCGGCAGGCCGGGGCGCGCCGGGCGGGCGAGGAGCGGCGGCCAGGCGAACGCCGGCGGGTAGGTGAGCGACGGCGGGCCGAGCTCGGCGAGTTCCTGAAGGCGCGGCGGGCCCGGCTCAGCCCGGGCGATTTCGGCATGGCGCCCGGTTCCCGGCGCCGTACGCCGGGGCTGCGGCGCGAGGAAGTGGCGCTGCTGGCTGGCGTCGGCGTCACCTGGTACACCTGGCTGGAACAGGGACGTCAGATCAACGCCAGCACCCAGGTGCTCGACGCGGTGGCCAGCACGCTGCGGCTGGACCGGGCGGAGCGGGAACACCTGTACCGGCTGGCCGAGGCGACGCCACTGCGCAGCGAGTGCGCGGGCCGGGCGGTCCCGGACGCCATCCGCGAGATCGTCAATTCGCTGGACCCGCTCCCGGCGTCGCTGCTCAACGGCCGGCACGACATGCTGATATCGAATAGCGCCTCCGAGGAGCTGTTCTGGGAATGGCACACGATGCCGTGCGTGCACAAGAACACCCTGTGGTGCTGCATCACCGAGCCCACCGCCCGGGGCAAATTCCCCGAGTACGAGGCCCACGTCCGTTACCTGGTGGCCCGGATGCGCTCCGCGTACAGCCGGCACATCGGCGACCCGGACTGGGAAGAGGACATCCGCCGGCTGGCCAGCCTGAGCCGCGAGTTCGCCGACCTGTGGGCCCGGCACGAGGTGGCCGACCCCGAGCCGCGCACCCTCACCTACCTGCACCCGCAGGCCGGGACGCTGTGCCTGGCCGTGAGCGAGCTCCAGGTGCCGGCCATGCCCGAGGCGCGCATCGTCGTCTACACGCCGCAGGACGACCAGACCCGGGAGAAGATGCCGCTGACCCGCCGGGCCGCACCCGCCGCCCCGGTGGCCGGAGCCGGCCCGGTCAGTTGAGGAAGTAGCTGCTGCCGCCCGTCTGCGGGTTGGTGACCATCGCGATGACCGTGACCGTGCCGGCGTTGGCGAAGGTCAGCCGCAGCATGATGTCCTTGCCATCGTGCATCGTCCCGGCCCCGGTGATCAGCAGATGGTAGGAGATCGGGTTGAGCCGGGTCATCGCGTTGGCCGCGATGGGGATGTCCCGCACCGTGCGCATGGTCATGGCTCCCGCATGCCGTCCCGCCGGAGCCCGCAACTGCACCGTGCCGCCCACGCTGACCTGCGCCGAGAGCAGCTTGTCCGCCGGGCCGTTGTTGCGGATCTCCAGGTACGCCACCGTCGTGCCCGGCGTCGTCGGCTGCGGCACGTACGCGCTGGCGATGGCGATCGACGAACTGGCCCCGGCCGAGGCGCACCCGGTCACCAGGAGCGCCGCCAGCAGGGCCGCGCCCGCGATCCGGAGCACCGGCGTCAGTCTGCGCACGATCACATGTTAGCCCCGGTCGAGGGCAGTAGAGAGCAGGCCGATCGGCGGGGAGCCGAGGTCGAGCATGGCCTTGTGGAAGCGCTGCAGGGTGAAGCCGGCGCCCCAGTCCTTCCTGGCCCGCTCGCGCAGCTTGAGGATCTCCAGCTTGCCCCAGGTGTACCGGCCGTAGGTCGGGTCGAAGGCGGCCCGCCGGGCCTCGGACAGCGCCCCGGGCCCGGACAGGTGGGTGTCGGCCTCGAACCGGCGGGCCGCGTCGCCGACCGTCATCCCGGCCGTGTGCACGCCGATGGCGCACGCCAGCCGGGTCACCCGGACCAGCGCCTCCAGCCAGACCCCGACCGGGATCCGCGGGTCGTCGGCGCCGAACCCTTCTTCCACGCACAGTTCCTCGCCGTAATGGGCCCAGCCCTCGATGAACGCGCTGGACTGCAGGGTCCGCCTGACCTCCGACGTCACGTGCCGCAGCGCACGGCCGTGGGAGAAGTGCCCGGGCGCCACCTCGTGCACCGTGATGCCGGGCAGCGTGGTGTGGCTGAACATCTCCAGCCATTCCTCCTGATCGCGCTGAGGCCAGGACGCATCCGGCGGCGTGATGTGGTACCACGACGGGCCGTCCGGCTCGCCGGGCGCGGCCCACGACAGCATCGCCGTGGCCCATCGCCGTGACTCGGGCGCGGGCCCGACCAGGCACACCCCGTCGTGGTAAGGCACCAGGTCATGGTCGCGGGTGAACGCGATGGCCCGTTCGGTCCATATCCTGGCCGACTCGATCACGCCGTCCCCGTCCGGGTGATCCCGGACCAGTTCGCGGGCCACCTCGAGCGCTGGCCGACCCGCGTCGATCCGGGCGCACCAGTCGGCCAGCAGGGCGTGCAGCCGGTCCCGTTCGGCGTCGGCCTGCTCCGCCAGCCGGCCCAGGTCGACCGGCAGCGCCTCGGCCTCGCCCATCAGGGCGGCGAGCGCCGGACCGCCGAGCGCCGGGTCGGGGTCGCCCTGCGCCGCCGCGCGTTCGACGTGCGCGACGAGCCGTGCGTGCGCGGCCCGCGCCGCGGCCAGGGTCTCCTCCCCGGGACCGCCGCTCGTTCCCGCGGTGAGCCCGGCCGCCAGGCCGCGGATGCCGCCGAGCAGCGCCTCCGCCACCGGGGCAGCGACCTGGTCGAGCGACTCGACGGCCGCGTCCGCGGCCTGCGGCCAGGCGGCGAGGTGCGCGGCCCGCGCGGCGTCCCGCTCCTGCTGCGGGGCGTAGTCCCGGTCGTAGCAGGACAGGTCCAGCTCGCCGAGGTGGAAGAGCGGGTTCTTGCGGTGTAGTTCGAGCCGGGCGAAGGTGACCCGCTTCAGCCCCTCGGCCGCGGACAGGTGCGCCTCGTCGTGCGGATCCGGCAGCGGCCCGCTGCCGGACCGGGCCTCCTCCAGCCGGGCCAGCCCGGCGCGGACCCCGGCGGGGGACAGGTCCTGCGGCTTGCCGTCGTACTCGTGCCGGCCCGCGAACTCGCGGGCCTCGGACACGTCGAGGTCGCAGACGGCGCGCACCCGCGGGGAAAGGTCCATGCGGGAGACGCTATCAGGGCGTGGTGCCCTGGATTCCCTGGCCGGAACGGACCGGCGGCGGCCAGCACACTGGGCCGGCCCCGCCGGTGCCAGATGAGAGGATCGGGTCATGGCCGACACTCCCGGATTCACGACCAGGCCGGAACTCGCGGGCACGTTCGGCATGGTGGCCTCGACGCACTGGCTCGCCTCGGCGGCCGGGATGGCGGTGCTGGAGCACGGCGGCAACGCGTTCGACGCGGCTGTCGCCGCGGGGCTCGTGCTCCAGGTGGTCGAGCCGCACCTGAACGGCCCGGGCGGCGAGGTCCCGGTCATCGCCCACCACGCCGGCCGCGGCGAGACCTTCGTGCTCTGCGGCCAGGGGACCGCCCCCGCCGCCGCCACGCTGGAGGCCTTCGCCGGCCTCGGGCTCGACCTGGTGCCCGGCAGCGGGCTGCTCGCCGCCTGCGTGCCCGGCTCGTTCGGGGCGTGGATGCTGATGCTGAGGGAGTTCGGCTCGCTCCGGCTGCGGGACGTGATGGGCTACGCGATCGGCTACGCGGCCAGCGGATACCCGCTGGTGCCGGCGATCAGCTGGGGGATCGCCAGCGTGGCCGAACTGTTCCGTGATCACTGGCCTAGCTCGGCCGAGGTCTACCTGCCCGGCGGAGGTGTCCCCGCGCCCGGCTCGCGGTTCGCCAACCCCGCGCTGGCCGGCACCTACCAGCGCATCCTCGACGAGGCCGAAGCGGCCAGCCAGGACCGCGACGAGCAGATCGAGGCGGCCAGGCGGGCCTACTACGAGGGTTTCGTGGCCGAGGCCATCGCGGTCTACCTCGCGTCCGCCGAGGTCATGGACGTGACCGGCCAGCCGCACCGCGGGCTGCTGTCCTACGCCGACCTGGCCGGCTGGCACCCTCGGCTCGAAGAGCCGCTGACCTACGAGTTCGGCGGGCTGACCGTGTGCAAGACCAGGCCGTGGGGGCAGGGCCCGGTGTTCCTGCAGCAACTCGCGCTGCTCGACGGCTTCGACCTGGCGGCCATGGGCCCGGGCACCGCGGACTTCGTGCACACGGTGACCGAATGCGGCAAGCTCGCGTTCGCCGACCGGGAAGCCTGGTACGGAGACCCCGACGTCGCCGACGTGCCGGTCAAGGCGCTGTTGTCCGCCGGGTACGCCGACGAGCGGCGCCGCCTGGTGGGACCGGAGGCGTCGGCCGGGCTGCGCCCCGGCGCCCCGGACGGACGGCCGCCCCGGCTGCCGGACTTCGTCACCGCCGCGTTCAGGGGCGCCGGCGACGACGGAAGCGTGTCGCCGGTCATGGACGTGGAGCCGCCGGCGCGGGTGCTGGACCCGGGCACCGGGGAGCCGACCATGCGGACCAGCGGGCCGGACCCGAAGACCGCGTCGAGCCACCGGGCCGGGGACACCTGCCACCTCGACGTGGCCGACCGGTTCGGCAACATGGTGTCCGCCACGCCGAGCGGCGGCTGGCTGCAGTCCTCGCCGGTCATCCCCGGCCTCGGCTTCTGCCTCGGCACCCGGGCACAGATGTTCACCCTCACCCCCGGGCTGCCCGCCACCCTCGCGCCGGGCCAGCGGCCGCGCACCACGCTCAGCCCGAGCCTGGCGCTGCGGGACCGCGAGCCGTACCTCGCGTTCGGCACGCCAGGCGGCGACCAGCAGGATCAGTGGTCCCTGCTGTTCTTCCTCAACCACCTCACGTTCGGCATGAACTTGCAGCAGGCGATCGACTTCCCCTCGTTCCACTCCGCGCACATGCCGTCGTCGTTCTACCCGCGCCAGGCCCACCCCCTGGCCCTGGACGTCGAGTCGCGGATCGGCGACCCGGTGATCGAGGACCTCCGCCGCCGCGGCCACCTGGTCAACGTCCGCCCGGCCTGGTCCCTGGGCCGGATCAGCGCGGTAGCCCGCCGCGACGGCATCCTGTACGCCGCCGCCAACCCCCGTGGCATGCAGGGCTACGCCGTAGGCCGCTAGCAGCTGTCGAGGCAGCCCGTCCCCCTGGCCGCAAGGATTGCGGATATCTGCACCCCCGATGAGGGGTGCAGATATCCGCGATGATGCCGCGCTGGCCATCTGCCCGCGCACCACGCCGCGCACCGGCCGTGTCACCACATCAGGGATGACGCATGTCATGGGAGGTTCCTGAGGGACGGCACTACCTAGCCGGCCCGCCCAGATGGTGGTATTGGGAGCGCTGGGGGTCCAGGGCCGGGGAAGCGGCCAGATGAAGCTGACAAACAGGGGAATTACATGAGCCAGTACGAGACGGGTCACGGGGCCGCGACCGCGACCGCGGACGACAGCGGCCACCGGGGTAGCCGCCACAGCGGTTCGGTGGTCTCGTTCGAGAACGTGTCCAAGGTCTACGGACGGCTGCGGGCCGTCGACGGGCTGACCCTCGACCTGCGCGCGGGCGAGACCGTCGCCCTGCTCGGGCCGAACGGGGCGGGCAAGTCCACCTCGCTCGACATGCTGCTCGCGCTGCGCAAGCCCACCAGCGGGCGCATCAGGATGTTCGGCGATGACCCGTACCACGCGGTGAAGTCCGGCCGGGTCGGCGCCATGCTCCAGTCCGGCGGGCTGATGCCCGAGGTGACGGTGCGCGAGCTGGTCGAGCTCGTGACCAAGCTGCACCCGAACCCGGAGCCGGTAGCGACCACCCTCAAGCGGGCCGGCATCGCCCAGTTCGCCGACCAGCGGGTGGACCGGCTGTCCGGAGGTCAGACCCAGCGGGTCCGGTTCGCGCTGGCCATCTGCGGCAAGTCCGAGCTGATCGTGCTGGACGAGCCGACCGCGGCCATGGACGTGGAGACCCGCCGGCTGTTCTGGAACAGCATGAAGGAAGAGGTGGCCGCGGGGCGCACGCTCCTGTTCGCCACGCACTACCTGGAGGAGGCCGACCAGGCGGCGGACCGGATCCTGGTCATCAACCGGGGCCGGCTGCTCGCCGACGGCACGCCCGCCGAGATCAAGGCGCGGGCCGGGGCCAGGCGGCTCTCCTTCCGCCTGGGCCACGTGGACGAGCCCTTCCTGCTCGGCCTGCCCGGGCTGGTGAACCTCGAGGTCAGGCACGACGTGGTGCAGATCCAGTCGAGCGACTCGGACGCCACGCTCTACGCCATCCTCGACGCGGGCTACCGGCCGAGCGAGATCGAGGTCACCAGCCTCGGCCTCGAGCAAGCCTTCCTCGCCATCACCGCCGAAGACGACGCGACCAACGGACACTCAGCAGGGGAGACGAACTGACATGGCCGGCACACTGGCCCTCACCAAAGCCGAACTCAGCCGGCTTATGCACAACAAGCGGTACTTCATCTTCACGGTGGCCTTCCCGGTCATCCTCTACCTGCTGATCGGCCGGCAGGTCACCGCCCAGGCCTACGGCATCGCGTTCGGCGCGTACTACATGATCGCGATGGCCACGTTCGGCGCGTTCAGCGGCGCGCTGAACGGCAACGCGCAGCGGATCTCGCAGGAGAAAAAGGAAGGCTGGATCCGCCAGCTCCGGCTCACCCCGCTGCCCGCCAACGCGTACGTGATCACCAAGATCCTCGTCTCGCTGGCCACCACGATCCCGGCCATCGTGCTCGTGCTGCTGCTCGGCCGCTTCTACGGCAACGTCCACCTGCCCGCCTGGCAGTG
>Ga0207683_10003481_pt1 | contig 13734 bp, 12 predicted proteins | sample KBSM73metaG_FD_184333 | JGI IMG/M metagenome (GOLD analysis project Ga0207683, IMG submission 184333) | Miscanthus rhizosphere microbial communities from Kellogg Biological Station, Michigan, USA - KBS M7-3 metaG (SPAdes) (version 2) | ecosystem: Host-associated > Plants > Roots > Rhizosphere >...
CTACGGGCACGTCGGCCTCAAGATCGAGAAGCCGGGCGACGTCGAAGGCGCATTGAAGGAGGCGTTCGCGCAAAAGGAGCGGCTGGTCTTTCTCGACTTCATCACCGACCAGTCGGAGAACGTTTTTCCGATGATTCCGGGCGGCAAGGGGTTGACCGAAATGATCCTGGCGGAGGAGCTATGAGCGGGGCCGGTGGTAGCTCAAGCGGGTGTTTCACGGGCGCGAGGGCATTCCTGCCATGAGGCATATCCTCTCGATTCTCGTAGAAAACGAATCCGGTGCGCTGTCGCGTGTTTCGGGACTATTTTCGGCGCGCGGGTACAACATCGAATCGCTGACCGTGGCGCCCACGGAGGATCCGACGATGTCGCGGATGACCATCGTCACGGAGGGCTCCGACGACGTCATCGAGCAGATCACCAAGCAGTTGAACAAGCTGGTCGAAGTCGTGAAGGTCGTCGACCTCACCGAGGGCAATCACATCGAGCGCGAGCTGATGCTGGTCAAGGTGCGCGCTGCGGGGAAGGAGCGCGACGAGATGAAGCGTCTCGCCGACATCTTCCGCGGCCGCATCCTGGACGTCACCGACAAGAGCTACACGATCGAGCTGACGGGTCCCGGCGAAAAGCTCGATGCGTTCCTGGGCGCGATCGAGCCGGGCGTGATCCTCGAGACGGTGCGCACGGGCGCGTCGGGGATCGGACGCGGGGAGCGGATTCTGAGGGTGTAGGCAGGGCGGATCCGTCGTGCCCACACCGTAGGGGACGCGTTCGCGGCATTCGGCGGCGCCGAAGCCCACGTTCGCGGGCGCGGCGCCGACATAACTAGAAGGGGTGGATGATGAAGGTTTATTACGAAAAGGACGCCGACCTGTCGCTCATCAAGGGCAAGAAGGTCACGATCGTCGGCTATGGCTCGCAAGGTCATGCGCATGCGCAGAACCTGAACGACTCGGGCGTCAAGGTGACAGTCGGCCTCCGCAAGGACGGCGCTTCGTGGGAGAAGGCGAAGAAGGCCGGCCTCAAGGTCGCCGAGGTCAGCGAGGCCGTCAAGGACGCCGACGTCGTGATGATGCTGATGCCGGACGAGGGCATCGCGGCGACGTATGCGAGCGACGTCGATCCGTACATCAAGAAAGGCGCGGTGCTCGCCTTCGCGCACGGATTCAACATCCACTATGGGCAGGTCGTTCCGCGCGCCGATCTCGACGTCGTCATGATCGCGCCGAAGGCGCCGGGACACACCGTCCGCTCGACCTACGCGGCGGGCGGCGGGGTGCCGATGCTGATTGCCGTGCATCGCGACGTGTCGAAAAAGGCGCGCGACGTCGCGCTGTCGTACGCTGCTGCGATCGGCGGGGCGCGCGCGGGCGTGATCGAGACCAACTTCCGCGAGGAGACCGAGACCGATCTCTTCGGCGAGCAGACCGTGCTGTGCGGCGGTCTGGTCGAGTTGATCAAGGCGGGCTACGAGACGCTGATCGAGGCCGGATACGCACCCGAGATGGCATATTTCGAATGCCTCCACGAGGTGAAGCTGATCGTCGACCTCATCTACGAAGGCGGCATCGCGAACATGAACTATTCGATCTCCAACAATGCCGAGTACGGCGAGTACGTCACGGGTCCCAAGATCGTGACGCCCGCCACCAAGCAGGCGATGAAGGAGGTCCTGGCGCGCATCCAGAGCGGCGAGTATGCAAAGGACTTCATCCTCGAGAACCGCGCGGGTGCGCCGACGCTCAAGTCCCGCCGCCGGCTGACCGCCGAGCATTCGATCGAGCAGGTGGGCGAGAAGCTTCGCTCGATGATGCCATGGATCAAGAAAAACAAGCTCGTCGACCAGACGCGCAACTGAGCAGCCGGTCAGTGCGGCCGCAGCGCGCTGTCGCCTCGTCATCGCCTCGGCAAGGCGGTGCGGCGTGCGCGCGCGGCGGATCTCCGCGGTCGCGCCAGCGCGGCTGGGCCGGTCTCATCGTGCTCCTGATCGCGCTCGTCATCATCGGCATGCTGATGAAGACGATGCTGCAGCAATATGGCCTCACCGGCACGGCGCAGCCGGCCACCCGGGGCACGCCGCTCGACCCGATGATGCCCGATGCGACCGTCACCACGCCCGCGCCCATGAACGCAATCGAGCGCGCGCGGGGCGTGGAAGCACAGGTGCAGCAGCAGGCGGTCGAAAACGCCAAGCGCATCGACGACGCCTTGAAGTAGCGGGACGACGCCCCCGCGTGAGCCCAGCGGGGAGTGCGGTCGCGAACGCCGTGGTGCCGGGCATGGGGCGGCGGCAGGCGGTGCTAGAATTCGGCCGCCCGCCACACCGCTTCCCTTTTCCGGTTCGCCGTGCCGACGTATCCGCATCCCATCATCGCCCGCGAAGGGTGGCCCTTTCTCGGCATTGCGATTGCCGTCGCGGTCGCATTGTCGTTTACCTCGTGGTGGCCGCTGACGCTTCTCGCGTGGATCGCGGTGCTGTTCATCGGGCAGTTCTTCCGGGATCCGCCGCGTACCGTTCCAGCGGAAGTAGGCGCGGTGCTGGCACCCGCCGACGGCAAGGTGGTCGCGGTGTTGAACGCCCGCGACCCGTATCTCGATCGCGACGCGCTCAAGATCAGCGTCTTCATGAACGTATTCAACGTGCATTCGAACCGCAGTCCGGTCGACGGCACCGTGGCGAACCTCTGGTATCACGCCGGCAGCTTTCTCAACGCCGCGCTCGACAAGGCGTCGCTCGAGAACGAGCGCAATGCGCTGCACCTTCGCACGCCCGAGGGCATCGACGTGACCTGCGTGCAGGTCGCGGGCCTCATCGCACGGAGGATCCTTTGCTACGTCAAGCCCGGCGACTCGCTGGCGCGTGGCCAGCGCTACGGGTTCATCCGCTTCGGATCGCGGGTCGACGTCTACCTTCCGGCCGACGCGACGCCCCGCGCGGCCGTGGGAGATATCGTGCACGCCACCGAATCCATTCTGGCGACCCTCCGGTGACGGCGCGCGCGTTGGTCGCGCCGCCGCTTTGCTGCTAGGCTTCCTCGCCGTGCACGACGACTATCAGACGCAGAGGGTGATGCGGAAGAACCGCGTTCGACGACGCGGCATCTACCTGCTGCCCAACCTGTTCACCACCGCGGCCCTCTTCGCGGGCTTCTACGCGATCGTGCAGGCGATGAACGTCAACTTCGACTACGCCGCGATTGCGATTTTCGTCGCGATGGTCCTGGACGGCCTGGACGGTCGGGTCGCGCGGATGACGCATACGCAGAGCGCGTTCGGTGCCGAGTACGACAGCCTTTCCGACATGGTCTCGTTCGGCGCCGCGCCCGCGCTCGTCATGTACGAATGGGTGTTGCGCGACCTGGGCAAGCTGGGCTGGATCGCCGCGTTCGTCTATGTCGCCGGTGCGGCGCTCCGGCTCGCGCGGTTCAACACGTTGCTGGAGGTCGCCGACAAGCGCTGGTTCACGGGCCTGCCGAGTCCGTCGGCGGCAGCCCTGGTTGCCGGCCTGGTCTGGATCGTGGACGACCTGGGCTACGACCCGCAGCCGCTTCGCTGGTGGGCGTGGTTCATCACGCTCTTCGCGGGTCTCACGATGGTGAGCAATTTCAAGTACTGGAGCTTCAAGACGTTGAACCTCAAGCGAAGCGTTCCGTTCGTCGTGGTGTTCCTCGCGGTGCTGATACTCGCACTCGTGTCCTGGCAGCCGCCAATCGTGCTCTTCGCCGGGTTCGTCGCCTACGCGATCTCCGGCTACGTCGTCACGGCGTGGCAGGCGATGCGCCGGCGGCGCGTCGCTTAAGCGCGCTCGATGGCGCTCCACGCCGGGATCCTCGCTGCGCCGGCGCCCGCCGCCATTCCCGACGGCACGCCGCGAATCGCCGTCGTGATCCCGTGCTACCGCGTTTCGCGCCGGGTGCTCGACGTGATCGCGCATATCGGTCCGGAGGTGTCGTCCATTCATGCGATCGATGACGCGTGCCCCGAGGAAAGCGGTGCGCTGATCGAGCGCGATTGCCGCGATCCACGCGTGCGTGTCGTGATGCACGAGAAGAACCAGGGTGTGGGCGGCGCGATGATCACGGGCTATCGCGCTGCAATGGCCGCGGGTGCCGACATCGTCGTCAAGGTCGACGGCGACGGGCAGATGGATCCCGCGCTGATCCGCCGTTTCGTGGGACCCATCCTCGCCGGCCGCGCCGACTACACGAAGGGCAACCGGTTCTACGAGATCGAGTTCCTGCGCACGATGCCCCGATTGCGCCTCTTCGGCAACTCGATGCTGTCGCTCGTGAGCAAGTTCGCGAGCGGCTATTGGGACGTGATGGATCCCACCAACGGCTACACGGCGATTCACCGATGCGCGCTTGCGCTGCTGCCCCTGGACAAGCTCGACCGCGGCTATTTTTTCGAGTCGGACATGCTGTTCCGGCTGTACATCATCCGCGCGGTCGTGCGCGACGTGCCCATGCCCGCTCGCTACGGCGACGAGTCGAGCAGCCTGCGCGTCTCGCGCATCGCGATGGCATTTCCGGGAAAATATCTCGGCGCGATGATCAAGCGCCTGTTCTACGCCTACTTCCTGCGCGATTTCAACGCGGGCACGCTGCAGCTCGCACTGGGAGCGCTCGTGGCGGGAACCGGTATCGTCGTCGGTGTCGTGAGCTGGATTCATTCCGCGGTCAACGGCGTGCCGACCACTGCGGGGCGTGTCATGCTCGCGGCGCTGCCGATCCTGATCGGCGCACAACTGCTGCTCGCCGCGCTCAACTTCGACATTCACAACGTGCCGCGCGAGCCGCTGCAGCGCGGGGCCCCCGACGAGGACGCGGAGACTCCATGAGCCCGCGCCCGCATCGCGCGGCGAGCTCGTCGGCTGTGTGGTTCCCGTGAGCATGCTCGCGAAGCTGCTGCAAGATCCCGTGGTGGGAACGCTCCCGCACGACGAGCGTGCGCGTCTCGACGTCCATCGCAGCGTCCTCGAGCGGAAGCCGATGATCCGCGAGGTGTTCGTCGACTTCCATCGGCTCTTCCGGGATCTCGAGCGGAAGTATCTGGAAGCAAGCGGACTCGCCGTGGAGGTGGGCGCCGGCGTGGCGCCGATGCGAAGCTCGTATCCGGACGTGCTGTGCACGGATATCGTCCACGACCCGAATCTCGACTGCGTCGTCGATGCGCAGCGCCTGCCGTTCGCCGATGCGAGCGTGCGCGTGCTGTATGCGCAGAACAGCTTCCATCACCTGCCCGATCCCGCGCGCTTCCTGCGCGAGCTCGAGCGCGTGCTGGCACCCAAGGGCGGCGCGCTTCTGATCGAGCCCTATCACGGCCCTGTGGCGAGCTTCGTATATCCGCGTCTTTTCGCGAGCGAGGGCTTCGACAAGCACGCTGCCGACTGGATTCAGCCCGCGACCGGCCCCATGCACGGCGCAAACCAGGCGCAGAGCTACGTCGTGTTCGTGCGCGACCGCGCGAAGTTCGACACGACGTTCCCGGGGCTGGAGCTCGTGCACCAGGAACCGATAGGCAACTACATTCGCTACGTCGTTTCGGGCGGTCTCAACTTCCGCCAGCTCGCGCCCGATTGGGCCGCCGGGGGATTGCGCGGAGTGGAGCGCGCGCTTGCGCCGTTGAATCGTTTTTTCGCGCTGCATCACGTCGTCGTCCTGCGCAAGCGTTAGCGCCGCCGCGATGCAGCTCGCGCGTTACCTGCTCGTGCAGATTGTCGCGTACGGCCTCGATCTCGGCACGTTCGAGGCGCTGGTGCGAAATGGCATCGCGTCGCCCGTTGCCGCCAACCTGATCGGCAAGCTCCCCGCGGGCCTCTTTGCGTTCGTCGCGCATCGATGGTTCACGTTCGGCGCGCATGGCTCGGGCCGCGCGCCCCACGAGGCTGCGCGCTATTTCGCCCTGCTCGCGGTGAACGCTCCATTGTCGTCGCTCATCCTGGCGCTGCTGCTCCTCGTCATTCCGCATCCGACGGCCGCCAAGATTCTCGCCGACGTCATCTCGGTCGGGCTCACGTTTCTTGTGACCAAGCATTTCGTCTTCGGCCAGCGCATGCCTCCCGAAGCCGACCGCTCCGCCCGCAGACCCCGATGACGACGCTCGTCGTCACGGGAGCGACGGGCTACGTCGGGCGTGCGCTGGTGCGCGCGGCACAGAAGCGCGGAATTCGGATCGTCGCGGCCAGCCGCAGGCGGCCCGCCACACCGGCCGAGTGGATACGCTACGACCTGGCCGATGCGGTCGATCCGGCGATACTGCCCGACGGCGCGACTCTCGTGCACCTGGCAGCCGAGACGCGGGCGTCTTCCGAGGCGACCGACACGATTGAGATCGACGCTGCCATGCGCCTCGTCGAAGCGTCCCGCGTACGGCGATCGCGGATCATCTTCGTGTCGAGCCAGGCGGCACGAAAGGATGCGCCCACCCGTTACGGACGCATCAAGTGGCGGATCGAATCGCTCGTCCTCGGCGCCGGCGGATCGGTCGTTCGTCCGGGACTCGTGTATGGCGGCGCGCCCGGCGGCGTGTTTGCCGATCTGCTGCAGCTGGTCCAGCGAATGCCGCTGCTGCCCGCCCTCTGGCCGGCGCCCCATGTCCAGCCCATTCACGTGGACGATCTCGCGGCGGCGCTCATCGCGATCGCCGAACGAAGCGATGCCGGCGCACACGCCTACAACCTTGGGGCCGCTGTACCCATCACATTCACCGCGTTCCTGCGCGTGCTTGCGCGGATGCGTCTGCGCCGGTTGCGGCCCGCGGTGCCGGTGCCGTTCGCCTGCGTCAACGCTGCGATGGCCGTCGCCCGTCTGTTCGGACGATCCGTCGATCCCGATCGCGTGCGCTCGCTGCGCGAATTGCCGGTCATGCACACCGCGGCCGATATGGCGGCGCTCGATGTTGTCCTTCGACCGCTCCGCTCCGGCATGTGCGCGAGTGGCGACGATCGCCGCCGGCAGCTGTTGCGCGAAGCGCATGCATTGCTGGGGTATGTGTTGCGCGAGCGCCCGGGGTCCAGCGTCTGTCGTCGCTACGTGCGCGCAGTCGAGCGGATGCGCGGGGCGCAACCCCTCGCTTTGCCGCGCACGCTGACGTGCTGGCCGCTGCTCCTCGCGCTCGTCGACCAGCGCGAGGATACCGCGGAGAACGTCGAGCTCCAATGGCGGCTCGACGCGGCCGTGGTGCTCGCGGAGGCTACGCCCGCTGGCGCGCGGCGACTCCTGCCGCGCAGGGAATCGCCACTCCTCGCTGTCGCATGTGTCGGCGCTGCGCTCGCCGGAGAAGCGTTCTGGCGCATGGCGGGATTTTTCGCGCGGCCGCTGTTGATGCGCTCGATGACACGACCGCCGCGCGAGCCCTGACCGACATGGAGAAGACGCCCCGCGTTCACGATGTTCTGATCGTCGGCAGCGGACCCGCGGGTGTTGCCGCCGCGTGGCCGCTGGTCGAAGCGGGGCACGATGTGCTGATGGTCGACGGCGGACAGGTGCCGGACCAATCCATTCCACGGGGCGACTACGAATCGATACGCCGCGACGATCCGAACCAATGGCAATGGATGATCGGCCGCGAATTCGAGGCGCTGCGGAACGCGGGCGCGGTGTCGCCCAAGTTTCGCGCGCCGACCCTCGCGTACGTGTTCCGTGAGTTTGTGGAGGCAAACCAGATCGCGGCCCGCGGTTTCGTTCCGATCGGTTCGCTCGCCGTTGGGGGACTGTCGAATGCATGGGGATGCGGCGTCGCGCGATTCTCGCCTGCCGAGATGTCGGCATTTCCCTTCGACGAGTCCGAACTGGGACCCTCCTATGCGCGCGTCTGCCGGCGCATCGGCATCAGCGGCGCAGGGAGCGACGATCTGACTGCCTACTTCGGCGTGGATGCCTGGGCTGATCCGCCAGTCGCGCTCGACGATGCACATCGAGAGCTGGTCCATCGCTACGCGAGGAAACGTGTTGCCCTGACCGCAGCCGGCTTCGCGCTCGGACGCGCGCGGGTCGCGGTGCTGAGCCAGGATCGGGAGGAGCGCAAGGCCTGCTCGCGCTCGGGATTCTGTTTGTGGGGCTGCGCCGAGGGCTCGCTCTACTCGGCGCAGCAGGATCTCCGGCGCTTGCGGGGATATTCCAATTTCACGCACCGGCCGGGCTTCGTCGTCGATCGACTGGACGTACGCGCCGGGCGGGTGGCTGGTGCATCGACCCGCGCGGGTGACGCCGTGGACGCGACGTGCGTCGTGCTGGCGGCGGGAACCCTGGCGACGACGCGCATCGCGATGCGTTCGCTTCCCTCGTATCGCCGCGCGCCGCTGCTTGCGCTTCCGTTCGCAGCTTTCGCGCTGTGGCTGCCGGGACGACTCGGCGCCGGCATCGCGAGTGGTCCGGCGTTCGCACAACTCGCGTTTGCGCTCGACGCAGACACCCGCGATGCCATCTGCGGATTCACGTTTTCCACACACGGGCTGCCGGTTTCCGAATTCGTGCGCAGTGTCGGCTGGACGAAGCGCAGTGCGGCGCGGTTGTTTCCGCACCTGCTGTCGTCAGTCGTCGTCGCGAACTGCTTCTTCCCCGCACATCTGTCGGCGAACTCGGTCGCGCTCGACGATGACGGCGTATTGCGCGTCGAGGGCGCGGACGCGCCAGGGCTTCCGACACTACGAACAGAAACCGCGCGGCGGCTGCGCCGGGCATTTCGACGCCTGGGCGCTCACATGCTGCCCGGAAGCTTCCGTCCCGGATCGACGGGTGCGGATGCGCACTACGCGGGCACGTTGCCGATGCGTGCTAAACCCGTGATCGGGGAGACGGACCGCGATGGCGCGCTGGCAGGACTGCCGGGCGTCCATGTTGCGGATGCCGCTGCGTTCCCGTCGCTGCCGGCCAAGTCGCACACTCTGGCGATGATGGCGTGCGCGGATCGCCTGGGAACACGTCTCGCCGCGCGGCTGCGCGGCAATCGAGCCTAGGGAATGTCTTAGAGGTCGCGACCGATCTCAGCGATCGGGCTTGATCTCCGCCACCACGCGTCCACCGTAGCGCCAGATTGGCGTCGTGTACTGGTCGCGAAAGGCCGGGATGTAATCGGTGGCGGAAGTGGGCGGACCTTCGGCCACGACGACATGGGTGAGGCGGAACTTGCGCGCAACGGCCAGCACCTCGCTTGCCGATCCCGCGTTCGCCAATGCGCGAAAGCTTTCGACGTCGTGCCAGTTGGCGCTGCGCGAATAGCCCACGAAACCGCTGGGCCCTACGCCGTTAAAGATGAAAAAACCGACGCGTGCCGCGGGATGCGCGGCGTTCAAGTACTCGCCTATCGCGCGGTCGGGCATCGTCAACGCGAGGTAATACACGCGCGCGTCGCGGTCGAATGCGCAGCGCAGGCACAACTCCGCATTCGGCCAGGCGGCGGCATGGATGAAGCGCAGGTTGACGCCGACCAGCAGCACGCCGGCTGCGACGAGCACCGCGCGCCGCTTGGGCGTCGTCACGAATTCACCGAGCGCCCATCCGCCGATGACCGCAAACAGCACAAATGCCGGCAGCAGGTAGCGAAGATAGGATTGCTGCACGTATACCGCGACGAAGAACGCCACGGCAAGGCCGAGACAGAGCCATTGCAGGCGCGTCCTGCCGCGCAGGAACGCGAACAGGATGAGGGGAATCAGCAGGAGCCAGGCAAATCCCAACGCGCCGGTCAGCCCTTCGATGAAGCGGCCGCTGTCGATGACGATCTCGTACGGGCTCCACGGACGAAGTGGAGCGCTATACAGAGGATTGGACATCGAAGTGCCCGCGTCGAACAGCGGCGAGCGAAACCACGCATTCAGAAACGGAAACACGGGATTTCTGGTTCGAATCCACGCGTTCACGTAGGGCGCGAGGGCTATCGTGGCAGCGATGCATGCGACGGCCGCCAGCGATCGGGACACCCGGATCCGCGGTCCGCGCGACCATGCCCACCCTACATAGACAAAGAGCGGCGCCAGCCAGATCACGCTCAGGACCTTGCATTGCATGGCGCCAGCGCCGACCAGCAGGAACGCCGCCATCGAGCGCGGCGACCGGGTGCGCCCGAACGCGATCGCAAGCCATAGCGCCGCCAGCAGGAATGCCGTCCACAGGCCTTCGCTGAAAAGCGATCCCGTGACGAGATAGGCGAGGGGCATCGACGCGACGAGCGTGACGCTCGCGATGGCTGCCTCGAAATCGGCGAATGTCCGGATCAGGCGATAGATCAGCACGCCCGCGATGACCGCGAACCCGAAATTGGCGAGGCGCGCCGCAGCCTCGCCGTCCAGCAGGTACGCGGCGGCGAAGGTCCAGTCGGCGCCGAGCGGCATCACGGCCCATGCGTGGCGCGCAACATCGAAGGTCCAGCGATGGTGTTCGGCCACGATCCGCGCGAACTCGAGATGCATTGCGTTCGCGTCGTAGCCGGCATCGGGCTTGGCGACGACGAACAGGTGAATGAACACGAGGGCACCGAGCACCACGCTCCACGCGATGGCGGTCGACGTGACAACGTCCTGCGGCCGCTCCATTCCCCGTCCGAATTTCGTCAGCACGGCCACCACGCGGCGCCATTGGGCAAGCAGCGGCGTGATCAGCATCGCCGCGTAGACGATCCCGTAGTGGACTTTCACCGCGGCCGTCATCGACATCACACCGATCCAAAGGGCGATGCCCGCGAGGATGAATACCACCGGCGGCAGCGTCCCATTCTCCGGGTTGTCATCGGCTGTGGCGCCCAGCGCCCATTGGCCGACGACGTACGCGTTCAGCGCCATCAATGCCACCGTCGCGACCACGCCGGGTGACACCAGCACGCAGGCGAGGCCGACTGCCGTGGCGCCGATCAGCCGCAGCGCATGGCGCGGCCAGCGCCACGCGAGAACCCCGCACAGGGCGAGCCCGATGGCGACGGCGGTTGCCAGGTCCGCGACGTTGAGTGGAATGACGGGCGGATCGTCCAGGGCCTTGCGAGCGGCCCAGGCGGCAAGCGCTGCATGAGCGACGAGGACGACGGCGAGGCAGGCCATGAAAAAGCGCGGGCGGGTCGCATTGATCGGCGGCGCGCCGGACGCGCTCCGAAGCTTTCGCATGGTCAGGCCCTGAGACGGAAAGGCGGTGAGTTTCGCATGGCCGACGCTGCGCGCGGCGGCCGGCACGAAACAGGAAGCGGTTGCGGTACGATCCCGCAATCCCTTCGCGAAAAATCCGACGCGAGCAATGCCTCCCCCGAAACCTCTTACGGCGAATGATCGACACGGCGCTTTTTTCGAGCCGGCGGCGCTGGAGGATCGCGCAACGGAGGCGATGCCCGATCCACGTATCGCCGTTCTGGTCCCGTGCCGGAACGAGGCGGCGACGGTGGCGAGCGTCGTGGCCGACTTCCGCCGCAGCCTTTCGGGCTGCACCGTTTACGTCTACGACAACGGTTCGACCGACGACACGGCGTCGCGCGCCCACGCGGCCGGCGCGGTCGTCCGGCACGAATCGCGTCCCGGCAAGGGCCGCGTCGTTCGCCGGATGTTCGCCGAGATCGACGCCGACGTGTACGTCCTGGTCGACGGCGATTCGACGTACGACCCGCTCTCTGCCCCCGGCCTCGTCGCGGCACTGCAGGACGGTGATTGCGACATGATCACGGCCGTGCGCGATCACGAGGGGCGCGACGCCGCCTACCGCCGTGGCCACCATTTCGGCAACCGTGCGTTCGGGACCATTCTGGGCCTGCTGTTCGGCTCCCCGGCGTCCGACCCGTTCTCGGGGTATCGCGCGTTCTCGCGCCGATTCGTCAAGTCGTTTCCGGGGTCGTCGCGCGGGTTCGAGATCGAAACCGAGCTCACGGTGCATGCATTCGAGCAGAGCCTGCCGACCGGCGAGGTGCCGTCCCGGTACTTCGAGCGCCCGGCTGGATCGACGAGCAAGCTCGCCACCTATCGCGACGGCGCACGCATCCTCGCGAAGACGATCTGGCTCTTCAAGGACGTGAAGCCGACGATTTTCTTCGGCGCGTTCGCGTTGGTCTTCGGCGTCGTGGGCCTGCTGCTCGGCATCGACGTGATCATCGAATTCATGGACACGCGGCTGGTCCGGAGGCTGCCGACGGCGGTGCTTGCGACGGGCCTCATGCTCCTCGCGTTCCTCTCGATGGGATGCGGGTTGATACTCGACAGCGTGGCGCGCGGCCGCCGCGAGGCCAAGCGCATCGCCTATTTGGCGGCAGGTTCCGAGCGGGGGCGCTGAAGCCGACCGCGGCCGTCCGGTCGAGCCCCGAAGGCCGCACCCTTGCGCGCCGCGGCAAAATCGGATACCGTGTTCCGGATGAGCAGCTATCTTTCTGCCGCCACGAGCCTTCGGACCCACGCGTCCGGGTCCGCGCTCGCCCTGGCCGGCCTGCTGCTGCTGCGCCCCGCGCGCAGATAAATCCTACCTCTTCCGTCAGAGCAGTGCCCGCCCCGTCCAGCCCGGACGGTCCGCCGTTTTCAGCAATCTTCGCACTCCGAGGTTCGACGATGCTTACCGATCCATCGCAGAAGTACCGCGCATTTCCGCCGATCGACTTGCCGCAGCGTACGTGGCCGTCGAAGACCATCACCGCGGCACCGATCTGGCTGTCGACCGACCTGCGCGATGGCAACCAGGCGCTGATCGAGCCGATGGATGCGGACCGCAAGCTGCGCATGTTCCTGCAGCTCGTGCAGATCGGCCTCAAGGAGATCGAGGTCGCATTTCCCTCGGCGTCGCAGACGGACTTCGATTTCGTCCGCAAGCTGATCGACGAGGACCTGATTCCCGATGACGTGACCATCCAGGTGCTCACGCAGTCGCGCGAAGAGCTGATCCGGCGCACGTTCGAGTCTCTACGCGGCGCGAAGCGCGCGATCGTCCATCTCTACAACCCGACCGCGCCGCTGTTCCGCCGCGTGGTGTACGGCAAGGACAAGCCGGGAATCGTGGAGATCGCGGTGCAGGGTGCTCGCTGGTTCGCACAATGTGCCGCCGAGCAACCCGAAACCGACTGGCGCTTCGAGTATTCGCCCGAGACTTTCACGATGACCGAGCTCGATTTCGCCAAGGAAATCTGCGAGGCGGTCATGGAGGTCTGGCAGCCCACGCCTGCGCGCCCCGTGATCCTCAATCTTCCGGCGACGGTCGAGGTCGCGACGCCCAATATCTACGCCGACCAGATCGAATGGATGCACACGCACATTGCGCGGCGCGACAGTGTCGTGCTCTCGCTCCATCCGCACAACGACCGGGGCACCGGCGTTGCCGCGGCGGAGCTCGCGCTGATGGCGGGCGCGGACCGGATTGAAGGATGCCTCTTCGGCAACGGCGAGCGCACCGGCAACGTGTGCCTCGTCACCCTGGGCATGAATCTTTACTCGCAGGGGATCAAGCCGCATCTCGATTTCTCGAACATGGGAGAGATCATCCGCACCGCAGAGTACTGCACGGACCTGCCCGTGCATCCGCGGCATCCCTACGCGGGCGAGCTCGTGTTCACCGCATTCTCCGGCTCGCACCAGGATGCGATCAAGAAAGGCTTGACCGCGCAGCGTGATGCCGAAGCCGCCGGAAGCGCGCAGTGGGAAGTCCCGTATCTGCCGATCGACCCGGCCGACGTCGGCCGCACCTACGAGGCAGTGATCCGGGTCAACAGCCAGTCGGGCAAAGGCGGCATTGCCTTCCTCCTCGAGCGCGATTATGGACTGGCGTTGCCGCGCCTCTTGCA
>Ga0207683_10003482_pt1 | contig 13733 bp, 12 predicted proteins | sample KBSM73metaG_FD_184333 | JGI IMG/M metagenome (GOLD analysis project Ga0207683, IMG submission 184333) | Miscanthus rhizosphere microbial communities from Kellogg Biological Station, Michigan, USA - KBS M7-3 metaG (SPAdes) (version 2) | ecosystem: Host-associated > Plants > Roots > Rhizosphere >...
CTTACGGCTAATGTCTCATTAAAAGGTACGCGAACAACAATTCCTTCCAGGTCCGTGAAATTTTCCAGGCCGGTTTCAGCAAGATCTTTACCGTTTTCAAAACGATGGAAGGGAACATCAATATAAGTACCGGTATTTGAAACCATTTCTATTTTACCGATCTGGAACTCTGTCCCTTCTTCATAAAATTTCTTTGAATCTTCCCTGCTCAGGTAATCGCAAATAACCGGGGCGGGCAATCCTTTGTAGGTGACCAATCCATTTTCGATGGTGTGGCTGAGATCGATCAACAGATCATTGCCGCTAGCCGTGTGAATTGGTTTTCGTTTATGCGGTTCAGTTATAATTTCCTTGTTTAATATTTTTGCCTGGCCTACCATCAGCAAACGCATGTCCGATACGATATAATCAATGAGCTCGTTTTCGCTGATATCATTTCCCTGTATATCCAGCCGGAAATCTTCTCCTTTCAAGCTGCCGCCGTTGGTGAAGTAAATCTCAAAGTCAAATTTTACCCGTTTGTCCATTTATCTTCCTTTTTCTCAATGTTGTTTGTTGCTTTGCCTGTCTAAGCTGCGGCCAAAGAAATAACCGGCAGCTGCACCGGCTAATGCAACGAGAATGCTCCATACGGGGGAACGGTCGGATGAAAAGTATCCGAGTGCCAGTCCTGCTACCGCACCGACGACGGTGAATACATTGGCTGCTTTATTACCTTTTGTTTTTTGCGCAACGCTGTCGTGTTCGTGCTGGTATTGGCGAAGATGTTCTTTATGTTTTTTACGATGGTGTGACCTGGCCATAGCAATTTGTTTCACCTAATTTAATTCATTTTAAATTAAGAATTAGTAAATGGAAATGTTTACAATCGGTGTTGATCGTCTATGTACAAATGGGTGAATTGAATGTATTACGTAACGTATGACTGTTAAATGCGCCGAAACGATGGGCAGATCAAAGCAATAAACCGGTGCTATAGACCCATTCGCTGCTGAATTAAATCGTACCGCGGGTCTTTTTTCAAATCTTTGAAGTGAGGATATTCCAGGAAATAACTGACCGGCCCGATTCTTTTATCTATGCATTGATTGAGATAGTAAAACGTCTTGTCCCAATTTCCCAGCGCCAGCCAAACCCCCGCAAGATCACCATCTACCACTGAAGTCGGTTCCTCCTTTTGCCGTTGTTCCAGTTTGCGCACACATTCCATGGCCCAGTCGCGATGACCAAGTTTTGCATAAGCATATCCAAGACCCATCAGTCCTTTGAGGGGATGATTGGTGAGGCGATATATTTCCTGGAACAATTTGAGTGCCTTATCCCAATCGCCTTTCATGCCGGTGCTCCATGCTTTCACTTCAATGGCTGCGCGCATTTCAGGATTTATGTCTATTAATTTTTCTGCCTGTGTTATTGCATCGTCATAGCGCTCTGCAAATACGTACATACTACCCAATGTTTGAGTGATGACGGGAGAAAGCGGGTCCAATTGTTCTGCCTTTTCCAGTGTTTCCACTGCTTTATCTTTTTGCCGGGTGGTTATATAATAAAAGCCAAGTAAACGGTAGGTTTCCATCGCAGCGGGATTCAGCCGGATCGCTTCCTGCAGTGCCTCATAGGCGGCCTGCCATTTCCATTCATAAAATAAATAACAACTTGCCTTGGCGATATATCCTTCAGCAACCTTATTGTCGAGGGACAATGCTTTATCAGCATAGAATCGTGCTTTGTCAAATGCAATATCCGACGGCATCTGCCCCGAAAAGCCAAGAGAACTGTAAGCGCTGGCAGCCATGGCATATGCCTGCGCATATTCAGGTTCGATCTCGATAGCCTTTTCAAAACATTCAATAGATTTTCGGGTATCCGGCGGCGTAAGCTTATTCCAGAAATGAAGACCCTTTAAATAGTGCGTATACGCTGAAAGATTTTTTACCGGGGCTTTTGTTTTCTCCTGTTCTTTCGCAGCCAGGTTTTCCCGCAGGCGGTTGGCGATGATACCGCTGATTTCATCCTGCACATCAAAAATATCGGTAAGGTTCCTGTCATAGGTTTCACTCCAGATGTGGTAGCCATCCGCAGCATTGATCAGCTGTGCAGTGATACGAACCCGGTTGCCCGCTTTACGCACACTGCCTTCCAGCACTTTGTCCACGTTCAGTTGTATAGCAATATCGCGTATATCATTGTTCTTTCCTTTAAAAGCGAATACAGATGTACGTGAGGTCACCTGCAATCCGTCTACCTTAGTGAGTGTATTCAATAATTCTTCGGTAATGCCATCACTGAAATATTCATTCTCAGGATCGGCACTCATATTGATAAACGGCAACACCGCAAGCCGGTTATGTGTTTCTTTTGTTTTTCCTCTCAGTTCATCGCGGCGAGGTACAATAATTCCGTCGTTTATGATCGCAAAAAGCCGCACAGGATAGCGGACGTTTTTCAATTCAAAATATCCCAGCTCGCGTGTACGGATGTCTTCCTGGTTGCGGATTTCATCATACACTTTTTCAGAAATGAAAATACCACCCGGCACTGCGAGCGATTCAATGCGTGATGCAAGATTCACACCATCACCATACACTGCTTCATCGTCTATAATTACATCACCGGTATGAATGCCCATACGCAGTTCCACTTTTGGATCCTGTTGAAGTTGCTGCTGCATATCTATCGAGCACCACACGCAATCAATAGCACTGCTGAAAATGCTGAGTGATCCATCTCCATAATACTGCAGGATCTTCCCATTGAATTTTGCGACGGTTTCTTCCAATACGGTTTTTAACCGTTTCCTTTTTGCACGGGCCATTTGTTCATTTTCCTGCATCATGGCGGTATAACCCGCCATGTCGGCAAATAATATAGCAGCAAGCTGACGCATGTTGCAAATTTAGTTAATGAAGACGATCACCACGGATCATTATTTTATTCTTATTATAAATTACACAAGTGGCTGATTTATTTGTATGCATCTTCATTATAGCCCGGAGAAACAGTTTTAAACACATCGTATGGCAAATGATCCGGGGAATCCACGCTACAAAAAGATTTTAGTCATTCAAAAATATCACCTGTTCGCTTCACTCAGCCAATGAAACTGCCTTTCCGTTAGTTGAAAATGCCGGTTGGTTTTTTTCAGGACAATACATAGTGAATCAGTGCGCTGTCGCCCGCGAAGCAGTACGGTGTTACTATCTGGTATTTCATACAGAAACGATGCAACCGGCAGGCTATCGCCTTTGAATTTTTTAAAATCAATAGAATGTTTTGCACTATCCAGCGTATACGCAAAATAAGCCCGCTTGTATCGCTGCCGATAAGCGGTGTCGGCCGTTTTGATGCTGCCAACCCCACTTTGTTCAAAAACTACATCCTGCCATCGAAGACTGTCTGCATTGGACAACTCTATTGTATCATTATTCACCACAAATGTGTTTACTGCATAAATGCCATCCTGTATCGGCTGTTTTACCAGCACAGGATGTGTTTCATTATAATATTGAATGACCGAATAAAATTGCCAGCCCACGGCAACAGCAACAAACAGGGTCTTTAGTATAATTCTTCCGATGCGCATCCATTTTTTTTGAAACGGATAATAATAAATCGTACAGGCAGCCGCTTGTTTGTTCAATACAAAAAAGCACAATACACGGTCCCATTCATTCACCACGAGAAAAACACAAAGCAGAACAATGTTCATACTGTATAATTTCACCGGTATGTCATAAGAAAGGTTTAGCATCATTACATTCAGAAAAACGGCAGTGGCCATCAATATGCCGAGTGTAGCCGTGCGCCGGTAAAGGAGAAGAACGCCTACCAATGTTTCCATAATACCACTGAAGACCTGGTAGGGAGTAGAATAGCCAATAAACATCCACGATAAACGCATGGGAAGAAAGTCGCCCAATGGCGTAGCGAGCTGGCTCAGGTTAGGAAATGGCATTTGCAGTGCAAATAGTTTTTCAATGCCATAAATAAATGCCACCAGGGCTACATAATAACGAATGAATAAGCAGAGCCAGTAATTCAAATGGAAATAGCTGGTTCGTTTTCTATCGGCAATTGACCAGATAATACAGCCCACGAATGCAAGTGATAAGAGCATCCATAACTGGGCCCATGCCCATGATGTATCACCGCTGCCGTTGACCTCCACCAATATTTTCCGTACGTGAAACAGGTAAGTATTGGAAGTCTCCACGCCCCAGTTCATGATGCGGTAATAGTAGTTGGTTATATAACTGATACCTGGTATAGCGTCCAGCCATGTCCATGGCGCTATGTAAATACTGAAGTAAATGAAGAAGAAGCGGAAAACAATTTTTCTCCATAATGGCCAATGGATGGTTTGTACAGTGCTCTCCATGTGGGTGGTTTGTATTTAAAGGTAAGTAAGGAAATCCGGAAGAAAAATGCGTATCGGCAGGGCGTAGAATGTAACTACGCGATTTCAAAACTCTGTATTCGTTTGTCTTTCTCAAAACGTTCCTCAAACTGTCCTTTTGTAAAGTCACCGATAACGTTTGTCCAGAATAGCTGTGCGGGTTTGTTGCTTTCTTTTTGATAAATTTCCCACCGTCCCTTATGCAGCGTAAATGCAATACCTGCGACCAGCTTGCCTATTCCTTTCCGCCTGAATTTTTTCATGACAAAAAATTCAGCCATTGAAAAGTAACTTTGTTGCCCGGATCTGATATATCTTATTAAAACAAACCCCGCATATTTATTCCCGCATTGTATAATGTATGGAAACTTCCCGTTTCCTTCTTCCCAATAATCATCAAGGTCTGGATAGGGTTTGAACAGCCCGTTTTTTTCAACGTCACACGCTACAAATTCAGAAAAGTCGTAAATGTACAACTGCATTAGATTTTTTATTACCTCTTTATCGGAGAGCGTAGCTTTACTCAATTGCACGTTCATAGTCAAATTATTTTTCTGCTATTTCATTAATCGTTGCATCAACTCAAGGCCCACACCACTGATCAGCAAACGGTGCTTTTTATTACCGATTAATTTTTGCGTCCAGTCTACTAATCCTCCATCGGCTATGTTGATCTCTTCATTGTTAATTCGGGCAAATATTTTGAATTGAACGGTTTGATAATATTTATTTTCCAGGTCGGTTATAAATTCATGTTGCATCTTGCTCCACACATGATCACTTTGTTTAAGCAAACTGGAGAACTGCTCATTTTCTGATTTGAGATAAAATTTCAGATACATGTCATTGAGTTCAAAAGAGCGTTTCAACAAAGCCAGTATAACCGAGATATGTTCATGGAGATGCTTTATTTCAAATAAGTAACTGCCTTTATCAAAGCCGCCTGTAACCATACTGAATAAAGAGAAATGCGCCGAAAAATTCGGATTATCGAAATATTGTGTTCTCAGGTGCCGGTGAACAGTGCAATACCTTGTTATTTTATCCTTACCTGGTTCATTTTTAAAATCAAGTGCTATTTTTAATGCAAGCAGGTTGGTAGCATCAGATACAACTTCAGTACCTTTTAAACTGCTGAGCACTTTATTTTGATTTACTGTTCCGACAGCAGCGCAGGATGCAAAGGGAGCGACGGGAGACAATGTGAGTGCTGAAAATCCATAGCTGGCGGCGTACTTCAACCATTCCAATTCAATTTCCCTGCTTTTTATCGTATCGGTTTTAGCGGGTTGAACAAATCGGTTTTGCTCATACTCTTTCCGCAACTGAGCCGGTGTAATTGTTTCTGATCTTTTTCTGAATATCTCCAGCAGTAGGGAATTGAATTCAGTGCCTTTTAATTGCGTAGCTACTTCATCGATAAAGTTATCCTTGCTGAGCTTGCTGAAAATTTTGAAAAGGATTTTATTCATATGCAAACATAAAATGTCCGGCTAACATTGTGTGAAGTGCCACGATACGCAATGTGTTTTATCCAGACGTTATTTACGAATAGTTTTGTTTTGATAAATTAATAAATATAACTGACATTTAAGGATCACAATCGCAAGGAGACAAACTTCACTAATGTAAACACACTGACGAAGGTTTTCCGGATAAGCCCGGACTGTCTTGATTCCTTTATTGTATAAACTGAATAAGAAAGGCAGGCTGCTGATTGACCGAATTAATTTACGTTTTGGAACGGTAAAAATCGTCGTATTAATTTTTGCAAGTAATAGATTACTTCATGTAGTAACAGGTATATGCCTTTTACAAAGGATCTTGACACTATACATCCTGTAGAAGTTAAAGAATGTAATATGGCCTTTTTTTGGTTTTTATTTTGGCGATCATTATTTACAGGGAAAGAAAGAGTGGCTGTTGTTGTTCCCCGTTTAGTAAAAAAGGTTCCTGGTTTAAGATTGGAGTAGTAAGTGTATAACTATCCGCAAATAATTAGTTTATTGGTTACAATTAATTTCCAAGATAGGTTTTCAGCATATTTGCGTTCTTGTTAGCACGCATCTTATTGATGGCTTTGTCGCGTATTTGTCTTACTCTTTCGCGGGTAAGAAAATAACGCTTGCCGATGTCGTCAAGGCTCAACGGGTATTCTACGCCGATTCCATATAGCCAGCAGATCACCTGGCGCTGTCTTTTATCCAGTACTTCGAGAGAGCGTTTTAATTCTTTGTTCAGTGAATCACGATAGTGCATCTTTTCATCGGCGGGTGATGAGTCTTCATTTCTCAAAACATCCAGCAGGCTGTTGTCTTCATCATCGGCAAAAGGACTATCAAGACTTACATGGTTGCCGCTCAGTAACCATGCTGCATGAACCTCGTCTGGATTCATCCCCGTCATTTCTGCTACTTCGTCGGCGGAGGGTAAACGTTCCAGTTCCTGTTCCAGTTCAGCATGTGCTTTATGAACTTTGTTTTTCAGGTTCATTTTGTTTTGGGGAATGCGGATCATTGTTGCCTGCTCGCTGATGGCCTGCAATATGCTCTGGCGTATCCACCATACGGCGTAGGAAATAAATTTAAAACCACGTGTATCATCAAAAAGTTCGGCAGCACGGATAAGCCCAATATTGCCTTCGTTTACGAGGTCGGCGAGGGTGAGCCCTTTTCCCTGGTATTGTTTGGCAACAGACACAACAAAGCGCAGGTTGGCGTTGACAAGTTTTTCCTGTGCAGCTTTGTTTCCTTGTTTTATCAAAGCGGTCAATGCCACTTCCTCTTCCGCAGTTATTAACGGTATTTTACTGATATCCTGGAGGTACTTTGAGAAAGCAGCTGATTCCCGGTTTGTAATTGAAGCGCTTATTTTGAGTTCTCGCATATAGTTTGGATTAGGTAATAATCTTCCACGAAGTAACACTCACGACGGGCCTGGAAAAATAGTGGTAGTTCTCTTTCGCTGTAATGAAAATAAAAGGGAATTGTAGTTGTTATATTACAAATAACTTCAAAAGCACCGGCAAGCCGGAATATAACTGCAAAGACAACAGGTATCGGAACTTGCAGATATTTCGATAACTTCAGAACAACGATACCAAATAAGTAGTTATGCGGTTCAATACTATAGTTCCGATCCTTTATTCTTCCGATGTAACAAAGAGTCTTACATACTATACCGATGTATTGGGATTTGAAGACAAATGGGAATGGGGAAATCCTCCAACTTTTGGAGGTGTTCATAAGAACACGGTTGAAATTTTTTTCTGTGAAAAAGGACAGGGCAACCCGGGTACCTGGCTTTCGATAATGGTAGATAATGTGGATGATTACTATGAACGGATAAAATCTAAAGGCGCAACGATTATTACAGAACCAAAATCGATGGAGTGGGGTATCAGGGAAATGCTGGTACAGGACCCTGACGGGCATATCATCCGGTTTGGACATAGCATATCCAACAGGAAAAAAAGTGAAGATGAGATGCCGGAAACGGTAACAATAGTTGAAAGAATGCCAACGATAAAAGAACTGCAAGAGCTTACGACAGCCGTAGGCTGGTCGCAACCAGAGGAAGAAGCTGCCCCGCAAATACCAGTATCTTCTATTGCTGTTGTGGTTATAGCAGAAGATACAATATCCGGCAATGTTATCGGTTGTGCTTTCCTGTTAACTGACAATGCCAACTTTTATTATGTAAAAAATGTAATTGTTCATCCTGCATGGCAGGGCAAACGCATAGGTACAGCGTTGATGAAAACATTAACGGATTGGCTGGATCTGCATGCATCTGACAATGCAATGGTGGCCCTGCACACCGGTGAAAGTCTCGCACCTTTTTATAAGCAATTTGGTTTTGACAGAGCATTCAGTATGCAGAAGCGAATAAGACGCGGTAAGTAGTAGTCTGCAATACTGTCGGGCCTGTCTTATGTCAACCACTGACTACTTTAAAGCGCTGTCCCGGCGGATACCTCATGTATTTATTTTAAAACAATACTTTTGCTTGTTGCACAAAATCGATCGATGACAGGGATTGAATTGTATGAATGAATTTAAACCGGAAATAAGAACGGTACAGGTTATGCGCTACGTAACCCCATTGCGCGAAGGAGGTTCGTTGCCCGCTATTGCAGAGGCGGACGACGGATTTTTATATGTATTAAAATTTCGGGGAGCGGGGCAGGGGAGCAGGGCACTGATTGCGGATTTTATCGGTGGTGAAATTGCAAGAGCCGTGGGTTTTAAAGTACCTGAAATAGTGTTTGCAAACCTGGATGAAGCATTTGGCCGCACAGAACCGGATGAGGAGATACAGGACCTGTTAAGAGCAAGCGAAGGATTGAACCTCGGACTACATTATCTATCCGGTGCTATTACATTCGATCCGGCTGTAACGAAACCGGATAGTGAAACGGCTTCACGCATCGTATGGCTCGATGCCTTTTTGATGAATGTGGACAGGACAGCGAAGAATACGAACATGCTTACCTGGCATAATGAATTATGGCTGATTGATCACGGGGCTTCATTATACTTTCATCATACCTGGCATAACTGGAAGGAGCAATCGGAAAAGCCATTTGTGCAGATCAAAGATCATGTATTATTGAAGCAGGCTACAGAAATAAAAAGGGTAGATAAACAATTACAATCATTGCTCACAGAAAATAAAATAAAGGCAATTGTGGAAGCCGTGCCGGACAGTTGGTTGATAAATCATGATGACGAAGAAAATCCCGATGATAAAAGAAAGGTCTATATAAATTTTTTATTGAACCGGTTAAAACACTCCACCATTTTTGTAAATGAAGCCGAACATGCAGGAAAATCATTTGTTTGAATACGCCATTATACGTGTGGTACCGCGTGTGGAAAGAGAAGAATTTCTGAACGTAGGCGTTATTGTTTATTCCAAACCTTTACGGTTTTTACAAACTGTATACACTTTAGATGAACAACGACTGAAAACTCTATTTCCGGATATTGACCTGAAAGAAATAAAAACTCATCTCGATGCATTTGAACAGGTAAGTATAGGTAATCCGGATGCCGGACCGATAGCCAGTCTTGATATTGCGTCCCGTTTTCGCTGGCTCACGGCAAAAAGAAGCACTGTATTGCAAACTTCGGTTGTACATCCCGGTTTATGTAAAGATGCAAAGGAGACGCTGGACAAATTGCATCGGCAATTGGTGTTAGGTTGATGCAATAAAATATAAAATGCAAAAAGAGCAGCGGGATAAACGGATTTCGGTTTATGCCTCACGATGGCTTTGATACTCTTGCAATCTTCAACCATCATTCAATTCCAATACGTCTTGTCAACATACTGAATCGTGGATCGGCTTTTAATTCATCCAGCATCGGGTACCGGATGCAGAATATCATACCGAGACACGCTATCCCTATACGTTGTTCATAAGTTTTATTGAGATATTCAAAAGCGAGATCAAAATTTTTCATACCGGCATAAATAAATGCATAGTCCATGTGCAATAGCACACCCGGTTCCGTTGTTTCTCTTTGCTGGATTTTAGAAAGGCACTCCATTGCCTTTTCCGTATAACCGGCAGTTGCATAGGCATGCCCGAGCGAAGCCAACCCTTTTAATGGATGACCCACCAGTTTATGATATTGTTCCAGGTATTTTATCGCTTTTTCAGATTCGCCCTTAGCAAGATATATCATGCCAAGTCCTTCAAACCCGCGACGATACTGCGGGTCCATTTCGACTATTTTTTCATATTGATGTAACGCTTCATCAAATCGTCCGGCAAACGAATAGGCATCACCGAGATTACTCATCAGTGGTAATGATAAGGGGTCCAATGCGAGGGCCTGCTTCATTCGTTCAATCGCATTTTCAAAATCACCTTTTGCAATAAGAAACCAGCCATATACCTGGTTGATCAGCGATGAATTCAGACTCAGGCTGAGGGCCTTATTCAATGAAACCTCGGCACCTTCAAAATCCCAGTTATGATAAAACTTAATAGTCGCCAGTGAAAGGTGTGATTCGGCATGATTGGGATCCAGTTCAATTGCTTTCAATGTATAATCTTTCGCTTTTGCAAAGGCAGCCGAGGGATGCATCAATCCCGATGATCCCAAAAACGAGTAGCAAAACGATAAGGAACAATACGGCAGGGCAAAATGGGGGTCAATGGCAATTGCATCTTCAAACGCTGTTATTGCTTTTCTGATTTCTTCAGGATTGGATTTGTTCCAGTGATAGCGGCCTTTGAGGTATAAATTATACGCATCTATACTTTCGGTGGGTTGTTTAATGATCGATTCTTTTTTTTCGCCGGCTGAAAAGTTTTCTTTTAACCTGCCCACAATCTTCATCGAAATTTCATCCTGCACGTCGAAGATATCTTCCACCTCACTATCATAAACTTCTGACCAGATATGATAACCATCCGCTGTATTTATTAACTGGGCCGTTATCCGCATGCGTTTGCCCGCTTTCCGCACACTGCCCTCCAGTACATTCGATACGCCCAGCTTTATTCCTATCTCCCGGATATCTTCGTTCTTTCCTTTGAATGAAAACGATGAAGTGCGTGCAGTAACATACAGTCCTTCCACTCTTGTCAACGCATTCAAAATTTCTTCCGATATCCCATCGCTGAAATACTCATTGTCCGGGTCCGCACTCATATTCACGAATGGCAAAACCGCGATACTTTTTTCCGAACCGGTTTTAATGCCGGCCTGCAGCACTGTCGGAACAGTTAACCCTTCATTGGTAATTGCATACACTTCCACTTGTCTTTTTACATTTTTCAAATTGCACTTACCCAAAGAAATTGTCTGTATTTCGCGTTGGTTTTTTACTTCATCAAATACTTTATCGGAAATAAGCACGGCGCCGGGTATTGAAATACCTTCAATGCGTGAAGCAAGATTGACGCAGTCGCCATACACACCTTGTGAATCATACACCACATCGCCGGAGTGCAACCCGATGCGCAATTGCACCTTTGGTTCTCTTTGCAATTCCTTTTGTATACTGATGCCGCATTTCACTGCATCGATCGCACTGTTGAAAATGCTCAACGTGCCATCGCCGAAATATTGAAGTATTTTTCCGTTGTGTGCAGGAATAAATTTTTCAAGCGTCTGCCGTTGCCGGTCTCTTAACAGTTTTGCTTTTTGCTCGTCTTCCTGCATCATGGCTGTGTAGCCGGTCATGTCAGCAAACATGATCGCTGCCAGTTGCCTTGCCTGTGGATCCGCCAATGAGTAGGACGCCGGACGTTCCATGATGCGGTTTTTGTGATGAATTCTATGTGCTATTAAGCTATTCAAATTTAACTAAAATACTTGTGGTTGCCCTGCTTCATTTTTTTGTAACCTTGTAGTTTAAAGCCACGATGAAACCAAAACAGAAATACCATGATGTAAAATTTTTTCTGATCGCCATTGCGTTCATCAGTGCGTTCAATTATTACCTTACCTGGAGCAATATCCGTTTCAACTGGTTTTTAATTGCTACATACACTATAGATACGGTTCAGGGCTGGCTGGCATGGTGGGCCATGCGCACTATAATTATCTGGTTAGATAAAAAAATGCCTTATGGCCACAACCCGCTTAAACGGATTGGGGTACAACTTGTGATCACTACTGTAGCCGGATTGCTTACAATTATAATTTTGACCGAACTGGTCAGCTGGCTGGTCAGGGGAAAACCTGCACTGCTGAACTTTTACCTGTTTGATATTTTCATTTTCACGATATGGTTCCTGGTGATCAACGGTATCTATATCGGTATGCATTATTATTCCGAATGGAAAAATTCGGAGGATCAGCGACGCAAAGAAAGGGAAATAAGATCGACGGGATATACCGTAAAACAGGGAAAACAGAATGTTCTTATCGCTTTCGACGAGATCTTAAGTTTTTATGCGGATGAGGGATATACGGTGCTATTAACCAGGCAAAACAAAAAGTATTTACAGGACCGGTCACTGGATAAGATTGAAGACTCGCTGCCGGAAGAAAGTTTTTTCCGGCTCAACCGGCAGTATATTATTCATCGGAGTGCGGTAAAAGGATTCAAAAGAACCGGGGATGGAAAAATCGATGTGCTCCTGGCACAATTTGACCACCTTCCCGAAGCGATCCAGGTGAGCCGGACAAAAGCGGTAAGTTTTAAAAACTGGTTTCAGCCGGAAGATTCCTGAAAACCGCTTCATTTCAACCTTCAATTTGCTACACTTCAACGGAAATAGTCGATACACAAGTATTCCTTTTAATTGCCCGTGGTGAATTTTGCATCACCTCATCTGGATACAACAGCTGAAATTTGGATAAGGGTACAGCATGTTCGTTGTTTTGTAAAAAAATAGAAATGAAAAAAGGAATTATTTACCTGGTACTGGTACTGAATTCAATCTTTACAAACGGCCAGTCTTCAAAAAAAGCAGGAAGAGCTTGTGAGCTGGGCGTAACCATTAATAAAAACTATTCAAAGGCGTCTGCACTTGATTCCATTATCGGGAAGTATACGCCTGCATTATTACCGGGAGTTTCTCTTGCTATTTACTCGGAAGCGGAAGGCTGGTGGGCAAGTGCACAGGGTTATGCGAAAAAAGAAAATAAGACGCCGATGGACAATTGCCATCTTCAGTACATACAAAGCGTATCAAAGATGTATATGGCGGTTGAAATACTTCAGCTAAAGGAACAGGGAAAAATCAATCTCGATGCACCAATGACAAAATATCTGCCGGCAAAATATAGCGGGTATATAAAAGACGCTGATAAAATCTCTGTGCGTATGCTTCTCAATCATACATCAGGCGTACCTGAGTACAACAGCAATCCTTCTTTTGTAAGTGATGTCGTCATGCATCCCTCGAGGTTCTTCAGCCAGGACGATTGTTTGAAAAGTATTAACGGTGAAGACCTGCAATATCCACCCGGTAGTTTGTATCGTTATACCAATACAAACTATTTATTGCTTTCATTGATCGGCGATGCAATCACCGGCGATCACGCAGCCTATATAAAGAAACATATTTTTCAGCCACTGGGATTAAATAACAGTTATTATGGTCTCGGCCACGATTACCTGAAAGGTCTTTATTTGCCCGAATCCTATTGGGATGCATTTAACAGTGGCGTACCGATAAATATTACACCCTTTCAGAAAATGACAGTTGAGTGTTCAAAGGGTGACGACGGCATTGTGTGTACGACAGTAGATGCAATATTATTCTTAAAAGGCATGATGGAGGGAAAGCTATTGAATCCTGAATCAATGAAAGAGGTAATGAATTTTGTAAAAGATGAAAAAGGAAATAACCGGTATGGGATGGGTA
>Ga0207683_10003484_pt1 | contig 13733 bp, 11 predicted proteins | sample KBSM73metaG_FD_184333 | JGI IMG/M metagenome (GOLD analysis project Ga0207683, IMG submission 184333) | Miscanthus rhizosphere microbial communities from Kellogg Biological Station, Michigan, USA - KBS M7-3 metaG (SPAdes) (version 2) | ecosystem: Host-associated > Plants > Roots > Rhizosphere >...
ATGCCAAGGCTCGGGCGGGCCACTCAGGCGCGCGACATCCATCAAAGCGGTCGGTCCCGGATGTTCGCGTCGGCGCAGTGCGATCAGCCCTTTGGCAACAAAAGCACGGTTAAGGCCGTGCAACGGCACGACGTCCGCCACTGTGCCAAGCGCCACAAGATGCAGGAGCGACAGGAGGTCGAGCTCAGGCCTCAGATCGGACCAGAAATTGCGCCGACGCAGTTCTCGCGCCACGGCAACCAAAGTCAGGAATACCAATCCGACCGCGGCAAGATGGCCGAGGGCCGAAAGGTCGTCGGGTCGGTTGGGGTCAACGACCGCGACGGCGTCCGGCAATTTCTCATCGCCCTGATGATGATCAATCACCACTGTTTCGACGCCAAGCCTTTTGGCCTCCGCAAGTGGCTCAAGGCTCGTGACGCCGCAATCGACAGTAACCAACAGCTTTACGCCGCGCTCGGCGAACGAGCGGATTGCATCGACGTTCGGGCCATAGCCTTCGAAAATGCGATCGGGAATATGGACGATCGGATCCAGCCCGCAGTGGCGCAGGTAACGGGACAACAACGCAGATGCGGTGGCGCCGTCGACATCGTAATCGCCGAAAATGGCGATCAACTCACCCCTTGTGATGGCGTCCGCAATTCGCGTCGCCGCCGCTTCCATGTCGGTCAGCGTATATGGATCCGGCATCAAGCGCTTGATGGTTGGATCGAGAAAACTGTCGACCTGATCGACATCGACATTGCGGCCGGCGAGGACACGCGCCAGCAATTCGTCGAGGCCGTATCGTTGCGCAATCGCCAGCGCCCGCGCCGACCCGCGCTCATCGAGACGCTCACGCCACGCCCGGCCGGTCAAAGACCGTTCGACACCCAGAAAATGGCGGTCGAGGTTCTTCAATGAAACCGCGGGAACGGCCATAGCAAAATTACCATCGTCTTCGACTGCCAGGTTGTTGCAGCCGAATTACGCGTTTGCACGGGGACGCATTACTGAATGAACTTCACAGTCGGCCTCGGCGAGACCACCGAAAGGTTCAGTCGAGATGAAACTTCTCAAACTGGCGGTGCTCAGCCATGACCCGTCGCACCGTACCGGTCACGGAACGCATCACGACCGTTTCCGTCTCGATCACATCCTTGCCGAATTTGACACCACGCAACATGGCGCCACTGGTAACGCCGGTGGCAGCGAAAAGACAATCACCTCTCACCATGTCCTCGATTTCGTATTTACGTCGCGGGTCCTTGATACCCATCTTGAGAGTGCGTTCCCGCAATTGTTCGGTGTCGATGATCAGCCTCGTCTGCATCTGGCCGCCGATGCATCGCAAGGCCGCGGCGGCGAGCACCCCTTCCGGCGCCCCGCCAATGCCCAGATAGATATCGATCCCGGTTTTCGGTTCGGCGCAATGGATTACGCCTGCAACGTCGCCGTCGCTGATCAGGCTGACCGCGGCGCCGGTCTTGCGTACCGCTGCAACGATGTCGGCGTGGCGCGGACGATCGAGCAGAATGGCGGTGATCTCTGAAGGCTTGACGCCCTTGGCCTTCGCCAGGCGCACGATGTTTTCGTCAGCCGGCGCATCGAGATCGATGGTTCCTTTTGGATAGCCAGGGCCGATTGCGATCTTCTGCATGTAACAGTCGGGGGCATGCAGCAGCGTCCCCGCTTCCGCCATCGCGATCGTTGCGATCGCGCCCGGCATGTTCTTTGCGCAGAGCGTTGTGCCTTCCAGCGGATCGACAGCGATGTCGACCTTTGGGCCGTTCTTCGTTCCGACCTTTTCACCGATGAATAGCATCGGCGCTTCATCGATCTCGCCCTCGCCGATCACGACCGTGCCGTCGATCGGCAATTTGTTGAGCTCGCGGCGCATGGCATCGACCGCCGCCTGATCGGAAGCCTTGTCCTTGCCGTGACCGCGCAAGCGCGCCGAGGAGACCGCAGCCCGTTCGGTGACGCGGACGATCTCGAGACTGAGAATACGCTCCAGCAAGAACTCCGGCTGGACGGTAATGCTCGGCATTTTGACGCTCCCCTCAGAGACGCTGGGCCTCGTTGTCCCGGGCCCCTCAGTTTTTTTCGATCCGAATGACCTGTGGTCGCCCTGAGATCACCCTATCGCGACCCACCGCCGCAAGGGCCTTCCGCACGGCGTCCTCGGTTGTTGCATAAGTAATGAGAATAACGGGGACGGAGCCTGCCTTGGTGTCCCGACCAAGGTGTGCCGGGTCGTGGCGCTGTACGATGGATTCCAGCGAAATTTCCTGTTCGGCAAGGCGTTTGGCGATGGTCGCCGCCGTGCCCGGCTTGTCCCGTGCAACCAGCCGTATGTAATAGCCACCTTCATGGCGCTGCATCGGCGCCTTGCGGACGTCGGTCAGGCGGGCTGTCGGCCGCCCAAACGGCGCCGTCCGTACGCCCCGTGCGATGTCTCCGATATCGGAAAGCACGGCCGATGCGGTTGCGGCCCCGCCTGCCCCCGGCCCGACCAGGGTCAGTGGATTAATATCAGCGGCGTCGACCGTGACCGCGTTGGTCACGCCCATGACCTGAGCGATCGAGGAATCCTTTCGCACCATCGTCGGGTGCACGCGCTGTTCGATGCCTTTCGGCGTTTTGACGGCCACGCCCAATAATTTAACGCGGTAGCCAAGTTCATCCGCCGCCGAAAGATCGGCCGGCGTGATCGAGGAAATGCCTTCCACGTAGATCGCGCTTTGATCGACCCTCGTGCCGAACGCGAGGCTCGCGAGAATCGCCAGCTTCTGCGCGGTGTCGTGCCCCTCGATATCGAAACTGGGATCGGCCTCCGCATAGCCCAGCCGCTGCGCTTCTTTCAGGCAAGCCTCGAATGCCATTTTTTCCTGCTCCATCCTGGTGAGGATGTAATTGCAGGTGCCATTCAGGATTCCGTAAATCCGCTCGAACGAATTGCCCGCCATCCCTTCGCGCAGCGTTTTGACGATGGGAATGGCGCCGCCGACCGACGCCTCGAAATTCAGCGCGGCGTGCTTGCTCTCCGCGATGGCGGCAAGTTTGACGCCATGTCGGGCGAGCAAGGCCTTGTTGGCCGTCACGACCGACTTTCCGGATGCGAGCGCTGCCTCGACCGCCCCTTTGGCTGGGTCGCCGGCACCGCCGATCAATTCCACGAACACGTCGATGCCCGGCTCGCGTGCGAGTGCGAGCGGGTCGGAAACCCATTTCATTTTCCGCAGATCGATGCCGCGATTTTTGGCGCGCGAGCGCGCGCAGACGGCGACAACTTCGATGGTCCGACCGCAACGCGCGCTCAAGGCGTCGCGCTGGTGCGCGATCTGCGAAACCAGCGCGGCACCAACCGTGCCCAATCCGGCGACACCGACTTTTAGTGACGGGTTGCGCATGACGTTATCCGAAAACCGGTTTCCATTTTTCCGGATCATGCGCCCGGGCTTGCGCCATGAAACTTGCCTGCCCGTTATCAGCGACGCGTGGCGAGCGGAACGACGTTATGCAACTGTTCCGGCGCGTGTTCGAGAAAACGGCGGACATTGCGCGCGGCCTGGCGGATACGCTGCTCGTTTTCCACCAAAGCGACGCGAACGAAGTTTTCGCCGTATTCGCCGAAGCCAATGCCCGGCGAGACCGCGATGTCGGCCTTCTCCACCAGCAGCTTGGAAAATTCCACGCTGCCGAGCTCTTTGAACGGCTCGGGTATCGGCGCCCAGGCAAACATCGATGCCCGCGGGGTCGGCACGTGCCATCCGGCACGGGCGAAGCTTTCAACCAGGACGTCTCGCCGCCGCCTGTACGTCGCGCGCATTTCCTTGATGCAGTCGTCCGGGCCGTTAAGCGCGGCCGTCGCCGCCACCTGCACCGGCGTAAACGCGCCGTAGTCCAGATAGGATTTCACGCGACCAAGCGCCGCGATGATGCGCTCGTTGCCGACCGCAAAGCCAATGCGCCAGCCCGGCATCGAGAACGTCTTCGACATGGAGGTGAATTCCACCGCCACATCGTTCGCTCCGGGAACCTGCAGCAGCGACGGCGGCGGAGTGTCGTCGAAGTAGACTTCCGCATAAGCGAGATCAGACAGCACCAAGATGTCGTGCTTTTTCGCGAAAGCGACCAGGTCCTTGTAGAAATCGAGGGTCGCAACATACGCGGTCGGATTCGCCGGATAGCACACGACCACGGCGGTCGGCTTTGGAATGGAATGCACGACGGCGCGTTCAAGCGTGTGAAAGAAATTTGGCGTCGGTTCCGACGGAACGGAACGGATGGCCCCACCAGCCATCAGAAAACCGAAGGCATGGATGGGATAGCTCGGGTTCGGGACGAGAACGACGTCGCCGGGTGCGGTGATGGCTTGCGCAACATTCGCAAAGCCTTCCTTTGAACCGAGCGTGGTTACGATTTGCGTGTCGGGATTGAGCTTCACCCCAAAGCGGCGATCGTAGTAGGCCGCCTGCGCCTTTCGAAGGCCGGGAATACCGCGCGATGCTGAATAGCGATCGGTGCGCGGCTTGCCCAAAGTGTCCTTGAGCTTTTCGATTACGTGCGCCGGCGCCGGCAAGTCAGGATTGCCCATGCCGAGATCGATAATGTCGGCCCCCGAATTGCGGGCTCGCGCCTTCGCCTTGTTCACCTCTTCGAACACATACGGCGGCAAACGGAGAATGCGGTAAAACTCATCCATCGGCTGAAACCTTAACGGTCGGCTGCCCTATCCAGCCCGCAGTTACCCCGGCTGGCTTTTATCACGGGTTCGGTTTGGCGCCAGCGGTTTGCCCATTCTGGGCGTCATTTGGCGGCTTTTTTGGCTTCGGGGCAGGCTTCTTTGACGGTTGCGTACGGCCTTCCTGGCGATCGCGAATGTTGGCCAGTTCCTTTTCAAGCTTGACCTGCTCGTCCTCGGTCATGGGTACCGTTGCGCGCGCGGGCGGCATGTCATGCACCGCCGGATACTCGTATGGCGTTGCCGGACGCGCTGGCGCGCCAGCGGGCAGCCCCATATCGGCCGGGAGTTTGTCAACGATGGACCCCGCCGAACACCCGCCCAGCCCCGCTAAGAGGGCCAGGCCAGCGATCGATAGAACCTTCGCCAACGTGCGCACCATGCTTTCCAAGGCCTGCCAGCCGGACCCGAAATCCATGTAGACTCAATGAATTATAGCATGATCCTCATATCCGGCTAATATGGCTACAGCAAGGTTAGGGTCTCGCTAACGCAAGCTAAGCGAAACCATGCGCTGAAACGTTGCTTGCAGGAGGACGCGGTCCGGGCCACTTCTGTCAGCAGGGGCACGAGTATGGACAAGCCAACCAACGAAACCGCCACGGTCGGCAATGTCGATGTCGAAGCGTTGTCGCACAACATTGCGCGACTGGTCGAAGAAGGTGGTAAGGCGCTCGCCGCGTATCTGAAGCCGCGCGAGGAAGGCAAGATCAGGGGAGATAGCGCCGAAGACATCACCGACGTGGTCAAGTCGGTCGGCCGTGTGGCGGAATACTGGTTGTCAGACCCCCGCCGCGCACTTGAAGTCCAGACTAGCCTGGGTCGTGCCTATCTCGAGCTATGGGCCAGCGCGGTCAAGCGTATGGCCGGCGAACAGGCCGAACCGGTTATCGCCCCCGACCCGCGAGACAAGCGTTTCGCCGATCCCGAGTGGACGCAGAACCAGTTTTTCGACTTTTTGAAGCAGGCCTATTTACTCGGTACGCAGTGGGCCGAGCGTCTGGTCAAGGATGCCGGCGGAGTCGATGAAACGACCCGCAAGAAGGCCGAGTTCTACGTTAAGCAAATCGCGAATGCGGTTTCGCCGTCCAACTTCGTCCTCACCAATCCCGAATTGCTGCGCGAGACGTTCGCCTCGAATGGCGAGAACCTCGTTCGCGGCATGCATATGCTTTCGGAAGACATCCAGGCCGGACAAGGCACGCTGAAAATCAGACAGTCCGACCCTTCCATGTTCGATGTCGGCCGCAACCTCGCGGTCACGCCGGGCAAGGTCGTGTTTCAAAACGAGTTGATGCAACTGATCCAGTACGAAGCAACAACGAAGCAGGTCCTTAAGACACCTCTCCTGATCGTGCCGCCGTGGATCAACAAATTCTATATTCTCGACCTGACGCCGGAAAAATCTTTCATCAAGTGGTGTGTCAGTCAGGGCATCACGGTTTTTGTCCTGTCCTGGGTCAATCCCGACGAGAGGCTCGCGGGAAAAAGTTTCGAGGAATACATGCGCGAGGGCGTCATCACGGCCCTCGATGCGGTTGCCAAGGTGACCGGAGAAAAACAGGTCCATGCCATCGGCTACTGTGTCGGCGGGACGCTGCTGTCGATCACCCTCGCCTACCTCGCCGCGAAAAAACAAAATCGTGTGAAATCAGCGACGTTTTTCGCGGCGCAGGTCGACTTTACTTATGCCGGCGACCTGATGGTGTTCGTCGATGAAGACCGCATCGAGCAACTCGAAGCGCACATGAAGGAAAAGGGTTATCTCGAGGCCTCGCGTATGGCCAACACCTTCAACATGCTTCGATCCAACGACCTGATCTGGCCTTACATCGTCAACAACTACATGCGCGGCAAGAAGCCGATGCCGTTCGATCTCCTGTACTGGAATTCCGATGCCACGCGTATGCCGGCTGAAAATCATTCGTTCTATCTGCGGAATTGCTATCTCGACAACAAGCTTTCAAAAGGCGAGATGGAAATCGGCGGGATCAAGCTCGACCTGAAAAAAGTGAAGGTGCCGGTCTATAATCTCGCGACCCGTGAAGACCACATTGCGCCGGCGAAATCGGTATTGTTCGGATCAAATTTCTTTGGCGGACCGGTCAAATATGTGCTTGCCGGTTCCGGCCACATCGCCGGCGTCATCAACCCGCCCAGCAAGCCGAAATACCAGTATTGGACCGGCGAAAAGCCGACGGGTTCAAGCGTCGATGACTGGCTCAAGAAAGCGACCGAGCATCCAGGCTCGTGGTGGCCGGATTGGCTGAAATGGCTGAAGTCACATGACGCCAAGAATACGGTTGCCGCGCGCAAGATCGGTGGCGGCAAACTCAAGCCGACGGAAGACGCGCCCGGCTCCTATGTGAAAGTAAAAAGCTGGACCTGACCGCAGCGGGCAGGACAGCGGCCGCAGCATCCACTATGCTCCCCGCCGAAAGCATCAAGATCGGGGAACAGCAATGACCAAGGAACTGCTGTGGCTGACGCTGACCATCATCCTGACCGGACTCATGTGGGTCCCTTACATCCTCGACCGCATCATGGTCCGCGGCCTGATGGGCGCCATGGCCAATCCATCGCGCAAGGACAAGCCGCAATCGGAATGGGCGCAGCGGCTCTATTTCGCTCATACCAATGCGGTTGAAAACCTGATCATTTTTGCACCCTTGGTGCTCATCCTCGACGCCCAGGGTTATTCGACCCCAAATACCATCCTCGCCTGCGCGGTTTATTTCTGGGCACGACTCGCTCACGCCGTGGTCTATACGATGGGCGTGCCGATCCTGCGCACGCTCGCGTTTACCGTCGGATTTCTCGCCCAAATTGCGCTGGTCTTCGCGGTATTTGGCAAACTCTAGTTTCGAGGAGCCGCGCGATCGGCAATCGCGCGAAAGTCGACGCCGCGCGGCAGCATGCCGAAGGCCGAGCCAGCCTCGGCATGCAGGCGCGAAGCGCAAAAGGCGTCGGACACGGCCGTTGGCGCGTGTCTCGTCAACAGTGCTCCCTGAAGTGCAACGATCAGATCGCGTACAAGCGCCCGCGCCTGAGACTCGTCATTGCGATCGCGTGCAGCAAGCCGTTTCTCGAGCGTGCTCGTCGCATCCTTGAGCCGCGCGTCCTTTCCGCCGCCAAGTTCATGCCGCAGCACATCGACCGCGTTCGGTGTGCGCTCGATGGCGCGCAGCACATCGAGGCACATGATGTTTCCGGAACCTTCCCAGATCGAGTTGACCGGGGCCTCGCGATAAAGGCGCGGCATGATGCTTTCCTCGATGTAGCCGGAACCACCGAGCACCTCCATTGCCTCGTAGGTCACAAAGGGCGTGCGCTTGCAGATCCAGAATTTCGCTGCGGGGGTAACCACGCGCCGGATGACCTGCGCCGCCTCGTTATCCTCATCGTAGGCACGCGCGAGCCACATCGTCAGTACGGTTGCGGCCTCTGATTCCAGAGCAAGATCAGCCAGGACGTTCGTCATGAGCGGCTGATCGATGAGCTTCTTCTGAAACGCCGTGCGATATCTGGCGTGATGAATCGCCTGCGCGACGGCCTGTCTCATCAGACCCGACGAGCCGATGCAGCAATCAAGCCGGGTGTGGCTACCCATCTCGATGATGGTGGGGATGCCACGCCCCTCTTCGCCGATGAGTTGTGCAAAGGCGCCGTGGAATTCCACCTCGCTTGAAGCATTCGAGCGATTGCCGAGCTTGTCTTTCAGACGCAGGATCTGGATCGCGTTGCGCTCACCATCGGGCGTCCAGCGTGGCATCAGGAAACAGCTCAAGCCTTTCGGCAACTGTGCAAGTACCAGAAACGCATCGCACATCGGCGCCGACATGAACCACTTGTGGCCGTGTAGTCGAAAACTGCCATCGCCGGCTGGTTCCGCTCGCGTGGTATTGGTGCGCAGGTCCGAGCCACCCTGGTTCTCGGTCATGCCCATGCCGAGGAGCGCCGAAGTTTTTTGTTTTACGGGACGAAAGTTGCGATCGTAGTCGCGTGAAAAAATTCTCGGCAGCCATTCGGACGCTATGGCCGGGGCGTGACGCAATGTCGGCACCGAGCCGTAGGTCATCGCGATCGGGCAATAAACGCCGCTTTCGACCTGTCCGAGCATATAAGTTCCTGCCGCGCGCGCGACATGCGCTCCGGGCTTCGGCTCCGCCCAGGGGCTTGAATGCAGACCGGCTGCAAGTGCGATTGTGAGAAGTTCGTGCCAGGCCGGATGGAATTCGACCTCGTCGAGGCGATGACCGTAACGATCGAACGTGCGCAATTGCGGAGTGAATTTATTGGCGTCGAAACCAAGCCGGATGGTTTCCGGCTTGCCGAGCGTCGCGCCTAACGCAGTCAACTCGCTTTTCGCCCAGCCCGCACCCTCGCGTTGCACCGCGTCGCCGAGGACAGCATCGCTGGCAAACAAATTGTAAGGCTCGAGCGGCGGTGGCTGGTTCTGGACCTCGAACATCCCGACAAGGCCTCCGGCGAAGACGCCCTATTGTATCAGCCAAATCAGGGGAACAGGGCGATCTGCTCCAGCCCCATGGTCTCGGGCCAGCCCATAACCAGGTTCATGTTCTGAATTGCCTGGCCTGACGCGCCCTTCACCAGATTATCGAGCGCCGATATCACAATCGCTCGCCCAGGGATGCGGTCCTTCACGACGCCGATGAACGTCATATTCGAGCCGCGGACATGCCGGGTTTGCGGAGTCTCGCCAAACGGCAGGACATGAACAAAAGGCTCTTTCATGTAGAACTTTAAAAGTATCGCATGAAGATCTTCAGGCGTCCGCCCGCGACGACCCCTCACATAAATGGTCGAGAGGATTCCCCTGTTCATCGGCACGAGGTGAGGCGTGAAGGAAACGATCACCTCCCGCTCCGCCGCGAGCGAAAACTCCTGATCAAGCTCCGCCATGTGCCGATGATGGCCGACACCGTAAGCGTGGAAACCTTCCGACACTTCGGAAAACAGCATGGATTCCTTCGCCGCCCGCCCCGCTCCGGTCATCCCTGACTTGGCGTCAATGACGATCTCGTCGACCTCGATCGCTTTGTTCTTGAGCAGCGGAATGAGCGGCAATTGTGCGCAGCTTGTGTAGCAACCGGGATTGGCCACGAGCCGCGCCTTGCGGATCTCCCGTCGGTGAATCTCCGTAAGGCCGTAGACCGCCTCCTTCTGCAGATCGGGCGCATGATGTTCGTGGCCGTACCATTTCGCATAAGCCGCGGTATCGGCCAGACGAAAATCGGCAGAGAGATCGACAACCTTGGTCGCGGGTGATTTTGCCAGAAGCTCCTTGATCACCTTCTGCGTGGTCGCATGCGGCAAAGCGCAGAACGCAACGTCGAGGCCAAGGCTGGCCCAGTCGAGGCCATCGATCGCAACAAGTTGTGGCAGCGGGAACGGCGAGAAATGCGAGAACACATCCCGCATCGCCTTGCCGGCGCTGCGCTCCGCGGTGAGCAGCACGATCTCGGCACGCGGATGACGCAAAAGGATGCGCACCAGTTCGCCACCGGTGTAACCCGAAGCGCCCAACACTCCGATCTTCGCTTTTGTAGCCATAGTCGATCCTTATCCAGAAGTTTTGAATAACTACCGGAAGACGGCCAACGGCGGGAATTCTTTGGGGAGCCTTGCCGCAGCCTCAAATCCGGGCGGCACGGCGATGCAAACGCTACGCCCGCGCCGAGTTGGCACGGCGGCGGCGGAGAAAAATTGCTGCAACCAGCGTTTTCATGAGCGTGCGATATAGGGCCCGTCCGCCGCCTCGTCAACTGGCCCCCTTCAGACAAAAGGCTGTCGGATGAGGCATATAGGCGAATGCTGGGCAGTTGGATAAGCTGCCGCCCGGGATAGTCCTGCGATACCTCATGCGGGACATGAGCCCAGCCGGGTCAACCGGGAAACAATCACTTGGGAGGAAGTCCAATGCATCGTTTGAGTGTGATGGCGGGCGTCTTTAGCGCCGCGCTGATGATGAGCTCGGCCACTTTCGCGCAGGTCCCTGCCGATCCGAACAATCCGAATGAAGCTGTGCCGGACGCGATGACTCTGACGCCCTACGGCGAGACAATCAACATTGAGACCGCAAAGAAGGCGGCCGCGGGCGCAATTGCGGAAGCCGTGAAGCGGAATTGGAATGGACTCTGCGTGGCAATCGTCGGGCCGTCGGGCGACCTGGTCTATTTCGAAAAACAGGATAACTGCCAGTTTGCCTCAGTCACGATCTCACAACACAAGGCGCGCACCGCGGCACGCTATCGGCGTCCGACGGTGGTTTTCGAGCGCCTGCTCGGCAAGGGTCCCTTCTTCGCTTATCTGCCAACACTCGACGACGTCATTGCATCGCGCGGCGGAAACCCGCTTGTGGTCGGCGGCAAAGTGGTCGGCGCAATCGGCGTCAGCGGAGGCACAGGCTCGCAGGACGATACCGTTTCGCAGGCCGGCGTCGCCGTACTGAAGTAAGTTTTTAAGTTCAAAGGCGATCCGCCGGGCGAAAGCCCGGCGGATTTTTTGTCACCAGAGCCACACGATCATTTTCGATATCACATCGCCGATCGTCAGCAACGTCGCCGCCCAGATGAATGCGGAAATGAAATTGGCAATCTGGAATTGCCAGAACGGCATTTCGAAAATGCCGGCAATCAGTGGCACAGACGCGCGCAACGGCCCAAAAAAACGGCCGATGAAAATTCCGACGACGCCCCACTTTTTCATGAAGGCTTCGCCGCGCGGGATAAGATCGGGATGGCGCGATAACGGCCACATATGCGCGACCGTGTATTCGAGTTTGAGGCCGACCCAATAAGACACCCAGTCGCCGAAGGCCGCGCCAAGCGAAGCGGAAACCCAGATGGGCCAGAAGCTGATGCCGCTGTGCCCAATCAGCGCGCCGATTGCAACCAGCGCGCCCCAGGCCGGGATCAGCAATGAGATGAAAGCCAGCGACTCCCCAAACGCCAGACCAAAAACGACAGGAACCGCCCACCCTCCGTTGTTGTGGACGAACTCGACGACGTGCTGGGCAATCGCTTGAAGGTCCATCGGAGGGTTGGGCCGAGAGCGCTGTCACCGTTGTGTAACCCGGCAGGACCGGACGCGCCAGTACACTAGGTCGGCAGGTCGGGCTCATCCTCGCGAAAGAGATGACCGATCACGACCAATGCCATAATCAACAACGGCACCGCCAGAAACGCGCCGACCGGCCCCCAGAGCCAGGTCCAGAACACCAGCGACAAGAAAACGGTGAGCGGATTCAGCGTCAGTCGATGACCAATGATGCTGGGCGTGACGAAATGTCCTTCCAGCGTCGCCAGCGCGAGGAACAGCAAAGGCGCAAGAAGCGCGTGGGTGAGTGTGGGAAAAGTGACCAGCCCGACCATGAACATAGCCACTTCGACGATGAGCGCACCGATATAGGGAATGAAATTGAGGATGAAGCCGAGCACGGCCCAAGCCAAGGGATCCGGCAGACCCGCCACCCACGCGGCCACGCCCCCGCATATTCCAACGGCGACATTGATAACCGCCACCACGCTGAGATAACCGGTAAGGTTGTGCTCGATGTCATTCATGATCTTCAGCGTGCGCAACCGCGCTTCCCGCTCATCGAAAAACGCAACTACGACGCGACGAAGCTGCGAGCGGCCGAGCAACATGAAAAAGAGCGTGCCAAAAAATATGAATGTCTGGCTGATCGCCGGGGTGACGACGAGGAGCGCAGGCTGCACGAAACTCATGATGTCGACGCCGAGGCTCGCCTTTTTGTCGGACGGCAGCAGCGCATCGCGCAATTCCTGCAGCGCGGCCAGTGGCCGATCGAGCACGTGCAATTTTTCCTGGACGCTTCGGCCGATTTCGGGCGCCTTGCCGATCCAATCAACCGCCGGCGCTCCCAGAAGAATGATCACGCCGTAGCAAACAGCGATGACAAGAAGCCAAAGCACGATGGCCGATACCAGGGACGGAATCTTGTAGCGCTCGGCCCGGGCGGACAGCGGCCCGAGCATCATGGTCACCACAAAGGCCGAAGCTACGGGCAGCAGAACCGGTCGCGCCAAGCTAAGCGCGACGACAAGAAGAATGATGAACATTCCGATCGTGGCCGACTGGGCCGCGGTCCGCCAAAACCGCGCAACCTCGGGCATCGGTTGCGGATCGTTGACGGCCAGTGAAAACCCGGGCTCCCGCATGCCGCGGACCATCGCCGCTTTCTCGGCGCGGCTCGGCTTGGCCCTGGTGATACCTGCGTCCATGGGCAGGATAACGGGCGAAGTTCCTTTTGGTTGCCAGTCCCCTTTCCACAGGGCTTTTGGCCGACTGGCGCCCTAAAAAGTGCTTCTTTAAACCTTCCCTTAAGCGGTACAGCGCAGGTTGTGCCGTCAAGGCTGTGCAGCCATGGCATATAGTGGCTGGCAACTGATTCGCCGTGACCCTATTTGAAGGCTGCGATGGCCAAGACAGCGACCAAGAAAAAACCCTCAAAACAGCCAGATCTGTTCGACGCGCCGCGAAGCGGGAAATCGTCCGCGCGCAAGGCGCCGAAGGCATCGGCGCGGACCGCCCGCACGAAACCCGCAGCACGCGGATCGAGCGCGGAAGCCGGTTATACCGCCAAGCACATCGAGGTCCTCGAGGGACTCGAACCCGTCCGCCGACGCCCCGGCATGTATATCGGCGGCACCGACGAAAAGGCGTTGCACCATCTGTTCGCTGAAGTCATCGACAATGCCATGGACGAGGCGCTGGCCGGCCACGCCGACTGGATCGATGTCGAGATGGAGGCAAATGGCTTCGTCAGCGTGACGGACAATGGCCGCGGTATCCCGGTCGATCCCCACCCTAAATTCAAGAGCAAGTCCGCGCTTGAAGTGATCATGTGCACGTTGCACGCGGGCGGCAAATTTGACTCGAAAGTCTACGAAACGTCCGGCGGCCTGCATGGCGTCGGCGTCTCGGTTGCCAACGCGCTTTCCGAGCGCATGGAAGTCGA
>Ga0207683_10003490_pt1 | contig 13723 bp, 5 predicted proteins | sample KBSM73metaG_FD_184333 | JGI IMG/M metagenome (GOLD analysis project Ga0207683, IMG submission 184333) | Miscanthus rhizosphere microbial communities from Kellogg Biological Station, Michigan, USA - KBS M7-3 metaG (SPAdes) (version 2) | ecosystem: Host-associated > Plants > Roots > Rhizosphere >...
CTGATTTCGCACATCGGGCTTGGATGCAATTGCGAAGGGAGGCGTCGGCGGAGTCGGCCTTCACGGATTTCTGAAGCTGTCTGCCGCGGCCCAAAGGACGATCACGGAGCGCGGACCGGCACGATATATATTTTCCGGCACGATAGGTGCTTCCAGCCACGGAACAATGTCTTCAGGTGAATCGCGAAATGTGTCGATCCATCGCCTCCATGAACCATACCCCGCTTCTATTGGGGGAAGTTCGAATTCAAGTGGCTCCCAATAGGCATTGAAGATGAGGTAGGCAACCAGGCCTGCTTTTTTCAATCCAACGCTGAGAGCGATGCTGTGGGAATGTTCGCTCCAGTCGGGCTGGTTAAGCTTTACGCCGTGCCAACCCTTGATCCCCTCGCGAATCAAGTCAATCAATGGCATTCGCTGACGTTGCGGGCTGGCGTCTCGCAGGGTCCGTCTTGCGAGTATCAGCTTCACAAAACGATGCATGTCGGCGTGCTTGCTGAGCAGAGACCAGTCGAGCCAATTCTCTTCGTTGTCCTGGCAGTAGGCGTTGTTGTTGCCGTGCTGCGTCCGCAGGATTTCATCGCCCATCTGAAACATGGGAAGGCCGAGCGACAGCAGCGTGGCGGCCATAAGATTCTTTGCCTGACGCAATCGGAGCCGCTCAATTTCAGGATCAGTAGTTGGGCCCTCGACGCCGCAGTTCCAGCTTCGATTGTCATCGCCGCCGTCGCGGTTACCCTCCTGATTGGCTTCATTGTGCTTGTGGTTGTAAGAGACGAGGTCGTTAAGCGTGAATCCATCGTGACAGTCGACGAAGTTCACGCTCTGTTCCGCTTCGCGTTGCTCGTGGCCAAAGAGATCGTGGCTGCCAATAAAGCGGTCGGCGAAACGCGGCATTGCCCCATTGTCACCGCGAAAGAGACTCCGCACATCGTCGCGGAAACAGCCGTTCCATTCTTTCCAGCTATCTCCGATGAAACTGCCCACCTGGTATAGCCCGGCTGCGTCCCAGGCTTCGGCAATCATCTTTGTGCCGGCGAGAACCGGATCGGACTCAATGTCCCAGAGGACCGGCGGGTTCGACATCGCATTGCCGTTTGAATCGCGCGCGAAGATCGATGCGAGATCAAACCGGAATCCATCCACATGCATCTCTTCAACCCAGTAGCGGAGGCTATCTACGATCATGCGACGGACGATGGGATGGTTGGCATTGAGAGTGTTTCCAGTGCCGCTGTAGTTTGAATATCGGGAGCGATCCTGCTCGAGAAAGTAGTATGCGGCGTTATCGATCCCACGCAAGCAGAGGGTTGGGCCGTTTTCGTTTCCTTCGGCTGTGTGATTGAAGACGACATCGAGAATGACCTCGATCCCTGCGCGGTGCAGCGCCTTGACCATGTCGCGAAACTCATCCACTGCGCCCAGCGGATCTCTCCGGGAGCTGTAGCCGTGGTGCGGCGCGAAGAACGAGACAGGGGCGTATCCCCAATAGTTGACGAGTCCCTTCGGGCAATCCTGCGGATCGAACTGGAAGACGGGAAGAAGCTCGACAGCGGGAATGCCAAGGTCCTGGAGATAAGGAATCTTCTCGATGAGTCCGCGAAATGTGCCACGAATGTTTTCTGCGACGCCGGAACTCGGATGCCGCGTGAATCCCTTCACATGCATTTCGTAGACGATGGTCTGCGAGGCGGGACGTCGTAGCGGTACATCCCCCTCCCAGTCATACAATCGCGGATCGACCACCACGCTTTTCATCGCGCTTGCGGCGTTATCGCCCGGTCCTTTGGCCAACTCGCGAGAGTAGTTTTCTGGAACAGCGACGGCACGCCCGTAGGGATCGAGCAGCACTTTGGTGGCATCAAAACGTAAGCCTTGCGATGCGTCATGCGGCCCGTGAACGCGATACCCATAGATCTGGCCCGGTTGCAGGTCCGGCACGAATACATGCCAGTAGTGGTAATCGCGGTGATGAGACGCATCCAGCGTGATCACACGCGCGGGTACGGGGTCATTATCCTGGTCGAATAGCAGCAATTCGATCTTTGCAGCATCGCGCGAGTACAGGCTGAAATTCACACCGCCATTGCTGACGGTAGCGCCGATGGGAGCGCTTTGCCCGATACTTGCGGAAACCGGATTGACCTGCCGAAGTACTTCTTTCGCCGTTCCAGCTACGGCACCGGACATGGAGCCACCTTCCAAATTTCTTCCGCGTACTGCTTGATCGTCCGGTCGCTTGAAAACTTGCCGGAACTCGCGATATTCAAGATAGCCTTGCGGGCCCATTCATGCGGATGCGCGTATAGCTCGAGCAGCCGCCCGTCCGCTTCAAGGTAAGACCCCAGGTCCGCCAGGTGCATGTAGTTGTCGCCGTTGGTGAGGAGCGTGTCATACAACGGCGTGAAAGCGCCCAGCTCATTGCGGCTGAGGTAGTCAGAGAAGATAAGATCGAGCGCCGCGCGAGTTTCAGGTTCATTTTCGTAATGCCACCGCGGGCTGTACCACGGGCGAGTATCGACTACCTGCTGCGCCGTCAACCCAAACAAGAAGAAGTTTTCCTCGCCGGCCTCTTCCGCCATTTCGATCGTCGCTCCGTCCCGAGTTCCGATTGTGAGCGCGCCATTCATCATGAACTTCATGTTGCTGGTGCCGCTTGCCTCGTAACCGGCGGTGGAGATCTGGTTGGAAACGTCGCTGGCCGGGATCAGATGTTCTGCCATCGAAACGCAGTACTCGGGCAGAAATACAACTTTGAGACGCCCTCGAACCAGTGGGTCCCCATCGATGGCGCCCGCGAGATTGTTGATCAACTTGATAATCAACTTGGCCAGACGATAGGCAGGCGCGGCCTTGCCCGCGAAGAAGAATGTGCGTGGCGTCATCTCAGCGTTCGGATTCTCGCGGATCCGGTTGTAAAGCACCGCGATGCGCAATACGTTAAGAAGCTGACGCTTGTACTCGTGAATGCGTTTGACGTGGGCGTCAAAAATGCTGGTGGGGTCAATCACCAGGCCAGATGTGGCCTTGAGCCAGTTGGCAAATTCCGACTTCGCCTCGCGCTTGGCCTTGAGCACGGCATCTTGAAAGCCCTTATCCTGGGCAAGCGGCTTGAGGTTCTTGAGCTGATCGAGGTCGGTGATCCAGGCATCGCCGATCGCTCCGGTGATGGTGTTCGAGAGCGCGGGATTCGCGAGCAGCAACCAGCGCCGCGGGGTGACACCGTTTGTCTTGTTATTAAAGCGCTCTGGAAACTGTTCGGCCAGTTCCTGAACGGTCATCGTCCGCAGAAGTTCGGAGTGAATCGCGGCCACTCCATTCGTGCTGTGCGAGCCCACGATGGCCAGATTTGCCATGCGGATATTGCGCTCGGGGCCTTCCTCAACCAGGCTGACTTTTGCGAGTCGATTCTCGTCGCCCGGAAAGCGGTATCTCACGGTGTGAAGGTGACGCCGGTTGATCTCAAGAATGATCTCCAATTGTCGAGGGAGCATGATTTCAAACCAGGCCAGCGGCCACTTTTCGAGTGCTTCGGGTAGCAGAGTGTGGTTTGTGTACGCGAGAGCTTTTTGCGTCAGGTCCCACGCCTGGTCCCATTCCAGATGTGCCTCGTCGAGCAGGATACGCATCAATTCCGGTACCGCCAACGCCGGGTGCGTGTCGTTGAGCTGGATGGCGACTTTGTCTGCAAGTCCGCTCCAATCGGCATTGTCGTGTCGAAAACGCCGGACAAGATCGGCCAGCGAACACGCGACGAGGAAATACTCCTGCAGCAATCGCAGCCCCTTTCCTTTGCTCGTGGAGTCGTCGGGATAAAGCACACGCGTCAGAGACTCGGCAGCAAGCTTGTCGGTCAGCGCGCCGGCGAAGTCTCCGCTGCTGAACTCCTGAAAGTCGAAGTGATCGGGCGCGGATGCGGCCCAGAGTCGCAGGGTGTTGATTGTCTTGCCGCCGTAACCCACAATGGGCCGGTCATAGGGAATGCCAAGCAACGTCGAAGGTTGTCCCGAAATTACCCGGAACGATCCGCCATGCAATTCGAGGGAGCAATTAAGCTTCACTTCAACTGCTTCATCGGGGCGGGCTACCTCCCAGGGGTCTGCATTTCGTAACCAGTTGTCGCCTTCTTCGTGCTGCCATCCATCCTGGATGGATTGGCGAAAGATGCCGTACTCGTAACGCAGACCGTAACCCATGGCTGGAAGTTGCAGGGTAGCCATGGAGTCGAGGAAGCATGCAGCAAGCCGGCCAAGTCCGCCATTGCCCAGGCCGGCATCTGGTTCCTCCTCAAGCAACGACAGCCAATCAACGTTTTTTTGTTTCGCTGTTCGAGCCACAAACTGATCGAGCAAAAGATTGGTAATGTTGTTGGCCAACGAACGGCCAAGGAGAAACTCCATCGACAGGTAGTAAGCGCGCTTGGGGTTCTCAGATTCGTATGTCTTGTCAGTGAGAATCCATCGCTGCGAGAGAACATCGCGAATAGAACGCGCAATAGCCTCGTAACGTTGCCGGGCGCCGGCGGCTGTGAGATCCACCACGTTATCGAAGAGCAGATGGCGGTCGTACAAGCCGTCTTGTCCTACGAAAGGAATGGGGCCGCATCCGTATTGTTTGGGCAGAGTCGCCTCTCTTGCTGTCGTTGCTTCGGAGGAGGTTGCGCGCGTGGTGCTCATGGGGACATTCCTTTCGAGGTTAACTAGTTTTCAGTACGGCACTTCGTATCTAAATGGATTCCCGCGGAATCGCGTGCTCGGGTGCTTCGAACACCCCCATCCGCGGGATGAGTCTCACTCCGGCGTCGGATTACAAGCCGACGCGGATACTGCTTTCGCGAGAATGGCCCGCCGCACTTGCTTCAGCCCGGCCATGTCCATTGATCAGCCTCCGGCTTGTCCACGCCGTACTCGTATGCGTAGTTCTTACATTCGATCTGCATGTTGCGTAGTTTTTCTTTTGCGTGCGCGCCTTTCACCTGTAGAGCGGGCACCCGGTCAATGACATCGATTGCAAGACTGAAGCGATCGATCTCGTTCTCGATTGCCAGATCGAGCGGTGTATTGATGTTCCCCTTTTCCTTGTAACCGCGTACGTGCAGGTTCTTATGATTGGTGCGCCGATAGGTCAAGCGATGGATCAACCATGGGTATCCATGGAAGGCAAAGATGATCGGCTTGTCCAAAGTGAAGAGAGTGTCGAAGTCCCGGTCCGACAGTCCGTGTGGATGCTCCGTAGAAGGAACGAGCCTGTAAAGATCCACCACGTTCACGAACCGGATCTTGAGATCAGGGAAGTGCTGACGCAGCAGCACCACCGCCGCCAGCGCCTCCTTCGTTGGAATATCGCCGGCACATGCCATCACCACATCCGGCTCTGTGCCCTGGTCGTTACTGGCTTTGCTCCAGATGCCGACGCCTTTCGTGCAATGAGCGATCGCCTCGTCCATGCTCATGTACTGCAGATGCTTTTGTTTGTCCGACACAATCACGTTGATGTAACCCGTGCTCTTGAGGCAATGATTGGCTACGCTAAGCAGGGTATTTGCGTCGGGTGGCAGATAGATCCGGCAAACATCCGCGCTCTTGTTGACCACCAGGTCGAGAAAGCCCGGATCCTGGTGAGTGAAACCATTGTGGTCCTGACGCCAGACTGTAGAGGTAATGAGCAGGTTGAGTGAAGACACCGGGGCACGCCAAGGCAATTCCCTGCACATTGCGAGCCACTTGGCATGCATGTTGAACATGGAATCGATGACATGCACGAAAGCTTCGTAGGTCGAGAAGAATCCATGTCTGCCTGTGAGAACGTAGCCTTCATACCATCCCTCGAGGGTATGCTCTGAAAGCATCTCGAGCACCCGGCCATCGGGCGACAGCTCGCCGCCGTCGGCATCCTCCGGCAGGTAATCCGCAAGCCACAGCTTCTTGCTCACTTCATAGATTGCGTCAAGCTTGTTTGAGGTGTTTTCGTCCGGTCCGAAGACGCGAAGGTTGTTCGGGTTTTGGCGCATCACATCACGCAGGAAACGCCCGAGCGGGCGCGTGTTCTCTGCCGAAGTCTGGCCTGGCTTTTCGACCTTCGTGGCATAATCGCGAAAATCGGGCATGCGCAAGGCTTTCCGCAGCAGGCCGCCATTGGCATGAGGATTGGCGCTCATCCGCCGGAGTCCTGTCGGGGCAAGGGCTTTTAGCTCCGGAATCAGACTGCCGCCTCGATCGAACAACTGCTCCGGGTGGTAGCTGCGCAGCCACTCTTCCAACTGCTTCAAATGTGCGGGCTTTTCGCGTACACCGGCGAGCGGCACCTGGTGGGAGCGCCAGTAGCCCTCAACTTTATGGCCGTCCACTTCCTTCGGGCCAGTCCACCCTTTGGGGCTTCGCAGGACGATCATGGGCCAACGCGCACGAGTGGCCTTGCCACTCTTGCGGGCCTGGTTTTGAATGTGGCGAATTTCCAGAACACACTCTTCCATCGCCCCAGCCATCTTCTGATGCATCAACTTGACGTCATCACCTTCCACGAAATGCGGCGTCCATCCATAACCCCTGAACAGGCTCTCCAACTCTTCGTGAGATATGCGCGCCAGCAGCGTGGGGTTGTTGATTTTGTAGCCGTTCAGATTCAGGATTGGGAGCACTGCACCATCACGGACCGGGTTCAGGTACTTGTTGGAGTGCCATGAGGTTGAAAGCGGCCCTGTCTCCGCTTCGCCGTCGCCGACTACCACCGCCACGAGCAGGTCGGGGTTATCAAATGCGGCTCCGAAGGCGTGAGAAACGCTATACCCCAACTCGCCGCCTTCGTGGATTGAGCCTGGAGTCTCCGGGGTGCAGTGGCTGCCGATTCCACCGGGGAACGAGAAGTCCCTGAAGAACGCTCGCATACCCTCTTCGTCTTCGCTCTTGCCGGGGTAGACCTCGGAATAAGTGCCTTCCAGATAGACCGGAGCAAGCACGCCCGGTGCGCCGTGGCCGGGCCCGGCCATGAAGATTGCATCGAGGTCGTATTTTTTGATGAGGCGATTGAGGTGAACATAACTGAAGCTCAGACCGGTACTCGAGCCCCAGTGGCCGAGAAGACGATTCTTGACATGCTCCGCCTTGAGTGGCACACGCAGCAGGGGATTGTCACGCAGGTAGATCATTCCCGCGGCCAGATAATTGCATGCCCGCCAATAAGCGTCGATCTTCTTCAATTCTTCGGGAGATAAAGGGTGAATAGCGGCGTTGCTGGTTGAGGTTGTCTTTCTTGCTTTCGAGTCGACGAGTGTTGCCATAACTCCTCCCGTTGTCGTCATCTACCGCTTCGAGCAAACAACGACACACGTCCTGACCGGCTGTTTATCCTGGTGGTTGTTGTTCAAGCCATTCGGCCTCGTACATCCTCGGCAATCTTCAAACTGGGACAAGTCTGCAATCTGTCTTGCTTGGGCGACGCTGAATCGTCTCCAGCGCGGTTTGCGTTTAAAGAGCGACGGTCAAGGTCTTCGTCTCGTTTGCATTCAGACGGGACAAACCTCTCGTTATAACGCTTCTTCGGGAACTTTCTCATCGCGATGGAAAATGCCAAAATTCCACCCACACTCAATTCTGAGACGGGGAACGGTGCTCAACAACTAGGAGAATCCCTTAAATGACCCTGTACAACTTTGCAGTTAGCTATGGGGAGCCGCGCCATAGTCTCCGATCTGCATACAGATGTAAAAAGTTCGTGTTTTTCGGGGAGTCGAACAGGGTTGGCGCGACTACGGCGTCTGGCTGGGGCCGGCCTGGGCCTGATGCTCATAAAGGGCGATGTTCCCTCGAAGCGCCGCCGCAAGCTCTTGGTTCTGTTGCTTTTCGGCGAGTTCAAGAGCCTGCTGCGCGGTTGTTATGGCTTGCGTATACTTCCCAATCTCTGAGTACATCGCCGCCAGCATCTGCAGGATCGCCGGTTCCTTTCCCCCTGACAGCGATGCGGCGGCTTCAAACTGCGGAAGGGCCTCGCCGAATCGCCCGCTAGCTGCAAAGGCGCGTCCGAGGTTATACCGGCATTCCGCGGATCGCGGAGCCAGATCAGCAGCCAGTTGCAGTTCCGCGATTGCCTCATTGAGCTTGCCCTGACGCGCGAGGATCACACCGTAGATATTGTGGCCGTCGGCGTTTTTCGGCGCCAGCTCGATGCCTTTCGTTAGCTGCTGGATTGCTTCTTCGCGGTGGCCGGTAACTTCAAGCAGGTGGCCGAGATTGATGTGTGCAGCACCATTGTCTGAATTCAGCTCGATGGCCTTTTGAATCTGGACCAGCGCCTGGTCATATTTGCCTGCCTCTGCCAGTGCACTACCCAGGTTGTTGTGAGTTTGCGAGCTGTCGTTATTCATCGACAGGGCCTTGTTGTAATTCTCAATTGCCTCGTCGATTTTCCCCGTTGCGGCGAGCGCGACGCCGATGTTGTTGTAAGGGCGTGCATCGGAAGGATCTTTTGCAGCAGCTACTTTCCATGCGGGAACTGCTTCGGCGTATTTGTGCTGGTCCTGAAGCTGTTGCGCCGCGTCGAACTCGCGATAGAAATCGATCGCAGGTGTGTCGATGTGGTCCATGACTTCGGAGCCAAGATTGACGAATTCGGGAATATTGACGGCGCGATTTGAAGCGGTCGCATTCTCAACAACGATCGGCGGACTCGCGTGGCCCTCGTCGTCAATGTGCGTCAGGTAGAGATGCGTGTAGAGCGAAGGAGTCTTCGACGAGAACGCCAGCCAGCGCCCGTTCGGATTAAAGGTGTGCCACGAGTTCATCACCGCAAGGTTCGACTCGAGTGGCCGGGCAACACCGCCCTCGAACGGAACAATGTAGAGCTTGCTGTCGGGCCGCATGAGCAATCCGTTCTTGCATTGCACGAAGATGATCCACTTGCCGTCGGGCGAGACCTTGGGAAAATTGTTGCTCATCCCGTTTTCAGAAGCGCCTACGATTCTCTCCGGAGTTCCGCCCTTGCCGTCATTGAAAGGGATTCGATAGAGGTCGTACTGAATCTGTGTTTCTTTGGGATCGTTGGCGTACATGGAACGCTCGTATCCGCGAGGGTAGGGATCTCTCGCCGTGGCGCGCGAGAATACGAGGTATTTCCCATCGGGGCTCCAGAATGCCGACGTCTGTACAAAGTTGGGATCGTCCGCGCCGGGCAGCGTCTGGAGCTTTCCACTGTCTTTGCTATACCAGGCCAGCACTCCGCGAGTGGGATAGAAGACCTGGCCAAAACCATAATTCGAATAGAAGCCGTTATACAGGCGGTCAATTACGCGCGTGCCGTTCGCGTGCGGCACATCAATGGAATTCACCACATACTTTCCGTCGGGCGAGATCTGGCTCATGAATCCGAAGCGCTTCTGTGCATGTTCCTCTGAGAATGCACTCCAGTGAATCAGGTATTCGCTGCTAATGGTGCTGACTTTCTTTACAGGAAGGAGCGCGTAGAGTCCCTTGTCGTTCGCTGGGCCATCGACGTCGATTCCCATCGTCTTGCCGTCACGCGAAAAGGAGTGGCAATTTCCGCATGTGGGCAAGTTGGTCATCATGACTTTGCTTTGCAGCTGGTTGATGTATCTCAACTGCCACTTGATCTTCGGGAGCGCCGAGTCGGGCAGCGGCTTGATGACGCCGCGTTCTTCGGTTTCGGGTGGCGGCGGAATCAACGGAACATCGCGATAGAAAATAGGCGCGCCCACCGGGTCTTTTGATGTCGTGATTGTGGCCTTGCTGCGAGAGACGGGCTCGCGATCTTTTTGATTCGCATAACCACTGACAATCACTGTCGCAGGCTGATTCACAGAATGCTTCTTGATCTCTTCCCACATCTTCGCATCGGGCCGCCACGTGTGGGCTGCTGCCTGCTCGGGAGTCAGAGTGGGCGGAACATATCCGACCAGCGCGCCGTCGACAGGACCGATCTGCATCTTTTCGCCGGTGGACCAGACTTTGATCGGACGCGCCTTTTCGCCGAATACGACTTCAACCTGCCAGACTGTGGCGGAAGGATTTTCGTCGCGCCAGGCAAATTGCGGGGGAATGATTTCCGGCGGATAGATTGTGCCGTTGATGGGGATGTCAATGGTAAGTCCGCGGCTCGGTGAAGCCGCTGGATCGTCCATCGGCACGGGCTTCAGGTATGCCGGAACAGGGCCGGGCTCTGCCGAAGATGCGGCGGCGTCCCTTGCCACCCCAGCCGCGACGTTGCCGCTGACGCACGAAACGGTGACGATCAGAACCGCCGCGGCCACTCCGATCACCCGTCGCATGCAAACTCCATAGAATCGCCTCGACACATCTCTCCTCGGCCTGGGTCAAAACCCCTCTTCAGTGCTCGCGTTGAAGAAGATTCAGATCGCGTCCGAGGATGCGGAAGCTGAACTCATTTTACGGAGCAGCAGGTATACGTCCGCTGTGAGCTAGCTCACACGAAACTGGACTTTCAAGGTCGATCTGTTCAACGGAGAAGCGGTTTCTGAGCTTAGTATCTCTTTATTTCTTCGCAGGTTGGGAGGAATCGGGTTCGGTGACTTTGAGCACCTGGTCCGAGGCCACATTATCAAAGGACTGCACAATTCCACTCGGCCACGTGATCTCAACTTTCGTTGCGGTCGACTCCGCGCCGAGCCCAAAATGAACCGGCCCAAGACTGGATGACGCGTAACAAACGCTGGAGGTTTGGTGGTTATATTGAACGCCGGCTTTTGTCACCACCCTGATCCGCGCGCCGATTCCATCGCGATTCGACTTCACTCCGCGCAGCGAAATATCGAGCCAGTGGCCGACCTTGGGGCTGCGGTTCATCCACAGTTCCGCTGCCTTGTCGAGACCAGTGGCGACAATGTCGATACGGCCATTGCCGTCGAAGTCACCGAATGCGCAGCCGCGATGACGTGCAGCGGTAGCTTCGGTGAAGCCTGCTTCGCTCGTGAGAGCCTGCCATTTGCCGCTTGAGCCGAGATTGCGGAAGACGACATTAGGTTCAGCGAACTTGAAACCGGGGGGCCAGACTGAAGTTACCTGTCCGCGCGTGACGAAGAGGTCTTTCCAGCCGTCGTTGTCAAAATCGTAAAAGGCCGGGCCAAAGCCTGACATGCCCATGCTGAGTCCGCGCATGCCGCTGGGCGCTGTGGCTTCAGCAAAGTCGCTCTTGCCGGTGTTGAGGTAGATGGGAAACGTCTGGCTCTTGAGTGCGACGTAAACGATGTCGGGGAAGCCATCGTTGTTGACGTCGCGGAAATCAGTGCCCATGCCGGAGATGAATGCCGCATCTTCGGCGAGAGCGACATTGGTTTGGAACGCTACCTCTTCAAACTTGTTGCCGAGGTTGTGAAACAGGAATGCGTACTCTGCGTCGTTGGTCACGAAGAGATCGGGTTTGCCGTCCAGATCGTAGTCAGCCATCCCCGCGCCCATGCCCTTGCCGATGTGATCGCGTACTCCCCACTCCTTCGAGACATCTTTGAAGGTGCCATCACCCTGGTTGAGAAAGAGCTGATTAGGAAGACCCTTGTAGTAGCGGGGATGACAGTACTCCGGGACGCCCTCAATCACGCACTTGGGAATATTCGAATAGGTCCACTGCAGATAGTTGAGGACGAACAGATCGAGCAGCCCGTCATTGTTCACGTCAACCCAGACGGCGGTAATTGACCACAGCGGGCCATACTCAGGATCGTTCCATTTGTCGAGTCCGGCCTTTTTTGTCACATCTTCAAAGGTCCCATCACCGCGATTGTGGTAGAGCGTGTTGCCGTGCACGCCAGCGACGAAGATGTCGGGTCTGCCGTCATTGTCGTAATCGGCGATCGCGACGCCGACATCAAAGCCGGTCCCCGTCAGTCCAGCTTGCGCGGTTACGTCGGTAAACACTCCGTTGCCGTCGTTGCGAAAAAGCCGGTCGGAATATTTTGCTGAGGACTTCTTCATAGTGGCGAGGTCGGCGCCGTTCGCGAAGAAGATGTCGGGTCTGCCATCGCCGTTGTAGTCAAATACCGCGACGCCTCCGGCCATCGTTTCAGGCACATTTTTGGCTTGGCTTTCATCGCTCTGAAGATGGAACGGCAGATTTTTGAGTTCGAATCGGATGGGCGCGGGGGCCTTTTCCTGACTGGAGGAAGAAATAACGAGAAGGAAACAAGCAACGAGCGATGCGCAGGCCGGGATTATATAAGGAACGATTCTGCGCATAAGACCGAAGTGTAGTGCGACCCAAGATCGATTGTACTATTCCAAATGTTGCAGCCGACACCACTTTGTTTTTGCTACGCCCATCGCGAAAAGGGGGAAATTAAGTGCTTGATACACGAAAGTGGGAATGATATCTCGTGAAAGGGCCCCGAAAACAAGCACAACGGCGGTAAAATTTCACCAGGCACGATCACAGCTTCAAAACGTCGCCAAAACGTCCCGATTTGCGATGTTAGATAACCAAACGATCAGCTGCAGATCTTTTGCCCAGTCAATTGCTGAGAAATTGGGCCGGTCGATGAACATTGATTCGCAGAGCGCAGCGGGCGAAATACCCTGGGGAAGAAGTCCCTTTTGTTTTCTTTTAGTAGTTTTGTTGGCCTTGATGGCTTCGTCTGCTCAAGGTCAAATTGCACCGGATCCTCAAACTGCTCCGGCCGCACCGGCATCAACAGCACCCGCTACAACGGATCAGGCGCCGGGCACTCCCGCTCCGATCGAGCAGGTGCCGGGCATCAGCACGAATGCAGACGAAGTTTCTCTCGATCTGGTCGTCAAAGACAAAAAGCATAACGCGATCCTCGACCTGAAACCCGAAGACATCGAAGTCACCGACAATGGCACCCCGGTGAAGCTGACTGGTCTGCACCTGGTAAAGGCCGACGCCAGTACAAGTCACATGGTGACACTGCTCTTCGATCCGTTCCACGGTCCGACGGCGAAGAGCGTGCGAGTCATTGCCGAAAAAGTTCTCAAGGTTCTTCCGACCAACGGCTACTCTTTTGCTGTTTTGGATTTCACGGGACGACTTCGGCTACTGCAGGGTTTTACTGAAGACAGGAAGACGTTGGGCCAGGCGATCAATGTAGTTACCGAGAGCCAGGCCATCGTGATGTCATCTACATACACCTTGTCAGTGAATGTCGTGAACGACAAGAAAGCTGACGAGGGTCGAAAGAAGACTGCTTCTGAAGCGGAAAGGAACGTAATTTCCGTTGCACAGACCGGCGCAGACCTGTCGGGACTTCATGCGGATGTGAAGGAGCGGGCCCGGGCCCAGTCGCTGATGACGGCATTGCAAGATACACAATCAATCGCGCAGGAGCAGCACACACAGTTGAACCTGGCGGGCCTGCTCGCGCTCGTGAAATCGCAGCAGCGCATCGGAGACCGGAAGGCGCTGATCTATTTCACGCAGAACCAACAGCTCGATTCGGCGTCGAAAGAGATGCTGAAGACGATTGCCGGTGCGGCGGCCCGTGCGGGAGTGACGATATACATCGTCGACATGAATGCGCTCGGTAATGGGGCGCAATATCAGATTTCAAATGCACTGCTCAACGGCGAACCGCCGTTTAACCCGCAAGCTGTCGCTACCTCTCCTTACACGTCGGCCATACCAATGCAGCAGCAGGGCGGCGCACCCGTAGCGGGCACTCCTTCGTTGCAGGGGCCGGTCTGGGGGCCGGCACAGACGATTGCCATGGCCACCGATTTTATGCGTGGCAACAACGAAGACAGGACGA
>Ga0207683_10003494_pt1 | contig 13712 bp, 14 predicted proteins | sample KBSM73metaG_FD_184333 | JGI IMG/M metagenome (GOLD analysis project Ga0207683, IMG submission 184333) | Miscanthus rhizosphere microbial communities from Kellogg Biological Station, Michigan, USA - KBS M7-3 metaG (SPAdes) (version 2) | ecosystem: Host-associated > Plants > Roots > Rhizosphere >...
TGTGGCGGGCGCGGTGCCGCCGGTGGAGTCCTTGTCCGCATCCTCGGATGCGCGAACTGGTCCGCTTTGGTTATTCCGGAGATTAGCACGGGATTCACTATCTGAGACAGCGGCGTCCGAATGGCGGATGGTTGCCGCGTCTGCGGGAACGGTGGCGCGGTCGGCGTGGGCAGCACTGTCGGCGCCGGTGGCGCGGTCAGCGCTGTCGGCGTCGGTCGCGTCAGCGTCCGGCTCTGACTCTGCCGACTTTTCCTCGGCCGTCTTTTCCTCAGCCGTCTTTTCCTCAGCCGGCGTGGTCTCCACCGGCTGTGCCCCTGCCGGCTGTGTCTCCGCGGGTGCGCGGCCGGGGAGGAACGGGGTGTCCGGCTCGGAGCGCTTGCGCAGTCCGAGGAGGATGAAGGCGAGCAGGGCTCCGGCGAAGACGATGATGCTGGTCCAGACATTGAGCCGGGTGGTGAGCCCGAAGAGGGTGATCTGTTCGGCGTCGTCGATCCGCATGGCCTCGATCCAGACGCGGCCCAGGGTGTAGTACATGGCGTAGACGCAGAAGAGGCGGCCGCGGCGGAAGCTGAATTTGCGGTCCAGGGCCAGCAGGATCAGCACGCCGGCCAGGTTCCACAGCGACTCGTAGAGGAACGTCGGGTGGAAGAGCGTGTCCGTCGGCATGCCGGCAGGGAAGTTCGGGTTGTTGGGATCGATCTGCAGTCCCCACGGAAGCGTGGTGGGGCCGCCGAAGAGTTCCTGGTTGAAGTAGTTGCCCCACCGGCCAATGGCCTGGGCCAGCAGCAGTCCGGGGGCCGCGGCGTCCATGAAGGCGCTCAGCTTCACCCCGGCACGCCGGCACCCGATCCAGGCGCCCACGGCGCCGAGCACGACCGCGCCCCAGATGCCCAGGCCGCCGCGCTGGATCTGCGGAATCAGGGACAGGTCCCCTGTGCCGTCGAATCCCGGGCCGAAGTAGGCGTCCGGAGAGGAGAACACGTGGTACAGCCGTCCGCCGATAATGCCGAACGGGATGGCCCAGATGGCGATGTCCCAGACGCTGCCCTCGGGGGCGCCGCGGCGTGCCCAGCGGACCGAGGTCAGCCACAGGCCGGCAATAATGCCGGCGAGGATGCACAGGGCGTAGGCGTGGATGCGCAGGGACCCCCACGGCAGCGGGATGTCGAATCCGGACCAGCTGGGGCTCGGAATGCTCGCGGGAATCATCGCCGCCGCGTGGAGGACTGACTGCATTGCTTAGGCTTCTTCCTTGGTAAGGCCGGTGCTGAGGTCTTTCGTCAAGGAGGCTACCGCATCCACGCCGCCGTCCCGGATCGCCGCGACGAGGGCGGTGCCGACAATCACGCCGTCGGCGTACTCCGCGATTTCTCGGACATGGCTGGCGGTGGAGACGCCGAGGCCCACGCAGACGCGTTCGGCGCCCGCGGCGTGCGCGGCGGCGACGACGTCCCTGGCCGCGGAGCTGACCGAGGTCCGGGCGCCGGTGACGCCCATGATGGAGACGGCGTAGACGAAGCCGCGGCTCGCGTCGACCGTGCGCTTCATGCGTTCCGGCGAGGACGAGGGAGCCACGAGGAACACCCGGTCCAGGCCGTACTTGTCCGAGGCCGCCATCCATTCGGCGGCCTCGTCCGGAATGAGGTCGGGCGTGATGAGCCCGGCTCCCCCGGCCTCGGCCAGGCGGCGGGAGAACTCGTCCACGCCCATCCGGACCACGGGGTTCCAGTACGTCATGACCAGCACGGCGGCGTCGGTCTTGCTCGTAATGCCGCGGACGACGTCGAAGACCTCCCGGACGTGGAAGCCCTTCGCGAGGGCCTCCGTCGTGGCGGCCTGGATGACCTGGCCGTCCATGACCGGGTCCGAGTACGGGATGCCGATCTCGATGAGGTCGGCGCCGTTCTCGGCCAGGGCGATGCCGGCGGCGATGGTGTCTTTAACGCTCGGGTAGCCGGCGGGCAGGTAGCCGATCAGGGCCGCCCGGCCCTGGGCGCGGGCGCGGTCAATGGCCGCGGCCGACTTGCTGGCGTGCTGGGTGCCGTCCTGGCTGGTGCTCACAGCTGTTCCCCCTCTTTGGCGATTTCGGCTTCAGGTGAATCCTTGTCCAGCAGGTCGAACCATTCCGCGGCCGTGGCCACGTCCTTGTCGCCGCGGCCGGAGAGGTTCACCATCACGATTTTCTCTGAGGCGTCTGTTGCCTTGCCTGCGGCCGCGTCAGCGGCGAGCCGCTGACCCACCTTGATGGCGCCGGCGAGGGCGTGGGCGGACTCGATGGCGGGGATGATGCCCTCGGTGCGGCACAGGAGGCGGAAGGCCTCCATGGCCTCGCTGTCCGTGATGGGCTCGTAGCTGACCCGGCCAATGTCGGCCAGGTATGAGTGCTCGGGGCCGACTCCGGGGTAGTCCAGGCCCGCGGAGATCGAGTGCGACTCGATGGTCTGGCCGTCGTCGTCCTGCATGAGGTAGGAGCGGGCGCCGTGCAGCACGCCGGGCTTACCGAGGGTGATGGTGGCTGCGTGGCGTCCGGTTTCGACGCCCTCGCCGCCGGCTTCGAAGCCGTAGATCTTGACCGAAGGGTCATCGAGGAAGCCGTGGAAAATGCCGATTGCGTTGGAGCCGCCGCCGATGCAGGCACAGACGGCATCGGGCAGCCGGCCGGTCTGGTCCAGGATCTGGGCGCGGGCTTCCTCACCGATGACTTCGTGGAAGTAGCGGACCATCGCCGGGAACGGGTGTGCTCCGGCGGCGGTGCCCAGCAGGTAGTGCGTATTGCCCACGTTGGCCACCCAGTCGCGCAGGGCCTCGTTGATGGCGTCCTTGAGCGTCTGGGATCCGTTGGTGACCGGGATGACCGTGGCCCCAAGAAGTTCCATGCGGGCCACGTTGAGAGACTGCCTGCGGCAGTCCTCGGCGCCCATGTAGACCACGCACTCCAGGCCCAGCAGGGCTGCGGCCGTGGCGCTGGCAACACCGTGCTGGCCGGCGCCGGTTTCGGCGATGACGCGGGTTTTGCCCATTCGCTTGGCGAGCAGCGCCTGGCCCAGGACGTTGTTGATCTTGTGCGAGCCGGTGTGGTTGAGGTCTTCGCGCTTGAGGAAGATCCGCACCCCGCCGGCGTGCTGGGCGAAGCGCTTGGCCTCGGTCAGCAGCGATGGCCGGCCCGAGTAGTTCTTGTTCAGGTCGGCGATCTGGGCCGTGAACTCCGGATCGGCCTTGGCCTTCTCGAAGGTGTCCTCGAGCTCGTCCAGGGCCGCGATGAGCGACTCTGGCATCCACCGGCCGCCGTAGTTCCCGAAGTAGGGCCCCGGGGCGTGGCGCAGGGACGGTTCGCCCTGCGCGGGATGCTCCGCGGGGCGGCCGCCCTGCAGGAACGCGTCCACGGCACTTTCGTCAGAGCCGGCTGCTGGTGCATCGACCATCAGTCTCACCATCCTGTTCCACTGCTAGCTTTGGGGATCTGCTGATGAGATCCGCTCATTGGTCCGGGCAAAATCGCGGGCCCGGCACCGCTCACGGTCCGGACGGAGGCGCCAGGACCGGCCGGCCTCAGGCGCGCGCGGCGATTGCCGTCGCGCCGGCAGCCATGAATTCGGCGATCCGCTCGCGGGGCGTCGCGTCACTGACCAGCGCCTCGCCGACCAGGACCGCGTTGGCTCCGCGGGCCGCGTAGTGCTTGACGTCCTCGACGTCGCGCACACCGGATTCGGCGACCACGAGCGCACCGGCGGGAATGCCGCCGGTCAGCGCCGCGAAGACGGAACGGTCGACGTCGAGCGTCTTGAGGTTGCGTACGTTGACGCCGATGATCCGGGCCTCCGCGGCTACTGCGCGCTCGATTTCCTCCGCCGTATGGGTCTCGACCAGCACGTTCATGCCGAGCTCGCGGCTGAGGGCCGTGAACTCACGCAGCTGGGCGTCCGAGAGCGAGGCCACGATCAGCAGGATCAGGTCGGCGCCGTGCGCCCGGGCCTCCCAGATCTGGTACTCGTCAACCATGAAGTCCTTGCGCAGCAGCGGAATGTCCACGGCGGCCCGGACGGCGTCGAGATCGGCCAGGGAGCCGCCGAAGCGGCGCTCCTCGGTCAGGACGCTGATCACGGCGGCCCCGCCGTCGGCGTACTGCGCGGCGAGGGACGCGGGATCGGCGATGTCCGCGAGCTGGCCCTTGGACGGGCTGCGGCGCTTGACCTCGGCAATCACCTTGAGCTGGTCCCGGGTGCTTGAGGTCCCGCCGAGGGCGGCCCAGGCGTCACGGGCGGGCGCCGCCGCGGCGGCACGCTCCTTCAGCTCCGCGAGCGTAACCAGACGCTGGCGCGCCTGCATATCCTCCCTGACACCGGCATTGATGTCGTCGAGAACGCTCACGCTCAGTGGCCGGAGTTCTTCAGCTTGCTGCCGCCGACGCCGTAGCCGGCCTTGCGCATGGCCCAGCCGGCGAGCAGGCCAATCACCATAACTGCGGCACCTGCAACGAAGATCGGGGTGTTGGCGATGACGAAGGCGATGGACGCAATGAGGGCGCCGATCAGCATCACGATCACGCAGGTCCACGCGGCCGGGCTGTTGCCGTGGCCCGGCGCTTCGCTGTGATCGACGTCGTCGTAGACGCCCTTCGGCGCAGCGGACGTGGATGCGGAAACAGTGGCTTTGCTCATTGAAATCTCCTCAGGATGAATACTGCTTACATTCTGCCATTTTTTGGCTGTGTTATTTGGCCGCGTTGCTGGGCCGCGTTGCTTTGGCCGGGTTACTGGCCGCGTTGCCGGTCGCGCCCGCGGCATCGGCTCAGGTGGGGTCGTCACCGCGGGACAACCGGTCCCAGCTGTCAATCTCGTCCGCGGGGGCGGCCGGCGCATTACCGCCAGCTGCAGTTCCGCCGGCGGCGGGCCCGGCGGCGGCCGCGTCATATTTGGTGCGGGTCTTCCAGTAGCGGCCGGCCGGCACGATCGCCAGGGCGCTGAGGCCCAGCAGGGCACCGGCGACGACGGCGAGGACGGGGAACACTGTGACGTCCACCTGCACGCTGCTGCCGCTGATTCCAGTGGCGGCCGCGATCGATCCCTGCGCCGCGGCCAGCGGGTCCGCCAGCACGACGGCTGCCGCGGCGACGATGCCCGCGGCCGCGAGGAGGATGATCGCCGTGATGACCCAGCGGGCCACGCGGCCGGCGATGGAGGCCGCGAGGCCGCCGGCGAGGGCCACAAGCGCCAGGGCTGTCACGGTGGTGGCAGCCTTGCTGCCCTGGACCTGCAGGCCGTCCTGGCTGGCCACGGCCGCGCCGAGCTGCGTGGGATCGAGGTGCACGGTGAGCCAGGTCTGGGTGGTGGTCCCGAACACGGCAAGGGCCAGGGCAGCGATCACCAGGACCAGGGTGGACTTGCGGGCCCAGCCCGGGACGGCGGCCCGCCCGGTGCTCTTCACGGTGTTCTTGGCGGTGGCTTCCGGCTCCCCCATCAGGACTCGGCTCCTGCGTCGGGCGCTGCGTCAGTGATTGCGTCAACGGTGATGTTGTGCAGCGATCTGGCCGTGTGCACGGCGCGCAGCGGGGCGGCGGCCTTGTTCACGGTTTCCTGTGCCTCGGTCGGGTTCACCGAATCTGCGACGATTCCGCCGCCGGCCTGGACGTACGCGCGTCCTTCCCGGAGCAGGGCCGACCGGATGGCGATCGCCATGTCCATGTCCCCGGCGAAGTCCAGGTACCCCACCACGCCGCCATAGATGCCGCGCCGGTGCGGTTCAAGTTCGTCCAGCAGGCGCAGGGCCCGCGGCTTCGGGGCGCCGGAGAGGGTGCCGGCCGGGAACGTGGCCTTGAGCACGTCGTAGGCCTTGGCGGCCGGGGCGAGCTCTCCGACCACGGTGGACACCAGGTGCATGATGTGGCTGAAGCGCTCGACTTCCATGAATTGCGTGACGTCGACGGATCCTGCCACGCAGACCTTCGAGAGGTCGTTCCGGGAAAGGTCGACCAGCATCAGGTGCTCGGCGCGTTCTTTCTCGTCCGCCAGCAGTTCCTCGGCCAGGGCCTTGTCCGCCTCGACCGTCTTGCCGCGCGGACGTGAGCCGGCGATGGGGTGGGTGATGACTTCGTCCCCGGTCACGGTGACGAGGGCCTCCGGCGAGGAGCCGACGATCGTGTATTCGCGGCCGGCGGCGTCCTCGAAGCTGAAGAGGTACATGTAGGGGCTGGGGTTGGTGTTCCGCAGGACCCGGTAGACGTCGAGGGGGTCGGCGCCGCACTCCATTTCGAAGCGGCGGGAGATCACCACCTGGAAGACCTCACCGTCCACGATCGCCTCCTTGCCGCGGTCCAGGGCGGCCAGGTACTCGGTTTCGTCCCAGCGTTCCTGCACACTGGACGCGAAATCCAGGGCGGCCGTCTCCAGCACGGAGACCGGCTGCTCCACGGGGCGGCTGATCTTTTCGAGCAGGGCTTTGACGCGGGCGACGGCGTCATGCCAGGCGTCGTCGACCCGTTCGGTGCTGTTGTCGAAGTTGATGGCGTTGGCGATCAGCAGGACGGTGCCGTCCATGTTGTCGTGGACCGCCATGTCGGTGACCAGGTTGAGGGCCATTTCCGGCAGTTGGAGGTCGTCCTCCGGCGGGCTGGTCAGTTTCTCCCAGTGCCGGACGGTTTCCCAGCCCAGGAACCCGACCAGGCCCGAGGTGAACGGCGGGAGGCCGTCGAAGCGCTCGGTGCGCAGCGCGGCGACGGTGTCGCGGATGGCGTCCACGGGGTTGCCGTCCAGGGGCACACCGACCGGGGGCTCGCCCAGCCAGTGCGCGCTGCCGTCCTTGGTGGTCAGGGTGGCCCGGGAGCGGGAGCCGATGAAGGAATAGCGCGACCAGGCGCCGCCGACCGCCGCCGATTCCATCAGGAACGTTCCGGGCTGGCCATGGGCGAGCTTGCGGTAGAGCCCGATCGGGGTTTCGGCGTCAGCCAGCACCTTGAGCCGGACGGGGATGACGCGGCTGTGGCCTGCGAGTTCACGGAACTCTTCGAGGCCGGGGCTGATGATTCCAAGGTCCTGCATGGCTGTGCTTTCCGCCTGTTCTTTAGGTGGACCTGCGACCGGATCCGGTCATGGGATCCTGCCTGGGGTCCGGTTCGTGAAGCTGTGGAAGCGCCGGGGCGCTCTGCCGTTGTGCCGGGGGCGCCTAGCCTCCGTGGCCAACGACGGCGTCGAGCTCGCGGCCGTCGAAGCACGTCCGGGTTCCGGTGTGGCAGGCCGCGCCGACCTGGTCGACCCGCACCAGCAGCGCATCGCCGTCGCAGTCCATGGCGAGCGACTTGACCCATTGCACGTGCCCGGAGGTGTCTCCCTTGCGCCAGTACTCCTGGCGGGAGCGCGAATAGAACGTGACGCGCCCGCTGGTCAGGGTGCGGTGCAGCGCCTCGTCGTCCATCCAGCCCAGCATCAGCACCTCGTGGGTGTCGAATTGCTGGACGATGGCGGCCACCAGGCCGGCGCTGTCGCGCTTGAGCGCGTCCGCCAGTCCGGCCGGGAGGGGGCTGCCGCTGACGGGACTGCGATCGACGGCGCTGCCGTTAATGGCGCTGCCGTTGATGGGGCTGGGGGCGGAGGCGGGCTGCTCAGACATCAGATCAAGTCTAGTGCCTCCGGGCCGGTCGCCGGCCTGCGGACAGGTCCCGCCGCTTAACACTGGCGCGCCAATCGGCCCGGCGCCGCGGTCCGGCCCCGCATCATGCGGCCGGGCGCGGTTGCGGCGGCGATTCCTGTGCCCACGCACGGCCGTCTCGTGCTAGTTTCACAAGTGATGCATTTCGTCGAACCGTCCCGAGAAGTCCTGGCCGAAACCCTGCTGGCGGCCGGCCCTGATGCCGCCACGCTCTGCACAGGTTGGCTCACCCGCGATCTTGCCGCGCACCTGTACCTGCGCGAGCGGAAAATCGCCGTCGGACTGGGCCTGCTGATCAAGCGCCTGTCCAAGGCCTCGGACCAGGCGACGGCCGAACTGGCGGGCACCCTGAAGACCACCGAGGACTACGCCAAGCTGGTCAACGACTTCCGGGCCGGTCCCCCGGCGCTGTCCCCGCTGCGGATCAAGGCGCTGGACGAAAGCTCCAACCTGATCGAGTACTTTGTGCACACCGAGGACGTCCGCCGCGCCGTGGACCGCTGGGCCCCGCGCGCCCTGGACCAGGCCTACTCGGACGCGCTGTGGGATGAGCTCGTCAAGCGGGCCGCGATCCTGTACCGCGGCGTGGACCTGGGCATCGTGCTGGTGAGCCCCTCGGGTCCGCGGCATGTCGCCAAACGCGCCCCCGTATCCGTGGCCATCGTCGGCGAACCGGGCGAGCTGCTCATGCACGCCCACGGCCGCACCCGCCACGCCCTCGTGACCTTTGAAGGCCAGCCGGACGCCGTCGCGCTCCTGCAGTCCGCCGAAGTCGGCCTCTAATCCCCACCCGCGCCCTAACCTCGCAAGCTCGGCCAGGGAACCCGGCGGGCGTGGGCCCAGGCACAACCAACGATTCTTAGCGGACCTCAAATGCCCATCCGCGCACTAGCCTCGCAAGCTCGGCCAGGGAACCCGGCGGGTGGGGACTAGCGGACTTCGAAGCCTGCGTCGCGGATCGCGGCCTTGACCTGCGCGATCATGTCCAGCGGGCCGAAGTGGAAGACCGAGGCCGCCAGGACGGCGTCGGCGCCTGCTGCCACGGCCGGCGGGAAGTGCTCTGGCTTGCCGGCGCCGCCGGAGGCAATGAGCGGGACTTTGACCCCCGCCCGCGCCAGGCGGATCAGTTCCAGATCGAAGCCGTCCTTGGTGCCGTCGGCGTCGATCGAGTTCAGCAGGATTTCACCCACCCCGCGGTCGGCCGCTTCCCGCGCCCAGGCGATCGCGTCGATGCCGGTCCCCTGCCGTCCGCCGTGCGTGGTGACCTCGAAGCCGGACGGGGTGGGCTGCGAGCCCGGACGGGTCCGGCGCGCGTCGAGGGAAAGCACCAGGACCTGGGAACCGAAGTGCCGGGTGATCTCGTCGATCACGTCCGGCCGGGCCACGGCTGCGGTGTTGATGGCGGCCTTGTCCGCGCCGCAGCGCAGGAGTTTGTCCACCTCGGCCACGCCACGGACCCCGCCGCCGACCGTCAGCGGGATGAAGACTTCCTCGGCGGTGCGGCGGACGACGTCGAACGTGGTCTCCCGGTTGCCGGAGGACGCCGTGACGTCAAGGAAGGTCAGCTCGTCGGCGCCGCTGTTGTCGTAGCGGTGCGCCAGTTCCACCGGGTCCCCGGCGTCGCGGAGGCCCTCAAAGTTGATGCCCTTGACCACGCGGCCGGCATCGACGTCGAGGCACGGGATGACGCGCACGGCAACAGTCATGACTTCTCCTGGTACTTGCAGGCGGGTAATTGCTGCAGGGTGATTGCTGAAGGTTTTCCTGGCGGGACCCGGCGGGGCGGGGCGCCTAGATGCGGCAGGCGTGGATGCTGCTGACCAGGATGGCGCGGGCGCCGAGGTCGTAGAGCTCGTCCATGATCCGGTTGGTTTCCCGCTTGGGCACCATCGAGCGGACGGCCACCCAGTCCGAATCGCGCAGCGGCGACACGGTGGGCGACTCCAGGCCGGGGGTGAGCCCGGCGGCCTGCTCGACGAGTTCCTTGCGGATGTCGTAGTCCATCAGCACGTACTGCCGGGCCACGAGGACGCCCTGGAGCCGGCGGATCAGGACCTCCGTGGCAGGGTTCTGCTCGCCCTTGCGGCCAATCAGCACGGACTCCGAATTCAGGATCGGCTCGCCGAAGATCTCCATGCCGGCGGCCTTGAGCGTGGTGCCGGTCTCGACGACGTCGGCAATCGCGTCGGCGACGCCGAGTCGGACGGAGGATTCAACGGCGCCGTCAAGGCGGACCACCTTGGCGTTGATGCCGCGTGCGGCCAGGTAGCCGCGCAGCAGTCCGTCGTAGCTCGTGGCCAGGCGCTTGCCCTCGAGCTCGGCGACCGTGGTGAAGTCGCCGACCGGGCCGGCGAAGCGGAAGGTGGAAGCGGCGAAGCCCAACGGCAGCAGCTCCTCAGCCTCGACCTCCGCGTCGAGCAGCAGGTCGCGGCCGGTGATGCCGACGTCGAGCGTTCCCTGGCCCACGTACACAGCAATGTCGCGCGGGCGCAGGAAGAAGAATTCAATGTCGTTGTCCGGGTCCACCATGACAAGCTCGCGGGTATCGCGGCGCTGGCGGTAGCCTGCCTCGGCCAGCATGGCCGCGGCAGCTTCGGACAGGGATCCCTTGTTCGGGACGGCAACTCTAAGCATGGGAAAAGTCTCTCTTGGGTGTGGAAGTCTCTGTTGGGGCACATCGGCCACGCGGTGCACGGGATCCGCCAGCGAAGTCATGGCGGTGTCCGGTGCGGGCGCGGCTACAGATGCTTGTAGACGTCTTCCAGGGTGAGTCCTTTGGCGAGCATCAGAACCTGCAGGTGGTAGAGCAGCTGGGAAATTTCCTCGGCGGCGGCCTCATCGGATTCATACTCCGCAGCCATCCAAACCTCGGCTGCTTCCTCCACGACCTTCTTGCCGATGCCATGGACTCCGGAATCCAGTTCGGCGACGGTGCGGGAGCCCTCCGGGCGGACGGCTGCCTTTTCACTCAGTTCTGCGAACAGCGACTCGAAATTCTTCACGCCCCCAAGCCTACTTGCTCCCGGCGCGGGAACGCCCGCCGGGGCGTTGCATGACGGCGGAGATGTGAGGCACTACATATCCAACACGGCCAGCGCGGCCGGCATACTCAGCCGGCGCGGGCGGCCAGGAAGGCGCCCGCGCTGGCAAAAGCTGCAGCTTGGCGGCTCAGCCGAACTGCTTGAGCGTCACCGCCGTGGCCAAGGCGGCGGTAACGGCCTCGTGACCCTTGTCCTCGGTGGATCCGGGCAGGCCTGCCCGGTCGATCCCCTGCTGCTCGGTATCGCACGTCAGCACGCCAAAGCCCACGGGAACCCCGGTGCGGACGCTGACCTCGGTCAGGCCCAGGGTGGCCGCCTCGCAGACATATTCGAAGTGCGGGGTGCCGCCCCGGATGACGACGCCGAGCGCCACGACGGCGTCGAAGTGCGGTGCCAGCCGGGCCGCCGCGACCGGAAGCTCAAACGTGCCGGGCACGCGCAGGACCGTCGGCTCACTGATCCCGGCGTCCTTCGCGGCGCGCAGGGCGCCGTCGAGCAGTCCGTCCATGATCTGGGTGTGCCAGCTCGCGGCCACAATGGCGAGCTTGAGCCGTGAGGTTTCTTCGGGCTTGAAGGTGCTGAGGTCGATCTGGGGGGCGCCGTGGCCGCTCATAGGGTATTCCTTGCTGTTGAGTCTGGTGGTCGTGTTGCTGCCCGGTCAGTCCTGGTCGTGCTCGAATCCGGACAGGCCGGCGGCCGGAGCCGGTTCAACGTCCAGGACCAGGCGGTGGTCCATCCGGTCCTTCTTCGTCTGCAGGTAGCGGATGTTCTGCTCCCGGGAGGGGACCTCCGTGGGGACCATCTCCACCACCTTGACGCCTGCCTGCGCGAGCCGGTCCTGCTTGTCCGGGTTGTTGCTCAGCAGCCGGATCTCGTGAAGACCCATCTCCGCGAGGATCTGGGCCGCGGCCTTGTAGCAGCGCGCGTCGACCGGCAGCCCGAGCTGTTCGTTGGCCTCCACGGTGTCAAAACCGGCCTCCTGCAGGGCGTAGGCCTTCATCTTGTTCGCCAGGCCGATCCCCCGGCCCTCCTGGCCGCGCAGGTACAGCAGGGTGCCGCCGAGTTCGTTGATCAGCTCGAGCGCATAGGCGAGCTGTTCGCCGCAGTCGCAGCGGTAGGAGCCAAACACATCGCCGGTCAGGCACTCCGAATGGAGGCGGACCAGCGGTGGCTCGCCGTCAACCGGCGCCATCGGTGAACTGACGGCCAGGTGCTCCGCGCCGGTGGCGAGGTCGGTCCAGGCCTGCGCCACGAAGTTGCCAAAGGCGGTGGGCAGCTGGACGATGGGTCCTGCGCTGACCGGATGCGGTTGACGGGCCATGGCCGCCTCTTCTCGGGTCTCCGAAGTCGTCACTATTTCTCCTCCATCAGACAGGGTCCGCTGCGTGGCTGCCGTGCTGTTCCGCTTCAAGATACGCCACCAGATCCGCAATCGAAATCAGGGGGCAGCCATGCTCGATGGCGAAGCCGCGCAATCCGTCCAGCCGCATCATTTCTCCGTTGTCGTACACAAGCTCTGCTATCACGCCCACGGGCTCCAGGCCCGCGAGCCGGCACAGGTCCACGGCCGCTTCGGTGTGGCCGGGACGTTCCCGCACTCCCCCCTTAACGGCGCGGAGGGGGAAAACATGCCCGGGGCGGGTCAAGGAATTTGGCCGGCTTTGCGGGTCGGCCAGGATCCGGGCCGTCAGGGCGCGGTCCGTGGCGGAAATTCCGGTGCTGACACCCACGGCGGCGTCGCAGGACACGGTGTAGGCGGTGCCCTTGGCGTCTTCGTTGATTGCCACCATTGGCGGCAGCGCGAGGGCGTCGGCCCTGTCGGCGTCGAGCGGTACGCAGATCACGCCGGAGCTGTAGCGGACTGTCCAGCCCATCAGCGCGGGGGTGGCGTGCTCGGCGGCGAAAATGATGTCGCCTTCGTTCTCGCGGTCCTCGTTGTCCACCACCAGGACGGGGCGCCCGGCTGCCATGGCGCTGATGGCGTCCTCGATCGGATCGAGGCCTACACGCCCGGTGCCGGCAGCGGTGGCGCGGAGCACCCCGGCCACGTCATGGCCGGGCTGGTCCGTGACCCGGCTCATTTCGCGGCCCCGTCCGTGAGGGCGGCTTCTCCGGCGGAACCTTCGGCTGCCCTGTGCGCGGCGGGCGATGAACCGCCGGCAAAGGACAGCAGGCGTTCGGTGTACTTCGCCAGGACATCGACTTCAAGGTTTACATGGCCGCCGGGTGTCTTCTGGCCCAGGCCGGTCTCGGCCAGGGTGGTCGGGATGAGCCCTACTTCAAACCAGGGCGCCGGATCGTTGGCCGGGCTGACTGCCGTGACGGTGAGGGAGACGCCGTCGACGGCGATGGATCCCTTTTCGGCGATGTACCGGGCCAGCCCGGCCGGCACCGCGAACCGCAGCCGGTCCCAGTTGCCAAGCCCCTCGCGCTCCACGAGCTGGCCGACGCCGTCGACGTGGCCCTGGACCACGTGGCCGTCCAACCGTCCCCCGGCGGGGACGCAGCGTTCCAGGTTGACGGGATCGCCCGCAGTGAGTTCTCCGATCGTGCTGCGGACCAAGGTCTCGCCCATAACGTCAACGCTGAAGTCCCTGCCGTCGATCTGCGTGGCGGTGAGGCAGACGCCGTTGACCGCTATGGAACCGCCCAGGGCGAGACCGTCCGTGGTGCCGGGTGCGTGGAGCCGTACGGTGGCGCTGCTGTCCCCGTTGCGCTCAACGGAGAGCACCTTTCCCTGCTCGGCGATAATTCCGGTAAACATCAATTGCCTCCTGCGGCGGTGTCCGCGCCGGTGCGGTGCGGGGTGGTATCGGATGAAGTAGGGGTGGCGGCCGGGCGAAGATGGAGCCGGAGGTCGCGGCCGAGGACCTGGACGGCGCCGCCGGATGCCGGGTCCCATTCCCAGCGCTGGGCATCGGCCAGGGTGGTGATGCCGAGGTCGTCCAGGGCGGCGGTGCCGGAGCCGAGCAGTGTGGGCGCCAGGTAGACGATGAGTTCGTCGACCAGGCCGGCGGCCAGGAAAGCGCT
>Ga0207683_10003497_pt1 | contig 13709 bp, 12 predicted proteins | sample KBSM73metaG_FD_184333 | JGI IMG/M metagenome (GOLD analysis project Ga0207683, IMG submission 184333) | Miscanthus rhizosphere microbial communities from Kellogg Biological Station, Michigan, USA - KBS M7-3 metaG (SPAdes) (version 2) | ecosystem: Host-associated > Plants > Roots > Rhizosphere >...
CTCGGCCTCGTGGTCTGGAACGGCCACGACGCGCTGTTCGCCGCGACCTACACGATGAACTTCCACGGCAGCCGCGTGTGGTCGGTCGGCCATCTGTGGTCGCTGGCGGTCGAGGAGCAGTTCTACTTCCTGTGGCCGGCGGCACTGCTGCTCTTGCGGGTGCGCCGCGCGACAGTGTTGCTGTGGGCGGCGGTCGTGGTCGCTCCGTGCGTGCGGCTCGCCGTCTGGTATCTATGGCCCGCGGAGCGCGCGCTCGCCGACCAGGCGTTTCCGTGCGTGTTCGATTCGCTCGCGACCGGGTGCTTGCTCGCGATCGGTCGCGACGCGCTCGAGCGCAATCCTCGCTACATGCGGATCCTCAGCGCCGCGTGGTTCTGGGTGGTTCCGCTCGGCTGCATCGCAGCGCTGGCGGTGACCCGCCCGGAGCTCCAGCTCGGCATCGGGCCGACGATCGCGAACGTCGGGATCGCGCTCGCGCTGCATCGCGTCCTGCTCCGGCCGGGATCCGTGACGGCGTTCCTCGAGACGCCCGTCATGGTCCGCATCGGCGTGCTGAGCTACTCGATCTATCTGTGGCAGCAGGTGTTCGTGAACCGCCACGCGGAGCTGTGGTGGAACCACTTCCCGGTCAACGTGGTCCTCGCGTTCGCCGCGGGCACGTTGAGCTACACGTTCGTCGAGAAGCCGTTCCTGCGGCTGACCGCGCGCTTCCGCTAGCGCGGGCGCAGCGTGACGAGCGGGGCGCTGGTGTCGTGCGCGACGTCGCTATCGCGCGGGCAGCCTGCGCCTTTTGCCGACAGCCGGTCTCGCAGCTCCTCGACGCACGAGCCGCAGCCCGTGCCCGCGCCGCAGCGACGGCCGATGTCCTCGACCGTGCGCGCACCCTCGTCGATGATCGCGTCGACATCGCGATCCGAGGTCGGGTGGCAGAGGCACACGATCATGTGACTTTGATAATGAATATCAAAACCACAATCGTCAAGGGGTCGCTGTTTTCTGGCCCAACCGCGCGTAACCGCTAGACTCCGGACCATGAAGTACCTCGTTGCGACCGCCCTGCTGGTGGCGTGCAAGTCCAACGAGAAGCCCGCCGGGCCGCAACCGACCGATGTCGTGGTCGTGAAGCCGGGCGCTCAGCCGCTGCGCGCGATCCGGTACGCGGTGCCCAAAGGCATGCACACGACGGTCGAGCTCGCGACCGACTGGAAGGTCACCGCGGGCGAGATCGGCAACGTGATGCCGACGATCGTCACGTCGTTCGCGATCGAGTGCGACGACGTCGCCAAGGACGGCTCGATGAAGCTGCGCGCGAGGGTGATCGATGCAACCGCGCACGAACGCGCAGACAGCGGCGTGGCCCCCGCGGCGATCGCCACGGTGCTCGAGCCGCTCAAGGGCTCGACGATGTCACTGACGCTCGCCCCCGACGGGCGCGTGTCGCCGCCGACGTTCGAGGCCGCGACCGGCAGTGGCAGCGGCGGCAATGGTAGCAGCGGCAGTGCCGCGGGCTCGGGCGCGCTGACCGAGCAGCTACAGGCGCTCGGTGCCAGCTTCCAGCAGCTCGCGATGCCGCTGCCCACCGCACCGATCGGCGTGGGCGCCGAGTGGCGGACGTCGCGCAAGATCCAGCAGAACGGCCTCGAGCTGACGAGCGTGACGACGCTCGATGTGACGTCGCTCGACGCGACGACCGTCGGGTTCACGCTGGCGTCGGAGCTCCACGGCGCCGACCAGACGCTCACGCAGGCGGGCATGGAGGTCGAGATCAAGGACGTCGTCGGCACCGCGACCGGCAAGGGCACGATCGATCTCGCCAAAGGCGTGACGACCGGCGAGATCCACCTCGATCTGAAGTCGAACATGAACGCCGCCGGCAGCTCGACGCCGATGCGCGCGCAGACCGACATCGTGATCCACTAGGGTCGCGGCCGAGTCGCGACCGAGTTTGCGATCGATCAGGGCGAGCAGAGCGCGCCGTACTGGGCGCACGCGCCGCCGTTCACCTGATCGCAGTGGTGGTGCAGGCCGTCGGCCGCCTCGAACATGCACTTGCTCGCCGGCGCGCACGCCACGCTCCACTGCATGCACTGGCCTTCGACCGGCTTGCTGCACTGCTTGTACGTGCGGTCGGCCGGGTCGTACATGCAGCTATCGGCCGGCGTGCACGGTGCGCCGAAGTGGAAGCAGGCGCCTGCCCCGCCGGCGAGGCAGGTGAAGTACGCCGCCGCGCCCGCATGGAACACGCAGGTCGGCATCGGGCAGCCGACGTCGGCGACGGGCACCGGCGCCGTGGCCGCCGACCCCGCTGTGGCACCGCTCCCCGTCGCGACCGGGTGGGTCTGCCCGCCCCCGCCCGTGGCGCGCTTCACACCCGATTGCGGCGGATGGCCACACGCAGCGACGAGGAGGACGGCGAGCAGACAACGCACCGCGCGAATATAGCGCGACCGGTTCGTCCTCGCCCGCGGCCCGGCTTTCGGGGTAGCGTCGCCTCGTGCGCGCCGTCTACCTCGTTGCCCTGCTCGCTGCCTGCAGCAGTGACACCGCATTGCCGATGAAGGCGAACTGCAATCCGCTCGGATTTGCGAACTGCATGGCGCCGTGGCCGTCGTCGGTGTTCGAGGTCGACGATGCGTCGACGATGACCGGCCGCAAGCTCGCCATCCCGCAGGGCACGCTCCCGACGAACATCGACGAGATCTCGATCGATCCGACCGCGTGGAACCTCGCCGACGGGTTCTCGCCGGCCGCGCCGATGGTGATCGCGTTCCCCGGCGGCGTGTCTGCCGACGGCCTGCCGCCCGCCGACAACATGACGCTGTCGACGCAGACCGACAGCCCGACGTTCATCCTCGACATGACGACCGGCCAGCCGGTCGCGCACTTCGCCGAGATCGACATGCAGGCCGACTCGACACCCGACTCGCAGGCGCTGTTCCTGCGGCCCGCGGCGCGGCTCGTCGGCGGCCATCGCTACGCGGTCGCGATCACGAACCGCGTGAAGGCGCGCGACGGCGGCGACCTGCCGATCCCGCCCGGCTTCAAGGCGCTCGTCAGCAACAGCCACACCGATCATCCGCTGCTCGAGGCGAATCGCGAGCGGCTCGGCGAGGTGCTGTCCGCGCTCGACGACGCCGGCTTCCCCGAGGAGGATCTCGTCGTCGCGTGGGACTTCACGGTCGCCTCCGACGACTACCTGCATCGCGACATGGCCGCGACGCGCGACCGCGCCCTCGCCGCGCTCCAGAATCATCCGCAGGCGTTCACGATCACGACCGACGCGCCGATCAACGACGGCTCGATCATCAAGCGCCGGATCACCGGCACGTTCGAGGTCCCGCTGTTCCTCAGCAACGGGGGCGGCACGCAGCCGGGCACCGTGATCATGCGCGACGCCGAGGGCCTGCCTGCCGTGCAGGGCTTCTACAGCGTCGGCTTCACCGCGATCGTCCCGACGTGCGCGTACACCGCGGCGCAGCCGGTCGGCATGGTGATCTACGGCCACGGCCTCATGGGCAGCTCCGACGAGGCCGCCGGTGGCGTGCAGCAGACCACCGCGAACGAGCTGTGCATGGTGTTCATCGGCACGAACATGCGCGGCATGTCGGAGGACGATGTCCCCGCGGTCGCGCGTGCGCTCAACGACGGCACGCACGCCGACGAGGTGATGGAAGTCCTCGAGCAGGGCCTCTCCAACTACATCTCGCTCGTCCACGCGATGCGCACGACGCTCGCGCAGCAGCTGTTCGTCGACGCGGCGCAGAGCAACAAGGTGCTCGTCGATCCGAACCAGGTCTACTACTACGGCCTCTCGCAGGGCGCGATCTTCGGCACGCCGTTCATGGCGTGGGAGCCGACCGTCACGAAGGCCGTGCTCGGCGTCGGCGCGGCGAACTACTCGATGCTGCTCGATCGCTCCGCCGACTGGCCGATGTACCGGATCATCGTCAACGGCGCGTACCCCGACAGCTTCGACGACACGCTCGTCATCAGTCTCATGCAGATGCGCTGGGACAAGACCGAGGGCTCGGGCATCGCCAATACCGTGCTCGCGGGAACGCCGACCGGCGTGCCGGCCAAGCAGATCCTCGCGCAGATCGCGCTGTCCGACGAGCAAGTGCCGAACATCGGCTCGTACTGGGAGGCGCGCACGATGAACATCCCGGTGCTCGGCCCGACACCGACCACCCCGTGGGGCCTGTCCGTGCAGACGAGCCCCCTGGCGAGCGGGAGCGCACTGGTGATCATGGACGGTGGAGCTCCACCGGCGCCCACCACCAACATCCCGGCCCCCAAGATCACGCCGAGCATGCACGACCTGACGCGGACCCAGCCGGCCACCCGCCGGCAGATGAAGCAGTTCTACTCGACCGGCCAGATCGTGAACGAGTGCGCGGGTGCCTGCACCTGCCAGTCCGGCTCGTGCAATTAGCGTAGGGCCTTCCTACAACCTGCCGGGTTTCACCACGCGATCCGCAGGTATGCGGTTTGCTGTGGAGTCCTGCCCATGCGGAAGACCCTGCTCTGCCTCGCTCTCCTGGGTGCGTGCGGTACCGACATCGAGCCCATCGCTCCCGATGCCACCGCCACCTCGAAGGTGACCTGGTTCCAGGACGTCGCGCCGGTCGTGTCGAAGCACTGCATGTCCTGCCACCAGGCCGGCGGGATCGCGCCGTTCGCGCTGACCGACTACGACTCCGCGCGCATGAACGCCCAGCGCATGCTCACGCAGATCGATCAGGGCTCGATGCCGCCGTACGGCGCGCGCGAGGAGGCCGACTGCACGCCGCGGTTCGGCTGGGTCGACGATCCGCGGCTCTCGGCGACCGAGAAGCAGCTGCTCCACGACTGGCTCGATCAGGGGCTCGAGATGGGCACGGTCGCCGACGTCCCCAAGCCCGCGAGCACCGATCTGCCCGGCATCACGCGCTCGATCCAGCCGACCACCGGCTTCGCGGCGAGCGGCGATAAGGACGAGTTCGTCTGCTACGTGCTCGACCCGGTCGCGACGGGCACGTGGATCACCGGCCTCCAGGTGCGCCCCGGCGTGCCCGAGGTCGTCCACCACGTCGTGCTGACCGAGATCTTCGCCGGCGCGAACCAGGATGCCCTCGTCGCCGCGCATCCGGTCGGTCAGCCGTTCGACTGCAGCACGATCACGCAGCCGGGCGACCTCACCGTGAACATCTGGACGCCCGGCAACCAGCCGATGGAGACGCCCGACGAGCTCGCGGTGCCGCTGCTCCAGGGCGCCAAGCTGATCATGCAGATCCACTATCACCCCGCCGGCGGCTCGCACGCGCCCGATACGACCGCGGTCGACCTCCGCACCTCGAACGTGTGGCCGAAGAAGATGTACTTCGTCGGCGCGTTCGGCAACGCGACCGCGGCGCCCCAGCTGCTCGCCGATCCCGACGACCGCACGACCGCGCCCGAGTTCCGCATCCCGGCGAACAAGGCCGACCACGTCGAGCACATGCGCTTCACGGTCGGCGATCTCGGCACGCTGACGAACGTCCGCCTCTACTCGGCGAACCCGCACATGCACCTCATCGGCACGCACATCTCGGGCACGATCGAGCGCCCGACCGCGCGCGGCGGTGATCCGCAGAAGGAGTGCCTCGCGAACGGCAACTGGAACTTCGACTGGCAGCGCACGTACATCTACGACGCGCCGCTCGATCAGCTGCCGAGCGTGCAGAAGGACGACATCATCGACGTCCAGTGCCACTGGAACAACACGATCGAGAACCCGTTCGTGCAGCGCGCGCTCAACGATCAGGGCCTGGTCGCGCCCGTCGACATCTCGCTCGGCGAGGGCGGCTCGACCGACGAGATGTGCCTCGAGATCTTCGGCATCGCCGTCGACGCCCCGCCCGCCCCGACCGCGATGCGCCCGGAGCAGAGCATGCTGCCGATGCAGCTACTCAAGCAGTTCCACTAAGCCGCGGGTGCGCATCATGGCTATCTCCACGCGCTGATCGCCAAGTCCTACGGGCCGCGCATCGCTACGTCTTCTTGATCGTGAGGAGCCACCGGATGGTCAGCGGCGTGTCGACGCGCTCGGTCGGATCTTTCGCAGGATCGACGCCGATCGCGAAGTCGAGTCGCGAGAACGCGAGCTCGCCCTTGATGCGGACGCTGTCGGCGGTGGTGGCGAGTACCTCGAACGTCAGCGGATAGGTCTTGGTGATTCCGCGGCACGCGACGGTGGCATCGGCGGTGTAGGTGGAATCGGTTTGCTTCTTCACGTTCGCGACGTCGACGGTCGCGGTCGCGAAGCTGGCGGTGTCGAGAAACTCCGGCGCCTTCAGATCGCCGTCGCGCTCCTCGGAGCCCGACTTGATGCTCGTCAGGTCGAGCTCGATGGTCGCGGTGCCACCCTCGAGGTGCTTCGGATCAAGACTGGCCTTGGTGACGGCGAACTTGTTGAAGTGGACGATGACCGGGTCGGAATCGAGATCCTCTTTGCCGGCGATCGGCCGGTGCCTCGCGAGTACCTCGATGTGATCTGCATCGGGGGTGGGCACTGGCGGCCGCGTCGCCGCAGAGCCCGCCGGTGCCGCAGAGCCTGCTGCCGGCGTATCTGCTCGCTGTTTGCAGCCGGCAAGAACGAGCGTCGTCGATACGACGAGTAGGCTGAAGGTCTTCACAGGCACGCTCCTGACGCTATGGTCTGCGACGTTTGTAGTACTATTACTACGTCCGTAGTTATCCTGAGCCAACTTTCGACGACACGCGTGTCGTCACCCGTGTCGTCCGTGTCGGCGCCGAGCACGCGCAAGTCCGCGGCAGGACAGGCGCCCGGCGTGGCATCGCGGTTGCTGAATGGCTCCGGACCATGAAGACATTCTCGATCCTCGCCGTGCTCGTCGCGGCCACGACCTCCACGATCGCCCACGCTGACGCGAAGTGGGGAACGCCCGAACAGGGTGGCGTGTGCACGAAGGACTGCGACTACTACAGCGGCTGGGAAAAGACCGCGGCGCCGGAGTGCAAGGCCGAGCTCGACCGGCGCACGAAGGCGTGTCTCGACGATCCCAACGAGAAGAAGGACTTCGACGCCTGGGTGAAGAGCTACAAGGACGCGAAGTCGGATGCGAAGCTGCCGAACTATGCCGAGCACTGCGCCAGCGACGCCAAGCGCGACCTCGAGTCCTCGATGAATGCATACGAGGACATCTGCAAGAAGAAGAAGGAAGACGACGCCGCCAAGGCCAAGCTCGAGTCGACCGAGGTACCGAAGGCCACGATGCACGACGCCAAGATCGAGGGGATGATCAAGAAGGCGTACGAGGACGACTACCACGGCGTCAACAAGGTGCTGAAGGTCGTGCTCGAGGGCTGGGCGGACGAGTACGAGACGGACGCGTTCGGCCAGATCACCGGGCGCGACATGAACGCGACCGTGGTGAACAAGCAACCCGACGGCAAGTGCTCGCTACACAGCGAGCTGTTCATGCAGCACGGACATGGCAAGTCGTTCTCCGGCCCGTTCGAGCTGCGCGGCGCCGGCTCGGCGAGCGACACCGAGATCATGTGCAGCAAGGTCGAGGGCGCGGCTGCTGCGCCGGCGAAGGCGCCGGCCAAGGCCCCCGCAAAGGCGCCGGCAAAGAAGGGCAAGTAGCTCCGCGGCCGGCTTCGTTTCGGTTGGATGAGGCGCACGTGTTGGACTGGACCTTCAAGCAACGGGCAGCGGCGTTTCTGGTTCTGGGCGTGGCGATCCTCGCGCTGTTCCACGAGCGCATCTACAACGGCCTCGCCGGTCCGTTCGACGTCGAGGCTCGTCAGCTCATCACGATGCACGATGTCCCCGCGCAGCGGTTCGTGCGCGTCCTCCGCGATGGCCGGCCGGTGCACTACAACGAGCTCGTGTGGGCGGGACTCATCGAACAGCAGGTCGAGGACGACGACAGGCACACCACCGCTTCGTACTCCGAGCTCGACGTCGACGGTCATCCGCTGATCGTTCGGGCGGTTCGTAACAGCTCCGCTGACGACAACCCGCCGTTGATCGGACTCATCGAGATGCCCGGCAGCGAGCTCGCCAGGTACGCCCCGGGCGACACGATCTTCGTCGACGGCGACCAGGCCACGTATCGCTTCTGCGCGCTCGCTGCGTTCGTCACCGCGATGGTCGCGCTCCTCGCCGGCCTCGATCAGCTGCGCCGCGCGTATCGCCGCCGCGCCGCAGACTCCCCGCCGTTCATTTAGGACATCGCGCGCAGCACGCGCAGCATCGTGCGCAGCTCACGTGCGAGCACGCTGGCCCCAACGCGCGGGCGGTGCGCACCGGTATGGCCGTACATGCCGGTGATGTGGACGCGCGCGTCGGCGTTCGGCAGGCGCTGCGCGAGCGCGAGCGACTCGGTGTACGGAATGACGTCGTCGTCGGCACCGTGCACGAGGTCGACGCGACACGTGACGCGCGGCAGGTACGGCGACGGATCGAGATCGCGCGCGTCGAACGCGGCGAGCGCCGGCTCCGCGAGTCCCCATGCGCCGGGCACCGCGCCGACACCGATGAGGAACAGCTCGCGAATACTCTCGGGCACCTGTGCGGCCAGCTCCTCGGCGATCGGCACGAACCGCTCGCGCGCCTTGAGCTCGGGCTGGCCCCACGTCCGCTCGCAGAACGCGCGCCAGTGCGGGCTGACGTCCTCCGTATGCGCAATGTGCTGCAGGAGGTTCATCAGCACGACCGACTGGTTGAGCGGATCGCGGCCCTCGGCGGTCAGGCAGTAGCGCATCGTCGCGTGGAAGTCGGCGTAGCCGCCGAAGATGACCAGCCGCGCGACCGCGTCGGGGCGCTGGGCCGCGAGCGCGAAGGCGAGCAACGAACCGAACGAGATCGAGAACACGACCGGCGGCGCGTCGAAGTCGATCGCGTCGAACACGCGGATGAAGTCCTCGATCGCGCGCGCGTTCGGCGTGAGCGCGAGGTAGCTCGGCACGAACGGCGCCGCGACGTGGTGCCCGGCCGCGGCGAGGATCCGGCAGAACCGGTCCATCCGCGGGTCGTCGGGCCCGGCGTAGTGCAGGCCCGGCGCGATGAGGTATGGCGTGCCGGCCTCGCCGTAGACGCGAACGCGCACGCCGGCGACCTTCGTATCGCGCGTTGGCACCACGGGCGCGCGGGTGGCGTCGGCCCACGGCCCGAGCCAGCGTGCGAGGGTCCACAGCGCCATCGCGGCGCAGCTTACAGCGTCACCAGGTCGGGATCGAAGCCGGCGCCGTGTTCGCAGTCAGCTCTCCGGCGGGGACGCCATCGGCGACCGGCAGCTCGATCACGAACTCGCTGCCCTGGTTGCGGCCGGCGCTGAAGACGCGGATCGTGCCGCCGTGCAGCTCGATGAGGCTGCGCGCGATCGCGAGCCCGATGCCGAGGCCGCCCTGGGAGCGCGCGAGCGTCTGGCTCTGCTGCACGAACAGTCCGAACACGCGGTCGAGCATCTCCGGCGCGATCCCCACGCCCTCGTCCTTCACCGAGAGCCGGATCCGGTCTGCGATGCAGGCGGCGGTGACCGTGATCGTCGTCTGCACGTCGGAGTACTTCGCTGCGTTCGTGAGCAGGTTGCTCAACACCTGGGCGAGCCGATCCGGATCGCCGTCGATCACGAGTCCCGTCGCCGGCACGTCGACGATCACGCGATTCTTCCGCCGCTCGAACAGCGGCGTCGCGACCTCGAGCCCGCGCGCCACGATCTCGGAGAGCTCGAGCCGCTTGCGATGCAGATCGATGCGTCCCTGCGTGATCCGCGAGACATCGAGCAAGTCATCGACGAGCCGCGAGAGGTGCCCGACCTGGCGGGCGAGTACCTGCTGCTCGCGCGGTGGGTCGGCGCTGCGCATCTTCATCAGCTCGAGCGCGGTGACCATCGGGGCGAGCGGGTTGCGCAGCTCGTGGCCGAGCATCGCGAGGAACTCGTCCTTCGCGCGGTTCGCCTGGTCCAGCTCCGCGAGCTGGTTCTTGATCCGCGTGATGCGTTCGACGGCGTTCGAGAGCTGACTCGCGACGAGCTCGAGGAACCGCCGGTAGCCGTCTTCGAGACGCAGGTGTGGGCTCGGCTCGACGAACAGCTTGATCGATCCCGAGGCGACCTCGATCTCGCCCTCGCGAGCCGTCGCCTCGGGGTCGATCTCGATGCGAACCTTCGGAAGGTCCCAGCGATTCTCGGCGAGCGCGTCGGCCGCGAGCCGGCACGCCTCGTCGATCTCGACGGCATCCGCGGTCCGCGCGGCCAGATCGCCGAGCGTGCGCAGCCGGCGCTCGCCGAGTACCTGACCGGTGGTCTCGGCGACCGTCGCGTAGATCCCGCGCACGGTGTTCGAGCCGTCGAGGATCGGGCTGTACGAGAACGTGAAGTACGTCTCCTCGAGGAACCCCTGCCGCGCGAGGAACAGCCGCTGGTTCTCCGACCACGTTGCCTCGCCGGTGGAGAACACGTGCTCGACCATCGGCCCGATGACGTCCCAGATCTCCGCCCACGTCTCGCTGCCGCTCTGACCGAGCGCCTGCGGATGCTTGTCGGCGATGATCGCCCGGTACGCGTCGTTGTAGATCGCGACGAGCTCGCGGCCCCACCACACGAACATCGGGAACCGCGACGCGAGCATCGTGTTGACGATCGTGTGCAGCGATTCCGGCCACGCCTCGATCGGCCCCGCATGCGTGCGAGACCAATCGTGCGCGCGCACGAGCTCGACCATCTCGCCACCAACCACCGGAGTCTGCTTGAGCGCCAAGGAGGCAACGCTGCCAAGCAGCGAGCCTCATATCAAGCTACTTCAAACGACAACCTCAAGATCGTAGCGCGGCCGCACAGTGGCACGGCCGCACACTGCCGATCACGGGAAGATGCCGCGCTCCTTGTAGCAGTGCTGCAGGCGCTCGAGACCGATCGCGTAGCTGGCAGTGCGCCAGTCGGTCTTGTTGGCGATCGCGTACTGACGAACGTTCGCGTAGGTCTGCTTCATGCGGCGCTCGAGGCGGCCGAGCACGTCGCTGATCTCCCACTGCTCGGCGCGCTTGTTCTGCAGCCACTCGTAGTAGCTGACGATCACGCCGCCCGAGTTGCAGAGAATGTCCGGGATGACGTCGCAGCCCTTGTCGAGGAGGATCTCCTCGGCCTCGGGGTACGTCGGGCCGTTGGCGCCCTCGACCATCATCTTGACCTTGAGCGCCTTCGCCTCGGCCACGCCGACCTCGAGCTCGAGGGCCGCGGGCACGAAGACGTGCGCGTCGAGCGAGAAGAATTCCTCGCGGGTGATCTTCGAGGCGCCCTTGTAGCCGGTGACCGAGCCGGTCTTGTGGACGTGCTCGCCGAGCTTGTGCGGGTTGATGCCCTCGGTGTTCGCGATGTAGCCGCCGACGTCGCCGACGCCGATGACGACCGCGCCCTTCTGCGAGAGCAGGCGCGCCGCGTACGAGCCGACGTTGCCGAAGCCCTGGATCATGACGTGCGCACCGTCGAGGTTGAAGTTCTTGTCCTTCGCCCACTCGGTGATGCAGTGCACGACGCCCTGGCCGGTCGCCTCGGCGCGGCCGTGCGAGCCGCCCGAGCTGACGCTCTTGCCGGTGACGACGCCGCGGACCGTGTTGCGGTCGCTCGCGCCGACGATGTTCATGTACGTGTCCATCATCCAGACCATCGTCTGGCTGTTGGTGTTCACGTCCGGAGCCGGGATGTCGAAGTCCGGGCCGATGTTGCTGCCGAGCGCCGCGGTGAACCGGCGCGTGACGCGCTCGAGCTCCGCCTTGCTGTACTGGCGCGGGTCGAACTTGATGCCGCCCTTGCCGCCGCCGAACGGGATCTCGTGGAGCGCGCTCTTGTACGTCATCCACGACGCCAGCGCCTTCATCTCGTCGAGGTTCGCTTCGTGGTGATAGCGAATGCCGCCCTTGTACGGGCCGAGGATGTTGTTGTGCTGGACGCGGTAGCCCTTGAACATCTCGATCTTCCCGTTGTCGCGGCGGACCGGGAAGTTGACGATCAGCTCGTTCTTGGGCTGCGCAAGGATCTGGGCGACGTCCTGATCGAGGTTGATCAGCCTCATCGCCTTGTCGATCTGCTTGGTGGCAACGTCGAAGAGATTGCCTCGATCTTTCAGGCTCGTTTCTGCAGTCTTGGCGCTGGCAGCGGCGGGCGCGGCCGGCGGTGCGGCGGTGGTGCTCATTTGTGTCAGATGCGTACCGCCCCCGACCGGGAGCTAGCAATCAAATCCGCTCCCATTTCCGTCGATTACGCGGCGCGTAATGCTAGAAGCGGCTTCGTGCCAGACCTCGACCGCCTCGCCGACCGCAAGCTCGCGGGCGTCGTCGCCGACGGCGGGCGACTGCGCGCCCTCGTGCTGGAGCTGTGGCAACGCACCCGCATGGACTGGGGATTCGTCACGGATCGGCTCGCGCAGACGTTCCGCAAGGAGAGCTGGATCGGCGCGCACGAGCGACGTTTTGTCAGCGAGACGCTCTACGGGATGGTCCGACACCTGCGGCGCGTCGATCTCGCACTCGAGCGGGGCCGCCGCGTCAAAAAACCGCCCCGCGATCTCGAGCGGCTGCTCGCGGTGCTCGTGCTCGAGAAGCTGATCGATCCGGCACGCGCGGCACAGGTCGACAGCGAGCTCGACTGGACTGCGGTCGCGGGCGTCGATGCGGCGATCGCGGCCGAGCGGCGCACGGACAAGCGGATCGCCCTCGCGCACTCACTGCCCGACTGGCTCGCCACTCGGCTGGTCGCCGACTGGGGCGACGAGGCCGATGCGCTCGCCGCCTCGCTCAACGAGCGCGCACCGATGACCGTACGCGCGAACACGCTGGTCGTCGCGCGCGATGCGCTCGCAGCAGAGCTGGCGAAGGAGAACCTGTCGACCGCGCCCGGCCGGTGGAGCGACACCGCGCTGGTCGTCACGTCGCGCACGAACCTGTTTGCGTCGGCGGCGTTCAAGCGCGGTGCGATGGAGGCGCAGGACGAGGGCAGCCAGCTGCTCGCCGAGCTCGCGGTGCCGGGCAAGCTGATCGTCGATTACTGCGCGGGCGCCGGCGGCAAGACGCTCGCGATCGCGGCGCGGCTCGCCAACCGCGGCCGGATCGTCGCGACCGATATCGACACGGGCAAGCTCGAGGAGCTGCGCCGGCGGGCGCGCCGTGCGGGCGTCTCGAACATGCAGGCGATGACGGTCAACGATCGCCAGCTCGACGCGCTCCACGGCAGGGCCGATGTCGTGTTCGTCGATGCGCCGTGCTCGGGGATCGGGGCGCTTCGCCGCAATCCCGAGGCGCGCTGGCGGCTGCGCGAGACCGACATCGCAGGCTTTGCAGCCAAGCAGCGCGAGATCATGGCCGCCGCGATGCAGCTCGCTGCTCCCGGCGCGCGGATCGTCTATGCGACCTGCTCGCTGCTCTCCGAAGAGAACGAGCGGGTCGCCGAGTCGCTGGCCGCCGATCCGGTCGCGCTGAGTGACGTCCTGGGAGCGCAGCGTGCGGAGGCGCTCGGGCGGTCCGGGGCCTTCACGGTCACTCCGCACCGGCACGGCACGGATGGCTTCTTCGCGCGCGTCCTCGTGAAACGTTGAATCACGGTCGGTGTGACCGGATGGGCACTGCCGATGCATTCCCGCGCGCATGGACCGGCTCGACGGCGACCCCGCGACGACATCCGCAACGGCCGGCGTTGCCATCGGCAACGTGCCGCCCCGTGATACGTTCG
>Ga0207683_10003498_pt1 | contig 13707 bp, 10 predicted proteins | sample KBSM73metaG_FD_184333 | JGI IMG/M metagenome (GOLD analysis project Ga0207683, IMG submission 184333) | Miscanthus rhizosphere microbial communities from Kellogg Biological Station, Michigan, USA - KBS M7-3 metaG (SPAdes) (version 2) | ecosystem: Host-associated > Plants > Roots > Rhizosphere >...
CGAGGCGGCGCAGCAGCGGCGAGATGGTTGCCGGCTCCTGGGCCAGGGCCTCGCTGATGTCGCGGACCGAGCGCGGGCTCGCTTCCCACAGGCACAACATGACGAGATACTGCGGGTGGGTCAGGCCGAGCCTGTCGAGGACGGGCTTGTAAGCGCCCACGACGCTTCGGGAGGCCACCGTCAGGGCGAAGCAGAGCTGCTGTTCCAGCAGGAGGTCGTCCTGTGCTGCCTGGGAGTCCTGGGCTCCATGCGCTCCCGGCATGACGTGCCTGTCCTGGATTGCTGGGGTTCCTTCGGTCACACCGACTCCTTCGAATGATTAGTGCACTAATGATTAGCGTACACTGGGAGCATTGTCTTGCTCCCACGAAAGGATAGCCATGGCCAAGGAAAATGCCGTCGAGCGGTTCATGCGGGCCACCGGGAAGTTCCGGGCCGTGTTCGGGCCGGCCAACCGCAGTTCACTCGGCCACGAGATGACCGACCAGAACAGGCGGCTGCTGGCGGCGCGGCAGGCTGAAACTGAACAGTGGGAGACCTTGCACCGGCCCGACGGCAGCACTTATGTGGTGCCTCGAAACCCTGACGACAAATCCCTGCGCTAGGTCCCTTTTAGCGCCACCCCACCCGGGCCATTTCCCGCTGCCGGGCGTAAAATGAGGGCACTGACACACCGCTGTGCAGCATCCTGAACCATCCGGGACGAGGAAAGGGGGTGGGACTAGTGACACGTGCTGTCAGAGCTTTCATGGAAAAGACCGACAAGCTGAGGCTGCTGTTCGGGCCCGCAAATCGAGGCGACACCGCGGCGCCTGTAGTTCACAAGCACGACGACTTCGAGCACGCCTCGGAAGACGACCTGGCAGGTTTCGAAGTCGAGACGGACGACCACGGACACCACTACGCTGTCCGGAAAACGGATCTCGGGAAAGAAGAGGTCTGACGAGGCCCGCTTCGCCGGTTCCGACGGTTCCGGGGGACCCCGGATGCCGGGGGCATCCTGGGCGGCCGCGTGGTACGCGGCCGGAAACGTGGGAATGCGGCCGGAGCTGTGGGGAAGCGGCCGACGACGGGCGGAGACGGGGAAGGGAGCGGCAGGTGCCGCTCCCTTCCCCGTCTTTATGCGCATCCGGGGTCCGCCCGGATGCGCAGGTGCGGCTAGCGGCCCGTGCCGCCGTAGACCGTGGCCTCGTCCTCGCTGTCGAGGTCAAACGCCCTGTGGATGGCGCGGACGGCGTCGTCGAGCAGATCCGCGTGGGTCACCACGGAGATCCGGATCTCCGAGGTGGAGATCATGTTGATGTTGATGCCGGCCTCGGAGAGGGCCGCGAAGAAGCGGGCGGACACACCCGGGTGCGAGCGCATGCCGGCGCCGATCAGCGAAAGCTTGCCGATCTTCTCGTTATATTCGATGCTCTCAAAGCCGATCCGGTCCTGCGCGGCGTGCAGGGCGGCCAGGGCCTCGGCGCCCTCGACGATCGGGAGCGTGAAGGAGATATCGGTCCGGCCCGTACCGTGGGTGGAGACGTTCTGGACGATCATGTCGATGTTCGAGTGGGCGTCCGCGATGACCTGGAAGATCGCCGCTGCCTTGCCGGGGATGTCAGGTACACCGACAACCGTGACCTTGGCTTCGGACCGATCGTGTGCCACACCGGAGATGATTGGCTGCTCCAAGGCAACTCCCTCTTGAGTCGTGATCTTGTCGTCGGCGCCGGGCAGAACCCAGGTGCCTTCGTTCTGGCTGAATGAGGAACGGACGTGCAGGGGTACCCCAAAGCGGCGGGCGTATTCAACACAGCGCAGGTGCAGAATCTTAGCGCCGGACGCGGCCAGTTCCAGCATTTCCTCGCTGGAGATGCGGTCGATCTTCCGGGCCGAGGCGACCACCCGCGGATCGGCCGTGTAGACGCCGTCGACGTCGGTGAAGATCTCGCAGACATCGGCGTCAAGCGCCGCGGCGAGGGCCACCGCCGTCGTGTCCGAACCGCCGCGCCCGAGCGTCGTGATCTCGTTCGTCGTGTGGCTCATGCCCTGGAACCCGGCCACAATCGCGATGTGCCCCTTGTCCAGGGCAGTGCGGATGCGGTGCGGGTCGACGTCGATGATCCGGGCCTTGCCGTGGATGCCGTCGGTGATCATGCCGGCCTGGGACCCGGTGAAGGACTGGGCCGAGGCGCCGAACTTGTTGATGGCCATGGCCAGCAGCGCCATGGAGATTCGTTCGCCGGCGGAGAGGAGCATGTCCATTTCGCGGGCGGGCGCGGAATCGGTGACCTGGCCGGCGAGGTCAAGGAGCTCATCGGTGGTGTCGCCCATGGCGGAAACCACCACGACCACCTCGTCGCCGGCGTTTTGGGCGTCCACGACCCGCCGGGCGACGCGCTTGATGCCTTCTGCGTCCGCCACCGAGGACCCGCCAAATTTCTTCACGACAAGGTGCTTGGTGGCGGCGGCCGAGACGGGCAACGTCTGCGATCCGGGCTGGACTTCGGTAGTGGGCAAACTCATTCGCGCACCCTCACTGGATCATCGGGGTTCTGGGCCAGGCAACCAAACGGCGCGACGGCGTAACTTCTCACCCCAGTTTATCGCCGTGCCGCCCGCGCCGTTGAATTGTGACCGAATGGCAGACACGCCGGGTTTGTCTCCACCGGACATGCCCAGTGCTGCGGGTCAGGAGTGGACATAGTCTCCCGTTCCGTGGACATGCTCGGTGCTTCCGCGGGACATGCTCATTCTTGGCGGGCCGGAGTGGGCATGAGGGCATTGTGTCCATTCCTGGGTGTGGGCGCTGGACATGTCCATCGGACCGGGTGGGGGAGCTCGGGTTAGGAGTGGACATGCTCGGTGCTTCCGTGGGACATGCTCATTCTTGGCGGGCTGGAGTGGGCATGAGGGCATTGTGTCCATTCCCGGGCGTGGGCGCTGGACATGTCCGCCGGGCCGGATGGTGGGCCGGGGTGTCGCTGCCGCGGCGGCCAGGAGTGCGTCAGCTCAGGGCGTTGCGGCGGCCCTCGAAGGCCCTGCCGAGCGTGACTTCGTCGGCGTATTCCAGGTCCCCGCCCACGGGCAGGCCGGACGCCAGCCGGGTGACGGCGATGCCGATCGACTTGAGCATCCGGGCCAGATACGTCGCCGTGGCCTCGCCCTCGAGGTTGGGGTCGGTGGCGATGATGATTTCCTGGATGGCGCCGTCGTTGAGCCGGGTCAGCAGCTCACGGATCCGGAGCTGTTCCGGACCGATCCCGGCGATCGGATTAATCGCGCCGCCCAGGACGTGGTACCTGCCGCGGAAGGACCGCGTGCGTTCCACCGCCAGGACGTCCTTGGATTCTTCGACGACGCAGATCACCGTGGGGTCCCGGCGCGGGTCGCGGCAGATGTTGCACAGTTCCTGCTCGGTCACGTTCCCGCAAACCGTGCAGAACTTGACCCGTTCCTTCACGGTGGTGATGGCATCGACAAGCCGCTTCATGTCCTGCGGATCAGCCTCAAGGATGTGGAAGGCCAGCCGCTGGGCTGACTTGGGCCCCACTCCGGGAAGGCGTCCGAGCTCGTCGATCAGCTCTTGAACTGCGCCTTCGTACACAATGTCCTCGTTCGTTTGGAGTGGGGCCGGGGCCAGCCGGCAGGGGGTCTGCTAGAAGCGGGGCGGCAGCGGGCTTCCATCCAGGGAGCGCTCTTCCACCAGTTTCCCGCCCAGAATACGCTCGACGGCGGCCCGGCCGAAGACGCCCGATTCCTCGATCGTTTCGTCGTCGGCGCTGGGGATGTCCTGTACGTAGACGGTGGTCGCGGCGGCGGCTCGGGCGGGGGCCTTCGCCCGCCCGGCCTCGGCCTCGGGACTGTTCGACAGCCGCTGGTACAGGCTTTGCCGGCCTGCCGGAGCGGCAGCCTCGGGAACGGCAGTGACCGCAACAGCCTCCGCGACGGCAGCTACGGCAGCGGCGGCCACACGCGGCGCAACAGACTCCGCAACCGCCGGCGCCGGAGCCGCTTCGGCCCGGGCCTGGTGGTCCGAGGTCAGTCCGGACGGCGCGGACACGACACCCGCGTACTCCGGGATCTGTGCCGCCGCCGGCTCGTAGTGCACAGGCTTCGGCTCGGGCTCGGACGCAGCGGGCTCGACATCCGGGCTCGTGTACCGGCCGAGGTTCGAATCTGTGCCGACCGTCCAGACGCCGGGTGACTGCTCGACGGCGCGGGCCCACGCGTCATCCGACGCGTCCGGGTCTGCGCCCGGTGTCCCGGCCGGGGAACCGGCGGTTTTGGATGCCGGCGCGGCAGGGGACTTGCGGGCCGGAGCGGTAGCGGCAGCCGCGGGCTCGGGGCGGCGCGGCGGGGCCACCGGCGAGGGATCCCAATCCAGGGGTGGTTCCTCGTCCAACGGAGGGGCGTCCTCGTCCCGGGGCGGTCCCCAGTCGTCATCGGCGTCGGCGTAGGACCCGGAAGGCTCCGAAGGGCCGTCCGATCCGGCTGCTGGCTCGGCTGCGCGGACCTGAGTTTGGATCGCGGGGGCAGGCGCCTGCGGTTCCGCTGCCGGCGTGGCTGCCGGCGCGGCTGCACGAACCGGAGCCGGGGCCGCGGGGGCCGGAGTGGGTTTCGTCGAAGGCATTGAGGCGGCGGGAACGTGCGCCGGGGCCACCCGCGAGGGGACGGCTTCAGCGGCATCGTTAGCCGGAGATGGGGCCTGCTGGGGAGCCGGGCTCAGGCCCCAGGCGACGTCGGCCGATGTCGCCTGGCTTGCGGACGATGCCGGGGTCTCCGGGCTAGCCGGCGGCGCTTTTGGGTTTGGCTCAGAGCTCGCTGGGCTGTTGCTGCTGCCGGCCACGGCCCGGATCTGGCAATCGATGCCGATGGTCTTGTGGATCGCCTGCCGGAGGTTCTCGGCGTGGTCGGCCCGGCCGAAGGCGCCCGCCAGCCCCGTGGTGGTGAACGCGAGGGTCAGGACGTGGTCCTCGAAGTGGCCGACTTGGGCGTTGGGTTCCACCAGTGCCCAGGTGCTGCGTTTGATCTTGGTGAGCGTTTGCAGGATCTCGGGCCAGGCGCGGCGCAAAACCTCCACGTCGGCTCCGGGTCCGGCGGCAGACCCGTGAGCAGGACTGGGAGCAGCGGCAGGCGCCCTGCCGGGCTCGGCCGGCTCGGGGCGCGCAGGGACGGAAGGTGCTGGGGTAGATGCCGCGGGGGCGGGCGGTGCGGGGGCGGATGGGGCAGCCGCTGAGGCAGTCTCTGACGCGGGCAGGGACGGAGGCGCGGCGGCGGGACCTGCGGCCGGGGCGGGCCGGCTGGCCGCCGCGGGTTCGTCCACAGGCCAGTCGCTGGTGCTGACCCGTGGCGCCGTCAGCGGTTCTCGGACGGGCTCGTCCTGCCGGGCGGGCGCGGAGACTGTGGCCGGCGGCTGCTCGCCCTGACGCGGGGCGGAGGGGGCGGTGGTTGTGGCAGCCGGCGCGGCGTGCGAGGGTGCGGCGGGCACGTCCGCTGCCGGCAACTGTGGCGCGGCTGCCTGCTCCGTGCGTGCAGGCGAAACGGCAACAGGTGCGGGAGCGGCGGCGAGGGGGGCTCCGACGTCGTTCCCGGCGTAGTTCAAACGCCGCTCGACGCGGTCGATCCGGGCTGCGATGCCGCGCTCGGTCTGCTCGGAGCTGGGCAGCAGGATGCGGGCGCACAGCAGTTCCAGGTGCAGGCGCGGCGAGGTGGCCCCGGTCATGTCGGTGAGAGCGGTATTGGTGACGTCAGCGGCGCGGGAGAGCTCGGCCGCCCCGAGGTTGTGCGCCTGGTTCTGCAGGCGGGCGATCTGGTCCGCCGGCATGCCGCGGAGGATGGACTGGGCGCTTTCGGGCATCGCCTGGACGATGATGAGGTCGCGGAAGCGTTCGAGCAGGTCCTCGACGAAGCGCCTTGGATCGTGCCCGGTCTGGATGACGCGGTCCACAGCGCGGAACACTGTGGCGGCATCCGACGCCGCGACGGCCTCCACAACGTCATCGAGGAGGGAGGCGTGCGTGTAGCCCAGGAGGGCGACCGCGAGTTCGTAGTCCAGTCCGTTTGGTCCGGCGCCGGCCATGAGCTGGTCGAGCACGGAGAGGGAGTCGCGGACCGAACCGCCGCCCGCGCGGATGACGAGCGAGAGCACCCCGGGCGCCACGGGGACGTTCTCCTGGGTGCAGAGCAGCTCCAGATACGCCATGAGAGGCTCCGGTGGCACCAGCCGGAAAGGGTAGTGGTGCGTGCGGGAGCGGATGGTGCCGATGACCTTGTCCGGCTCCGTGGTGGCGAAGATGAACTTGATGTGTTCCGGCGGTTCTTCGACGATCTTGAGCAGGGCGTTGAACCCGGCAGACGTGACCATGTGGGCTTCGTCGATGATGAAGATCTTGTAGCGGTCCCGGACGGGGGCGTAGGTGGCCCGTTCCCGGAGGTCGCGGGCGTCGTCCACACCGCCGTGGCTGGCGGCGTCGATCTCAATGACGTCCAGGGAGCCGGAGCCGCCGCGGGCGAGTTCCACGCAGCTGGGGCACTTGCCGCAGGGGGTGTCCGTGGGGCCCTCGGCGCAGTTCAGGCAGCGGGCCAGGATGCGGGCGGAGGTGGTTTTGCCACAGCCGCGGGGGCCCGAAAAGAGATAGGCGTGGTTGACGCGGTTCTTGCGCAGGGCCGTCATGAGAGGCTCGGTGACGTGCTCCTGCCCGATAACGTCCGCGAACGAATCGGGGCGGTATCGACGGTAGAGGGCGGTAGTAACAGTCACAGATAAACCCTACCAATCGGCACAGACATAAAAGACCCCTCATGCACCCGCCAGAGCCCGTTTACCCTTGCTACCTTCCGGTCCTGGGGGAGTTCAACAGGATGACGCCACATGAGGGGCCGTCAGCAAGTTTACCTGACGATTGGGTGTGCCCCGAATTGGCCCGGTTTGGCCCTTAATCCTCGACGGAACATGCCCATTCTTGGCGAGAAGGAGTGGGCTGCAGGAGTGGGCGCGGTGGGACTATGTCCAGCGGTCGGGCGGACCGCTGGGCATGTCCAAGTGGCGGGAATGGGCAGTGTGGGGCATGCCCATTCTTGGCGGGAAGGAGTGGGCATTTTGGGGCTATGTCCAGCCCTCAAGTGGGCCGCGGGACATGTCCCGCGGAGGAGCCGCAGGCCGGGGCGGGGAGGCTCAATTGGGCGAAGCCGGAAAGTTCAGGTATTCTAGTATCTGCTTTTGATTCAGAAGCAACTGGAGAATTCGCCTAGCGGCCTATGGCGCACGCCTGGAACGCGTGTTGGGTTAACGCCCTCGGGGGTTCAAATCCCCCATTCTCCGCGGTTGGCCCCGGTCCTCGGACCGGGGCCTTTTTGCGTCTCCGGGCTATTCGCGTCCCCGGCATTTCTATCCCTCGTGAGGTTCTCGTGAGGTTCTGGCCAAGGCTGCGTCCTCCGGGATTCATCCACCAAGTCGGTTTGGAGGCCGGGCTGCCCTGCGCCCCAGCCGCCCGTGCCCGCGCTGCCCCGTGCCTTGGCCGCCCCGTGCCGCCGCATGCCCGCCACAAACCAGCAAAACCACCGCAGCCGCCCGCCGGCCCAGACTCAGGCCCGGTAGCCCAGCCGGCGCAGCCTGGCGCGGGCAGCTTGCTCGCTCGGGCCCATCCGGCCGAGGGCCACATGCACCACGCCGAGCGTGACCCGGGTGGCCAGGGTTACCGGCAGCGGTATCGGGCCCAGCCGCGCGGTCCGCAGGCCCAGAAGCTCCCGGTACTTGGGCTCGAGGCTTGCCACGGCGGCCGCGAACAGCACCCGGTAGCCAGGCCTGAGCGCGGGGTGCAGGGGCGGGTCGCGAATGAACGCCACCGTTTCGGTGACCCGTTCGTCACAGCGGAGCTCGCCGTCGTCGTACCAGCGGTCCAACTGCTGCCGCATTTCCGCTTCGCTCAGCGGCGGTGCCTCGACGCCCATCAGCCGGCCGGCCTGGGCCCACTCACGGACGTAGGCATCAGGTCCGCCAGGAATCGGCCGCCCCCACAGTTTGTGGGCAGAGAGGAAAGCGTCTGTGAAGGCAATGTGAACCCACCGGAGCAGCTCGGGATCATTGGCCGCGTAACTGCGCCTGATGCCGTGGCCGTCCACAAATTCTCCCCGCACCGTCCGGTGCAGCCGAAGAACCCAGTCCGACGCCGCCTTCGCCGTATCCGTGGAGCCATACGTCACGGTGAAGATCCAGCGGATCGTGCCAGCCAGCCGGCCCAGCGGGTCTTCGCGGAAACGGGAGTGATCGTGGACTCCGGCCAACGCGCCGGGATGGAGCGCCTGCATCAGCAGTGCCCGGATTCCCGCCACGATGGTTGGCATGTCCCCGTGCACGGCCCAGACGGCCGAGCCGGGCAAGTGGTACCCGGCGTCGTCCCCCTCGGCCAGGCCCGGCACCCACTCGGGCACCGAATCGCGCGTCCCCGTGAACGTCTGTTTGAGTTCCGCCTGCCATTCCCTGAGGACATTTCGCATCCTTCATTCTTACCCGTCCCGGCGGCGTGCGGCACCTGCAATTGTGCGCAGAACTACTGGGCCGCGGCCGGCAAGCTACTGGGGACATCCGCGGATCTCCGATTGGTCCCGCAAAAGGAGCGCGCTGACGGTTCACAGACCCGGCCGTCTGTGGTCACATAGGGAGGTAAGTCCGTGAAGATTGGGGTCTGGCGGACATATAGCGGGAGTCATTTCGTGGGAAAACACTGGGGAAACTCATCGAGTGAGCAGTCAGCGAGGGCACGGACCATTGCCGTGCGCTGCGTGTCCGGAGGCCTGTGCCTGTCCCTGGCCGTGCTGGCATTCGGCGGCTTTCAGGGACTGAGCGCCTTTGCGACCTACGGCGCGCCCACCGCCGTCCCGACGGCAGCCATGCCTCCCTCCGGCGACGTGGGACCGGAAGCCCTGGACCCGCTGGCCCACTCAGCCGCGACCGCGCCCGCGGGGACTCCCGGCACCGGCGCTGTCACCGCCGATGCCCAGGCGCTCGTGGCCTTCAGCCGGAGCACGGTGGACACGGCCACCCGGGCAGGGGTGCGTGGCGAGCTCAATGTAGCCTCGGCGGCCCTGCACCGGCCCGCGCCGGGTTTCCTCATGGCCCCGCTGGAATCACTGGTGCCCTCGTCCCCGTTCGGGCTGCGCACCAGCCCCCTGACGGGATTCGCGGGCGAATTCCACTGGGGCCAGGACTTCGCGGCCCCCTGCGGCACCCGGGTCTACTCCGCCGACGCCGGTGTGGTGCGGGCCGTCGGGTGGCACCCGTGGGGCGGCGGAAACCGGGTGGAAATCGACCACGGCAACGGTCTCATCACCACGTACAACCATCTGGAGGCGATCGCGGTCAAGAAGGGCGACTCCGTGCGGGTGGGGGAAATTATTGCCCGGGTAGGTACCACCGGATCCTCCACCGGCTGCCACCTTCACTTCGAAACCATCCTCAACGGCTCCCACACTGATCCGCGCGATTGGACATTTCTCCCCATCAAGCAGGTGGATCAACTCGGCCCGATCGACATGACCAGTTACGCACCCGACGCCGGTAAGGCAACCAATGCGGGCATTGGCTGGGCGATTCCTGTCCGGGAAGACCTGACCCATGTGGTGGCCGGCGGCGTTCAGGAGCAGCCTGCCGCGGTGGCCGCCAAGCCGTCGGCGAGTGCCTCGCCTGCGGCTACTGAAGCCGCCGCCAACAAACCGTCCCCAACGCCTTCCGCCACCTCTAAGCCGACGCCGACCGGCACTGCCTCCGCGACCCCGACGCCGACCGGCACTGCCTCCGCGACGCCGACGCCGACCGGCACTGCCTCCGCGACCCCGACGCCGACTGGGACTGCCACGACGACCACGCCTGCCGCGCCCTCCCCGACCCCGTCGGCAACTGCGACCCCGACCCCGTCGGCAACGGCCACCCCGACGCCGACGGCGACCCCCACCCCGACGCCGGCGCCAACCCAGACGGGAACAGCCTCCGCCAAGCCATCAGCACCGTTATCGGTCCCGCCGCCGGTGGCACCGCCGTCCTCCGCGCCTGCGCCGTCCTCCGCAACCGCGACGGAGGCTGCCGCCAAGACGGCCACCCCCGTGCCGGCCCCGCTCACTGTGGAGCCGGACCCGATCACCGCGCCGGCCGATACGCCGAAGCCACGGGCGGCCACGCAGTCGGCCACGACGGCAGTGACAACAGAACCCTCAGCGACACCATCTGCGACGCCCTCAGCGACGCCCGGCGGCTAGCCCCCGCCGCGCCCCAGGGCATTGTTCCGGCGTCATGTCCGGGAGGCACACCAATACTCGCAGCCCCCGGTGCCGAATAATGGAGTAACCAGTTCAGATTCCCTGCTCCGGACCATCGACATCGCAAGGACGCGCCCCATGACAGCTCTGCACTCCATTCCCCTGACCCTCATCGACGGGACCGAGACCGATTTTGGCCGATTCAAGGGCGAGGTGGTTCTGGTGGTCAACGTGGCTTCCCAGTGCGGTTTCACCCCCCAGTACGCTGGACTCGAGGCGCTGCACAACAAGTTCCGGGACCAGGGCTTCCAGGTCCTCGGCGTGCCCTGCAACCAGTTCGCCGGGCAGGAGCCCGGCGGCGAGGCCGAGATTGCCGAGTTCTGCCAGCGCAATTTCGGGGTGACCTTCCCGCTGACAGTCAAGGCCAACGTCCGGGGCAAGAACCAGCACCCGCTCTACGCCGAGCTCACCAAGTTCAAGACCGGCATCCTGCCCGGCCTCGTGAAGTGGAACTTCGAGAAGTTCCTCGTGAACCGCGACGGCGAGGTCATCGCCCGCTTTGCGCCCACCGTTGAGCCTGACGCGCCGGAGATCATCGAAGCTGTTCAGTCCGCCCTCGACTGACCCGACCGGCCCGGGGTCCAGAGGAACTCAGCCCTATCCCTAAGCATGCTTAGCGCCTAGACTGGCCGGACCCTCCAACATTCCGGACTTCCCCGCGGCGCAAGCAACTCTGGCAGCCGTCGGCAGTGTGGCCGGGTGTTCCTGTGGAGGGCGCATCAAAGAACTTCGTGAATCACACCAGGGCGCCCACCACGGGGCCCGTGAAAGCAGGAGGAAATAGATGACAGGGAACAAAGCCGTTGCCTACAAGGGGCCTGGCAAGGTCGAACTGATCGACATTGACTACCCCACCTTCGAACTCAAGGACGGCCCGGGGGTCAACCCCGCCAACGTGGGCCGGCAGGTGCGCCACGGTGTAATCCTCAAAACCGTGGCCACAAATATTTGCGGTTCGGACCAGCACATGGTCCGGGGGCGCACCACGGCACCCGCCGACCTGGTGCTCGGCCACGAGATCACCGGCGAGGTGGTCGAAGTGGGCCCGGATGTTGAATTCATCAAAGTGGGGGACATCTGTTCCGTCCCCTTCAATATCGCCTGCGGGCGCTGCCGGAACTGCAAGGAGCGCAAGACCGGCATCTGCCTGAACGTCAACCCCGACCGGCCGGGCAGCGCCTACGGCTATGTGGACATGGGCGGCTGGGTAGGCGGCCAGGCCAACTACGTCCTGGTGCCGTATGCCGATTGGAACCTGTTGAAGTTCCCGGACAAAGACCAGGCCCTCGAAAAGATGATGGACCTGACGATGCTCTCGGACATCTTCCCGACCGGATTCCATGGTGCGGTCACCGCAGGCGTCGGCGTCGGGTCCACCGTCTACGTGGCAGGCGCAGGGCCCGTGGGCCTGGCCGCGGCGACCAGTGCCCAGCTCCTGGGTGCCGCCGTCGTGATTGTGGGTGACATGAACGCGGACCGCCTGGCGCAGGCGCGCAGCTTCGGCTGCGAGACCATCGACCTGAGTAAGGGCGGCCCGGCCGAACAGATCGAGCAACTCCTGGGCGTCCCGGAAGTCGATTGCGGCGTGGATGCCGTGGGATTTGAGGCCAAGGGGCACGGGGCCGGAGCCCACGAGGCCCCCGCCACCGTCCTGAACTCGCTGATGGAGGTAACGGCCGCCGGCGGTGCCCTGGGCATCCCCGGGCTCTACGTCACCGGGGACCCGGGCGGCGTGGACGAGGCCGCGAAGAAAGGTTCGCTCTCACTCAGCCTCGGAACGGGCTGGGCAAAGTCGCTCAGCTTCACCACGGGACAGTGTCCGGTCATGAAGTACAACCGGCAGCTGATGATGGCCATCCTGCATGACAGGGTGCATATCGCCAAGAACGTCAACGCGAAGGCGATTACCCTGGAGGACGCGCCGAAGGGCTACGCGGAATTCGACGCCGGCGCGGCGACGAAGTTCGTGCTTAACCCGAACGGCTACCTGAGCTAGCGGAAACCGTAAACCCGGCGGCACTGTCCGTCCCGCCCCGAAGCCCCGGGGTTTCGGGAGTGCCGCCGGGCCTCCCCGCCCCGTATATGCCGGAAAGGGCATGTGAGGGCACGCCACCTGTTAACGCCCATTTTTCCAATATGCCTGTCCCAGTTTTTACATTGTTTGCCCAATGTCTGGTTGGATAGTTCTTACTGAGAGGGACCCTGGAAGCACCGCTTCCACCCAACCAAGAAGGCAGCAATGGAGCGCATCGAGGCCGAACACCCCCGGCCACGTCATTTCCTACTTCACCTGAGCGACCCCCACCTGCTGGGGGGTCCGCAACCCTTGCACGGCGTCGTGGACAGCGAAGCCCTGCTCAGGCAACTCTTCGAGGAGGTCCACGCCTCCGGAGCCCGCCCCGAAGCCGTCATCTTCACGGGCGACCTGGCTGACCTGGGCGAACCCGAGGCGTATGCCAAGCTCCGCGCCATCGTGGATCCGGCGTGCGAGGCCTTGGGGGCCAAGGTCATCTGGGCGATGGGCAACCATGACGACCGGGCCAATTTCCGGGCCGGGCTCCTGGACGAGGCCGACAATGACGCGCCCGTGGACCACAGCTACTTCGTCAACGGGCTGCGCATCATCACCCTGGACACCTCTGTGCCCGGCTTCCACCATGGTGAATTGAGCCACGACCAGCTGGACTGGCTCGCTGCTGAACTGGCCACCCCGGCCCCGGACGGGACCATCCTTGCCCTGCACCACCCGCCGGTACCGTCCGTGCTGGACCTTGCCGTGCTCGTGGAGCTCCGGGGCCAGCCGGCGCTTGCCGGCGTCCTGCGCAACTCCGATGTCCGCGCCATCCTGGGCGGCCACCTGCACTACTCGACCACCGCAACGTTCGCGGGCATCCCTGTGTCCGTGGCTTCAGCCACCTGCTACACGCAGGATCTGAACGTCCCGGTCGGCGGCACCCGAGGCCGCGACGGCGGGCAGGCGTTCAACCTGGTCCACGTCTACGAACACACGATCGTGCACTCCGTGGTGTTGCTCGGCGACACCCCGGCGGTGGGGGAGCTGGTCTCCCCGGAGGAAGTCCAGCGCCGGCTCGCGGCCGCAGGGATCCATATCCCTGGGAAGGCCAAGCTCGAGGCCCCGTCCCGGACGTCGGCGCACCGCAGGTACACCACCCTGAACTGATTCACTCCCCGGCCGACGCGGCCCCCGTTTTGGTCACGGTCCGTTACTTCTCCCAGGGCGCCTTGATGGGGTAATACTTCTCCAGGAAGTCCGTGACCAGTTCGGCCCGCTCTTCCGCCGGGACCTCTGGGAAGCTGCCGTCGTTGAGGCAGAAGAAGTCCATGTTCCGCTTGGCCAGGAGCTTGGGCAGGTAGTTCAGGCCGGCCCGCGCCGTGGTGTCCACATAC
>Ga0207683_10003502_pt1 | contig 13697 bp, 13 predicted proteins | sample KBSM73metaG_FD_184333 | JGI IMG/M metagenome (GOLD analysis project Ga0207683, IMG submission 184333) | Miscanthus rhizosphere microbial communities from Kellogg Biological Station, Michigan, USA - KBS M7-3 metaG (SPAdes) (version 2) | ecosystem: Host-associated > Plants > Roots > Rhizosphere >...
GAAAGGTGCGCCAGCCGATCTCGCGATCAAGTTCGATCCCAAGCCCGCGGGAGACAATGACACCGCAGGCTGGTCGTGGATCGGCGCGATCAAGCTCGGCAGCGCCGGCGCGCCTGTGCTTGCCAAGGCCAATGGTGCCGATGTGCGCCTCGCGAATGGCGCAACGCTTGCATTTCCCGGTGGGCCGTCCAAAACGGCGCCCTCGCCGGAGGGCATTCTCCAGATCGACTTCAACTACGACTTCAAGACCGATCTCGTGCTTGCGGGTGCGGGCGGGGTGCGTCTCTTTCGACAGGAGAATCCGACGACTTTCATCGACGTCACCTCGCAGACGAAGCTCCCGAACGCAGCGCTCGCGGGCATCTACACGGGCGCATGGGCCGCCGATGTCGAGACGGACGGCGACCTCGACATCGTGCTCGGCGCAAGTGAAGGCGTCCCGGACGTGCTGCGCAACAACGGCGACGGCACGTTCGTCGTGATCCATCCGTTCACAGGCATCTCCGGGCTGCGCCAGTTCGCGTGGGCGGACCTCGACGGGGATGCGACCCCGGATGCCGCAATCGTCGACGGCGCCGGCAAGCTGCACATCTTCATCAACGAGCGGCTGGGCCAGTTTCGCGAGCGCGCGCTTCCGGCCGTCGCGGACGTCAAGGCCATAGCAGTGGCCGACGCGGACGCCGCGGGTCGCCTCGGTGTTTTCGCGGTACGCGCCGATGGGGTCATCGTACGCATTTCCACTCGAAATCAGGGCGCATCGTGGGAGGTCGTCGATGTCGCCAGGGCGCGGAATGCCGCGGACGTCGCGGGGGACGTGCGCCTGCATGTCGCCGATCTCGACAACAACGGCGCAAGCGACCTGGTGCTCGGCCGCGTTTCCACGAATGCGCTCCCCGATGGCGCCGGCGCATTGGTCTGGCTCGGCAGCGACAACGGGGCCTTCACGCCGCTCGAACATCCGACAGGCCCCGCAATGGTATTCGATGCCGCAGCTTTGAGCGGCGGCGGCAAGCTGGATCTGCTCGGATTGTCCGGCGATGGGCGCGGGATCCGTGCCGAGAACCAGGGCACGCGAAATTACCACTGGCAGATCGTTCGTCCACGCGCCGCACAGGCATTTGGCGATCAGCGCATCAATCCCTTCGGGGTCGGCGGCGAGGTCGAGATTCGCACCGGCGCCCTTGTGCAGAAAAAGCCGATCACCGGGCCGCAGGTCCGCTTCGGTCTGGGCGAGCAAACCGGCGTGGATGTCATTCGCGTGATCTGGCCGAGCGGCGTGGTGCAGGCGGAGTTCGACGCGAAAGCGGACCAGGACGTGATCACCGAGCAGCGGCTCAAGGGATCGTGTCCGTTTCTTTTCGCCTACAACGGCAAGGAGATGGCGTTCGTCAAGGACGCGGTACCCTGGGGCTCGGCCATTGGACTTCGCATCAACACGATCGGCACCGCAAGAATCGCCGCGACCGAGGAGTGGTACAAGGTCGGCCGCGATCAACTCGTGCCGCGCGAGGGCTACTACGATCTTCGCTTCACGGCGGAGCTATGGGAGGTCTATTACTACGACCAGCTGGCGTTGATGACCGTAGATCACCCCGCCGGAACGGAGATATTCGTCGACGAGCGATTCGTCATTCCGCCCGTCAAGCTCGGCATCACGGCCGTCGCCACTCCCCGTCCGATCGCGAAGGCGACCGACGACACGGGCCGCGACGTCACGAAAATTCTCGCCACGCTCGACAACGAGGCCGTGGACAGCTTCGGCCGCGGACAGTACCAGGGCGTCACGCGCGATCACTACGTCGAAATCGATCTCGGCGACCACGTTCCGGCGGACGGTCCGCTCTATCTCATCGCCCACGGGTCGCTTCATCCGACCGACTCGTCGATCAACGTCGCGCTTGCGCAAGGCGAGCGGTGGCATCCCCGCGGCTTGAGTCTCGAAGTGGAGGATGGCCACGGCGGATGGACGGTTGCCAACGACAACCTGGGCTTCCCGGCAGGTCGGGTCAAGACGATCCTCATCGATCTCTCGCATGCGTTTCGCGCGGGAGCGCCGCATCGACTGCGACTCAAGACCAACCTCGAGATCTATTGGGACAAGATCGAATGGGCGCGCGGACTGCCGGAAACCGCTCTCAAGACGGCGCGCCTCGATCCGGCCGTGGCCGATCTCCATTACCGCGGCTATTCGGTCATCACTACACCGGCCGCGGGCACGCCCGAGATTCCGCGCTACCAGCAGCTCGCGGGAACGCGGCAGCGCTGGCGCGACCTGACGGGGTACTACACCCGATTCGGCGACGTGCGCGAGCTCTTGCAAGCCGCAGACGACCGCTACGTGATCATGAACGCCGGTGACGAGATGTCGCTCCGCTTTCCCGAGCAGTCGCCACCCGCCGAGGGATGGGTGCGCGATTTCGTGATCGTCGGCGACGGCTGGATCAAGGACGGCGACTACAACTCGACGTTCTCGTCGACGGTGCTGCCCCTGCCGCATCACGGCGAGCGCGACTACACGACGGCGCCCGGGCGCCTCGAGGACGAGTGGACGTATCGCCAGCATCCCGATGACTGGCAGAATTACCATACCCGCTACGTCACGCCGGAGGCGGTGATGAATGCGATGAGAAACGACGCCGGCCGATGACCCGGCCCGGTTTGGCGAAGGCCGCTCTCGTCGGGTTCTTCATCGCGCTCCTGACGGTTCCCTTCGCGGTCAAGAAACTGTCCACGCCGCAGCTGGCGGCGGCGACCGAAGAGGCCGATGGCGGGGCGCTGCGCCGCTACGGCTTTCGCTTCGAGAACGTCACGCGCGCGGCCGGCGTCGACTTCGTGCATCGCGCGCCGACGCTCGATCCCAAGCTGGCGCCCATCATGCCGGAGGTGGCGTCGATGGGCGCGGCGGTCTCCATCGTGGACTTCGATCGCGACGGATGGCCGGACATCTACGTGACCAACAGCGCCGAGGGCAGCCGGAACTCCCTCTATCGCAACCTGCACGACGGCACGTTCAAGGACGTCGCCGGCGAATTGGGTATTGCGGATGTCAACCAGCCGGGAACGGGCGTGTCGATGGGCGCCGTATGGGGTGACTACGACAACGACGGTTACGAGGACATGCTGCTGCTCAAGTGGGGCCGGCCGGAGCTCTTCCACAACGATCAGGGTCGCGGCTTCACGCGCGTGTCCGAGCAGGCGAACCTCCCCGCGTGGCTCAATGCCAACACGGCCGTATGGTTCGACTACGACGGCGACGGGCGGCTCGATCTCTTCATCGGCGGCTACTTCGCGGAGACGCTCGATCTCTGGCACCTCGACACCACCCGCATCATGCCGGACAGCTTCGAGTACGCCACGAACGGCGGGCGCAAGTATCTTTTCCACAATCTCGGCGGCGGCAGGTTCGAGGAAGTGAGCGCGCAACTGGGCATCGAGAGCCGGCGCTGGGCGCTGGCGGCGGGTGCGGCGGATCTGCGCGGCACCGGTCGACAGGATCTCTTCGTCGCCAACGACTACGGCATCTCCGAGCTCTACCTGAACGACGGCAAGCGCTTCCGTGAAGCCGGCAAGGAGACGGGCGTCGGCTTCGCGCCCAAGAGCGGAATGAACGTCGCGTTCGGCGACATCCTCAACGAAGGCCGTTACGCCATCTACGTCTCCAACATCTCGGAAGACGGCATCCTGATCCAGGGCAACAATCTATGGATGCCGAAGGACAAGGTGCCGGGCGGCGCGCTTCAGTACGAGAACCTCGCCCGCGACTTCGGCGTCGAGCTCGGCGGCTGGAGCTTCGGTGCGCAGTTCGGCGACTTCAACAACGACGGCGCGCTCGACCTGTACCTGACCAACGGCTACATTTCGCTCGATCGCACGCGGTCCTACTGGTACGACTTTTCGAAGGTGGCCGGCGGCAACAGCACCATCATCGGCGATGCGCGCAACTGGCCTGCGTTCGACGGACGGAGCCTTGCTGGTTACCAAACCAAGCGCGTGTGGCTGAACGACGGGGCAGGCAAATTCGTCGACGTGGCGCAGCAGGTCGGTGTCACGGATACTTACGACGGTCGCGCCGTCGCGCTTGCCGATCTCTGGAACCGCGGGGTTCTCGACGTGGTCACCGCCAACCAGAATGGACCCTTGCTGATCTACAGGAATATCGCGTCGGGCGACAACGCATGGATCGAATTCGAGCTCGAAGGCGTGGCGAGCAACAGGAGCGCCATCGGCGCGCAGGTCACGCTGTACTGGAATGGGCAGCGGCAGATGCAGGATGTTGCCGGCGGCATCGGGTTTTCGGCGCAAAATGATCGCCGGCTGCATTACGGGCTTGGCAGGAAATCCGAGATCGAGAAGGCGGTGATTCGATGGCCCTCCGGAAAAGTCCAGACCCTCGACAAGCCACGCGCCGGCGAGCTCCACAAGGTCAGGGAGCCGCAATGATCCGCGCGCCGTCCTGCGGGGCGAGCGCGGCCGCCGGCGTCGACGGATCACGGCGCCCATACGACGGCATGCTCGCGGCCTGACAGGAGGAAGTCCCGGTGAACCCGCAGGCGAGTGCGCAGAACGGGAAGGCGGCATCGACGGCGGCGCCGGCCTGGAAGCGCGTGCTGAGCCTCGACAATCCCTACGTCGTGCCCGCGTTCATCACGTGCATCCTGCTCGTCGGCCATCTCTCGTTCGGGATTCTCGAGAGTTACCCCAAAACGCTGCTGGCGATTGTCGTGGCCATCGCCACCGAGCTCGTGCTGGCCCGGATTTTCGTCCACAAGTGGCCGCATCCGGCGAGCGCCTACATCACCGGAATCAGCGTCGGGATCCTCCTTCGAACGCCCGCGTTCTGGCCGTACGCGCTCTGCAGCGCGATTTCCATCACGTCCAAGTACGTGCTGCGCGTCAATGGGCGCCATCTGTGGAACCCATCCAATTTCGGCATCTCAGCGATGCTGTTCCTCGCCGGCGACACCGTCGGCAGCCTGAGCATCCAATGGGGAAACTACCTTTGGCCCATGCTCGTCATCTGGATGCTCGGCGCGCTCATCATCTGGCGCCTCCATCGCTTTCACATCACCGCGACCTACGTCATCTCCTTCGTCGCGTTCGCGCTCATGCGAAGCTGGATCACCGGCCACCCCTGGCAATCCGAGATCGCGCCGATCACGGGGCCGATGTACCAGCTCTTCATCTTTTTCATGATCACCGACCCGAAGACCACCGTGCGCTCGAAGATGGGCCAATGCTTCGTCGCCTTCGCGGTCGCGGTGCTCGAAATGGTGCTGCGCATGAACGAGGTGGTTTATGCCCCCTACTACGCGCTCTTCGTAGTCGGACCCACGGCGCTTTTGATCGAGATGTGGGTGAACGCGCGCCGAGCCAAGGCGGGGAAGGCCGCCGCCGCCTGATCGAACCGGTCTTCGCGAGGTGAACCCTCGCAGGCAAGTGATACAATTTTTTGCTCGTCCCACAGCGATTTTGGACAGGAAGGCAGGGTGACCGACGACATGCGACCGCACATCCATTCCAGCCAGCGCCGGCGACTGATGCTCGGTGCAGGAGCCGCATTGCTGGCGTGCGGAACGCGCGCCTCCGCTCAAACGGCCGGCAAGCCCTTGCAGGTGGGCGGCCTGCCCGTCACGTGCAACCTCACGCTGCCTGTCGCATGCCTTGCATCGACGGCCAACGCCACCGGCGGCAAGGCGCCGGATCAGCTGTTCGAATTCAGCAAGTACAGCGGCTGGCCCGAGCTCAAGGAGTCGCTCATGTCCGGTCGGCTCAAGGCAGCGTACATGCTCGCGCCGCTGATCATGGATCTCGCAGACAGCGCCATCCCCGTCAAGGTCGTGTCGCTCGGGCACCGGTCGGGCGCGGTGATCATGGTCCGCACCGATTCTCCCTACAAGAATTTCAAGGACATGAAGGGAAAGCGCGTCGCGATTCCCAGCCGTTTCGCCGTCGACTACCTCTTCCTGCGCAAGATGCTCGCCAAGGAAGGCATGACGGTGAAGGATCTCGACGTCGCCGAGATGGCGCCTCCCGACATGCCCGCAGCCCTCTATGCCAAGGCGATCGACGGCTATGCGACCGGCGAGCCCTTTGGCGCGGTGGCACAGCGCGCCGGCTACGCGAGGCCGCTCAGCATGACGCGCGACGAATGGCCCAACTACATCTGCTGCGTCCTGACCGTTCGCGACGAGCTCATCAAGGAGAATCGTCCTCTGGTGCAGCAGCTCGTCAACTACGTGCAGGGGGCGGGCACGTGGCTCGATGTGGCGCCGGCAAATCGCACGAAGGCGGTCCAGATCGCGGCGGGACCGAAGTTTTTCAATCAGGACCCGAACGTGCTGCAGTTCGTGATGGACAATCCGGCGGATCGGGTGACGTACGGCGACCTGCGGCTCATCAAGTCGGAGTTCGAGGAGCTGATGGAACTTTCGATCGCGGCAGGCACGATCAAGCGACACAGCCCCTACGACAATTACGTCGACGAGAGCTTCGTGAAAGCCATCCAGCCGGCGCCGATATCATTGTGAGACCGGTGACGGCTGCAATGCATCGGGTGCTGTTGGCCGCTGTGGCGATCGTTGCGTTCACGCTGTCCGCCCATGCCGCCGACACCGCCGAGTTCCGCACAGGTGTTTTCAAGCCGAGCCGGCCCGCGCCGGACTTCAGCCTTCGCGGCTCGAATGGTGCCGACTTCAAGCTCTCCGCCTATCGCGGCAAGGTGGTCGCACTTGGATTCGGCTACACCTCTTGCCCCAACGTCTGCCCGACCACGCTTCTGCTGCTTGCGCAGGCGCGGCAGAAACTCGGGGTCGAGGCCAAGGACTTCCAGGTCGTCTACGTCACCGTCGATCCGGAGCGGGACAACGCAGACCGCATGCGCCAGTTCGTGAGCGCCTTCGACCCGTCCTTCATCGGCCTGACGGGCACTCCGCAGGTCATCGGGAACATCGAGAAGGATTACGGGATCTTCGCCAAGAGGCTGCCGTCGAAGGGCGACCCCGGCGTCTACTTCATCGATCACTCGGCGCTCGTCTACCTCATCGATCGCTCCGGCAACCTTCGCGCGATGATGCCGTTCGGCGTGCCCGTCGACGACATCGTGCATGACGTCAAAGCGCTGCTGGCGGGATAAGCGCGAGACGTGAGGTTGCGCCGTCTCCATGTGGTTTCGGTGCTGTTGGCCGGGCTCGTGCTTGGCGCCCTCGCGTGGGCCGCATTTGCGCCGCTCGGCGCCGAGTCCACCGAATCGCGCCAGCAAGTCTATGTGATCCCCAAGGGCACCTGGGCGCTGCGGAACGCCGGCACGATGGTCGAGATTCTTCCGTCGCGGATTCACCTCACGATCGGTGTCAAGGACATTCTCGTGCTTCGGAACCAGGATGACGTGCCGCAGATCTTCGGGCCTGTGTTGATCATGCCGGGCCAGAGCTTCGAGCTGCCGTTCCGCATGGCATCCAACTACCAGTTCGCGTGCTCGCTACACACGAGCGGAACGCTCGACATCGACGTCGATCCGCTGCCCCAAGCCGGATGGTCGAGGCTCCGCTGGCGGGCAAAGGCGATGTTCGACGGGGAAGCGCTGCTTTGAGCATGCCATCGTCGCGCGCATGCTGAAGCGTTTTCTCCTGCCGCTTGCGGTCGTCGCGATGCTTCTGGCGGTGTGGTGGATCGCCGTCGAATATACGAAAAGCGTCATCTTCCCGACGCCCCTGCAAGTGGTCAGGGCGACGATCCAGCTCGTGCAGGATGGAACGCTGTGGGATCACATCGGCGCGTCGCTGTTCCGGGTCGCCGCGGGCTTTCTGCTCGCCGTTGTCGTCGGCGTCCCGCTGGGCCTACTCATGGGGTGGGTAGAGGGGGCCTTCGCCACCTTCAATCCGATCGTGCAGATGCTGCGGCCCATCTCGCCGATCGCGTGGATACCGATCGCAATCCTCTGGTTCGGTGTCGGCGACGTCTCGCCGATCTTTCTTATTTTCCTCGCATCGTTGTTTCCGCTGATCGTGCAGACGACCGTCGGCGTGCACACCATCGACCGGGAATATCTTCGCGCAGCGGAGAATTTCGGCGTCTCGCGCTACAAGCTCTTTCGCCAGGTGGTCATTCCCGCGGTGCTGCCGCAGGTCATCGTCGGAATGCGGGTCAGCCTCGGCGTGGCATGGCTCGTCGTCGTCGCGGCCGAGATGATTGCACTCCGTTCCGGGCTCGGGTACCTCATCATCGACTCGCGCAACGCAGGCAACCGCTACGATCTCGTGGTGGCCGCGATGGTGATCATCGGCCTCACCGGACTTCTGCTCGACGGTTTCATGCGCGGTCTCGAACGCCTCAAGTCCGTCCAGTGGCGCTATGCGCGCTAAGATCGTGGTCGAGGGGGTGCGAAAGAGCTATCGGACCGAGAACGGTCCGCTCGAAGTCGTCGGAGGGATCGACCTGAGCGTGGGCGACGGCGAGTTCGTTGCCATCGTGGGTCCGTCGGGCTGCGGCAAGACGACGCTGCTCAGCATCATGGCGGGGCTGGACCGCGCGGATCAGGGGCACGTGACGATCGATGGCAAGATCCACAACGGACCGAGCCCCAAGGGCATTCTCATTTCGCAGCGGGGCTCCGTTTTCCCGTGGCTGACAGTGCAGCAGAATCTCATGTTCGGCCTGAACGGAGAGCATTCGCACAACCAGGCGGTCGCCGATCATTACGCGGCGCTGGTCGGGCTCAAAGGCTTCGAGCGCGGCTATGCGCACGAGCTGTCGGGCGGCATGCTGAAGCGGGTCGAGCTCGCGCGCGCGCTCGCGGTCAAGCCCGAGATCCTCTACATGGACGAGCCCCTGTCGGCGCTCGACGCGCTCACGAGCCTTCGCATGCGCGTCGAGCTCCGGCGCATCCTCGCAGAAGAGCGTCATACGTGCCTGCTCATCACGCATGACGTCGAAGAGGCGATCCACATGGCGGATCGCGTCATCGTCCTTTCCGCCCGACCGGCGACGATCCAGGCGGCATTCGACGTGCCGTTCACGCATCCGCGCGATCTGTCGCATCCGGCGCTCGTGACGCTCAAGGCATCGATCCTGCGCGAATTCGGGCTGTAACCATCCAAGATGTTTCCGGATTTACCCGATCAACTGATCCGCGCGCTCCAGCAGCGACGCCGGAAGAGACAGGCCAAGCGTGGCCGCGGTCTTCAGATTGATGACAAGCTCGAATGTCCTCGGCCGCTCGATGGCGAGATCGCCAGGGTATGCGCCCTTGAGAATCCGATCGACGTAGCTCGCTGCTCGCGCATACATTTCGTTGATATTCGGACCATACGACATCAGACCGCCGTTCTCGACGAAGTTCTTGAATTCGTAAAAGGCAGGCAGTCGATATCGCGCCGCAAGCGCGATCAGGATCTTGCTCTGCGTATCGAAATAGGGCGACGGCAGGACCAGCATAGCGCCCGCGCGCTCGGCGCTTGCCGTCTTGAACGCGTTGTCGAGCTCCGACCACTCGTTCACCTTGAGCATATGGGCGGTAAGGCCCAAGGCGCGTGTGGTCGTTTCTGCCGCAGTCAGCACAACGGCCGGCAGTCCGGCCTGATGCAATAGCGCAACCCGAGACAAACGAGGGATCGCTTCCCTCAACAACTGCAATTGTTTGGTTATGAGCTCCTCGAATTGCGAAGCCATCCCCGTAATGTTTCCGCCGGGTCGAGCGAAGCTCGCGACGAATCCCAACGCAACCGGATCAGTCAACACAATGAAGACAATAGGCGTGGTGCGAGTCGCTCGATGCGCGACGCTCAGCGCGGGGGAACCCGACAGGACGATGATGTCGACCGGGCGTTGAAGGAATGCGGCGACGAGGGCGGGCAGGCGCTCGACACTACCCTCGGCCCAGCCGTATTCGAAGACGATGTTTCCACCCTCGATCCACCCTAAATCGCGCAGACCCTTCTTGAATGCCTCATGTTGCGGGGCGTTCGTGTCTGGCTTACCGTTGCCAAGAAAGCCGATACACCGGACCGTCGGCAGCGGCGCCCCCGTTGCAGACAAGTGCGCGCTGATCAACGCTGCCGTGATGCCTACGAAAGTGCGCCGATCCATTGCTCGCCGATCTCATTGCTGCGACAGGGTGGATACTACGCCCCGTCCATCGACGAGAGTACGACGTGCGACGCGCTATGTTTCGCGATAAGGTGCCGTTCGCAAGCCGCCTATTTCGAATAGCTGAGCGCCGGATACCAGTCGGTGCCCCGCCCTTCCGGCGTGCTGTCGAGGATGGTCCAAAGCGGCATCAGGTCCGGCGCGCCACGCGGATCTTGACCCGGATCGGCGGTCTCGGAGCCCATCTCCCCGCTCCAGAAGTGGCGAATGGCCCCATTGCGCCGGGTGAACACGTTGAAAGCCGGGATGTCCGCATCGTCGGCGCTTACGTAGTCGCGGGTGAATTCGCCGCTTGTGTCCGAGTAAAGCTTGAGGTGGCGCCACCCGCGTGTCTTTTTGAACGCCACCAGGCGTTCAATGGGAGAGCGCGCCACCACGACCAGCGCGATCCGCTGCTCGACGTCGGCCGCTTCCCCGTCCCACGCCGAGAGGAGCGAAGTGCACATCGGGCACGGTTGCGAACGCTTTGGACCGAACATGTAGCTGTAGATCGCCAGCGTCCTCTTGTCGCCAAACAAGCTGGAAAATACCGCAGGACCGTTCTCGCCCTCGAAACGGTATTCCTTGGGAACGATCCCACCCGGTGGCAAGGCGCGACGCTGCTCCGCGACGCGTTCGATGTGGCGCCGCAATTCGATTTCCTCGGCGAGAAGCGCGTCCCTTGCACGGCGATATTCGTTGCTCTCGTTCGGAAATCGCACTTCGTTCTTCTTCGCCAGTTCGCGCGCAGGCTTCAATTGCTCGGAAGTGATGGTGGACATTGCTTGCACTCCTTTCCGACATTCACAGGCCAGTCTGAGGACGGCAGCGCTGGATTGGCCGGCCCGGTTTACGCAACGCCCGCTGCCTTCTTGCGCGGGTTGTGCGAACCGCCTCGATCGATGCGGATCACGCTCAGCTCGCCACTCGGCTCGAGTCGTGCCACGTGTATGAGCGACAGGTCATCGATCCCCTGCTCGCGCAATTTGGACATGACCTCTTCCGTCGTGATCCACTGTTGCTTGAGATGCTTTCGGTTCCACCGTCCATCCTGGATCAAAGGTAACGACGGCGGCTCCACGAAGCGCCGAAATCCCAGGTAGCGATAGCTGAGCCAATCGAGCAGCAGGTTCCACCCGACGAGAGTCGCTATGAGAACAGCGCCATCGCTTATGCTGACGTAGTTGCCCGCCATTGCGTTCTGGGCAGCGTCGGCGATCAGCACGATGAAGAGCACATCCGCCACGCTCATCGAGCCGACGTCGCGTCGAAGCACGAACCGAAGGATCAGCACCAGTCCGAGATAGAGAATGGTCCCCCGGATCACCAGCTCCAGCGGATTCAAAGAAAAGGCAAAGAGATCATGCACGGAACTCTAGCCGGTATGCGTCGCAAGCCGCACGCGCCTTGTGGTTTCGCTCACGCGTCACGCCCGCTTTGCGATGGCTGCGCGTACTTTGTCTGCCGAGCTGCCGACCTGTTGGATTGCGGCGCGCAACTGTTCCTCGGTGCAATCCAGGGCCTTCGTCCAGTAACGGACCTCATGCTCCTGACCAAGGTTGATTCGCGACCGGTCCTGAGCGGTTCGAATAGTGGTGTCGTCTGCCATGACATAGCCTCCGTTGGTGTCTGATCACTGCGAATCCCACGATAGTCAGCGGGCCGTACATTGGCGACCAGCGCTCCCCGCATTGGCATGTAGGAGATTGCCGCATTGCTCCCCTCCGAGCCTTCACGCGTTTAGGCCTATCCCCGGGACTTGTCCACTGGCTCCCCTGCACTGGGCAAAGGGCGCGGATAAAGCCGTTCCCATTCCTTTGGCGGTGTGATCCAATTGCCCGTGGTGCGCATCAGCTGGGCCTGATCCCTCGCTTCGTCCCTTGGAAATGACGGTCACGCCCTATCGCTGATTCGTCCGTGAGTCCGACAAATCCCCTGAGGAGGTCGCGATCATGACGTACGACATTCCCCAGCTTCTCGCTGCATCGCAGGCGCAACTCGACGAGCTTTTCGGTGAAAGCCCGGCGGGGGACATTCCGGACGGCGAAGCGCAAGGGACGGCCATCATTGCGCCCGGCACGCCCTTCACGGCCAACATCGCCGAGGTGATCAATCATTTTGGGTGGCAGGGGAAGACCTTCGACGCCAGGCGCGGCATGCTGAAGAACCGCATCCTCGTTTTCGGCGTGCACGCCATCATCGCGAAGGTATACAAGGCGCCGAGCTGGCTGGACGACAAGGAATGCATCGTGCTCGACTATTCCGAAACGTCGATCGTCGCGCAGCACGTACGCGACGAGATCCGCCTGATCGGCCCGGGCCGCTATCTTGGCGTGGTCTATTGGGCCGGGACAAGGCTGATCAATTTCGCGCTCCAGTTTTAGGGTGGCGGTTTCCGACTGAGGTCTGTCCTTCGATTGCGCCACGCTCTTGGCGCATTCCGAACCCGCGGAAACTGCCGCTGGCACATCGTTCCCACCACGGCTCGCAGTCGTCGCCTGTGGCATTACAACCTCTGCGGAGGCTTCGACATGGGACTTCGCGTCGCCCCGGTCCGCCGGTTTCATCCGAACCTGTCCCGCCACCAGGTGGCACGCGCATATGCCTGGTTCGTCGGCGCAAGCTTCGCCGCCTCGATGGTCGCCGGTTGCGCCAACATGGAGGCGCTGGGAGACAAGGAGGAATCCGCCCGGCAGTCGGGGAAAGGGGCCGTCGTCGGAATCCATCAGGGGCTGGACGCCGTCGACGACCCACTCCTGGCCAAGTTACGCAAGACGCTCCTGGACGATGAAACCCTGCATCGAGCCGTCGCGCAGATCGTGGAAGCTGCGGTCGTCGGCGCGCGCCAAGGCATGGCCGACATAAACGTCGATGCCAAGGCCTCCGCGATCATCGACGCGATCGCCAGCACGCTCGGCCGGCAAACGGAGCAGACAGCGCAGAAAATCATCGACGCAGCATCGGCCAAGGCCTATGCGACATCGGTACGGTCGGTGCGCGATTCCATCACCGCCGCCGCCGACAGCTTCGCGGCATCATCGCCCCAGATGGCCCTTGCCATGCGCACTGTTGTGGAGGCTTCGGTCGCTGCGGCCGCGGACACGGTGTCCGAGCGGCTCGAGAAAAAAACCGTCGATATCATGAACGATGTGATGAACAGTCACCTGCCCCAATTTGTCGGCGTCGTGTCACGCACGGCTGCTCGCGAGGCAGTCGGTGGTTTCAGGCAAGGGTTGGCGGAAGAATTTCCCGAACTGTTTCTGCGCAAGCAGTTCTGGACCGACTGGGTTCAGCTCGCGCTGATCGCGGTGTCGAGCATGCTGCTGCTGCTCGTGATCGCCGCGGCCATCGTAATCGCCTGGCTCGTCCAGAAGCATCGCTCGGAACGCGACGCGCTTCACGCCCTTTCGCGAAGCGTCGAGGCGCACGGCTCGCCCGACCTCAAGGCCGCGCTCCATCGATCCACTCCCGGGACGGTTCGGCCTGGGTCGGAGTAAGCGGCTTTCCTGCGTGGATGCGGGCCCGGCGCCGAAGAGCTGCATCGAACCGGGCCCGGCTGGTAGCGCACCTGCTCC
>Ga0207683_10003503_pt1 | contig 13697 bp, 11 predicted proteins | sample KBSM73metaG_FD_184333 | JGI IMG/M metagenome (GOLD analysis project Ga0207683, IMG submission 184333) | Miscanthus rhizosphere microbial communities from Kellogg Biological Station, Michigan, USA - KBS M7-3 metaG (SPAdes) (version 2) | ecosystem: Host-associated > Plants > Roots > Rhizosphere >...
GGCGTACATCGTCAAGTCGCTGCCGCTCGTGGGGTTGCGCTGGGGTGTCGTGGTCGTCGTGCTGTATGCGGCGGCGCTGCTGCTGCGTTCTGCACTGACCGCGCCGCGCGCGGAGTTGCCGGCGACCGATACCGCCTGACCCCGTGTCAGTGCGCGGCGCATCCGGGCGGCCGCAGACAACGTCCCGACCCGGCGATCGTGAGCGCACCGGAGTGCGCCGTGGCGAGATCGTCGCCCCGCGCGGCACTCCGCGAGTGCAACAACGCCGTCTTACATCAGACGAAAGAATGAGAAGAAGTGGCGCGATGGCGTATCGCCTGAGCGGGCGGATGCCGGCCCGAACGATCGTCGTGCGACGCGTGTTCGAGCGGTCCCGCCGAAGCGGCCGTTGGCGGAATGGCGTCGCGGGATGCGACGAACACTGATGAGGCGAGCGAACATGGCAAAACTCCTGAAGATGATTGGTACTCCATAAACGGCCTTCGAGGGCGCAACGCGCCAAGACTGATTCGCCCAGCGCGCCCTTCCTGCGCGATGACATGCCGGCTGCGCGCGCGGCGCGAGCATCGACTTCAGCGAGTCGCATCTTCCGGGTTCCGCGCGAAGACAGGTGACGAAAGACAGGTGGCGCGATTGCCCATGCCACGGCGTTCTTCACTGTAAGCAGGCAGAAAGCGTCTGTCTTCGACGCCTGGCTTCCTTTTTGTGTCAGGAGGCGAGTGCCGGCGACGTGGCGGAGCCTCCCCCCTCCGCCCGCGCCGGCGCTCGGCTCGCCTTTCGAAGGCGTTCGAAGGTGCTCGAAGGCGAGCGCAATGAGTCAGCGGGGACGGTTTTCGCCCAGGCAATCCAGACGGAGCGATTTCACATGCGTCACATCTTGAATTCGGAAAGCGCCAACACGCCGTTGTCGCATTCGCCGCAAGGGCAGCCCGGCAACGACGTCTGCGCCTGTTGCGTGCCTGCCGAACCGGAACTGACTTGAAGGAGTCGACATGAGCCCGTCGTTGGCCATAGCACCGTGCGCGCGCGCCACGTCCCAGAGCGGCGCGAACGCGCGCTTCAGCGAGATGTATCCGCAACTCAAGTCGATCGCTCACCGCGAGCTCAAGCGCTCCAGCGGGCACACACTCGATACGGTCGGGCTCGTGCACGAACTGTACGTCAAGATCTGCGCAGGGCGTGACCTCGAATTTGCCGAGGCGGCACAGTTTTTCTCCTACAGCGCGCGCGCGATGCGCCACATCCTGCTCGATCGCGCGCAGCACCGCATGCGGATGAAAGCCGGCGGCTCGGAGACTCACGTCGAGCTGAGCGACCCCGCAGTCGATTCGGCGGTGCAGAGTCCGCTACTGGCGTTGCAGCTCGATGCGGCGCTTACTGCCCTCGAGAAAGAGGACGCGCGCGCAGCGCAGGTCGTGGAGCTGCACTACTTCGTCGGTCTGCCGCTCGATCGCGTCGGCGAGCTGCTCGGCATCGCCCGGCGCACGGTCGACCGCGACTGGCGCTACGCACGCGCGTTCCTGTTTTCGCAGGTCAGTTGACACTGCCGGCTCCCGGTCGACGTCAATAGCCGCCCTCGCGGTCGGACGACCCGCGAGTGAAGTGCGATTCCTCGCGCACTCGCCGCAGCACTCCTTCTATCAAGAATCAAGCCTGATGCGGGCGCACGTGACTTTCGGCCATGTCGAGTGCACCGCGGCGCCACTACCGTCGCTGCAGAGCCGGCGAGTCGATGCCGGCTGATCCGAATCGCAGCATGGAGAGACAATGGCCAACCGGAAAGCGCAATTGCCGGGCACGCGGCGTTTTCGCGCGTGCCTCGCGACAGTCCTCGTCGTGGCGTTGGTTGCCGAATGCCACGCGAACCCGTTCGAGTACACGTGGGAACATGTGTCCGACAGCGTGTGGGCGGGAATCCGTGCGGATCCTTTCGAACTCCCTCAGGAGGGAAACACGGCCTTGGTGATCACGGCTGACGGCGCGGTCGTGTTCGATGCCGGCGGCTCGCCAGCGATGGGCGAAGCGATCGTCGCGAAGGTGAAGGAACTGACGAATCGTGGCGTGACCGACATCGTGATCAGCCATTGGCACGGCGATCACATGCGCGGACTGCAAGCCATAGTCAAGGCGTACCCGTCGTCCAACATCATCGCCCATGCCGACGCGCGCCGCTGGATCGTGGAGACCAGCGACAAATGGCTCAAGCGCCGCGTCAGCATGGTGCCGAACATCCGGCGCGGCGTGGATGCCGCCCTCGCGGACGGCAAGGACTTGTCCGGACGGCCGCTGACGGACGCGGAGAGCGCGTGGCTCAAGGCCGGGCTAGGCATCGCCGACCAGCTCGACGCCGAGAACCGGCGCACGGAATACATCGTCCCGAACGTGACCATCACGGCCGGCATGACGTTGTTCCGCGGCGGCAGGGAGCTGCGCATCCTGCAACTCGGCAAGGCGCATACGGCCAGCGACCTCGTCCTGTGGCTGCCGGCCGAAAAGATCGTTGCGACCGGCGACATCGTCACCGCGCCGGTGCCACTGATGCCCAGCGCCTACACGGCAACGTATCGAGACGTCCTGCATCAGCTTGCGGCGCTCGACTTCGCTGCGTTGATCCCGGGACACGGGGCAATCCAGCACGACACGAAATACCTTTCGCTCCTGGAAGATACGATCGCGAGCGTCGTCGCGCAGGTGCACGCGCTGGCGGGCAAGGGGCTCGACAAGGACAAGGTCATCGAGGGCGTCGACCTCACCGCACTGGAAACGCGATTCACCGGAGGCGACCCGTTCCTCGCGCATCGCTTCGAGGACTACGTCAAGCAGGCGTTGCCCGCGGCGGCCTATCAGGTCGAACAGACCGGAGAGCCGGCCGAAACGTTCTAGGAGCGAATCGCTGGCGCGCCGACCAGACTCCTGCATCCCAGGTCATCGCGGAGGCTCGGCCGACCAGTACCTGTGCCATACACGACCGGGCGTGCGACCGTGCGAAGACCGCATGCGCCAAGGCGAACTCCGCGATGACTAGTGATCGTTTCGGTGATAGCGCGAGCGCGTGTTTTGGAACGATGCTACCGGCCTGCGTGATCAACCACGCGCGCGGTCGCGCTCGAGCTGGCGCGCGCTCAACTACATCAGGTGACCCGTGCCCGGAAAAATCGCTTGTCTTCTCGTCTGCCTGTGGATCGCGCCAGCGTTCGCGCAAACTCCGCCGTCCGCTCTCGAAGTGTCCGTCGAAGGTGCCGGTGCCGCACTGATCAAGGAGAAGCTCGGCGACGGCATCTACGTTTTCCGCGCGCCATCGACGCTCGAACAATGGACGGCGACCAATTCGGTGGTCGTTGTCAACGACGAGGACGTAGTCGTTTTCGACAGCTGCACGCGCGCCGTCACGGCACGCGCCGTCATTGCCGAAATCCGCAAGCTGACGCCCAAGCCGGTACGCCTGCTGATAAATTCGCACTGGCACCAGGATCATTGGTCCGGCAACGGCGAATATGCGCGCGCGTTCCCCGGACTGCGCATCGTCGCGACCGCCCAGACGCGCGCGTTCATGTCGCACATGGGGCCGAAGTTTTTCGTGGACGAAACGGATCGCGGCGTGGCGCAGGAACGCAGCGCATTGGCGGACGCGATCAAGACCGGCAAGCTGCCCGATGGTACGCCGCTGACCGCGGCAGAACGCGCGCGCCGCGAACGCGAACTCGCGATTGGCGACGCGTTCGTTGCCGAAGTCGCGGCGCTGCCGCGAGTGCTGCCGAATCTCGTCTACACCGGCGAGATGACATTCTGGAGCGGCCGCCGCGAATACCGGCTTCTCAGCGTCACCGGCGATGCGACGGCGTCGACCGTGCTGTTCCTCCCCGGCGACAAGCTGCTCGTCACCGGCGATGCGCTGGTGAGTCCGGAAGACGGCAAGGGTCCGCCGCCGTGGACAACGACGTCGTACGCGATCACGCCGTGGCTCGAAAGCCTGCACCGCCTGGACGCGCTCGATGTCACGACGATCGTCCCCGGCCAGGGTCCGGCCATGCACGACAAGGCCTACCTGCGCCGCACGATCGAACTCTTCGCCGCGATCATCGACCAGGTACACGCCGCGCTGGACCGCGGCCTGGTCAAGCTCGCGGACGTGCAGGGCGCAATCGATGTCGACCGTCTCGGCGTCGCCTACACGCCGGGTGCTGAAAAACCCGACGCAAGTTTCCACGCCTTCGTCGCCGCGTTGTCGAAGAAGGCGATGCAGGAAGCGACCGACGGGGCGGCGAATGTGAAGTAGGTTCCCAGGGCGCAGCTTGTCGCGAGGGGCGATCTCAGCGCGTCCTGCGCCCTTCAGCGCAAACCGTCACTGGGCGGCGGCTCCAACACGGGCCTCTTCGGCATAGCAGCGCTGCACGAGCAGGAGAGGGCCGTTACGCGATGGCGAGCAGACGACGGCGTTCTTGATCTTGGTGCTGAAGCTCGTCGACGATTCCGCGCGGCATGACACGTTCGTCGCGCGCAGCCCGTATTGCGCGCGCAGTTCGTCGGCGAGCTTGCCGAAATACTTCGCCTGTTCCGGCGTCATGAGCGCTTCGATTTGTTTCACGACGGCGCCATACGGAGCGAAGTTGAACTCGGAAGCCACCTTGAGCCACAGGTAGCCCCGGTCGACGCTTTTGTCCACGCCTTCGCCCTTGAGATACATGGACCCGACCTGTTCCTGGCTCGCCTTGTCGCCGCCGCACGCGAGGCGCAGGAATTTCCGGAACGAATCGGCCTTGTTTCCGGCTTGGTGTTCGTGGACGGCATCGACGAACATCTCCCGGTACGCGACCGGATCTATGCTGTCGAAACCCGGCGGCTCGGCGGCCATCACGAGTCCGCCGAAGAAGCATGTTCCAATCGCTGTCAGACCCGCCAACAGTCGGCTTGCATGCGTGGTGAGCATCAGAATTCCTCCCCGTTTCGCCGCATCGTACAGGCGAACCAGCTCGTGTGCCAAATGCGCTACGGCGGGTCCGGGTCGCACCGGTTATCAAAGAAATTCTGTGGCTCGCGAGGTGGGTTGCAGGATGAGACAGCCGAAGTCGAGGCTCGCCCGCACGTTACGAACCTCGTCGAGCAGTTCGGCCTGCCCGGTCGGAAAAACAGCCGTAGGCGATGAATCCGTACGAGTCAGAACTGCAAGCAAACCTGCGCCTGCGTGGCGGGAAACAGATACGCGATCGCCATGCACATTTCGTCGTTCTGATAGTCCTCGCCGAACGTCACCACGTGGCCGCTGTTGTTGACGTAGGTGCACGTGAACTTCAACTGGTCGCCGCTGCCGAACGCGAAAAATGGCGATGTCGGAAACGTGGCGATCGCCGGCTGCGTCCAGCCGGACGACGTAACGATCGGCGTCGTCACGCCGCTTAGACGGTCGAGTTCGGTGAAGACCCCAAAGCTGTGGGTCTGGCTCGAGAACCACCACCAGCGCGGTGAAGTCGGCACGGTGCAGCCGCCGGCAACGGTATGCTCCGCGCCGTCGGATGGAATGCTGATGGCCACTTTCACGCCGAGATATGTCGAAGTACTGGTGTAGGGGCCAGCCGGTCGTTCGTTCGCGACGAGCCGCACCGGCGGCACGGACACAGCGTTGAGGCTGGGATTGGAATAGAGTATCTCGAGGAAGCCCGCCGCGTTGGCGGGCAGTTCGAAAGCGACTGGTTGTGCGATGCCGTCGTCATCGGGCATACGCAACTGATCGACTGGCGCGTGCGCCGCATAGACCCAGCTGAACGTGCGCCCGTTCGCGCCCGTTGACAGGCCGCAGTCCGGTTTGAACGTGCCCGGCGCGAGGCCATCGGCAGGCAGGCCGCCTGCATCAGTCGTCTGCCAGTAGATGACTTGTCTCACGAGTGGACTCATTACCGAGGAAAATCGGCCGATCGCGGCGATCTGATTCGGCGTGCGGAAGGCGTAGCAATAGCCGATGTTCGTGCCCGCGTCGATCTGCGCCGCGGGGGTTTCAATCGCGAAACCCGGGCAACCTGACAATCCGACCGACGAGCAGTCCGGAGCCGTTTCGAAATTCGCGGCGAAGACGAACTCGCTGGTCGCCTGCGCAAGGCGCGACGTCAACAAAACGAGACCAAGAACGGCAAGCCCGGATGAGGCGCGAAGCATGGGAGCTGCTCCGGAAGACTGTTCCCGGCAAGTCTGCCACGGCACGCGCGGGGAGACCACAGGCAAGTCGGCGCTCGCTGTCGAAGCCTTGCGGGGCGGGGGCAGTTAACCGAAGGCTCCGACTCGCTCCCACGGAGTAAGGTACTAGAGGTGCTTCTCGAGATAGATCCTGATGACTTGCTCGTTCGCGTTGGAGGACGACGAGAACGGGAACGCGTACTTGAGCTCACCATTGGCCAGCTCGACAGAGACCGCGGGTGCGCCCGAGCAGGTGAGGCTCTTGACCGCGCCGGCTATCGCCTGCTTTCCCATCGCATCGCTGCACACGTTCTCCAGGGCGGTCAGCGCCGCCGAGCACCAACTGGCCACGGATTTCTGCAGGAACTCGTCGGCGTTGAACGTGGACGCATCGATCGTCGCCTTCAGGTCGATACCGCACGCCTTGTTCGTGAGCGCCACGAGCCTGGACATCTCGACATCCTGATCTGCCAGGCGCTTGCGGATTTCGAGGGATTGCGCGCCGACAGCGCCAGTTACACCCGCCAGTAGCGTCGTAGCGAAAAGCTTGAGCATTTTCATGAGCGTCGTCTCTTGTGGGTCGAGGGATGGTCGTGCCGTTCCACGTCTCCGTGGATCAGCAACAACAACGCTCGGCCGCAGTCCAACCGAACACAAGCTGCGCCGCTGCCCGTGGCGCAGGAGCGATGGTGGGCGAACTCGGCATCGACGATACTGGAGCGCGGCTCGCGCCCCGCGATGGTGCAACGGCGACCGGACACGGAAGCGCTGCGCCGCGCGCATCTTTGCGGACCCATTGGAACGAGTCACGGCGCATCGAAGCCGTGATGAAGAGCAGGGCGGGAAGACCCCCGACGGTGGTTTCCGTTGCTGTCAGCGCTCGAAGCCCGCGGCGAACACCGGGTCGATCGTGTATAGATCGCTGATGCGGCCGATTCGGCCGCCGGCGAATTCGCCGAACCATACGGTCTGGCCGATACCGCGCGCAATTGCCGCTGGATGCCGGTTCGTGTTCGCGTTCGGAATCATGAACTCGATGATCGGGCCGTTGATGTTCGCGACCACGCCTACCTTGCCCGAGTCGACCTCGGTGAACCAGACGTGGTTGTCGGGGCCGAACGCAATTTCGAACGGGCCTGTGCCGGCGGCGAGCGGGTGCTCGACGATATAGGACAGGTCCCCCTGATCGATGATTTCGCCAAGCGCGTTGCCGGTGCGTTCGGTAAACCAGAAGCGGCCCGTATTGCCCGGCGTGATTCCGAGCGGATAGGTGCCGACCTTCTCCAGCGGGAATTCGTGGATGTCGCCGTCAGGCGTCATTCGCGCGACCTTGCTGGCTCCCTGTTCGGTGAACCAGTAGTCGAGGAACGTCGTCGCGGTAGTCACGCGCAGTGGGTTCGCACCGCCGGTCGGGATGGGAAACGTGTCGATGTGCACCGGCGAGAAATCCGAGTTCACCGTACCGATTGCGCCGCTCGACAGCGTGAACACGAGCTTCATTCCGATGCCGGGCGCAATACCGACCGGACCTGAAGTGCCCATCGGCACGGGGCTGAAGACGATGCTCCCGTTGACGTCGGACCGGCCGAGCAGGCCCGCCGATGTCTCGGTGAACCAGATGCTGTCGTCGCCCTCGATGTGCGCGATCGTGTTCGGTCCTGCATTGTAGGCGAGCGGAAATTCGACGACGTTTGTCCCATCGGCATCGATGCGCCCGAGCCATGCCTTGAAGGCTGTGTAATCGTATTCGATGAACCACATGCGCCCGTCGGGTCCACGCGTCAGCGAGGTGACGACGCCGTGCGGATTCGGCAGGTCGAATTCCTCGATCGTGACGGCGCTGGCGACGGAACCAGTCAAAGCGAGGAGGAGGGCAGACAAGACGGGCCGGTGCAGCATGGGACGCTCCAGATGGTGGATATCCATGACTGCGAAAAACCGGGTCAGCAGGTCTCACGTCGCGGCGCTTCTTACCTCGTTTCGGCGCCGGAAAGGGCCGACCGGTTGCCGGCGCGAGTTGCCCGAAATGGCGGCGAGCCCATCGGAAGGGACCGGAAGGGGCGAACCCTGTTGGCTACCGCAGCGCCGCCTACGTAGCGGGATCGAAGCCGTCGACGAAAATGATCGGCCCGAACAGCGTCAACACGATATCGGCATTCCCCGAACTGTTGCTGTTGCGCAGATAGAACGTCGATGTCGCTGGCGAGAAGGCACCGGCCGTCGCAATGCCGTCGCCATTCCAGTCGCCGCTGACGGGAACCATACCGGCTCCGAATACGAACGCGATGTCAGCCGCTCCGCCGCTGTTCGAGTTGCGCAGCGACCTGGTGCCGGCCGTGGCGTCGACTACGCCGATCGTGTCGACGGTGTCGGCGTTCCAGTCGCCGGTCACGGGACGCAGCGAGCCGGTCCCGCCGAACGTGAAGACCAGGTCGGCCGAACCCGCGCTGTTGGAATTGCGCAGGAAGAATTGCCCGGTTGCGGCATTGTAGAAACCCGGCGTCTCGGTTCCGCTGCCATCCCAGTCGCCGACCAACGGACGCGTGCCTCCCGGGCTATACGTGAACGCGACATCCGCGGCACCGGCCGCGTTCGTGTTCTTGAGTACCCAGACGCCCGTGCTCGTGTCGACTACGCCGATCGTGTCGACACCATCGCCGTTCCAGTCGCCGGTCACGGCGACAATCGTAGCTCCCGCCGCGCCGAACTCGAACACGATGTCGGCCGCGCCAGGCGAATTCGAGTTCCGCAGGAAGAATTTGCCGGTCGCCCTTTCGTACAGGCCGATCGTGTCGACGCCGTCGCCGTTCCAATCGCCGACCAGCGCCTGGACTGGTGGCGCAGCGCTCGTCGCTTCGGCGGATTCCGCAGCGTTCGGCTGCGCTGGCGCCGTCGCAGGAACGAACGTCATCATCGCAATCGCCAGGATGAAGCCGCATGCGGCGCAACGTTGCCGGTTCGGTCCGCGTGTGCCGAGACGCGGCGAATCGCGACGTCGCAGGTGTCCCGCTGTAATCGCATCAGGGAAGGATGGCATGGTGCTCTCCCGATTGCCGGAAGAAAGCTTCGCCTATTTCAGCGTCGTTGTGAATCCCCGGTTGCACGAGAATCGTCGCGCTGCGTGCGCTGCATGGCGCCCATGGCGAACTGAACCTTGGCCACCAATTACTTCGAACGACGTCCGTCGATGGCCTCCGCCAGCTGGCGCGCCTGCGTCTGCAGCCCGCGCATGAGCTTGAGGTGGCGGTTCGTGTAGAGCCAGTAGTTCTCGGATGTCGCCAGCAGTTCGGAGTCCGCCCCGACCCGCGCCGCAATCTCGTCCACCGTCAGCGGCGTGACCGGCGACATGCCGATCTTGCGCGCGCTGTCGACGAACTTGTCGCGATTCTGCTCGAGCGCGACCTCGAAGTGACGTATCCGGTCGACTGCCGCGTAGTAGTCCTGGATCTGCCGCAGCATGGCGGCGTCATGCACGTTGGCGAGGGCGCCCGCACCGATCATGGTGTTATAGGCCGACCTGTTTCCTTCGAGCGGGGTCAGGATGAACAGCGCGAAGCCCGGCGAGTTCGGGCCCGCATCCGCGTAGGCGGGCACCGTTTCGATCGCGACCCTTCCGCGCGCGGAATCAAAACCATCGGGCAGCGGATGCCGCGAAGCGATCGGCAGCACTACATTGAACAGTGCCATGCGCACGGACGCGACGCGGATGATCTCATCCATTTCCGCCGTGTCGCTGCGGATATCCTGCGCGATGCGGGCGAAATACGTCTCCTCGAGCACGTTCTCCTTGCGCGCGTCGTTCCAGTTCGCAACCTGGATGCCGAGGAAAACGCCGGCCATGACCAGTGCGAATTCAATGACGACGGCGAGCCAGTCTTGCTGTCGCAGGCGCATCGTGACGCGTCGCATGAACATCGCCGATCCCCCGTCGATTACACGTCAGGCCTTGCTGCGACAATCGCGTTGCCCCGGCCGGCGCCCGGCGTTGCCGGCGATCAAGGCGGCTACTGTCTCCGCGCAGGATAGCCCACTACCCGACCCGTTTGCTCTTCTTCGTCTTGCAGACGCGTGGTTTGGGCTATTCTTGATCCTCGCTTGCGGAGTACTCGCCAGATGCCTGATTTCTCGATCCGCTCTCCAGCGTCGCGGCAGCGTATTGCGGCAGCGCTTGCTTTCGTTGCTGCGTTGCTGGCCGCCACCGCCGCACAGGCGGGGAGCGTGACCGACTGCGGCGACGCGCAGGACGCAACGTCGACGCTGCGCGGCGTCGTCGCGAGCGCGTCCGACCACGACCTGGTCGACGTCTCGCAGTGCGCAACGATCGTCCTGCAGCAGGGCGTGATTACGACGGCATTCAATCTGACGATCCAGGGGCCGCTGGACGGACTGACGACGATCGATGCCGCCACGAACGGCCGCGCGTTCGTCGATACCGGCGCAGAAAGCGCGCTGACGCTCAGTCACCTCCTGATCGAGCACGGACGCGCTCCCGGCGACGATCCGAACGGCGGTTGCGTCCTCGCCGCAAAACAAATCAACGTGGAGCACTCGACGCTGAGCGACTGTGCGGCGACGTCGAACCTGCAGGTCGCACACGGAGGCGCCGTGAATGCTCCGACCGTGTCGCTGATCTCCAGCGTCATCACCAGTAGCCTGGCCTCGTCCGCGACCGCGGACGCGCAGGGCGGAGCTGTCTACGCGAGTGCGCAGATCACATGCACCAACAGCGTGCTGGAGGACAACAGCGTGCTATCCGGCGGCGACACGACCGGACCGTTCGGCAGAGGCGGTGGCTTGTATACGAACCAGTTGTCGCTGACGCGCTGCGCGGTGGTCGGCAACCACGCCCGGCATAGCGGCGGCGGCATCTTCGGCTTCGGCGTTTTCATCCTGGACAGCACCGTGTCGGGGAACACGTCGGACTACGGCGTCGGCGGTATCGCTGCGAGCAGTTTCGCGACGATCTCGAACAGCACGATCGCGTTTAACCACGGCGACACATGCGGCGGGCTGTACTCGAGCACCGCCGGCGGCAGTCTCATCAACTCGACGATCTTGGCGAACAATACCGCGACGACCGCGACCGGCTGCCACGACGTCGCTGGCGGCTTCGGCGCGGGTACGAACAACATCGTCGGCGTCGCCGATGCTGGCGTGACGTTGCCGGGCGACACTTACATCGGCGATCCGCAACTCACGCCACTCGGCAACCATGGCGGCCCGACGCCGACGCACGCACTGGCGCCGGCCAGCTATGCGATCGATCACGGCAACGACATGATCGGATTGGGTACCGATCAGCGCGGTTACGACCGTGCGGTCAACGGAGTCGCGGACATCGGTGCGTACGAGCGACAACTCGTCGACGACGAGATTTTCTACGGCGGCTTCGAGTAACACCCCTCTTTTTCGGACCTGCGGGCACGCCGTCGTGTCGATTGCGACGATGCCGCTCGGTCGACGGCCTCGACGAAATCGTGTTCCAGCGTACGCACGGTGCAAACCCACGCTGTCGGGCCCGCGGCATTGACGCCAGCGATGATGCGTGGTCATGCTCACTGCCTCTTCGAGGCTGCCGATGAACGAAGCCATCACCGATTTGCTGTTTGCCGCAGGGCGCGGTGACGCCGCGGCGCAGAATCGCTTGTACCCCCTGCTCTACGACGAGCTGCACCGGTGTGCGCACCGGCAATTGCGCGGCGCGGCGGGAGATACCCTTTCCACGACTGCACTGGTGAACGAAACCTGCCTGAAGCTGCTCGGCGGCGCGACGCTGGATGTCAGCGGTCGCGCGCATTTCATGGCGCTCGCCGCTCGCGCCATGCGCCAGGTGCTGATCGACAGCGCACGCCGCAACGGCGCGGACAAGCGCGGTGGCTTTGCACTCAAGGTAACGCTGGACCCCAACGCCGTCACAGCGCCCGATGCCGCAGCCGACGTGCTGGCGCTGGACCAGGCGTTGACCACGCTCGAGCAGGTCGACGAGCGTGCCGCACGCGTGGTGCAGCTGCATTTTTTTGCCGGCCTGCCGTTTGCAGAGATCGCCGAACTGGAAGGCATCACTGTGCGCACCGTGATGCGCGACTGGCAGGCAGCCCGCGCGCTGCTGGCCGGACAACTACGACAGGACGCCCTGGATGGATCTCGCGCTTGAACGGCGCGCCTTCGCGCTGCTGCGCGAGGCGCTCGATCGTGAACCCGCGCAACGCGATGCCTTCGTCGAAGCGCACTGCGCCGGCGATACCGCGCTGACTGCGCGCCTTCGCGAGCTGCTGATCGCTGCCGAAGGCAGCTCGGACGTACTCGATGGCAGCGCGGCGCAGCTCGCGGCGCGGTTGGAAGCTTCCGCCGATGACCTTCCTGCAGGCACGCAATTGGGCGCATGGCGCGTTCTGCACGCGCTCGGACGCGGGGGCATGGGTGCGGTTTACCTGGCCGAGCGCGAAGGTGACGGCTTCGTGCAGCGCTGCGCGGTCAAGCTGATCAAACGCGGCATGGACAGCGCCGAAGTTCTCGCGCGCTTCCGCCGCGAGCGACAGATCCTGGCGCGCCTGCTTCATCCGCACATTGCCCGCCTGGTCGATGGCGGTGTCAGCGAGGACGGCCGCCCGTGGCTGGCGATGGAATACGTCGAAGGCGAGCCGCTGTCGACATTCGCCGCGCGCCGTGAGGTGGATATCGGCGCGCGTGTCGCGCTGCTGCTGTCGCTGGCGGACGCGGTTGCGTACGCGCACAGGCAACTGGTGGTGCATCGCGACTTGAAGCCGTCGAATGTGCTCGTGGACGGGAACCAGGCGCCGCACTTGCTGGATTTCGGCATCGCGCGGCTGCTGGAGGACACCGAACAGCCAGAGCGCACCGCGACCGCTGCGCGCTTCATCACCCGCGCCTACGCCGCGCCGGAACAGGAGCGCGGCGAATCCGCCGGCACCGCCACCGACGTCTACCAGCTTGGCGTGCTGGCGTTCGAATTGCTGTCCGGCGCGCGCTTCCACGGCAATGCGGCGGTTAACGCACGGCCCACGCAACGCCTGGTCGAGGCGCGCACCGCGCTCGGCGCCGGAGGCCCGGCCGCGGTGCCGCCGCGCGCGCTGCATGGCGATCTCGGCGTGATAGTGGCGCGCGCTACCGATCCGGATCCGGCGCGCCGTTATGCGAGCGTCGATGCCTTCGCCGAAGACCTGCGCCGCTGGCGCGAGGGGCGCGCCATCCTCGCGCGCTCCGACAGCACGGGTTACCGCTTCATGCGTTTCGTCACGCGCCATCGCGTTGCCGTGGGCGCTGCGGCAATCACGCTGATCGCCATCCTTTCCGGTGCGGGCGTCGCGCTGTGGCAGGCGCATGCGGCGCGGCTCGCGACGCAGCGCGCGGAGTCGGTCAACGGTTTTCTCGAGAATTTGTTCAAGAGCATCGATCCTGAAAACGCGCGCGGCCGCACGGTCACCGCGAAGGAACTGGTAGACAACGCCGCCGCGCGCCTCGGCGGCGAACTTGCGGCGCAACCAGCCGCTGCGGCGCGATTGCACAACGTG
>Ga0207683_10003504_pt1 | contig 13696 bp, 11 predicted proteins | sample KBSM73metaG_FD_184333 | JGI IMG/M metagenome (GOLD analysis project Ga0207683, IMG submission 184333) | Miscanthus rhizosphere microbial communities from Kellogg Biological Station, Michigan, USA - KBS M7-3 metaG (SPAdes) (version 2) | ecosystem: Host-associated > Plants > Roots > Rhizosphere >...
ACTGCGCCCGCCGATGCGCGCGCCGTCACGGCCGGTGGTCGAGCCGCCGCGCATCACTGAGCCGCGCGGGAACGGGCCGGACGAGCCGCCGTGGGCGCCTGCCGCGCCCGCCACGCCGATTGCTCCACCGGATCGCGGCACGGATCAGCGCGCCGGGCCACCCGGGCGCGCCGGCGGCCCGATGCGCGCACCGTCCGCTGACGACATCGACGAGTTGCCGAAGCGCTCGCGCGCCGGGCTGGTCGCCGCGCTGCTCACCGTGTTGCTCATTCTCGGCCTCGGCGCCGTGGCTTATTGGCAGCGCGACAAGATCGGCTCGCTGGTCAACGTCGTGCGCGGCCCGGCGAAGCAGGCGCCGAAGGACTCCGGCAACGCGAAGGCGAAGATTCCGGATCGCGTCGGCCAGCCGCAAGATGGACAGGCGGACGCGAAGCAATCGACGCAAACGGCAGCCGCTGCGGCAGTGGCGCAACGCGTGGTGCTTTATGAGGAAGATCCGGCCGACCCGCAGGGCAAGCGCTACGTGGGCTCGGCGATCTGGCGCACCGAGACGGTGACGCCCGGCCCGGGCAGCCCGCCCGACCTCGCGGTGCGCGCGGACCTCGAGATCCCCGAGCGGCGCATCACGATGACCTTCTCGCTCCGCCGCAACACCGATCAGGCGCTGCCTGCCAGCCACACGATCGAGGTGACGTTCAACCTCCCGGCGGATTTCGCGTTCGGCGGCATCTCGAACGTGCCGGGCATCCTGATGAAGCAGGCCGAGCAGACGCGCGGCGCGCCGCTCGCGGGCCTTGCCGTGAAGGTCACGTCGGGATTCTTCCTCGTGGGCCTGTCGGCCGTCGAGGCCGACATGCAGCGCAACCTTCAACTGCTGAAGGAGCGCGCCTGGTTCGACGTTCCGATCGTCTACAACAACGGCCGTCGCGCGATTCTGGCGCTGGAAAAGGGCAATCCCGGCGAGCGCGCCTTCGACGAGGCGTTCAAGGCGTGGGGGCAGTAGGCGTGGCGCGTGACGCCATCCGCGTCGCCACGTTCGACGGTCCGGGAGCGCCGCCGGTCATCCGCACCGTGCCGTGGCCCAACGTTCCGAAGAAGGCCGCGCTGATCAAGATCGGCGCCTGCGGCGTTTGCGGCACCGATCAGCACATCCTGAAGGGACACTGGCCGAAGCCGCTGCCGTGGCCGTTCACGCTCGGCCATGAGCTCGGCGGCGTGATCGTGGAGGCTGGCGCGGAGTTCACCGAAGACTTCATGGGCAAGCCGCTCGAGGTCGGCTCGAAGGTGATGATCCCGCCGCTGATGCCGTGCGGCTCCTGCTACTACTGCGTCCACTATCCGCAGAACGCCAACAAGTGCCTGACGCCGGTCTATTACGGGCGCTATCTCGGCTTCGACAAGGCGCCGCATCTGTGGGGCGGCTGGGCCGAATACGTCTATGTCGATCTCGACATGCTGCCGGGCACGAAAGTCTACAAGCTGTATGACGACATGAGCCTGCGCCTCGGCGCATTGAGCGAGCCGCTGACCTCGTGCATCCGCGCGTTCAATCGCGCGATCGAGGCGGGACGATTCAAGTGGGGCGACTCGGTGGTCATTCAGGGTTCGGGTCCGATCGGCATTCTGGCGGTCGCGGCGGCGCAGGAAATGGGCGCCGGCCGCGTGATCTGCGTCGGCGCACCGGAAGCGCCGCGGCTCGAGCTGGCGCGCAAGTTCGGCGCCGAGGCGACGGTGAACATCGAAGAGGTCAAGACGCCCGACGCGCGGATCAAGGCGGTGCGCGACATCGTCGGAGGCTTCGGTGCGGACCTCGTGATGGATTGCTCCGGCCATCCGAGCGCGGGACCCGAAGGCATCGAGATGCTGCGCGACGGCGGCACGTATGTCGAGATGGGGCAATTCACCGACGCGGGCTCGATCTCCACCTCGTGGCACCGCATCTGCGCCAAGGACCTGAACGTGCTCGGCTCCTGGGCCTTCACGGCGAACGACCTGCCGCTCGGCGTCGACATGCTCTATCGTGCGCGCGACAAGTATCCCTGGCTCGACATGCAGACGCTCTATCCCTTCACCGAACAGGGCGTCGCGCAGGCCGTCGCCGACGCGATGGCGATGAAGACGGTGAAGTCCACGATCATCCCCTGGCCCGAGCTCGTCTGAAGGCCGGCGTCATGGGCGGGCATGCGCTGATCATCGGCGGCTCGCTCGGCGGGATGTTCGCGGCGCATCTGCTGAGCCGGAGCGGGTGGCGCGTCGACGTGTTCGAGCGCAGCGCCGAGGACCTTGCAGGGCGCGGCGCCGGGCTAGGCACGCACGAGGCGCTCATCGAGGTGATGCGCCGGATCGGGATCGGCGGCGAGACCCCGCTCGGCGTCGATACGTCCAGGTACATCCTGCTCGATGCGGACGGAAGGATCGCCTGCCAGCTCGAATATCCCCGCGTCATGACCGCATGGGCGCGGCTCTATCGGCCGCTCAAGGACGCATTCCCGGCACAGCACTATCATCCGGCCAAATCCTTTGTTGCCGCGGAGCAGGACGAGCACGGCATCACGGCGATTTTTGCCGACGGCACGCGGGCAAGGGGCGATCTGCTGGTCGCAGCCGACGGCCCGCGTTCCACGGTCCGGCCGCAGGTCCTTCCCGACCTCAAGCCCGCTTATGCGGGCTACATCGCCTGGCGCGGGCTCGCCGCCGAGGCGGATGTCGTCACCGACCGCGCGCTCCTGTTCGAGAGCAACACGTTCTGTATTCCCGGCGGCGAACTCGCGGTGTCCTATCCGGTGCCGGCGCGCGACGGCGATCTCAGGCCGGGCAGGCGCGACTACAATATCGTCTGGTACCGGCCGACCGACGCGGCGGCGCTCACCGACCTCAACACCGACGCGTCCGGGCGCCGCCACGAGCAGATTCCGCCGCCGCTGATCCGCCCCGATGTCATCGCTGCCGTGAAGGCGGATGCGCGCGCGTTGCTGGCCCCGTCGATCGCCGATATCTTCGCGCGCGCCGAGCGGCCGATCTTTCAGCCGATCCACGACATCGCCTCGCCGCAACTTGTGTTCGGGCGGATCGCGTTGCTCGGAGACGCGGCATTTGTGGCGCGCCCCCATGTCGGCGCGGGCGTGACCAAGGCGGCGCTTGACGCTGCCTGCCTGGCGGACGCACTCGTCACGAACGGCACCGTCGAGGCCGCGCTCGCCGGCTACGATCGCGAGCGCCAACGCGCCGGCGAATGGGCGGTGTCACGTTCCGGCGAGTTCGGCGCCTGCGTCAGCGCCGAGGTATCGCGCAGCGGGATGTCGGCCGCGCAGCAGGCGGAGCGCAGCGAGCGCGTCTTTCGCGAGTATGCGACGCTGCATCACGAGGTGCGCGAGTGGGCGAAGCCGTCGCTGCGGGCTGCGCATTCGCCGTAGAGCATGGTCCGGAAAAGTAAAGTAGACATGACCGGAGAATGCCGCCACGTCGCCTTTTGGACGCAAAGCGGACAGACCCGCCGGGCTCCGCGAGGACTTCGCGCATGCTTTGCGAGGGGGAAAGTCCGCTTATTGAGAGTCACTCGGCTTTTGATCCACGTGGTGTGGACGCGTAGCAGAAGTCACTTACCGATCCTCAGCCTTTCATCTTCTTGGCCGCCGCGCGCAGCACTTCGATCAGGCGCTTGATGGCGGGCGGCTGATAGATCTCCCGCCGGTAAATCAATCCAATCGGCCGAACCCATGCGAGCTCCTTGACGGGAAGAAACCTCACATTGGATGCCAACGCAGATTGCTCGAGGAAACACCGGGACGTGTAATCGACCAAATCCGAGGAGGCGACAATCTGCAGCCTCAATCTGGTTGAACGACATTCGAACGCGATTTCTGGCTGCCGAAGACCCGCCTCACGGAACACTTCATGCAACTTTTGCTGAGATGCCTGAACCAGTGCCGATACAGACCACCGTTCATTGGCCAAATCAGCAAGGCACACTTGCTGCCGCCCCACGAGGCGGTGCGTTTTCGAGACAACAACGACATGCTCGTCGTCGTAAAGATGCTCACGGACAAGTCCTTCCTGAGAGTGAATTGACGTCAAAAAGTTCATAACCAAATCCAGCTCACCATTGCGCAAGGCCGGTATCATCAGATCGTTGTCGGAAACGGTCGCAGTGACTTTCGTTCGGAGAGAACCGTTCAGTAAGGTCGCAAAGGCGCCAACCAAAAACTGCTCCGGCCCCGGAAATCCGACGCCGATTCGTACGTGTCCCACGGACCCCGTAGCCAAGTCCGAGATCTCTCTGCCGATGTTCTGGAGGGAGAGCCTCAGCTCGCGCACGCGAGCCAAGAGCGCCGAACCTTCCGCGGTGAGTTGAACACCTTTCGGGATCCGCGCGAACAACTTGGTCTGCAGTGCCTCCTCCAGACGTCTCAGGCTCTTGCTGAGCGCGGGCTGACTAAGGCCGAGAGCTTCCGCGGCTCGCCCAAGATGTCCGTGCTCGGCGACTACCGCGAAGTACTCGATATCCCGCAGCTCCATGCCGATAACCTGGTTTCATGGCCCAATGAATGCCGGATGATTGAGCCTCTCATGTGGGTGTGCAAGCGTGCGCACACCATTGGACTGAGCATATATCATGAGCAGAAAACGGCCCATCACGCTCATAGCTGCCGCCGTCACAGCCGTGCTGATAACCGTCGTTCCTGGGCTCGCGGAAACCTACCCGTCGCGGTACGTCCGGATCATCACGGCAGGCGCAGGCACCTTTCACGATGTCGTCGCCCGCGATCTCGGTCAGCGCCTGAGCGAGCGATGGCACCAAGGCGTCATCGTCGAAAACCAGGCGGGGGCCGGCTTGACCATTGGCACCGCCATAGCTGCCAAGGCGGCCCCAGACGGTTACACGCTTCTCCTCGCGGATCGCGGATCCTTGGCCGCTGCCCCGAGCCTATACAAGAATCTCCGCTATGATCCCATCAGGGATCTGCGGCCGATTACGCTGGTCGCACGTGCACCTGCCATTCTGGCCGTTAATGCCAAAATTCCCGTCGCAGATTTGCGACAATTCATCGAGTTTGCGAAGGAGCAACGAGATCCGGTTCTCTTCGCCTCAGCCGGCAATGGTTCATTTCCCCATCTGACGGGTTTGTTGTTCTCACAACTCGCAAACGTCCCCGTCCAAGCGGTCCAATTTAGGGGTGGCAGTGAGGCCGCTACGGCTGTGCTCGGCGGCCATGCGAACTTCACTGTACTTTCAAGCCCGGCGATTCTGCCTCTAGTGAATGCCGGACAAGCCAAGGCACTTGCAATCACCAGCCAGCGTCGAATGGCAGGAGCTCCCAATATCCCGACCGGCACCGAAGCAGGGCTGCCCGGGTTCGAAGCCGAGAATTGGGTGGGAATGATGGTGCCAACGGGAACGCCCGATGCAATCGCCGACAAGCTCAATCGCGATATCGTAGAAATTCTGCAATCGGAAGACATGCGCGAGCGGCTGCGGGCACAAGGAGCAGAGGCTGCACCGGGGACTCCTGCGCTATTCGCCGAATTTATCGCGAGCGAGACCTCAAGACTCAAGAAGCTGATCGAAAATGCCGGACTGCGGATCGACTGAAGTCTGAAATTCCAGTTTGGCCGTCCTTGCTACCGAGTCGGCAGGCATCGAGTGCAGCATCAAAGGCTAGCTGCGGTCTTAAGCGAATTCGGACTGGTACTTCCGAAGCTGAGTATCCGCAAACTGACCGCTTCATCAGCACTTTTCGAGTTCGGGGCGGAGCTGGTCTATGCATAAAACTTCCGTTTTGATCGTTGGCGGAGGACCGGTGGGCTTGGCTCTGGCGTGCGAGCTCGGCTGGCGCGGGGTTGCTTGCACGCTCGTCGAGCAGCGCGACGGCACGATCGACACCCCGAAGATGAACGAGGTGAACATCCGCACCATGGAATTCTGCCGGCGCTGGGGAATCGCCGATGCTGTCCATGCCTGCCCGTTCCCGCCGAACTATCCGCTCGACGTGGCCTTCGTCACAAGCCTCTCGGGTTACGAACTCGGCCGCATTCCTCGCCCGCCGCGCATGAGCGAGACACCTTCGCTCTACAGCCCAATGCGGCAGCAGGTGTGCTCGCAGATGTGGTTTGACCCGATCTTGCAGACGTTCGCTCGGAATTTTGCGCATGTGAGTTTGCGTTACAGAAATCGATTGGAAAGCTTCGAGGAAACCGCCGATGGCATACGCGCGGACGTTATCGACGTCGAAAGCGGTCGTCGCGAGAGTATCAACGCCCGATATCTGGTCGGATGTGATGGCGCGAACAGCCTGGTGCGTCGTTCGCTGGGCATAGGGCTCGACGCTAAGACTCTCGGCTATCCGGTGCATTTCTATTTTCGTGCGCCAAATTTGCTCGATGTCTGCGATCGCGAGCCAGCCACCTTCTTCATGACAGTCGATCGTCACGGCCTCTGGGCAAACATTCGTGTCATCGATCCCATTAGCGCGATGTGGCGCCTCATGGTGCTTGACGCCGGTCCCGGCGCGACGTCCGAGACTATTGACCGCGAGGCTTGTCTGCGTCGCGCGCTGGGCCTGCCGCTCGAGGTTGAATGGCTCGCCACCAGCGTCTGGACGCGGCGCAGCGCCGTGGCCCAACGATATTCGAGGGGCCGCGTCTTCCTGGCTGGCGATGCCGTGCATCAAATGTCGCCGACGGGCGGATTGGGCATGAACACCGGCATCGCCGACGCGGTCGATCTCGGGTGGAAGCTCGCGGCGAAGTTGAGCGGGTGGGGCGGCGACAGCCTACTGTCGTCTTATGAAGCCGAGCGAGGGCCAGTCGGTATCCGCAATGTGAGCATGGCGGCCGAATTCTATTCGCGAGAACAAAAGCACTGTAACGGGATCGACTTGATCGAAGAGGACAACATCGCTGGGGTACAGGTACGTGCGCGCGTCGGCGAAGCGCTCGTCCGCGGCATTGGGCGCACGTGGCGGACTCCTGGCCTCCAGATCGGCTATTCCTATGAGGACTCACCCATCTGCATTCCTGACGGCACCCGGCCGAAACCGGATATGCCGCACGATTTTGTTCCCACCGCGCGTCCGGGATCGCGGGCGCCGCATGTAGTGCTGAGCGACGGCCGTTCCACTTTGGACCTTTATGGGCGCGGCTTCATACTGCTTCGTCTCGGCCGAAATGCGCCCGGTGCCTGTGCGATCAAATCGGCAGCCTCGGCGCGCGGCGTGCCGCTTGAAATCATCACTCTGAGCGATCGAGTGATCATGGAGCGATATGAGCGCCGTCTGGTTCTGGTACGGCCGGATGGACATGTGGCTTGGCGCGCAAACGCGGCTCCTCCCGACCCCAACGCGCTCATCGAAAAGGTTCGCGGCGCTCATGCAGAAAACCATGATCGGATGACGCCTCAACAGTCCTTCCAGCTAGACCCTGTAGGGCGGTGACGTCTGCAAAATGGCCCTAAGTGGCCATTTGGACTGCCGCACGAAAAGTCCGCTTTTTGGGGAGAGCGGACGCCGTGTTTCAATGAGTACACACCCTGGACCATGATCCCGGCGGGCGGAATCCGGTTCTGCGAGATCATGCGCAAACAGGATCAGATCTTGTCCATGTTCGACTGCTCGATCACCCTTCGCCATTTCGCGATCTCGGCCTTGATGTAGGCGCCGAACTCGGCCGGCGTGATGCCGGACGGCTCGAAGCCGAGCGCGAGCACCTTCTCCTTCACATCCGGCAGCGCGAGAATCGCGGCGATCTCCCGCTGCAGCAGGTTGACGATCTCCTGCGGCGTGCCGGTCGGCGCCAGCACGCCCTGCATGGTCTCGGCCTCCTGGCCCTTGATGCCGAGCTCGTCGAGCGTCGGCACGTCGGGCAGCACGGACGAGCGTCTGGTCGACGTGACCGCAAGCGCGCGCAGCTTGCCTTCCTTGATCAGCGCCGTTGCCGGCGGGATCGCCTGGAAGGAGAGCGGCGTGTGTCCGGCGACGACAGACTGGATCGACGGATTGCCTCCGGAGAACGGAACGACCAGGAGTTCGTTCAACCCGAGAGACTGCTTGAACAGCTCGATCGACAAATGCGGAGTGGTGCCCGCGCCGGGTGAAGCGATGCTGTATTTCGCCGGCTCCGCCTTGATGAGGTCGACCAGTTCCCTCACGCTGCGCGCCGGGACCGCGGGATTGGCGATCAGCGCGTGGGTCGCGGCCGCCGCCTTGGTGATGGGCACGAAGTCCCTGTCGGGATCGTAGGGCACCTTGTGATAGAGGCTCGGATTGACGACGTAGCTCGATGACACGAACAGGATGGTGTAGCCGTCGCCGGCCGCGCGCGCGGCGCTGCCCATTCCGATGTTGCCGGCCGCGCCGCCCTGGTTCTCGACGACGAATTGCTGCCCCAGCCGTTCCGAGAGCTTCTGCCCGATGATGCGTGCCATCACGTCGGTCGGGCCCCCGGCCGGGAACGGCACGATGACGCGCACGAGCTTGGTCGGGTAGGGCTGCGCGGATGCGGCGCCGGCGAAAAGCGCGGCGCACAGCGCCGCGATCCGGACGATCGTCCTCATCGAACTCCCTCCCCGGTCGCGATGCTTGCGGCAGGCAAGTCGATGCGGCCCTTATTCGGCCTGCAATATTCGCCGCAAAGTGTGCGACTGCGGCCGAAAGAAATCAAGTTTCCGGCCCGATCGTGCGCGGTTCTCGCCGCGAAAACGCCCAGCCCCGTTGATGAATTTGCCGCGCGGCTCGATGCCGGCGCGTAGCGCATGGTCTCGAAGAGCGCGTCATGCATCCGGTGGGAGACGGGGAGAGTTGATGGCGCTGGGCTGCATCACAGCGGCGGTCACCGGACAAGTTGAATTCGGGATTCCTTGCGTGATCGGCGGGGCCGCGACCTCGGCGGCCTTGCGGATGTGGGATGGGCAGAAGTGAGGGGTTCGTGGTTTTCGGGTCGGTTTTGCCACCAGATCGCCGTAATGATGTCCGATCCCGGTAACAGCTTCTTCACCCTGATCCCGCACTGTATTTTCCGAGGGGGAGCGTGGGATTTACGATGAAATTGATGCGTTTTTGCGTCGTCTCGCTGGGTTGCGTGGCCGTTGCGGTCGCGTTTGGTGTCGTCGCCAATGCGGCTATCGATCTGGTGATGCCGCAGGGGCCGAAGGAAATCGCCTTCCCTGCCGCGCCGATCAAGGCCGCCGCGACGCCCGCTGAGGTCGCCGCCGAGGCGCCGCCAAGCTTCGCGCTCGCCTCGGCGACGTCGACCCCCGTGGACGGCCCTGCCATCGTGAGCGACGGCCAGCTCACCGAGCAGACCGCCGAAACACAGGTTGCGCCGATCAAGACGGCCATTCCGCTGCCCCGGCCGCGCCCGGCCACCGCTCCGACCCACGAGACGACCGCCTCGCTCGCCCGCCAGCCCGGATCGCTCGCGATCACGGCTGCGACCCGCAAGGCCAATCCGGACGACGGCGATCCGCTCGGCGTTGCCGGCATCGAGCGCATGAAGATGGCGCTCGCGCTGACCGCCGAGCAGGAAGAGTTCTGGCCCGCGATCGCGGCCGAGCTGCGCGCGCTCGGCAAGGCGCTGAAGACCGCCAAGGGTCAGTCGGGCAATGTCACGATCGACGGCGAGGCGATGCAGCGCCTCTACTACGTGGCGGCGCCGCTGATCTCGCGGCTGTCCTATGAGCAGAAGCTCAAGGTCAAGCAGATGGCTCACGTGATGGGCCTGCATCAGGTCGCCCAGGCGCTCTGACAGCGGCGGCATGGTACGCCGCTCTCCCGCCGGAAATCTACACACGCGGGGCCTTCAACGTCGGCCTCAACGTCGGCCACAGGGCATCGCGACCGCAACTACGTTGATCTGGCCAACGATTGGGCAAGTTCGCGGGCTGCCTCGATGAACATTTTCGCGAGCGGGCTCAAGGTGCGGTTCTTCAGCGTGAGAATCGCGACCGTGCTGGGCCGATGCGGCAGCGCGGCCGGCAGCACCTTCAGCCCGAACTCCTTGGCGCGGAAGCGCAGCAGCGAGTCCGACATGATGCCGACATAGCGGCCGGTCTTGATGATGTTCACCTGCATATTGATCGAATGGGTCGTGATGGCCGGCTCGGGCAGTTCGACGCCGCTGACCAGGAAAGCCTCGCGGATCAAGGCGCCGACAACACTCTCGTAAGGGGGTATCGCCCAATCGTCGTCGGCGAGGTCCCGAAGGTGGACTGTCCGGCGGCGCGCCCACGGACTGCTTCTCCCGACGACCACGCGAAGCTGGTCATTGAATAGAGCCTCCGCCTCCATGTCCGGTTCGGGGCACGGGACGGGCGAGCGCACCAGGATCATGTCTGCCTTGCGGGCGCGCAACTCGCGCTGCTTGAGCGTAACCGTGTCGGCTTCCTCGAGCTGAAATCGGACGCCGGGTTGGCGTCGCCTGATGCGCTCGATCACGACGGCAGCAAACCCGCCCGCGTGCGGTTGATTGCAGCCGATGCGTATCTCTCCCGCGCTCGGATCGGCCATGTAGCGGATTTGCTTCACGCTCTGGCGCAGTTCGTCGAACACCGTATTGCCGCCGCTCAGCAGAGCGCGCCCGTAGATCGTCGGCTCGGCACCGGTCGGGGTGCGGTCGAACAGGCGCACGTTCAGCGTCTGCTCCAGCGCGGCGATCGCCTTGGAGACGGCGGGCTGCGAGATGTTCAGGAACGACGCCGCGCGCGCCATGCTGCCGCGCTGGGCCACGGCTTCCAGCATCCTGAGGTCGCTCAGCTTGAGACGGCGCAGAACGCGATCGGACTGGTCCATGACACCCTATGAAAACCAGTTATGGCAACCGCACAATATAGAAATTGAGTTCATATGCCAGCCCGGTACAGTCGCGGCTGTTGGTGACTGCGCAGTCGTTCGGCATCTTGGTTCAAACCCAGGGGAACGAGACATGATCGGGATGATGCAACGAATGGCGCGCGCCGCACTGGCTGCGCTCGCGATCTGCGCACTCGGCACCGGGCAGGCGCCGGCGAACGAGTATCCCCAACGGCCGGTCACGATCATCGTGCCGGCGGGCGCTGGGTCAGGCCCGGACGTGATCACCCGGCTCGTCGCAGAGCGATTGAGCCGGGGCTGGGGGCACCAAGCGGTCGTGAGCAATCGGCCGGGCGGCGGCGGAATGATCGCCACGCAAGCGATGGCCGGAGTGGAGCGTGACGGACACACATTGTTCATGCCGCTCTCTTCGACGCTCACAGTGATGCCGGAGCTGCAACCCAGGCTGCCGCTCGACTTCGATCGCGACCTGGTTCCGATCGGGCTTGTCGCCACTCAGCCGATGATGATTGCGGTTCATTCGTCGCTCGGGATCAGTTCGTTGTCGGAACTGGTGGCACGGGGCAAGAGCCGGCCTGCCGATCTTCTCGTCGGGGCTTCGCGTGGCACGATCCCGCATATGACCTGGGAGATGTTCCGGACGCGCGCAGGAATGGACGCGACGCTGGTTCCCTATCCGAGCGTCGCGCGGGCGATCCAGGATGCGATGGCCGGCACGATCAATCTCATCACGGAGAGCCCGGCGGGCCTCGCGCCCGCGCTTCAGTCCGGCGCATTGAAGCCGCTGGCGATCGCCTCGGCGACGCGGCTGCCGAACTATCCGGATGTGCCGACGGTCGGGGAGGCGTTGCCCGATTTGGCGCCGTTCGAGGCGGAGGGCTGGTTCCTGCTGATGGCACCAGCCGGCACGCCTGAGGCGGTCGTCACCAAGCTCTCGGCTGATCTGCGCACGGTACTCGGCGATCCGGAGCTAAGGCAGCGCTTCGAGGGGCTGGCGAGCTACGTGCGCCCCCTCTCGCCAACGGAAACCGCCGCGTTCATCCGTGCCGAGCGCGACCTCTGGCGCCCGATCGTGCGTCAGGTTGGCGCTGCGCAGTAGCCCAACCGAGGACCAGGTTATGGAGACTGGACGACCCAGCCGCACATTGCTCGCGCCGGCGATCCGGCGTGCGGCGCACCAGCTTCTCGATACGCCGCTGATCCTGGAAGACCCGGTTGCGGTTGGTCTGGTCCCGGAGGCTGGCGCGAATGCGATCCGCGCCGGCCTCGCCGAGCACCAAACGGAAGAGTCGATCCTGTTGCGCTCGCTGTTCGTGATGCGCAGCCGCTTTGCCGAGGACCGGCTGGCGGAGGCTGCCGCGCGCGGCGTGCGACAGTACCTGATCGTCGGCGCCGGCCTCGACACCTTCCCGTGGCGCCAGCCCGACTATGCGCGCGACATGCACATCTTCCTCGCGGACCACGTGTCGAGCCTCGTGTGGACGCAGGAGAAGTTCTGGGAGCGGGGATTGGCCAAGCCAGGAAATCTCACCTTTGTGCCGCTCGATCTCGAGGACGGCCGGCTCGGCCCGCACCTTGCGGGGTTCGGATTCTTGGCCCAACCCGCGTTCTGCTCGGCACTCGGCGTCACGCAATATCTCGAACCCAGCGCGGTCGAGGCCCTGTTGCGCTTTGTCGCCTCGCTCGGCCGCGGCAGCGAGATCGTGTTCTCCTACGTGCCACGCGCCCAAGACCTCGAAGGTGCAGACCGCGACTTCGCCGAGGCGTCGGCCGCGCGCACCGAGCGGTTCGGCGAGCCGTGGAAGGCGCGGTTCAGCGCAGACGAGCTGCACGCGTTGTTGTTTGCGGCCGGCTTCGGCGAGGTCTCGCACCTCACCCCGGAGCACGCATGGCAGCGCTATTTTGCGGGGCGCGCCGATGGACTGCGTCCAGCCAGCTGGGAGCAATCGATCGCAGCGGTGGTGTAGGGCTGGATTCGCGCGGGCGTTCGCGTGCTAAAGTGCCAGCATGACAGCACGCCGCACCGTTCTCGCAGGGCTCGCAGCCGCCGCAGCTTTCCCGCGCGCGACGTTCGCGCAAGCCTATCCGAGCCGCCCGATTTCACTGCTGGTCCCGTGGGCGCCCGGCGGGTCCACCGACATTCTGGCGCGCATCGTCGCCGCTCACCTGCACCAGTCGATGGGCCAGCCGGTGATCATCGAGAACCGTACCGGCGCGGCCGGCAACATCGGCACCGGCGCGGTCGCGCGCGCGGCGGCGGACGGCTACACGCTCCTGTTCAACACCATGAGCGTGCACACCATGAACCACGCGCTGTTCGCCACCATGCCGTTCGACGGCGTGAAGGATTTCTCCGCGATCACGCTGCTGGCTTACGTGACCAACACGATGGTGGTGCATCCGTCGGTGCCGGCGAACACGGTCGCGGAGTTCATCGCCTACGCGAAGGCAAATCCCGGCAAGATCGCCTATGCGTCGTCCGGCCCGGGCTCGACCAATCATCTGTGCGCCGCGATGCTGGAACGGATGGCCGGCATCGAGATGCTGCACGTGCCGTATCGCGGCGGCGCGCCCGCGGTGGCCGATACGGTCGGCGGGCAGGTGCAGCTTTTCTTCACCGCCGGCACGCAGAGCCTCGAGCACGTCAAGGCCGGGCGGCTCAAGCTTCTCGCCGTCACCGAGGCGAAACGCTCGCCGTTCCTGCCCGACGTGCCGACCGTCGCCGAGACCGTGCCGGGCTACGAGATGACGGTGTGGTATGGCGCGTTCGGGCCGCCCGGCATGCCGAAGGAGATCGTGGCGCGGCTCAACGGCGAGATCGGCCGCGCGCTGTTCCTGCCCGAGGTGAAGCAGCGGATGGCCGACATCGCGGTCGAGGTCGCGTCGTCGACGCC
>Ga0207683_10003506_pt1 | contig 13686 bp, 9 predicted proteins | sample KBSM73metaG_FD_184333 | JGI IMG/M metagenome (GOLD analysis project Ga0207683, IMG submission 184333) | Miscanthus rhizosphere microbial communities from Kellogg Biological Station, Michigan, USA - KBS M7-3 metaG (SPAdes) (version 2) | ecosystem: Host-associated > Plants > Roots > Rhizosphere >...
GTCGCGCTCCCAGAGGTGGGACTCGAGCGCGAGCCAGCGCGGGTCGAGGATGTCGGCCGGCCAGCGGCCTTCTGACAGGTCGCCGTAGTCCGGGCCCGCCTCGACGAGGCAGACCGTGCGGTCGGGGCTCTCGCTCAGCCGCGCAGCGAGCGCGCAGCCTGCGGCGCCGCCACCGAGGACGAGGACGTCGTACCTCACGCCGGCGCCAGTGCCCGGACGCGTGCGAGGGACGCGAGGTTGCCCTTGTGCTCGAACACCTTCGCCGCCTGCTGTAGCACCGCTGCGGCCTCCGCCGGCCGCCCGGCCAGCGCGAGCACCTCGGCGAGGTCGGCCAGCGTGTCGCCTTGCGTGTTGAGCAGGTCGGTCTTCTCCGCCAGTGCGACCGCATCACGGGCGAGCGCCTCCGCCTCCTCGAGCTCGCCCCTTCGCGCGCAGATCTTCGCGCGGCCGCTCCGCCACAGCACCTGCGAGAAGACGTCCTCGGGCGACGACGCCTCCTCGCTCACGCGGCTGAAGTGCTCCGCCTCGTCGAGCTCGTCGAGGTCCCCGAGCGCATGCGCCAGCAGCGCCGCCGCGGTGGAAAGGTACGCGCGCTCGCCCATCGGCTCCAGCTGGGCGAAGCTCTCGCGCGAGATCCGGGCCGCCGCCGCCGGATCGCCCGCGAGGATCTCGACGTAGTGCGCCTCCTGCGCGCTCATCGCCACCATCAGCGTGAAGCCGAGCTCGGCCAGCGCCTGCCGTCCCGTGGCGAGCAGCTCCCGCGCCGTGCGGAAGTCGCCACGCATCGCTTCGAGCGCCGCCAGCTCGACCTGCGAGTTCGCCCGGATGAAGGCGTCGTCGGCCGCCTCATCGTGAAACTTCCGGCAGCGGGCGATCCCCTCCTCGACCGGCAGCGGGCCGAAGTTCGCGCTCATCATCAGCCAGCCGATGCTGTCCGCCCGCTCGGCGCGGAGGTTCGCGCCCTCGGCGTACGCGAGTGCCTGCTGCCAGGCTTCCTCGGCTTGCGCCAGCGACCCGAGCAGCGTCCCTTCGACCTGCCCGAGCAGATTCCACGCCTGGGCGAGCGTCAGCGGGTCGCCGAGCTCCTCCGCCGCGCGCAGCGCCTCGTACACCTCGTCGAGCAGGCCGACACTGCTCACGCTCAGCACCCGGAGCGAGCTGAGACCGAGCAGCGCGCGAGCCGGGCGTCGCCCCGAGAGCTCGAACGCGTCCTCGAGCGCCCGCTGCCCCTCGCCGACGTAACCGCGCGTGGCCCAGAAGGGCCAGAGCGCCGTCGAGAGTCGCAGGAGCAGCTCGCCGTCTCCGGAGGCGCGAGCCAGGCCCATCGCCGCACGGAGGTTCGCGTAGTCGTCCACCAGGCGCGCGATCGCCGCGGGCTGGTCGCCGGTGCGAGACTCGGTGTCCAGGGATTCGGCAAGCTCGGCGAACCAGCCAGCGTGCCGCTGCCGGAGCGCCTCGGCCTCGCCGGACACCTCCTGCCGCTCGAGCGCGAACTCCCGGATCGTCTCCAGCATCCAGAAGCGCGGCTCGCCGTCGGAGTCGGCGCGCTGGCGGAGCAAACTCTTCTCGACCAGCGATTCGAGCGCGTCGAGCGTCGCCTCCGAGCCGCACACGGACTCGGCGGCATCGAGCCGGCCGCCCCCGACGAAGATGCCGAGCCGTGTGAACAGCGTCTGCTCGCCGGGCGAGAGCAGGTCGTAGCTCCACTCGATCGTGCCTCGCAGCGTCCGCTGGCGCTCGTCGAGATCCTGCGGGCCGCCGGTGAGCAGCGTCAGGCGCCGGTCGAGGCGCCGCAGGAGCGCGGCCGGCGTGAGCGTCCGCACGCGCGGCGCGGCCAGCTCGATCGCCAACGGCAGCCCTTCCAGCCGCGCGCAGATCTCGGCGATCACCGCCGCGTTCTCGTCGGTGACCGCGAAGTCGTCGGCACCGGCGGCGCGCGCACGATCGGCGAAGAGCCGCGTCGACTCGTCGAGGGCGAGCGGACTCACCGCATAGGCCCGCTCCAGCGTCAGGCGGAGCGGCGTCCTGCTCGTCCCGACGATCTTGAGCCGGGGCGCCGAGGCGAGCACGTCGGCGAGCACCTGGGCGACGTCGACGACCTGCTCGAGGTTGTCGAGGACGAGGAGCATCTTGCGGTCGTGCAGGTACTCGATCAGCGCTTCCACCGAGGACTCGCCGGCCCGCGCACGCAGGCCGATCGTCTCCGCGATCGTCGGCACGACCAGCTCCCAGTCGCGGACCGGCGCGAGCCGGACGAAGAAGACGCCGTTGGCGAAGTCGTCGAGGACTGATCGCGCGAGCTGGAACGCGAGCCGCGACTTGCCGGTGCCGCCCGGGCCCGTCAGCGTCAGCAGTCGCACGTCGTCTCGCGCAAGCAGCGCGCCGAGCTCCTCGAGCTCGCGGGCCCGGCCGATGAACGCGTTCGGCGAGGCCGGCAGGTTCGTCGGCCGGTTCCCGAGCGTGTTGAGCGGCGGGAACTCCGTCGGCAGGCCGTCGACGACGAGCTGGTAGAGGCGTTCCGACCCGGCGAGGTCCTTCAGCCGGTGCTCGCCGAGGTCGCGCAGCTCGAAGCGCTCGTCGAGCAGGATGCGCGTCGCCTCGGAGACGAGCACCTGGCCGCCGTGTCCCGCGGCCATCACCCGCGCCGCGTGGTGGACGTCGAGGCCGACGTAGCCTCCGTCGACGAGGCGAGGCTCGCCCGAATGGATCCCCACGCGCACGCGCACGTCGTTCGCGTCGGGCCACGAGTGGGCGGCCAGCGCGCGCTGCCCTTCCGCAGCGGCCGCAGCTGCTGCGGTCGCGGACGGGAACACCACGAAGAAGGCGTCGCCCTCGGCTTCGGCGTGGATCGCCCCGTGGCGCTCGAACGCCTCGCCGAGCAGGCGCCGGTGCTCGGAGAGGAGGCCTGCGTACGCGTACCCGGTTCGTTGCAACAGCCGCGTCGAGCCTTCGATGTCACTGAAGAGCAGCGTGACTGTCTCGCCGGCAGGTTCGGCCATGCCAACCAGTATCTCGCTCGGGGCTACTCGGGTTTCTGGCGCTCGAGCCACGATCGCGCCTCGGCGTCCGAGCGGAGGCGGACGAAGCGCGGGTCGCCGCCGAAGCGCCGCGGCCACTCGCGCCGCTGTCGGAAATGCGTCCTGAGCATCCAACCGAAGAGCGAATCACGGCCCCAGAGCGCGTTGCGCCAGGTCTCCCTGTTGCCGTTCCAGAGCTCGACGTCGTTGCGGAGCCGGTAGCTCGTCCGACGCCAGAGCCGGCCCAGCTTCAACCGCAACGGCAGGTCGAGCCAGACGATCGTGTCGGCCGCGCCCAGGACCTGGTCGCCGAGCTTCGCCTCGTAGTTCCCGTCGATCACCCAGCCCTCCGGGGCCGCGTCGATCGCCTCGCGCACGCGCGCGCGGAACTCGTCGTTCGTCGGCTCGGCCCAGTCGGGCCCGTGGTGGAGCGCGTCGAGCTCGACGAACGGCACGCCGAGTCGCCGCGCCAGCTCCTGTCCGAACGTCGTCTTGCCCGAGCCGGAGGTGCCCTTGACGTTGACGCGCCTCAACCGTCGAGCAGCTCGGCGGCGTGGGGGAGGAGGTCGCGGTCGGCGAGCGTCCGGACGAAGTCTCCCCAGCGCGGTTCTTCCTCGAGCAGCGGGCGGAGCAGCCGTCGTGCCTCGTCGATCCGGCCCGTCGCCGCGGCTCCGAAGATCGCGGCCAGTCGCCGGTCGAGCTCGGGGAGCGCCTCGAGGTCGTCCTCCGACGGCCCTGGCGGCCCCCGCATCGCCGTGTACGCCTGCCGCAGACGCAGCAGCCGGCGGAGCTCGCCGAGCGGATCGGGGTGGTCGTCGACCCGCACGTCGACCTCACGCTCCCACGGCTCACCTTCCGGGCCGACGACGACGATCCCGCCTGCCTGGCGGCCGCGCCAGTCGCCGCCCGCTTCCTCGGCGGCGTCGAGCGCCGACAGCAGCCGCTCGGCGAGCGGGCCTTGCGAGCCCTCGAACGCCTCCGCCATCGACTCCCAGACCCGCTCGCTGTCCACCATGTTCGCCTGGGCGCTGAAGCCGTCGCCGGCCGCGAAGCCCGCAGCCGGGATGCAGGCCTCGCCGATGTGGACTGCGACCTGCCCACCTGCGCCGAGGATCGCAACCTGGCGGTAGGCGGAGTCGTCGTCGGCGGCGACGAGCTCGGCGAGCGCCTGCTCGGGGCTCTTCCCCGCGCGCAGCAGCTCGAGGCCGAGCGGGCCGTACGAGACCTCGGTGTACGACTGCGTGGCGACGACTCCGACCCCGGGCGCCGCCCAGGGGACGACCGCGCCCGTGTTGAACGCGCGCGACTGCACGGCGACTCCGAGCTCGCCGGTCTCCGGGTCGCGGGCGACGATCGAGTAGGTCATTGGCGCAGCCTAAAACTCCGCGAAGTCGTCGAACGGCCTGCGGTAGGCCTCGTGCGGGCCCGTTCGCAGGACGAGCCACTCGTGCTCGGCTTCGCGGCCTTCGTCCTCGACGACCCAGTGCAGGTTGGCGATGCAGAAGCCGACCGCGCGGCGCACGGCCGGGAGCTGGACGTCGTCGGTGAAGACGATCCCGCCGCGTCGCAGGAGGCGTCCGCAGTAGACGAGGTCGAGGAACACGCCCTCGAACCGGTGGTTGCCGTCGATGAACGCGAGGTCGAATCGCTTGCCTTCTCCCAGCAACCGCGGCAAGACGGTCTCGGACCCCTCCGCGTAGAACTCGACGAGCTCGCGCACACCTGCTTGCTCGAGTGTCCGAAGTCCCGCATCGACGTGGCTGTTCGGCAGGCGAGGGTCGATCGCAACGTGACGCCCGTCATCGTTCGCAAGCAGGGCTTCGCAGATGAAGAGCGTGGAGACCGCGAAGCCGAGGCCGGTCTCGAGCGTGCGCTTCGCGCCCTCGCGGCGCACCCACCCGCGCAGCGCCGCTCCCTCCTCGAGCCCGATCGCCACCGGCGCAAGCTCCTCCAGCGGCAGGTCCTCGCGCACCCGCCGTAGCCGCTCGGCCGCATCCACCGCCGAAACGCTAACGTCGAAGGGGTGAGTGCGCTCGACGTCTTCTCGGCTCAAACCAGGGTGTGGTTCGAGCAGGCCTTCGACGGGCCGACGCCCGCGCAGGAGCTGGGCTGGCCGGCGATCGCGCGCGGCGGGCACACGCTGATCCAGGCGCCGACCGGCTCGGGCAAGACGCTGGCGGCGTTCCTCTACGGAATCGACCGGCTCACGCCGGCGCCGGGGGCGGGCCTGCGCCTGCTCTACGTCTCGCCGCTGAAGGCGCTGAACTACGACATCGAGCGCAACCTCCGCGGGCCCCTCGCGGGCCTGCGCTCGGAGCTACGCGTGGGCGTCCGCACCGGCGACACGAGCCAGAAGGAGCGCGCGGCGATGCTGCGCGAGCCGCCGGACATCCTGATCACGACCCCCGAGTCGCTCTTCCTGCTCCTCACGTCGCGCGCGCGAGAGACGCTGCGCGGGATCGACACGGTGATCGTCGACGAGGTGCACGCGGTCGCCGGCACCAAGCGCGGCGCGCACCTCGCTCTCAGCCTGGAGCGCCTCGACCGTCTCGTGGGCGAGCCGGTGCAGCGGATCGGCCTGTCCGCGACCCAGCGCCCGCTCGAGGAAATCGGGCGCTTCGTCTCCGGCGGCCGCGAGATCGAGCTCGTCGACGCGGGGCGCGCGAAGCAGCTCGACCTGAAGGTCGTCGTGCCGCTCGACGACATGCGCGAGCCCGAGGAGCAGCAGTCGATCTGGCCCTCGATCTACCCGGAGATCCTGGAGCTCGTCCGCGCGCACCGCTCGACGATCGTCTTCGTCAACAACCGCCGCCTCGCCGAGCGTCTGGCGCTGCGCCTCAACGACCTGGCCGAGGAAGAGCTCGCGCGCGCCCACCACGGGAGCCTCGCGCGCGAGCAGCGGGTCGAGGTCGAGGAGCTGCTCAAGCGAGGGCAGATCCCGTGCCTCGTCGCCACCTCGTCGCTCGAGCTCGGCATCGACATGGGCGCGGTCGACCTCGTGATCCAGGTCGAGTCGCCGAAGTCGGTCGCGCGCGGGCTGCAGCGGGTCGGCCGTGCGGGCCACGAGCTCGAGGCGGTCTCCAAGGGCCGGATCTTCCCGAAGTTCCGCGCCGACCTGCTCGAGTCGGCCGTGGTCGCGCGCCGGATGCTGGACGGCGCGATCGAGGAGACGAAGATCCCGCGCAACCCGCTCGACGTGCTCGCGCAGCAGGTCGTCGCGATCTGCGCCGACGAGGAGGTGCCGGTCGACGAGCTGCACGCTCTGGTGCGTGGGGCTTATCCCTTCGCCGACCTCTCGCGGCTGCAGCTCGAGAACGTGCTCGACATGCTCGACGGCCGCTACCCGTCGGACGAGTTCGCCGAGCTGCGGGCCAGGATCGTGTGGGACCGCACAGCCGGCGTGGTCAAGGGGCGGCAGGGCGCGCGGCGGCTGGCGGTCACGAACGCCGGCACGATCCCCGATCGCGGGCTCTTCGGCGTGCACCTCGTCGACGGCGGCGGCCGCGTGGGCGAGCTCGACGAAGAGATGGTCTACGAGGCGAGGGCGGGGCAGACGTTCCTGCTCGGCGCGTCGACCTGGCGGATCGAGGAGATCACGCGCGATCGCGTGCTCGTCTCGCCGGCTCCCGGCGTTCCCGGTGCCGTTCCGTTCTGGAAGGGCGAGGGCGTCGGCCGGCCGTACGAGCTCGGAGAGGCGATCGGCGCGGCTTCCCGCGAGCTGGTCGCACTGCCCGACGAGAAGGCTTCGGAACGGCTGCAGTCCGACCACATGCTCGACGAGCGGGCGGCGGCGAACCTGCTCGCCTTCCTGCGCGAGCAACAGGCAGCGACCGGCGCCGTGCCCTCGGACAGGACGATCGTCGTCGAGCGCTTCCGCGACGAGATCGGCGACTGGCGGCTCTGCATCCTGACCCCGTTCGGCGGCCGGGTGCATGCGCCGTGGGCGCTGGCGCTCGGCGCGCGGCTGCGGGAGTCGCTCGGGCTCGAGACCCAGGCGATCTGGTCGGACGACGGGATCGCGATCCACCTGCCGGACTCGGACGCGACCCCGCCGATCGACGACGTGCTGCTCGACCCGGAGCAGGTCGAGGAGCTTGTCACGCAGGAGGTCGGAGAGACCGCGCTCTTCGGCGCCCGCTTCCGCGAGAACGCCGGCCGGGCGCTGCTGATCCCGCGCCGCCGGCCGGGTGAGCGCACGCCGCTCTGGCAGCAGCGCCTCAAGGCGCAGTCGCTCCTGCAGGTAGCGCGGCGGTACCCGGCGTTCCCGATCGTGCTCGAGACCTACCGCGAGTGCCTGCAGGATGTCTTCGACCTGCCTGCGCTGAAGCGGCTGCTGCACGGACTGCGCACGCGGCAGGTCGACCTCGTCGACGTCGAGACGGCCTCGGCCTCGCCGTATGCAGCTTCGCTCCTCTTCGACTACGTCGCCAACTACATGTACGAAGACGACACGCCCGCAGCCGAGCGCCGGGCGCAGGCGCTCTCGCTCGACCGCGACCTGCTGCGCGAGCTGCTCGGGCAGGAGGAGCTGCGCGACCTGATCGACCCCGGCGCGCTCGCCGAGGTCGAGGCGCAGCTGCGCGGCGAGGCGCGCTCGCCGGACGAGCTGCACGACCTGCTCCGCCGCCGGGGCGACCTGCGCGAGGGCGAGTACCCGGACGACCTGGCCGAGCCGCTGTTGCACGAGCGCCGCGCCGTCCACGTACGCGTCGCCGGCGAGCGGCGGCTGATCGCGGCTGAGGACGCAGGGCGCTATCGCGACGCCGTCGGGGCGATGCCTCCGGGCGGCCTGCCCGAGGTGTTCCTCGAGGCCGACGACGAGCCGCTGCACTCGCTGGTGCGGCGCTTTGCCCGTTCTCGCGGGCCGTTCACAACCGCCGAGGCGAACGAGCGCTTCGGCCGCGACGTGGAACCGGTGCTCCGCGAGTTGGAGCGGCGTGACTCGCTGGTGCGCGGCGAGCTGCGACCGGGCGGCACGGAGCGCGAGTGGTGCGACCCCGAGGTGCTGCGAAGGCTGCGGCGGGCGTCGCTGGCCGCGCTGCGGCGGGAGGTCGAGCCGGCCGAGCAGGCCGCATTCGGCCGCTTCCTGCCGAGCTGGCACGGGATCGACCGGCGCGCCTCGCTGCGGGAGGCGCTGGTGCCGCTGCAGGGACTGGCCTTGCCGGTCGCGCTCTGGGAGTCCGACGTTCTGCCGAGGCGCGTGCCCGACTACCGGCCGGAGCAGCTCGACGCGCTCTGCGCCTCCGGCGAGGTCGTCTGGGTCGGGGCAGGGCTCGACCGGGTGGCGCTCTACTTCCGCGAGGACGCGGCCGCGCTCGGCGCTCCGCCGGCTGCGGACCGGCCGGAGCGCGAGGTGCACGAGCGTCTGCGCGCCGCACTCGGCCGCAGCGCGCTCTTCTGGCACGACCTGCTCGCGGACACCGGCCTCGAGGCCGAGGAGGCGCTCCCCGCGCTGTGGGACCTCGTGTGGGCCGGCGAGGTGACGAACGACGCCTGGACGCCACTTCGCGCCGGGCGTCGATTCCAGACGCAGGCTTCACGCCCCCGCCCGCGCCGCTTCTCGCGCCGCCGCGCGGGCGAGGTGACCGCGACCCAGGGCCGCTGGTCCCTGACCGCGCGGCTCTTCCCGGGCCGACCCGACCGGCGCGCGCTCGCAGAGCTGCTGCTGGAGCGGCAGGGGATCGTCACGCGCGACGGCGTACGCGGCGAAGGGATTCCCGGCGGCTACAGCGCGGTCTACGGCGAGCTGAAGGCACTCGAGACGCTCGGCCTCGCGCGCCGCGGCTACTTCGTCGAGGGCCTCGGCGGCGCACAGTTCGCCCTCGGCGGGGCGGTCGAGCGCGTGCGGGAGCTCCGCCCCAAGGACGGCGAGGAGCCCGAGGTGCTCGTCCTGGCCGCGGCCGACCCGGCGCAGCCGTACGGCGCTGCGCTTCCGTGGCCGAAGCGATCGGGCGCAAGGGCCGCGCGCGTGGCGGGAGCGCACGTCGTGCTGATCGGCGGCGAGGCGGCGCTCTTCGTGGAGCGCGGGGGCCGGACGCTCGTGCCGCTCCGCGAGCCCGAGGACGACTGGCTCCGTGAAGCGCTGACGGCGCTGGTGCGGCAGGCAAAGACGGCGGGGATCAAGCGCCTGGCGGTCGAGCGCTTCGACGGCGAGCCCGTCGGCGACAGCGAGATCATGCCGTTGCTGGTCGAGGCCGGCTTCGTCGCGGGCCCGCGCCGCGCGACGCTTCGGCCTTGACACAAACGTAACGACGGCGTAGACCAGCGCTTGGACCGCCAGGCCCCCGGGGAGAGGGGCCAACCCAGGGGTCACACGGGAGGATCCATGAGACGTCTTCTTGGCGGCTCGCTCGTCGTCGCCGCAGCCCTCATCGTGCTGGGGACCTTGGCCGGGGCCGGCCGGGCGTCGCCGCCGGACTGCGACGAGCCGGCGGCGCTCTGCACCGAGCCGGTCAACTCCATCGGCTACAACGGTGCCTACACAGGTCACGACGAGCCCTCGCTGCTCTGGTACTCGAACCAGCCGGGCGCGGGGAACTCGACGCTCTACCACGTGACGCTGCCGACCGACCCGATGGTGCAGCCGAACCAGGCCGGCACCGCGGGTACGTGGAACTTCCAGCTGCATCCGGCGTTCTGGTTCGGGATGGCGCTCTGCGACAACCAGTCCGGGCCGGAGTTCACGCACGCGCCGTGCGTGCCGGACAGCGACACGAACATCTTCGACGGGACCAACCCGGCGGGTGCCGACTACATCGGGAAGCACACGGGCACCGCGTTCCTCGAGGTGCAGTTCTACCCGCCGGGCTGGGCGCCCTTCCAGCTTCCGGGCGGGGTCAGCTGCGACGCCAGCAAGTGGTGTGCGGCGATGGCGATCTTCAGCTTCAACCAGGACCAGAACACGGGCGTCAACAACAATGCCTCGTGCCTGAACAGCGTCGGCATCGAGCCGGCGAACTTCGCCTTCATCACGACCTCTGGCACGCCGCATGCGCCGCCAGGGCCGCTGACCGCGACCGGCGGCACCTTCACGCCGAACGCCGCCACGGACCTGTTCATGGGCTCGGGCGACCAGCTGACGGTCGATGTCCACGATGCGTCCGGCGGGCTGACCGCGATCGTGAACGACCAGACGACCGGCCAGTCGGGCTCGATGACGGCGAGTGCGGCCAACGGGTTCGCGCAGGTGCTGTACGAACCGACCGCAACGACTTGCCACCAGGCGCCGTACACGTTCCGGCCGATGTATTCGACCTCGAGCGAGCACACCCGCGTCCCGTGGGCTGCGCACAGCTACAACACGGCCTTCTCGGACGAGATCGGGCACTTCGAGTACTGCGACACGGTCGCCGGCGACGGCTCCTGCGCGAGCAACTCGGAGGGTGTCGACGACGACGACGCGCCGTGCCTGACCGCAGCCCAGTCGCTGTTCATCCCGATCAGCGGGTGCGCGGGCTCGGACAGCGACTTCGACGGCACGTCGTACCAGAACGACTGGCCGGGGACAGATCCGAACCGCGGGCAGGACAAGAAGTACCACCCGAGCCCGATCACGTTCACGAGCCCGGTCTTCAACGGCTCGCAGAACTACAGCCGGGTGGCGTTCGAGACCGACCTGCCGCGGATCGAGGCGCCCGACTCGGGCGGGATCTGCAACCGGTTCACCGGCGAAAACTGCGTCAACCCGCCGCCGGGCTCGAACTTCTACCCGATCTACACCACCGGGACGTCGACGCAGAACCCGAGCGCGAACGGCCACTGCGTCTGGCAGCTCGGCGGGCCCTACATCAAGGGGACGACCAACACGTTCGGCGGGAGCTCTGCGACCGAGTACGGGCCGCTGCTGTTCAGCTTCTACCCGAACCCGAACCCCGCGATCCGGCTCCGCACGAACAACTTCAGGAACGTGCTGAGCTCGAATCCCTGTCCGGCTTAGGGAACGCGGCAGCCGAAGCGAGGAGCGCCCTTCGGGGCGCTCTTCGTTTCAGCGGATGCCGCTGTCGTAGACGAAGTCGCGCTTGGCGAACCGACCTCGGGGGACGGTGACTTTGCCCGGCTGTAGGCCGCGCTTTGGAAGCGTGCTCGCCGTCCCGGTCCGCACCGCGTAGCGGCCTCCGCCGAGGTTTACGCGGTAGCGGCCCTTCGCATCGGTCGTCGCAGTCACCGTCCGGCCGCCGGTGCTGAAGACGAGCTTGAAGTTGCGCGCCGGCTTCGAGCAGGTTGTGCCGCTCAGGCAGACGGGCGTCGAAGGGCTGATCCGGACGGTGCCGTAGAGGCCGCCGTCTCCGCCGCCGAGCGAGGTTTGCGAGCCGCACGCGGCCACGGTCGCGACGGTGGCGGCCAGGAGGAGGCTGCGGGCGAACACCTCGGCGCTAGGGTAGCTCTGCCATGCCCGAAGGCGACTCGCTCCATCGAGCCGCGCGCAAGCTGCAGGTGCTCGTCGGGGAGCGCGTCGCGGTCGAGACGCCGAACCCTCGCGCGGCCGCCGCGGTCTCGGCGGCAACGCTCGACGGGCGGCGGCTCGAGTCGGTCGAGGCGGTCGGCAAGAACCTGCTGCTGCGCTTCGAGGGCGGGCTCGTCCTGCGCAGCCACCTGCGCATGACCGGCCGCTGGCAGGTGGTCGAGCGCGGCTCGGCGCGGCACGGGAAGCCCTGGCTGGTGCTGACCGGCTCCGAGCGTGAGGCGCTGCTCTGGAACGGCCCCGTCCTCGAGCTCTCGACGCGTGGGACGCGCCGGCTCGGGCCGGACATCCTCGCCGAGCCGCCCGACTTTCCGACGATGGCCGCAAACCTTCGCGCCTCGCATCCGTCGCGGGAGCTCGGCGACGCGCTGCTCGACCAGCGCCTCGTCGCCGGGATCGGGAACGTCTGGAAGGCCGAGTCGCTCTGGCACGCGCGACTCTCGCCGTGGCTGCCGCTCGGCGACGTGACCGACGCGGAGCTCGAGCTCGTCCTCTCGGAGGCGGCGAGGCTGATGCGGGCGTCGCTCGACCACGGCCGAGCTGACCGGGCCGTGTACAGACGGGCCGGCCGCCCGTGCCCGCGCTGTGGCGAGCCGATCCGCTCCCGCGGGCAGGGCGACGCCAATCGCACCGCATACTGGTGTGCGGGCTGCCAAAGAGGAGAGGAGCCCCTGGGCGCGTAGCTGCAACTCGTGGCCGTGCGCGCTCCGCACCTGTATCGCTCGCTTCGCTGTTTCTGTCTGGCCGGCTTCTCGCTGCTCGCGAACGACGTCGAGGGCGGCGCCGAGCTGCCGTTCGCGTTCGAGGAACACGCAGGGCGCAGCGGCTCGTCGCTCTACGAGTACCGACCGCTCGTTCGGTCGTATGTGGAGTCGCGCGGGGAGCGGCTCGGCGCGCTCGCCGACGCCCGTCTCGCGCTCGACGATCTCCGGCGCGAGCCGGCAGCGGCCATCTACGCAGCGGCACATTCCGGCAAGGGCGGTGACGAGCCGCTCCTGCGGACGATTGTCCTGCCGCTGCTTGCGGACGTCGCCGAGGCGTGTGGCGGGTTCGACTGGAGCGACGAGGCGTTCGACCGCGCGTACGGCGAGGTCGAGCGCTCGCTATTCGGCTCTCGCCGTGCATATGCCGCCGTCGCGCCGCTGGTGGGACTTTCCCTCGGGACGCAGGTCGAGCTGGCCGACGGCCTGCGGATCCGCATCGTCGCCGCCGGTGAGCTCGCCGCCCACTGGCCGGAGGCGAACGGCCTGCTGCCGGCAGGGTTCGGCAGCGAGCCCGATCGTCTCTGCGTGCTCGAGCTCGAGCGCCCGCTGGCCCCGAACGAGCGGCACGTCCCGGATGCGCCGAGTGAGCTCGCGGATGCCGTCAGCGCGCTACGGCTTGCGACTGCCGCGCCCGTGGCGGCCGGGCCCGTGCTGTTCGAGCGGCTCGACTGGCGGCCGCTCGCGATCCGGCCGGTGCTGCCGATCGCAGCGGCGGAGCCGGCGGGCGAGCCGACACGGCTCGACGCGTTCCGCGCGCGGCTCGCGTCAGACCTGCTCGCGCGGCTCGGGCGCGCGGAGGAGGATCCGGAGCTCGCGGAGGCGCTCGACCGCTGGGAGCTGTCGCTCTTCGCAGACGAGCCGTTCCGATCGGAGCAGCTGCGCGAGGCCCTGGTCGCGCTGCTCGGCGGGCCCGACGGCTTGTGGGCCGCCTCGGTGCGCGCGGCCGTGCTCCTGGGCGAGACCGGGCGCGACCGAGCGGAGCAGCTCGGACTGCTGCGGGGGCTCGCCCGCGGCGAGACGGCAGGCGCGGGCGCTGCGGATGCGGTCCGCAAGGCGGTCGTGGAGACGCTTGCTCACGGCGACCGCGCAGGGCTGGTCTCGTCGCTGGACGACGCGCTGCTCGGGGTTCGGCCGCGGCCGGCCGGCTACTTCGCGGCGCTGGCCTCCTGAGGGAGCGCTCGACGAAACAGTCGCGAGGCTCTCGGGCCGCCCTGCTCGCCCTGATGCTGCGTCCTCAGTCGCGCGCGTACCTTCCAGATACGAACGCTCCCTTGCCTCGGAACGACCATCGCGCCCCGAGAGCGTGGACTGTTCCGCCGAACCCTCCAGCTAGATCGGCGTCGGCTCGGCGGGCCGCGGCAGGACGGTCGTGCCGGGGCACGGCGTCGCCTGCGAGAGCCTCGCCGCGAGAACCGGTCCCCGCCGAAACGCTGGTACGCGTCGT
>Ga0207683_10003507_pt1 | contig 13682 bp, 18 predicted proteins | sample KBSM73metaG_FD_184333 | JGI IMG/M metagenome (GOLD analysis project Ga0207683, IMG submission 184333) | Miscanthus rhizosphere microbial communities from Kellogg Biological Station, Michigan, USA - KBS M7-3 metaG (SPAdes) (version 2) | ecosystem: Host-associated > Plants > Roots > Rhizosphere >...
CTCGTGTCCCTGCTGGTCTCGCTGACGACGACGCCGATGATGTGCTCGCGCCTGCTGCGGCATGAGCCCGAGCGCAAGCCGGGCCGGTTCTTCGAATACAGCGAACGTGGGTTCAACGCCATGCGTGGATTGTACGAGCGCACGCTGAAGTCGGCTCTCGCCGCGCCGGCATTGATGATGTTCATCCTGCTCGTGACCGTTTGCCTGAACATTTTTCTGTACATCCAGATCCCGAAGGGTTTCTTCCCGTCCGAGGACACCGGACGCCTCGTCGGCGGCGTGCAGGCCGACCAGAGCATCTCGTTCCAGGCGATGTCGCAGAAGATGGTCGAGTTGATGAAGATCGTGAAATCCGATCCGGCCGTCGCCAACGTCGCCGGCTTCACCGGTGGCGGCTCGCGCAACGGCGGCTTCATGTTCGCCGCGCTCAAGCCGTTGGCCGAGCGCAAGCTGTCGACCGATGCGGTGATCGCGCGGCTGCGCCCGAAGCTGGCGACAGTGTCGGGCGCCAGCCTGTTCCTGCAAGGCGCGCAGGACATCCGCGTCGGCGGCCGCCAGAGCAACGCGACCTACCAGTACACGTTGCAGAGCGACAGCCTCGACGATCTGCGCACCTGGGCGCCGAAGATTTCCGATGCACTGCAGAAAGTACCGGAACTGGCCGACGTCAACAGCGACCAGCAGGATCATGGCCTGGAAACCGAATTGACGTTCGATCGCGCGACCGCATCGCGCCTCGGCGTGACGACCCAGGCGATCGACAGCGTGCTCAACGACGCGTTCGGCCAGCGCCAGGCGTCGGTGATCTACAACGCGCTGAACCAGTATCACGTCGTCATGGAGGTCGCGCCGGAATTTTTGCAGAGCCCGGAAACGCTCAAGGACATCTATGTGCAGAACAGGACCGGCGGCATGGTGCCGCTGATGGCGTTTGCCTCCTATGGCCTGGGCTCCGCGCCGCTATCGGTGAATCACCAGGGCCAGTTCGTCGCCAGCACGATATCGTTCAACCTGGCCGAAGGCGTGAGCCTGGGCCAGGCGCAAGACGCCATCACGCGCGAGATGTCGCGCGTCGGCGCCCCGGCGACGATCCATGGCGGGTTCCAGGGCACGGCGCGCCAGGCGCAGCAGTCGCTCGGCAGTTTGCCGTGGCTGATCCTGACCGCGCTGCTCACGATCTACATCGTGCTCGGCGTGTTGTACGAAAGCTATGTGCATCCGCTGACGATCCTTTCGACGCTGCCGTCGGCCGGCGTCGGTGCAATCCTCGCACTGCTCGTCTGCCGTACGGAATTCAGCCTGATCGCGTTCATCGGCGTCATGCTGCTGATCGGCATCGTCAAGAAGAACGCGATCATGATGATCGACTTCGCGCTCGAGGCCGAGCGCACGCAAGGACTGTCGGCGCGCGACGCCGTCTACCAGGCCTGCATCCTGCGCTTCCGCCCGATCATGATGACGACGTTCGCGGCAATGCTCGGTTCGCTGCCGCTGGCGTTCGGCTTCGGCGAGGGCAGTGAAATGCGCCGGCCGCTCGGCATCTCGATCCTCGGCGGCCTGCTCGTCAGCCAACTGCTGACCCTGTACACGACTCCGGTCGTCTACCTGTACATGGAGCGCTTCCGCCTGTGGTGCAAGCGCAAGTGGGCGCGGTTCTACCGGCCGCCGCAGGGTGCGGCGCCGCAGGCGGCGGTATGATTACGAACACAATGACAAAAATGATAATAAATACACAATTGGATACTTGTGTCGGCGACATGCCGCGCCCGTGTCCGCCCCCTTCGGCGGGACGGCAGCACTTGTCTCTCTCCCCATCCCTTGAAGGGGAGGGCACTGGTCGCATCCTGCGATTTATCGCGATTGCACTTTTTGCCGCATTCCTCAGCGCTTGCGCCGTCGGGCCCGACTACAAGAAGCCCGATTTGGCCGTGCCCGCGGCCTACAAGGAGAACGCAGACTGGCATCCTGCCGACTGGACGCGCGCGCAACCCGCCGACGCAATCAAGCGCGGCGCGTGGTGGGAAATCTTCGGCGACCCGGTGCTGAACGAACTCGAACAGCAGGTCGACGTGTCGAACCAGAGCCTGAAGCAGGCCGAGGCGCAGTATCGCCAGGCCGCTGCAATTGTCAGCGGCGCCCGAGCGAATTTCTTTCCGACCGTCGGCGTGAGCGCCAGTGGGCAGCGTGCCGGCCGATACACGACCGGTAGTGCGTCCTCGGGTGGCTCCGGAGTCGGCAGCGGTACGGTCGACACGTCCGGATCGTCGCATCCGACCAACACGTACTCGGTGCCGTTTACCGCGAGCTGGGAGCCGGACCTGTGGGGCCAGGTACGGCGCACCGTCGAAGGCGACGTCGCCAATGCGCAGGCCAGTGCGGCGACGCTCGAGTCGACCCGGCTCAGCCTGCAGGCGCAACTCGCCCAGACGTACTTCCAGTTGCGCGTCGTCGACGAGCAGAAACGCTTGCTGGAGGGAACCGTCGCCGCCTACCAGAAATCGCTGCAGCTCACGCAGAACCAGTACGACGTCGGCGTCGCCGCGCGAGCCGATGTCGTGCAGGCCGATACGCAGCTGAAACAGGCCCAGGTGCAGGCGATCGACCTCGGCATCGCGCGCGCGCAGTTCGAGCATGCGATCGCACTGCTGGTCGGCAAGACGCCGGCCGAGTTCTCGCTGCCGACCGAACCACTAAAAGTGGCGCCGCCGGGAATTCCGGTCGAGCTGCCGTCGACACTGCTCGAGCGCCGACCCGATGTCGCGATCGCCGAGCGTCAGGCAGCCGCGGCCAATGCGCAGATCGGCGTCGCCGAGGCCGCGTATTTCCCGAATCTGCTGCTATCCGCGACGGCTGGCTACGAGAGTTCCACTTTCTCCAACATCCTGGCCGCGCCGAGCCGGTTCTGGTCGCTCGGCGCGCAGCTCGCCGAAACGATCTTCGACGGCGGCGCGCGTGAATCGCAGGTCGCGCAGGCGCGCGCGGGTTTCGATGCGGCGGCGGCGAACTATCGTCAGGTCGCGCTCGCCGCATTCCAGAACGTCGAAGACAATCTTGCCGCGCTGCGCATACTCGAAGCCGAGGCCGCGGCGCAGGCCGAGGCGGTCAAGTCGGCCGAGCAGTCGCTCACGATCGCGCTCAACCAGTATCGCGCGGGCACCGTCAGCTACCTCAACGTCGTCACGGCACAGACGACCGCCTACAGCAACGAGCGCAACGCGATCAGCATCCTCGGCAACCGCCTGAACGACAGTGTCGCGCTGGTCAAGGCGCTTGGCGGCGGCTGGGACGCGAAGGACCTGCCGGCGGCCGACGCAATCGATCTGCACTCGAACGCGCCAAAGCCTGGCGGCTGAACCGCGCGCTACTGGCGTCCGAAACGCTTTGCCGATCGTTCGATCGCGCGCACGCGCTCGATCTGCCGGTCCTTTGGCGGCGCCAGCGTGACCAGCGAATGGATCAGGGTTCGCGCGGCGGCGCTGACCTGCTCGACGGCCAGTTCGAACGCGGCCTCGTTGATCTTCGACGGCGCGTTGAAACCGCTGAGCTTGCGCACGAACTGGAGGGCCGACGCATGAATTTCTTCTTCCGTTGCCGGCGGTGCGAAGTTGAAGAGAGTCTTGATGTTCCGGCACATGGGTGTGCTCCTGCGCTGATCCTTTGGCCTAGGATACTTCAGCAGTGTGGCGCTTCTCCACGCCGGCGTCCCGCGCCGGGCTACGACGCGACGTAGGCACGCCGCGAGGCCAGCGCGATCGGCACGCCAAACAGGAACATGTGCACGAACAGACCCGTGGCCAGGATCGCGAGCGGGTAGGACGGCTTGGTCGGAAAGCGCGACAGCGGAATCACGACCAGATTCATGAATGCGTATACAAAAGCGCCGAATGTCGCGCCACATGCGACCGGACGGCGCACGAGCAACGGAATCCGTCCGGCGGCAATCACGTAGGCTGCCGCCCACAACAGCGCCATGAAGAAGTGCAGGCCAAGCCCGAGCGCGGCAGTCGGCGTGCCGCCCGTGTAGGCGTCGCTGCCGAGCAGCCCGCTTGCCACCGATTGCAGGATGCGGCTCGGGGCTACGCCGCTGCGCAGGTTCGAGAAGATGATCGCGTAAGCGATGTCGAATGCGCCGCCGATGAGACCACCGAGGACGATCGAAGCGATTTTCCGATTCATGGTCAAGCGTTTCCCCTGATCGAGAGCGCTGACGGTAATGCCGCGTCGCGCAGGCCGCAAGGCCAAGGCGTTGCTACGTGCGCTGCGCCGGCCAATTGGCAAAAACGGCAACACCTGACGCCGCTTTCCGCTTCAACAACGGTCACTCGGCGTGGAGACGCAGCCTGCGCAGCACCTCGAGCACGATTTCCGGATCGAGCTGCGCGTGATAATTGAAGTGCAAACGCAGCTGTCCGTGTTCATGATCCAGGACATCGGGATCATCGCCAGCGCCGAACAGCATGCGCGGCACCTGCCACTGCTGCGCGATAACCGCGAGCGGGATGCCGGACGCCACCGACCATGTCGCCAGCCCGCCGCTTATCGACGGCAGGTAGCGTGCGGACATCACTGTTGCCAGCGCAGTTTCGAGCGTGGCTCCTTGCGGCAACGCAAACGTACGCGCGTGCGGCGCATCGACGTCATCGCCCGCGGCGACGCTTTCGCGCGTGACGTAAAGATTCATGTCGGGGCTGGGCCGCACTCGGTCGCCGCTCTCCACTCGCCCGCTTCGAAACAGCTTCCACATGGCGCGCTTCTCCGCTCAGGCTTTCGGGCGGCCGGCGTTCCCGGCGCCGAATCGTACGATGTCCGCGGTGACCTCGTTTCCCGTTATCGTCAGGTCACCGGCCGCGATCGGCAGCTTGAAGCGGCGCGGACCGGCGCTGCCCGGATTGACGTAGAGCACCCCGTTTCGCTCTGCGACTGCCGGTACATGCGAATGGCCGGAGACGACGACACGGACTCGCGCGGTGCGCGGATCGATGTCGAGCTGCGCGATATCGTGGATCACGTAAATGAGGACCTCGCCGACCTGCACAAGCTGCGTTTCAGCCAGATTCTCGGCCCAGTCGCCATGATCGTTGTTGCCGCGCACGACGCTAAGCGGCGCCAGTGCCGCAAGCTGCTCGAGAATATCCGGATTGCCGATGTCGCCTCCGTGGATGATGCGATCGCAGCCTTCGAGGTAGGCTTTGGCTTCCGGCCGAAGGAGCCCATGCGTGTCCGAGATCAGGCCGACGCGAGGCATCGTCTATTCCTTGAGCGGTACGCGTGCGCCGGCGCAATCACGGCGCGCCCCGTATCGCATCCGGCACGAGCGCCTTGCCGCCACCGGCGCGCCACTGCAAACCAATCTCGCACAGGAACAACGGCACGACCCACGACAGCCAGATGATGCCTGCGCCATCGCCGATGTCGCCGGCCCCCGGCACGCGCCCGACCAGACGGCACAGTACGAAAGACCAGGTCAGCACGTAGCTGCGAATCATCCAGGCGCGGTGCGAATCGAAGCGTTTGTTGCGCACGGCGCGGTATGCCATCGCCGATGCGCCCATCCACGCGGCCGCCAGTGAGGCCAGGGCAATTCCCATATCGCTGATTGTCGCGAGGTGAAACGTGAATGCCAGGTTCTTGTCGTGCACCTTGCCGAGCGCAAGGACGAACGCGATCGGTGCGTTGACCGAGCCACCAATCAGATACGAGTAGCCGAAGATCTTGTGGTAACGAAAGTGCCGCCGGGTGCTGCCGATGTACAGGTTGGCAGCTCCGAGAAAAAGCATCAGGGTACCGCCGAGCATGTGCAGGTAGACCAGGCCGAAATGCCCGGCGTGCTTGTCGATGTTCGCGAATCCGGCAACCGGACTGGCGATCAGCCACCACGCCATGGTGCCGGTTGCCAGCGCGCCGATCAGCAGCAGTCCGGGAAACGAGAGCCACCAGCCGCGTGCATCGGCGCTGCTGCCCAATGTGCTCATGTCGTCGATGCGCAGGTAGCCAAGGCGGGTCGAGTCTACGCCATCACGAAATATTCTAGACGGCGATTTCGCCGACCCGAACGTCGGCGATCCAGTTGCGCGCGCGCCGCGCAAGGCGCGAGGACGTTTCCTCGCCGTCGAAGTCTCCCGAGCCGCGGAGCAGGCGCGACGGATCGACGCCCTCCAGCGCGTTGACGTTCACGACGGCGTAGCGATGGTTGTCGATCTCGCTCGTGACGAACGGTACCGCGCCGCATCTGGCGCAGACATGGAACGTCGCCGTCTGTGTGCCGAATGCGTAGGGTGACACCAGCGCGGGGTCGCGCACGATGACGCTCAGACCGGCGTTCGGGTTGGACGTCCAGACGCCGCCATGCTTGACGCAGAACGAACAACCGCAGGCACGTGCGGGAATTTCAGGCTGCGCGTCCGGCCAGTCGAGCGTGAACGCGATATTGCCGCAGTGACACTTGCCGTCGATGCGCATCGCTGCTCCGATTCAGGGTTTGGCCGCGGCCGTTTTGCCCGCTTTCAGGCGCAGCGTGATCAGACTCTCGGTAATGCGAAACACTTCCTGGATATCGGCGAACGTCGTTGCCGGATCGTTGTTGTAGTCCATCAAGCGGTGGTCGTAGTTCCTCTCGACCGTGATCTCGTCGATCACGAAACGCATCTCCTGCAGCGCGGCTCCGCGATGTTCGAAGTTCCTGCCGGCCTGGACCGTCGCGGTTTCCAGCGCGCAGTAGAGGCTGAAGGTCTTCGCTTCGGCGGGACACTTGCGGTTGTCCGCCCGATTCCACTTCGCCGGTGAATCGAGCAGCTGGCGCGCGCGCTGCAGGATGTGCAGGTCCGCCGCCGTCACCGGCGGGCGCGCATCGGAATCGTCGGCGGTCGCCGGCGGCGCAGCGGGCGCTTGTGCGGCAGCCGCGAGGGGCAGCAGCGTGGCGATGACGAGACAGGCAATGCGCAGGCTCAAGCGGGAGTCTGTCATGTCAAGTTTCCTTTCACCTTGTGCCCTTGCGCGGAGCCATTGGTCTGATCAAATCGGCCTGATCAAGTCGGCCCGCTCAAATCGGCCCGATCAAATTGGCGCGGTCAGGCAAGCGCCACCGCGACACCGCCGACGTAACAAGCCAGCGCAACGGTGATGCCCCTGAAGGGGATGCTGAACCAGTACACCTTGCCGAGCGCAAACAACCCACCAAGCATCGCCAGCCCGACGACGAGCAGAAACATCGAATGGAATAGCAGTTGGGCGTGAGCCACGCCCAGGTATCCGTACACCAGGCCGAACAGGATCGCACCCATGCTGTGGCTGGCATTGAAGCCAACCCAGCATCGCCACATCGTGGTCTCCTTCGTGATGACAGGCGAAGTGCGGTCCATGCTGACCTGCAGTTCCGGATCGCGCGGCGTGAGCTTGGGCCCGTGGAACGTATAGGCAAGGTGGAGCAATCCGAGCATCAGGATGATGCCGGCACTCAGCAGCATGAGGACCTGCGCAGCGATGCTGTCGTGCATCTGTTCGGCCTGTTCCAGTGGTTTCAGCGCGCAGCGTAACAGGCCCGGAGCCATTCCGCAGGCCGGCATGCCGCCGCATGGCTGTCGTCACGTGTCGCAGGGAGTTTCAAACAAGAACGTCCGCGGGCGAATAGTGCGGCACGGTCTTCAGCGGTAACGACGCATGACTTCGGCGGCGGAACCTGTGGCGAGTTGCCCCAGGACCCGAGTGTCGATATCGCCGAGCTTGCGAACATAAAGGCAGCCCTTTGCCGTCTTGTGCTTGCCGAGTCTGGCCAGCAGTTCGTCGCGCCCGGGGAAGCTAGCCAGTAGATAGACACTGATGTCGCCTTTCCGCGAAGAAAATCCGACCAGGCACGAATCGCCTTCGCGGCCGCTGTCGTACTTGTAGTGATAGCTGCCGAACCCGACGATGCTTGTTCCCCACATCACCGGCTTGTGCTTCGTCGCTCTGGCCATCAGCCTTGCCAGTGCCTTGCAGTCTTCACGTCTGGATTCGTCGGCGATCGCCTCGATGTAAGCGTCCACGCTCGCCGTCGTCGCCCGGGTCTTGTTTTCGGCCATGGCTACTCCTTGCTGATCCGTGCGTCGCCGATGGGACGAAGCTGTTCGGCCAGCGACCGGGTGTTCTCGTTCACGACGTTGCCGGAGTGAAGCGTCGACTTGCGCTCGATCAGCATGACCAGGCATTCCTGTTCGGCAACCGGGTTGTGTTGAACCCCTTTTGGCACGACGAACATTTCGCCTTCATCGAGCACGGCCGAGCCGGATTCCATTTCGATGCGCAGGCGCCCCTTGAGGATGAAGAAAAGTTCGTCTTCGTGCTCGTGGTTGTGCCAGCCGAATGTGCCATGCACCTTCGCGACCTTTACGTAGGAGTCGTCGAGTTCGCCGACGACCCGCGGCGACCAAAATTCGGCAAGCGATTCGGCAATTCGTCTCGGCGATGCGACATCCTGCATGGACGCTCCTCCTGGCTGACTTCGCATCAGCCTACTCGCTGCCACGTCAGCGTGCGAGTGTTGCGTGCGTCCGGCTATCCGAACATCAGGATAGCGTAATGTGGCTGCACGGCAGCACCTAGCCGTGTCCCTCTCGTAGAACTTCTTCCACCGCCAGGCCGATCGCCAGGATCCTGTGGTCGCTATCCTGCGTGCCGGCGATCATCAGGCCTACCGGCGCGCTGCCGGGTTCGTGGCACGGAATCGAGAGTGCGCATCCGTCGAATGCGTTGACGATGGAGGTATTGCGCAGCATGCGGTGGTTGAACCGAAAATAGCTGTCGTCGTCCTTGCTGGTCTCGGCGATCGTCGGCGCGCTCTGCGGCGTGGTTGGCATCAGCATTGCGTCGTAGCTGCTGGCAACGGCATCGATCGTGCGGATGAAGCTCTGACGCAACTGCAACAGGTCGATGTAATCCGCCGCGCTCATTGCTTCCCCGGGCCGGATGCGCGTCACGACGCGCGGGTCGTACTGGTCGGCGCGATCCTTGATCCAGCGGCGATGCCAGGCAAACGCCTCGGCGCTGACCAGCGAGCCGCGCGAACTCACCGTTGCAGCCTGGGCGAACTCGGCCATCGGGCGTTCGACAATCCCGGCGCCGGCGCTCGACAGGCGCGTAAGCGCCTCTGCGAACGCGTTCGCGACGTCGTCGGAGAGATCGTCGAGAAACACGGACTTCGGCACGGCGAAACGCAGGCCGCGGAGCCGGGCCGGATCAGCTTTGCCGACGGTTTCGCCGGACAGTACGTGATCGAGCAGCACGCAGTCGGCAACCGTTCTGCCGATCGGTCCGGCTGAATCGAGCGAGAACGACAGCGGCAATGTGCCATCGAGCGGTACCCGCCGCGCGGTCGGCTTGAATCCGACGAGTCCGTTCAGCGCTGCAGGAATACGCACCGAGCCGCCGGTATCGGTGCCGATCGCGCCGGCCGCCATGCCATCGGTGACCGAAATTGCGCCACCGGATGTCGAGCCGCCGGGAATGCGCCCGGTCGCGCGATCGAATGCATTTTTCGGCGTGCCGTAGTGCGGGTTGATACCGAGGCCCGAGTAGGCGAATTCGGTCAGGTTGGTGCGGCCGATGATGATTGCGCCGGCATTCTTCAGGCGCTCCACGACCGTCGAGTCGCGCGTTGCCGGCGATGTGCCTGTCAGCGCCTTCGAGCCGCCCAACGTCACGACGCCGGCTTCGTCGAACAGGTCCTTTAGCGACAGCGGAATGCCGGCGAGGACTGGCAGTTGCGCGCCGGCGCGCCGTTGCGCGTCCGTGCGATCGGCAGCTTCGCGCGCTGCCCGCTCGTGGACGAGCAGGAACACGCGCGAGCCTTCACCTTGCGGATCGTTGATCGCCGCGAGCGATTGTTCGACGAGTTCGCGGCTGGTGATCTGCCGGGTTGCCAGACGCCGTGACAACTCGACGATCGTCACGGTTGCAAGTTCACGCTCCGGCGACATGTGCGTTCACTGTCATCCGGTCGGCGCGGAATACCGGCCAGGCCGAAACAATAGCGCCAGCGATACCGCCAGCAGAACGGCTGCCGCCGCGACCTCGAAAGCAATCGTGGCGTTCATCGCCAGCGTGTGCGCCGACACCGGCGCCACCGAATAATGATCGAGTCCGGCGAAGCCGAGCGCGGCATAGACGGCGATCAGAAGCAGCCCCGGCACGCGCCGTCCGGATGCGGCAAGGGCAACGCCAGCCACTCCGACCATGGTCACGGCAATCCAGGCGAGATAGACCTTCGAAGAAGTCAGCCAGGGCGGCAGGTTTGGATATTCGGCGACGAACTGTGCATTGTGGACAAAGTGAATCAGGCTGGCGGCGCAGTAAATGGCGAGCAAGGCGACCAGGTGGCGTGGGATGCGGGCAGCAGATCGGATCTGGATCACGGGTTGCAGTTACCTTTGATCAGTCACGCGAGGCGTCCAATCTGCCATGCCTGGATCGGGCGCGCAAACACGCATGCGTCCGGCTGCGTGTTGCGTATCGAAGGCGGCACCGCCAAACTCCCGAAGCACGAATGCACGACCGCCGGGGATTCGGATTGCGCGGCAACGACGTCATTGCGGAAAACGTTCGCGAACCGGTGCTCAGCCTCGTGGATCGGGTCTCGGAAATGCTGTTCGGCCTGTTCATGGCGCTTACGTTCGTGGGCGCCGTGTCCGTGGCGCAGGGAGGACGCGAGGAGATACGCGAACTGCTGATCGCCGCCCTGGGCTGCAATCTCGCCTGGGGCCTGGTGGATGCCGTCATGTATCTCGTCGGGACGGTCGCGGATCGAGGTCGCTGGCTCATGCTCGTGCGCTCGGTACGCAATGCCGACGTGGAGACCGGGCAGCGGCTGATTGAGCGCGCGTTTTCGCAAGCCGCGGTGCGCGACCTGCTCTCGCCGGTCGAGGTCGAAGCGATCCGCGGGCGCATCGTCGCGCTGTCCGGCCTGCCGGCAAAGCCGAGTCTGATGCGCGACGATCTGGTTGCAGCGTTGGGAATATTCCTGATCGTGGTTGCCTCGACGTTTCCCGTCGTGCTCCCCTTCGTCCTGATCCGGGATGTCGGGACAGCGATGGCCATGTCCCGGGCAATCGCGCTTGCGATGCTGTTCTTCGGCGGATTCGCGCTCGGGCGTCATGCGGGCTACGGCCAGTGGAAGGCCGGCCTGCTGATGGCGGGAGTCGGCAGCGTGCTCGTCGCCGCGATCATCGCGCTCGGCGGATGAATGCCGCGCGGCCAAGGTTGGCTGGACTCCTGTTCCTCGTCACGATGGCAGCAGCGGCGGGCGCAGAGTCCGACACCGCCGCGCCTGCCGCTGCGGATCCTCCGTGGGAGATCGGACTCACCGCATATCCCACTTTTGTTCGTACTGGCGACGACTACACGTCGGCCGTTGCGACAGCCGATCACGGGCCGCTGCACTTCGAGGCCAGGTACAACTATGAATCGGTCGGTGCGCGTTCGGCATTCGTCGGCTGGACGTTTTCCGGCGGTACGGAAACGACCTGGCAGCTGACGCCGCTGCTCGGCGGCGCCTGGGGCACGACTCAGGCCTTTACGCCAGGTTTCGAAGCGACCGTAGCGCACGGACGTTTGGAACTCTACGTCGAAGCCGAGTATGTGCGCGACAACCACGAGGCCAGCAACAGTTACTTCTATGCCTGGAGCCAATTGGGCGTCCAGACGGCCGAATGGCTGCAACTCGGCGTAGTCGGACAACGCACCCGCGCCTACGGTGGCGATCGCGATTTCCAGCGCGGTCCGTTCGCGGAACTGACCTTCGGCCCGGTTACGATCGGCGGCTACTGGTTCAATCCGGGCACGAACGAGCAGGTAGTCGTTGCCTCGATCGGCGCGACGTTTTGAGTGCATGACAACTGCAAACCGCGGCAAGCCGGCAAGCTTCCGGCTTCATCCAATCGTCAATTCAGTTCGCTGACGGATCGGTCAGGCGGTCGCGCCCTGGTCGACGACGAGGAACGAACCGAGATTCGTTTCCCGGCGGGTAAATCCGTCGCAGATCCGGTCGAGCGCCTGATACTGCTCGCTGAAGTTTTGGCGAAACAGGCGGTAGGCATCGGCGCTTCGCCACCGATCGACCGTTACGTAGCGCCCCTGGCGTGAAGGATCGTGAAGCAGCAGCGTTTCGACAAACGCAGGATCGTTGCGGAACAACGCAACCCAGCTGCCGCCGGGGCCATAGTGGCGCCGAAACTCCTCTTCGGCGGCTGCCGGAACGTCGAATTCCCAGACGCAGATGAATTGATTTTCCACTTTCGACTCCTGCTGGCCTGCAGCGCCGAGTCCGGTAACACGTTGGCTGAACCCCTCGCTCTAAAGCCCTCCCCTTCAAGGGGAGGGTTGGGTGGGGATGGTGTTGTCTGCGCCCCATACGCCCCTTGCGCGCGCTACTGCCGAATCTCCGCCTCGACCAGTTTGATCAGCAACACGAGCGACTCCTGCCACCCGAGGTAGCAACTCTCCACCGGGATAATCCCGGGTATTCCTTCCTGCAAGATGCTCACCTCCGTGCCGCAGGACACCGCGCGCAGAGAAACGGTCGTCTGCATCGCTCCGGGCAGGTTCGCATCGTCGAACTTGCCCGTGTAGCGAATCCGCTCGTGCGGCACGAGTTCGAGATACTCGCCGCCGAACGAGTGGCCATGACCGGTCGTGAAGTTCGTGAACGACATCTTGTAGCTGCCGCCGACCTTTGCGTCCATATGATGGACCTTGCCCGTGAATCCATTCGGCGGGAGCCACTTGGCCAGGGCCTCGGCATCGAGGAATGCGCGATAGATGCGCTCCGGGGTGGCGCGGATGACACGATGCAGTCTTACGCTGTTGGTGGACATGATCGCTTCCTTGAAGAAAGAGGGCGGCCCTCACCTATACAAGACGAACGACGCGGATCGAAATCGACAATCCGATGACGTGTCTGGCGCGATTGCCGCGCTGCGTCCTCGCGATCGAAACGGTCAGGCCTTGGCGGTGGATTTGAGGTCGGTCGGATCGCCGTGGCGGGCATTGAGCGCAACGGCCTGCTTCACCAGCGCGACGATCGTCGCCTTTTCCAGCGGCGTTTTCTCCACAATTTCCAAAGTTGCCATTTCGTACTTGCCGCCGGGCTTCAGCCGCGGCTCGATTGTCTGCAGACGCTGGCCTCGCCAAAACCCGAACAGCACGCGATCGTCTTCGGCCCGGATCAGCAGGGCAGGGCCGTTCGAGAAGTACACCAAGTGGCCCCACTTGATGACCTCGCGCAGCGACGCGGATTCGACGACGGCGGAGCGCAGCGCCTGCACACGCCGTCGCCGCCACCCGTTCAGCCCGGCAACGTAGGCGTCGGGATTCTCTGCAGGTGCGGACTTCTTCATGGGAATCCTGGACCGCTATCCGGAGCAGCACTGCTGGAAGGAGGATCGCATGAAGACTGGTCGGGCGAGGCGCACTCTTCCATTATGTAGCACGAATCTCGATGCCCCGACATTGGACCTTCAGCCCCCTCTCCGCCGCCTCTGGGCCGGTATCAAGGGTGTTACCCTTCACCTGACGCTTACGCCTCGATGGATACGCTGAAACGCGGGGGAAAGCGTCCCGCCGTTGCATTGAAATCGCTTTCGGCGACGAGTGGACACCGATTCAGGGGATCACCGGGATAAGAGAGGAAACGCTAATGAAGACGAAAATCCATA
>Ga0207683_10003509_pt1 | contig 13675 bp, 14 predicted proteins | sample KBSM73metaG_FD_184333 | JGI IMG/M metagenome (GOLD analysis project Ga0207683, IMG submission 184333) | Miscanthus rhizosphere microbial communities from Kellogg Biological Station, Michigan, USA - KBS M7-3 metaG (SPAdes) (version 2) | ecosystem: Host-associated > Plants > Roots > Rhizosphere >...
TTAAAACATTGGAAGAAGTAATGGATTTCTACAATAAGGGCGGCGGAAAAGGATTGAAGATCGCTCCTGGCAATCAGACGCTTTCTTTTGATAAACTAAACCTTTCAAAAAAAGAACAGACCGATATAATCAATTTTATGAAATCCCTGACTGATAATTTATTCGTCTCGACAGCGGATGATACACATGTGCCCTGAGCACTGTTAAACCCTTTGCGGCAATGGCATCATGCTACTTTTACTGTGCTCTTTCCACTTTTATTTCCTGTAAATTTTGAACATAGCGGCGGCCGGTTGCCTTATCTGTGGGCACTATGATGGCAATACGATCATTTATCACATCGGCTTGTTTGCCTGCTTCTTCGGTGATGATAAGAACATGATTCCCCGTTTCTGAATTAAATAATTCATTCCAGGAGAAAACAACTTTGTAACCGTCAGAACCTATGCAGGTAAAATAAAATTCGCTGAAACGCTTGGGTTTATCTTCATTCAATCCGGCTTTATCTAATACATCCTTGAGCAAAACGCCCCTTATATTTTTTATAACCCGTTTGCGTTCCTGCAGGTGGTTGTAAATAACAACGCTGTCAATGGAATGGTTGGCGAATCTTCCCGCATCCTGCAGTGAAAATGTTATTTCATTTTTAACATTTCCATCAATGATAAATTTATTTGTATAACTAAAATGTTTTTGCGCAGGTAAAGTGAAAGGTATCAATAATAGGAGGAGAGCGATTTTGTAATTCATACAACCTTTTTTACGCACTTGTGAATAATAATTTGTAAGCGGCCAGCATTAACACGACGGCCAGCGTATACTTTAATATGTTTTGATTAAATTTTAATGAGCCAAGATAAGCGCCGCATAAACCTCCTGCAAAAGCTATAGCCACATAAGCATACATATCTGCACTGAAATGAATTCCTTTTGTAAGCTGCCCCAACAACCCCGATAATGAATTGACAAAAATGAATGAAGCACTGATAGCGGCCGTTTGTTTCTGATCCGTCCATTTTAGTAATAAGAGGATAGGAGACAGAATAATTCCTCCGCCGATACCGATCAGCCCCGATAAAAATCCGATGGCTGCTCCAATGATTAATGAAAGTACAATGTTTGGTTTCTTTAACTCATTTACAGGAATATTTTTAAAAAATAAAAATCGGATAATCGGGATCAGTAAAAAGATGCCAAGTAATTTTTTGTAAAGGAAACTTTCAACTGTCATTCGTCCGCCTATGTATGCAAGTGGAATCGATGTTATTACCAGGGGTAAAAATATTTTCCATTTAAAATGTCCACCGCGATAAAACTGGACAAATGATGTAAGTGAAACAAATAAATTTAACAATAAAGCTGTCGGCTTCATTACATCTGGTGTAAAACTGAAGAGGGCCATTAATGCCAGGTAGCCGCTGGCGCCTCCGTGTCCTACCGATGCATATAAGAAGGCAACAATGAAAAGCAGTATGTAAAATAAAATGGATTCCATATTTAATTAAGCGGGTAGCAGATGTATGTCCACAGATTCACCTTCTTTACATTCTGTCATTTCTTCGTTTACCTGGATGAGGCAGTTTGCTTTAGCAAACGAATTCATTTTATAAGATTCCTGGGCTTCTAATGCAGTGGCTGAACTTCCATCATAAAAACCTTTCAAAAAATGAGTCAGGTTTGTATTTTTCTGAATGGGCTTTGTAAGAGGAGCATTTATCGTTTTCAGCCGTACATCTTTTTTACTCAAAAGGCTGATAGCTGCAAGAACATATTCATAAAAGCAGGTCAATACAGAAGAAGGATTTCCCGGTAAACCAAACACAATTTTGTTTTCTTTTTTCCCAAAGTATAAAGGCTTTCCGGGCCTTTGTTTTATTTTATGAAACAATTGTTTTACTTCACACGCTTCTGTAGCCTTTAACACAAAATCGTAGTCACCCACGCTGATACCACCGGTTAGTAATGTAAGATCACTTTGCGTTAATGAACGGTTCAGCGAATCAATAACCGATTGCAATTGATCATCTGCATAGTAAACAGTTATGTCCCCGATTCCCAATTGCCGGAGTATGGCTCTCAACGTAAAAGAATTCGATTCATACACCTGGCCATAGGCCAATGGTTTTCCCGGGTGTTGCAGTTCGTTGCCTGTGACGATGATACTGACTGACGGAAGCGGATATGCGCTGACGGAAGTTGCACCTATACCGGCCAAAAAGCCAATGGCAGCGGGGGTGAGCAGACTGTCTTTTGCCAGCCCTAATGCTCCTTTTTTTATTTCAGACCCGGCAGGTCTTACATTATTCCCGGCTTCCAGTTTGTTGTCATCAATCAGTAAATGGCCATTTTCTGTTTTTACTTTTTCCTGCATTACCACGGTATCTGCACCGTCAGGTACCGGCGCTCCCGTAAATATGCGCATGGCCATTGCCGGGACAAGTCGTGTTGCGCTACTGTTTCCAGCTGCAGATTCTCCTTCAATTTTTAATTTTTTATATTGTTGCCAGCCGTCAAATGAAATGGCGTATCCATCCATAGATGACTGGGCATAGGCCGGAATATCAATGAATGAATAAATATCTTCTGCCAATATTTTTCCGCCGGCTTTTTCCAAAGCAAAATTTACCGGTGAAAGCGGTTTTATATTGCCCGTAATGATTTTTTTTGCGTCTCCCACACTAATCATGTTGTTTAATTTTGCAGCTAATTTAATCTCATTTTGTATGAAAGGTAACCGTAACATAATAAAACCCGCCGATATGCGGTCCACCGGCAATGGAATAATAGTAGTGATTGAATAAATTGCTTGCTCCCAGTTTTATACCAGCATTGGTTTTTGCGAACTGGTAACTGATCTGCGCATCTATAGTAGCATATGCTGGTACATCAGCAATTACCAGGAACGATTGACAGAGGTATTTACTCTGCCAACGGAATGTAACAGCCGCTCCAAATGTTTTATAAATCTTTTCATTGGAAATTGTTGCATTGGTCATCCATTCAGGCGTATTAAAGCCATCTTCAAGACCATCTTCGTTAATTGATTTTTTCAATTTTGAATAGGTCACATTGGTTCTCAATAAATAATCTTTGATAAAGCGATACGTAATTCCGGCGCTCATCCCATAGTTGTGAACGATAGTCTGCGAATTGGTCCACATCCGGTAAGGACTCTGTTTGGTTTTATCGTATAAATAATAGGGAATGCTGTCAGTGACAGATGTGTTCGGTACGTTCATATTTGCCTGCGCAATAAAAGAGCGGTAATTATTAAAATATATATCAGCATCAAGGAAAAGTTTTCCCCGAACGAATACGCCTTTATAACCGACTTCAAATGCATTGACATGCTCTGGCTGTATATAAGTGTACGGGTTTTTTTTCAACAGCGTTTTATTTTTTTCAATCGCAGCGGTTTTGGATAGCCCATTTTGGTTAATATCGTTTAATACGGCAGCCTGGAACGTGGTGATAGATGATTGAAGCCATGCATTTTCAAATATGCCGTTAGACATTACCGGTAGTCCGCCAACTCTTTTTACTCCCCCGCTGTTCACATTGGAATAGGCTTCAAATATGATAGGATAGCGATAGCCGCTCTGGAATGAAAAGCGGAAATTGTGCCGGTATACCGGTGAGTATACAAGCGTGAACCGCGGGTTGAACAATGTCTTAAAGTAGTCGTTTTTATCGCCTCGTAAAATGGCACCAAATTTTAGCTTGTTGCCCGATAGTGTTTTACTTATAGAAACAAAACCACCTGTTTTGCTATAATAAATGTTGTCATATTCTTTTCCTTTCTTCGGATTGATAAAATAATTTCCATCGGGAACGATGATATAGGTACGATGATCAAACCCTGTCAGCAACTCGATGCCTGTTTTCTTTTTCAATTCGTTTAAGACGCCTTCCGTAAGATGCCATTGCGCTTCTGCCTGCACAAAGCCAGCCTTCACACGAAGCGCAGCGCCCTCATCCCAGTTATTAATGTTCTTTAATTTTTCCAATGTTTGATTGAATGCGTCCGTGCCCGGTTGATACCTGCCCGCATCAGCTATTACCCGTGCCTGTCTATGTGCATCAGCGATAGCAGCACCGCCCGTGAAAGCCGTATTGAAACCGGTGGTGTAATCCTGGTACCATTTTGTATCGGGTTTGTAATCGCGATCTATATTTTCTGCCACAGATCGAAGGTTATAGGATTTTCCAGTGTTTTCATTATTGAAATACAATTTTGCCTGCAGCGATGGTGTCTGGAATTGAATAGCATGTTGCTGTAAGAAATAATTTTGCAAACGAAACCGATTTGAACGTTGATATACGTTATCGAGCAATGCAAAATGGAATGTATAGGCGATGATGCTCTTGTTGTGAAATTTGTAATAAATACCTGCGTCAGCTTTTATATTCTGCAAGGAGTAATCAACCACTTCTTTTTCCAGGTAGCCTGTCCTTGCAACCACATAGTTTTTTCCTTGCAGTGAAATGGTTTTGCGATCAGATGATTCGTTGCCATAACTATTAATCGGGTCGGCACCGGGATTATCGGCTCCGGTTAGTTGAGTACTTGCATTGGCGCTTGGATTTTGATCGGCATAATTATCCGCAATCCAGTCGTATCCTTTTGCGTAAGTAGCATTTATTTTAAAAGCAAAATGATTGTTAATGACATGTGCAAACCGAAAGCTTGTTTCGGAAAAAATTTTGGGATCACTATCTGCGTCACTGATATGTGTGACACCTGTTTTTTGCATAAAGCTAAATCCAGGGGACGTAAACGGATTTTTTGTGGAGATATTGGCAAGACCGTTAATCGTGTTCATTCCATACAGCGCAGAAGTGACGCCAGGAAGGATTTCCACATTTTCTATGTCCAAGTCGCCCGGACCTAATGCGCTGCCAATCGGGCTGCCGATATGCGGCGACTGTACATCCATACCATCTGCCAGCTGTGCAAAGCGAACATTTGTTGTGTTAGCAAAGCCTCTTGTATTTAATATGCGGAAACCAAAGCTCGGTGTTATCATTTGTACCCCTTTCACATTTTCCAGTGCATCGAAAAAAGACGGCGCCGGTGAGTTTCTGAAGTAGGACCCGTTCACTTTTTCTACGCTTACGGGTGACTGTAAGATCTTTTCAGGTATTCTTGATGCGTATAGTGTCACCTCGTCAAGATATTTTATTGTCAGGGAGTCTGTAGCTCCGGTTTGAGTAGTATCCTGGCTCCACGAAACAATGTAAACTATACAAAAAACAGACGTCGTGAACAACCTCATATTGCAGCGTTATTTCTATAAATATATAACGAATTCAAAAAATCATCAAAACTGTAGTATGGGTCGCTTACAAAAGGTTTTATCTTGCTATTTTTTCGGACTCTTTTTTAAGAAATGTTTTGAAACGTTCACGCAGGCCTTTGTAGTAAGTAATCAATTCTTTAGCCTCTTCAGAAATGACAGAACCGCCGCCGCTGGAGCCACCTGCCTGGGTAAGAATAAGAGGTTGTGCAGACTGTTCGTTAAGCGTATTGATTATTTCCCAGGCTTTCTTATAAGACATCTTCATTTGTTTTGCAGCCTGGTTAATGGAACCGGTTTCGTTTATTCGTTCCAGTAGCTCGAGCGGGCCGGGACCAAAGAACCGGCTGCCATTCGATTCAAGCCATAGCCGCCCGTTTATGGTGAGTTTATTCTTTTTCTTTACGATTTGTTTGATAGAGGTGGCCATTGTGTTAGTAAGAATTTATCCCCCGATCGTGATCATGCTTCGGTTATCAATATCTTCTGCGTGAAGGTGTTTAAAATCTGTATTGAATTGACCGCCGAGTTCTTTATGTTTCATTCGCACGTTTTGGAGGATCAGCGGTGTTACATCTTCTCCTTTCCTGTATGCAGATAGCAGATCGGTTTCTTCTTTTGAGAACAAACAGTTTTTTATTTTACCGTCAGCAGTCAGCCTTATGCGATTACATCCGCTGCAAAATGGAGACGTCATTGTACTGATAACAGCGAACGTTCCCTTATGTCCCGGTACTATATACGCTTTCGCCGTATCATGTTTATCGTTCTCCAATTTTATGAAAGAATATTTTTCTTCGATAGCATTGAGCAATTCCTGCCAGGTAACCACCTTATTGCTTGTCCAATGATTACCGGTAAACGGCATGAATTCAATAAATCGAACATGCACGGGCTCATGTTTTGTCCATTCAATGAAGTCAAGTATTTCGCCATCATTCAGTCCCTTCATGACCACCACATTCACTTTTACATGTATGTCGTTTCGCATCATCAAATGGATGTTATCGTATACCAGTTGAAACTGATCGCGGCGTGTTATCAATGCGAAGCGGTCAGATTGCAGCGTATCAAGGCTGATATTTAATGAACGGACATTCGCTTCTTTGAGAACGTCAACAAATTCATGAAGTCTTGTGGCATTGGTAGTTAACGTCAGGTTAACCGGCAATTTTGATAAGCGGCGAATGATTTCACCTGCATCCTTTCTTACCAATGGCTCACCACCGGTTAGCCGGATTTTATTTACACCCAGGTGCACAAATGTTTTAGCCAATCCTTCTATTTCATCCGTTTGCATTAATCGCGAAGCGGGCGTGAACTCATAATCTTCTTCGGGCATGCAATAGAAGCAACGCAAATTGCAATTGTCCGTTAAAGATATCCGGAGGTAATTATGAACACGGTTATAGTTGTCAATTATCATCTGTGGACTGCAAAGTTATCTATTTTCGGCGCAATACGGTTTATGATAAAAACTGTATTAAATCGGGGGTTTTTTGAGGGCCTGGTAATCGTCTGTTGTATCGATATCAAATTTGCCCATTGGAAATGGTACAGTCGATATATCCTGGTAGCGTTTCTTTAAAATGTTGCCAGCTCCTTTGTCACCCTTTAATAAAATCAATTCCGGAAAAATTGATTGATGAAAAAGAACAGGCGTACCCGTTATATTATCATAGCTGCAGGCGGCTATTGGTTTGCCTGATTGACGTTGCGACCGGATCAATTCCAGTAAAACATTTCCTGTCATAAAAGGTTGATCGCAAACCATGACCAGGGCACCGTCGCAGGGAGGATATTTTTCCTGAAGTGTGGTGACGCCAATACGTATAGAAGAAGCAATTCCCTCCTGCCAACCGGGGTTAGTTATTATCAAAACATTTTTGCCGTTGATTTCCGGCGCAATTGATGATGCATTGGCTCCCAACACTGTAATTACCGGGTGCAGATGGGCTTCTTCAATTGCATCTATTGCACCGTTAATTAAACTTTTACCATTGTATTGTAAAAGTTGCTTTGGCCTTCCCAGTCGCGTTGACGCTCCTGCTGCAAGAAGAATTGCAGCACAATGGTTTATTATGAATTGATCCATTGAATTGACTCAGCTTTTGATATGTATTTCTTCAATTTTTGTTGCAGCCCGCGAATGTATTACTTCTGCTTTCCGCAATGAATCTCCTTTTCGTCGGGAAAAAACGGCTTTTATTTCCGCTAATATTGATAACGCAATTTCTTCTGAAGTTTCGGCACCGATATCAAGACCAATGGGGCCGTAGATGGTGGAACGTTTTTCATCGGAAATAACTACTCCTTCTTCAACAAGCTCATTCAGCATTCGTTCCAGTTTTTTTCTCGGCCCGAGTGAACCGATATATCTTATGTCTTTGTTTAACAATGCACGCAACATACCGAGATCATAATTGTAGTTATGCGTCATCAGTAAAAAAACAGTTTGATCGTCTATATGCAGCTTATCTAACGCCTTTTCAGGTTTTGAAACCAATACCTGGCAACCGGGCACAAACTTTTCTTTTTTCGCATAATTGGGGCGTCCGTCCACTACTGTCGTTTCCCAGCCCAATATATCTGCCATTTGTACAAGGGGAATGACATCGTTACCTGCTCCGATTATAATTAAGGAAACAGGCGGTTGAATAAACTCGATGAATGCCGTATAGCTAACCCTTTCTGAAATATAGGTTTTAAAAGAGCTTGACTGGTTTTCAAAGGCAGCCTTCCCATCTTCTGCAATTGTATCCCGGAATAAAGGAACTTCTCCGGTTTGGTTATCTTGTTTTATTAATAAGCAGGTTCCATATTGCGGGTTTTTTTTGTCCTGCAAAGAAAACAGGGTAATCAAAACAGAACATTCTCTTGCGCCTGCTATTTTTTTCAAAAGATTAATGGGATTATTTTCAGCGGATACATCAATCGGCTCTATTAATACCTGAATGATTCCATTGCAACCGAGGCCAATACCGATAGTAGCGTCGTCCTCATCCATTGAATCATACGTTACCAGCATTGATTTTTGCTGCGACATTACCAACTGGGCTTTCCGCAACGCATCGCCTTCGAGGCAGCCACCACTGATGGCGCCGGTCAACTGGCCATCTTCGATGATCAGCATGCGGGCTCCTGCACGCCGGTAGGATGAACCTTCCACGTGCACAACTGTTGCCAGTGCGGCTTTCTTTCCTTCCTGCTGCGCCCGTTCAAAAGATTTTAATATTTCCTTTATTTCTTTCACGTTACCAAAATTTCAATACTGTAATTTACTTCATTCGACCATTTACAAAATTAAAAGATAGATTGACGGCTTATGAAGGAAGCATTAAGGTTTTAAAAAATGCCGACAGATTCAAGCAGTTTTTTTCGTTGCGGAACGCTCTATCGAACGATAAAAAATCAATCAAAAATGATTCAATGCGGAACATGCTTTCGTTTTATCTACTCGCGGGAAAAGTAAAAGGGCTTTAGCGTTGGCTAAAACCCTTTGTTTCCTTTTTGTTTTCTCTCAGAATTAACTGTGAATCTCTGAAAGTCTGCTCGTTGTTTCCATTGAACGACTTTCTTACAAAAAGGTACATGTAAACAGGGACGAAAATTATGCCGCATAATTTGCCAGGCCGTAATTCCGAGTTTGATAGGAAAATTGGGTATTTAATTTCACACAATTGCTGAAAAGCAGGCACATTTTGTATGAAATCCGGCCAATTTAACTGATGCGAAGGCAGGCACAATATTTTAATTCTATCCCGCGGTGGTAAGTTTTTAATCTGTTTATTCTATTAAGAGAGGGCCCGGCTTCGGGCCTTTTTTGATTTTAAAACATGTGCGTATGGAAACAGTAGTGACATCAATTCTTGTAATCAGCGACGCTTTCACGCAACAGGGATTTATTCCTTCACGATATACCTGTGAAGGTGAAAATGTTAACCCGCCGCTTGAAATTTCAAATATTCCGGAAAAAACAAAATCGCTTGCATTGATTATGGAAGATCCCGACGCAACGCGGGGAACCTTTGATCATTGGATAGCCTGGAATATTAAACCGAACCAACCTATAGCTGAAGGTAATGTGCCGGGTATAAGCGGAACAAATGGTTTTGGAAAAAAAGGATATGGAGGTCCCTGCCCGCCAACAGGCAGACACCGCTATTATATAAAAGTTTACGCATTGGACACAATGCTCGATCTGCCTGTATCAGCAGGCAAAAAGGAATTGCAGGCAGCCATCAAAGGCCATGTACTTGGTCATGGAGAATTGATGGGGCATTATGAAAAACGGCAGAAGCAATTATGATTTTGTTGTTACGTGATCGTTCTTCACTGCAATTTTTTAAGAAGCAAACAGCGCTTTCTCAATAGATTCGCCGAAATTTAGTGTATGCTGAACGTACGTAAAGCCGGGCAGAAAGATGCTGTCTTAATTGCACATATGCATGCTGCAAGCTGGAAAGATGCTTACAAGAATATTTTACCAAAAGAATATCTTGAAGATAACCTGGAAGCAGAAAGAGAACTGCACTGGAAAAAAAAGATGAATGAACTGACCGGAAACGATTTCGTTTTAATTGCAGAAGAAAATGAAATACCGGTTGGTTTTATTTCTGTATGGGAAGTAAATAATGGCGATTATGACGCCTTTGTAGATAACCTGCATGTGTTGCCTGATAATAAAGGCAAAGGAAAGGGCGCTGCCCTGGTTGCCTATGCAGCCGAACAACTTATCCGGTTGAATAAACACTCTTTTTATTTATGGGTACTTGATCAGAATATTCCGGCGCGAAGATTTTACGAAAGAATAGGTGGTACGGCGAAGGATAAGGGTATGTTTGAAATAAGGGGCCGGAAAATTCCCGAGACAAGATTTGTATGGACAGATTTATCCTCATTGCTGAAAGGGAAGACCGATGCAAAATAAATAATTGGCGGTTCAGCTATTTATATTCCTGCCCCGGCGCACTTTAACAAAATCGTAGTTAACAGGATAATTATTTTCCGTCGTCATATGAAAAATGATGATCCCTTTATCATTATCAGCATCTTTAAAACAATGCCTGATCCCAGGTATGGCCATGAATGGTTTTGAGGATAAAAATGAATGTACATATGGTAAAACCATTTCCGCCGGATTGGCCCGCGCCGCTTGCGGGCCAATCCTTTTTTATTTTCGGCGTATCTCCTTTGCAATTGCATTATTCAATATCATTTATTGGATAGAGGTAAACCTTCTCCGTTTTGAATAGTTTATTCCACACACAATGTAAAAGAATTTAGAGCGCATTTGGCTTTCTGAAGTATCGCAACGCCTCTGTCAACTGGCACCATTTTTTTGAAATTGACCAGGTATTTAAATAGTTCATCCAAAAACTTACAACTATGATTAATGACAGGAATGCTGCAAACAGTAATTCGAAGCTGCAAGAATTTTTTGTGGAACAGTTGCAGGACATTTACTGGGCAGAAAAAAAACTTGTGAAGACACTTCCGAAATTGAGTGAGGCGGCAACAAGCACAGAGTTGAGAACTGCTTTCAACAATCATCTTGATGAAACAAGGGAACATGTAAACAGATTGGAAACTGTTTTTAGCATAATGAACAGGAACGCAAAAGCTACGAAATGTCCTGCCATGTCGGGTATTGTAGATGAAGGTGCGGATATAATTGATGACACAGACGAAGGATCTGCACAGCGCGATGTAGGACTTATTTTCGCCGGCCAGAAGGCGGAACATTATGAAATCGCCACGTACGGGGGCTTGATAGAATTGGCAAAGACATTGGGATATACGCAGGCGGCTGCTATTTTACACAAAACTCTTGAAGAGGAAAAAAATGCTGACACGTTGCTGACCAATATTGCCGAAAGAAGTGTGAACCAAATGGCGCTCGCTGAACAGGAAAGTTAGTATAAACTGAATTTGTATTAAAATTCATAAGCAGGAGGATCTTCCAGGAGTCCGGTGTTATAATCAGCACCGGACATTTTTTTGTTTTAATTGTAGTGAACCAGTAAGCTATAATTTATTTATGAATCCGGAATTCTTTTTCACCGGGCATGACATGTATAACCCATAATGAATTTGCGAATCCTAAACTTATTTTGCGTTCAAAGGCATTGAGCCATACGCGGAGATGTAGAAATGGGGTTATAATTAATGAATAATCAGTTGTAGAATTGTTTACCCGTCTCCCGATCTTTAATATCAAGCTGGAAGGATTATTGTTGGTCATGCAATGACGTTGATGTAGAGATGAAATTCAGTTAACGAAGAATGTATACTGCATCTATCAGCTGATCAAGTCTTTCAAAAAAGTAAATAGTATTTGAGTAGGCGATGCTGTCTTCTTTGTGATTGAATGATTTGTTGATCAACTGCTCTTTTATTTCGTTCAACATTTCTTTTACTTCATGCAAATGCGCAAGATCAAAGAATTTTTCTATGATAGCTTTTGATTCGGCCCGCATTTGTTCTTTTATTTCTTCGGGTAATGACGGATCGTGGAAGAGTGAAGTATTCATAGCAGTATGGTATTAATTTTTTATTGAATAACAAAATGATCATTAAAATAAAAGGTACATAAATGTATAGTATTGGGCAATTAATTGTACAAATTTTTTTAAGAATGTATAACACATTTTACTATTCTGTTTATTTCTTTATTACATGACATCAAGAAAAAATATCAAGCATAGAGGTGAAATTTTGCGCCAGGCTGTGACGGAGAGCGGAATAAGTATTACAAAAATTACAAGGAGAGCAAAATACAGTCGCTCGAGTTATTATAATCATATTGAAGATCCTGAGTTGTCTTACGATGTATTGGAAAGGTATGGCAGAGCATTAAAGCATGATTTCTCCGAAGAATTTCCGGTCATGAGCAGTTTGCGGTTCGAAGAGGAAGAAGTTGAGTATGGACGGCCCGACACATTGGAAAAGGCACTGGAGCAAATGGATAGATACAGGGATAAATATCAGGAATACCTTGAAAAGTATAATAAGCTTCTTGAAGAAAAAAATAAAAAGTAATTGGTCAATTTGATTGCCATAGATAAATGATAAGCGTGTATTTTATCTGACAATTATTTTTTTACTAACAATGTTATCAGCAGTAAATAGTTGAATGAAAAAAACGCCACCCTGATCGAGGTGCAACAAAACAGTTTTCGTATTTGCCTTAGCGTGATAGATGACCTGGCCGCTTGTATTAAGAATTCTTATTTCTTTAATTATCATTGAACCTGTAATCCTGATCTGTTCCTTAGCCGGATTCGGAAAAATATCAATCGACAGATTATTTAACGGGCGATTGATAATTGTAATAACGTCCGAATAGGATATGCTGTTATTAATCCCGGTTTGCTTCAGCCGATAATAATTTACGCCATCGGCAGGTGAGGGGTCAATAAATGAATAGGAAATAGCTGACATGGCATTCACCGTGCCGATCAATACAAAACCTCGCGAATCATTACTTCTTTCTATTTCAAAGTTACGATTGTCGGTTCCACCGGAGACTTGCCATTCAAGGACATTATGCTGATTTTTATTTTCTCCCGTAAATGAAAGTAAGTGCAATGGTAACGGCGTACAGCCAACAAATCCGCCCGATACTAACCGGATACGATTATTATAATAGTCGGCGATATACATATTGCACTTCGGCTGATCAAACAAAATGTAAAATGGCCGATTTAACTGGGCAGTAGCAGCAGGTATTCCATCGCCATTATAACCTACAGTTCCTGTTCCTGCGATCGTGCTGATGATGCCCGTACTTTTAATTATTTCACGAACGCGGTTATTTATTCCATCGCCGATAAACATGTTTTCTGCAGCGTCAAATTTTATATAAGCACAACCATTCAATTGTGCAGCCGTAGCAGCAATGCCGTCCCCGTTATAGCCAAAACTTCCGGTTCCCGCAATAGTACTTATAAGACCGGTGCCAATAGTTATCTTACGGACACGTGCACCTCCATATTCTGCTATATAAATATTTCCTGCATTGTCAAATGTTATTCCGCAAGGGCCATTTATTTGTGCAGCTGTTGCCGCAATTCCATCACCATTGTACCCGGCAGCCCCTGTTCCGGCTATAGTGCTGATAACACCGGTACTCATGTTCACCTTGCGCACACGATTATTGAGCCAGTCTGCAATGTACATGTCGCCGCTTGCATCAAATGACACTTCATTCGGATTATTCAACTGAGCAGCCGTTGCCAATATGCCATCACCGTTGTAGCCTGTTGCCGCGGTTCCTGCAACGGTGCTGATAATACCGGTAGCCATTGCTATTTTTCGTATACGACTATTGGACCGGTCTGTAAAATACAGGTCGCCATTGTTGTCAAAAGCCAATG
>Ga0207683_10003511_pt1 | contig 13674 bp, 13 predicted proteins | sample KBSM73metaG_FD_184333 | JGI IMG/M metagenome (GOLD analysis project Ga0207683, IMG submission 184333) | Miscanthus rhizosphere microbial communities from Kellogg Biological Station, Michigan, USA - KBS M7-3 metaG (SPAdes) (version 2) | ecosystem: Host-associated > Plants > Roots > Rhizosphere >...
GCCACGGCACGCTGTCCGCGGCCTGGTTCTACGCGAACGTGCTGCTGCCGAACCGCATGCAGTACACGGACAGCTGGTACGTCTTCGACTGGACCGACACGAACAACGATTCGGCGCCCAGCGCCGGCGACACGTTCACCGTGCTCGCGCACGGCCTCTGAGTCTGCGCGTCATTGCCCGCGCAGCGCGAGCAGCTGCATGACCCAGTCGGCCTGCGTGTTTGCCGTGGTGATCGCCGAGTAACTGCCGGCGGTCGTCACTTCCTTGTCGGCCATCACGTACTCCTGGCCCGAGAGCCGCGACGTGTACATCCCGACGACGGTCGTGTTGATCGCGTTCTGCGCCGACAGCGATGCGAACAGCAAGTCGTGGTCGCTGGTGGTCGTGAGCGCGGTCGTCATCGGCGGGCTGCCCGCGGTCCCGATCGCGCCGACGGACTGGTCGACGCCGGCGATGCCGCTGTACTCGAAGATCCCGAAGTGCGCGTAGGCTTGCCCGCTGCTGAACGTGGCGTTCACGGTATCGGCGCCGCCGACGATGTTCGTGGCGATGTAGATCTGCTGCGTCCAGCCGTCCGCCGCCTGCACCGGCCCGGTCGCCGCGGTGTAGGTGTTCGCGTTGCTGTCGTTGATCGAGACCAGCGTGCCCGGCGCCCAGCCGATCACGAGCAGGTTCGTGTTGCCCGCGTGCTCTGCGAGCGGAAACCCGACGGTGGCGGACGAGGAGGACGTGATCGACGTCGCCGCAGACTGGACATAGGCGATCGGCATGGCCGGCGCGTCGGGCGGCGCCGCGGCGTCGGGGCTCACCGGCGGGACGTCGAAGAACCCGCGGCACCCGGCGAGCCCGACGACAAGAAGCCAAGCTCGCACGTTGTTCAAGGTACCAGATCAGCGGCGGCGCGGGCTGCGCACGACGAGGGTGCTCGGCAGCTTGCCGTCGGCCTCCAGCTTGCGGATCTCGTCGCCGATCGGCTTCAGGAGCGCGAGGCTCGCATCGTCATCGCGGTAGCGATCGACCAGCTCGCCGTAGAGCTCGCGCACCGAGTCGTCCTCGGGCGGCGACTCGAGGAGAGCCCGCAGCGCTCGCAGATCGTCGTCGAGCCGCGCGTCCACGCCAAGATCGTAGCATCAAAAGATGTGGTTGAAGTTGATGTACAGGCCCGAGTCCTCGCTCGAGACGCCGTAGTCGACCGTGATGATCGTCGCGATGTTCCACGAGATCCGCAGCGCGCTGCCGACCGTCGACCGCCAGCGGCGGACGGAGAGATCGGACAGGCTGTCGAACGGCCGGCCGATGTCGATGAACGGGGCCGCGATGAAGCCGAGCTTCTGGTGCCAGAGCACGGTGCGCGCGAACGTCCAGCGGACCTCGCCGTTGAGGAGCGCCATGACCGGGCCGACGAAGCGGTCCTGGCGAAAGCCGCGCATCGTGCGGTGGCCGCCGAGGCCGGTGCGCGGGTCCTCGGTGAACGGGAAGCTGTCCATCGAGAAGAACGGCGTGCCCGAGCTCTGCAACTCGAACGTCGCGCGACCGGCGAGCACGAGATCCGCGGTGTCGGGGATCGGCGAGTAGTACCCGCGCGCCGCCGCGAGCAGCCGCACGTAGTCGTACTGGGAGCCGAGCGCGACGGTGCCGGCATCGAGCGCGGCATCGAGGAACACGCCGGAGTTGGGATCGGGCTCGAAGTCGCGCGTGTCGTAGGAGATGCCGAGGCGCAGGTAGTCGTCGCGGCCGCCGCTGCAGCCGACCAGGAGCTTCGCCGCGCAGTCGGTCGCCAGGCGCGTCGGCGCCTCGGTGGCGGGGCCGTCGCTCGCGGCGACGGATGTACCCGAGTAGTCGCGGATGCTCGCGTACGACAGGCCAAGGCCGCCGAGCACGCGCACGCGCCCGTCGAGGAACAGCCGCTCGACGCTCGCGATCCACGACGGCTTGATCAGGTCGTACTGGTCGTACTTCGCGAACGTCTGGCCGCCGGTGACCATCTGCTGCGCGGCGGTGTAGTCGGCGTACGACGTGAACGCCGGCGAGCCGGGGAACCGCAGCGCCGACATGCTGCGCTCGCCGATGCCGAAGTAGTTCTGGTTCGTGTTGCGCGCGAAGATCAGCTGGCTGCGCAGCCGATACGGCGAGTCGGCGATCTTCGGCGCGTCGAAGTCGAGCCAGTGGAACTGCACGCCGCCCGTCGACGCGAACGCCTGCAGGAACACGCGATAGAGGTACGGCGTGGTCGCGAACCGCGGATCGCCCGGGTGCCCGTCCCAGTAGTAGTAGACGCGCGCGCCGCCGCCGAAGCCGATGTCGGTCGAGTAGGAAGCGAGCGGCAGCCCGGTGAAGTAGCCGCCGTCGTTCTTGCGTGCGAGATCTGCGGGCGCGAGGTTGTCGGCGCGCGCGACATGCACGAGCGCCACGAGCACGCACAGCGCCCGGATCCCCATCCCACCGACGGTATCAAATGAGCTACCGTCCAGGTCATGGCCGCGCGCACGCCTCGTCGATCGTTTGCCACGCCGTTTGTCGTCACCCTCGCCGCCGCACCCGCGTGCTTCGTGCAGTCGGCGCCACCGCCGGCACAGCCGCAGCCGCAGCCGCAGCCGCAGCCGGCGCAGCCGTCCGACACGCACCCGGTGATCGTGACGAATCCGCCGCGCCCGCAGCCCGAGCCCGCGACGCCGCCGCCACAGGAGCACACCAATCCGTCGGTGATCATGAACCCGCCGCGCCCGCAGCCCGCGAGCACGTCGTGGCACGTCTACAAGACGAAGGACGGCTGCGAGGCGATCGTCAACGTCGAGTGTCCGGCCGGCGCGAGCTGCAACCCGCCGCCGCCGCAGAAGTACGACTGCCCGAGCGGCATCGCGATGAACAAGCCGATCACGGTCACCTCGCAGCCCGATGGCACGTGCCTCGTCGAGCGCGAGCCGCCGAAGTGCCCGCCGCACGCGATGTGCAACCCGCCGCGTCCGCAGACGGTGACGTGCCCGAAGTAAGGGATGGCGGCCGGCCGATGACGACCGACCGCGTGCGCGCCGAGTGGCGTGCGCGAATCGCCGCCGAGTACACGTCTGCCGCGGTCTCCCAGCACCTGACGCTGTGGCTGATCCAGGCCGCCGCGCCGCCCGATCTGATCGACGCCGGGCTCGCGATCGTCGCCGACGAGCTCGCGCACTCGCGGATGAGCCACGAGGTCTACGTCGCCGCCGGCGGCACCGAGGCGCCGCGGATCATCCAGGCCGAGCTCGGCCTCCACCGCCGTGGCGCCTTGATCGACGACATCCTGCATTGCGCGGTGCGCGTGTTCTGCCTCGGCGAGACCGTGGCGGTGCCGCTGTTCAGCCACCTGCGCGAGCGCTGCACCGAGCCGGTCGCGCGCGCCGCCCTCGATCGGATCCTGCGCGACGAGGTCCGCCACCGCGACTTCGGGTGGGATCTGCTCGACTGGGTCTGCACGCTCGAGGACACCGTGCCCGCGCTGATCGCGCCGCACCTGCCGGCGATGATGGGCGAGCTCGAGGCGAGCTACGGCGCCGGCAACCCGACGGTCGCCGACGACACCGGCGAGATGACCGACGGCGAGCGCGCCTGGGGCCTCGCCCCGCCCCGCGAGTACGCCGCGATCCTCGCCGAGACGATCGCGCGCGACTACCGCCCCCGGTTCGCCGCACGCGGCATCCCCGCGGGATAAGTCTCTGAAATCCCGTTGTTACAAAATCGGGGATTGGATGGACCGTTGGACCGGCGTATGAAAGCGGCCATGCGCATCCTCGGGCTCGTGGTGCTCTGTGCAGCGGCGTGTACCTCGCCAGATCCGAACGCAAAGCAGACCTACAACTTCGGTCCATTCACGATCGCGCCGAGCGAAGAGGTCACCGGCCGCTGCGTGCAGATCGATCTGCACAACACCGAGGACCTCTACATCAACACGATCGAGCTCGCGACCGGCCCGGGCTTCCACCACTCCAACTGGTTCTTCGTCCCCGAGCACTTCTACGCCGACCAGCCGAACACGTTCGACTGCGACGAGACCGCGATCACCGTGACCGCCGCGATCAACGGCGGCGTGCTGTTCGCGCAGTCGACGCAGCTCGCGCAGCAGACGCAGGCATTCCCCGAGGGCGTCGCGATCCATATCCCGCCGCACTCCAAGCTGCTCGCGCAGATCCACCTGCTCAACCCCGGCGACAACCCGCTGAGCCTCACGCCGTCGATCACGCTGACGCCGCTCGCGAAGGCCGACGTCAAGACGGTGATGGCGGCGATCTCATTCGAGAACCACGCGCTCGGCCTGCCGCCGAACAAGCAGTCGCGGTTCACGCTCGACTGCGACCTCGGCCCCGAGTACCAGTCGCTGTACTCGTCGGGCGACGTCACGTCGCCGACCCCGGACTTCAAGATCTACTACGCGCTCGCGCACTACCACACGCTCGGCACCGGCCTCACGCTCGAGGCGGTCAAGCCCGACGGCACGGCGACCCAGATCTTCTCGACCTCGAACCACGTCGGTGACTCGCTCGGCGGGCCGATCGATCCGCTGTTCGACATGACCGGCTACACGCGCCTGCGGTTCTCGTGCGACTACTACAACAACACCGCGGACACGGTGCCGTGGGGCGTCGGCAAGAACGAGATGTGCGTCTACCTCGCGTTCTCGGACTCGAAGTTCAACTGGGGCGGCGGTGTGGAGCAGGACGACGCGCCGGGTGACCCGACGGACGTCAACGGCGTGATGAGCTACACGCACGCCTGCCAGGTCCTCGCGAACGACGCCGCTCGCTAGCTGCCGCCCGCGAGCCGTTAGCGGAACCGCAGCGAGACGGTCGCGTCGCCAATGTCGGGCGCGACCTCGGTGCGCACGCGGGCGAGCGCATCGGTGATGCAACGCGGGCCGGCGACGTGGAGATCGGTCGCGCTGGCGACGTGGAGGTCGGTCGCGCGGCGCGAGTCGTCGACCGTGAACCGCGCGGTGACCTCGTAGCTCGGTGCGGTGCACGCATGGAGCTCGGGCATGACGCGCGCGATGGCGCGCTCGACGACCGCGCGCGACAGCGAGCCCTCGACGTCGAAGTCGACCAGCGCGATCGCGTGGGGTTGCGTGGGTCGACGAGCCGCGGCTCGCACGACGATCGGGGCGCTGTGGGCGACTTGCTCGGGCATCGTCGCGGCGGGCACGAGTGCGGGCGTCATCGCGGCGGCGGGCGCGGGGAGCATCGCGGCGGGCGCGGACTGCATCGCCGCGGGCGCGAGGATCGCGGCGGGCGCGGACAGCATCGCCGCGGGCACGGGCTCGAGCGTGAGGGCGAGCGTGCGAGCGGCCTGCGTCGCGCGCGGCGACGCGACGATCGGCGGCGTGGCCTGCAGCCCCGGCGGCGGCGCGATCTCGGCTGCCGCGGCGTGCACGCGCAGCCCCGGTGCAGAGTCGTCCGCGAGCGCGGTATCGAGCGACGCCGCGCCCGACGACGCCACTGCGCGGGTCTGTGTGATCGCCGCGAACGACAGCGCACCCGAGATCCCGGCGACGCCAGCGAGCGCGAGCGCGCGGGCGAACCGCGGGCGTGCGGCGACCGCAGCGCCACCAAACCGGCCCTTGCGCAGCTTCGCGCCCCGCCCGCCCGTCGGCAGCCGCGCCTCGCGCAGCTTCGCTGCGATGCCCGCGGTCGACATCCGGCGACGCGGCCGTGCAGGCGGCACCACCTCGTGTGGAACCGTTGCCTCGAGCGCGCCGGCCTCGAGCTGGCCGAGCACGTCGAGCGCGCTGGCCGGCCGCTTCGCCGGGTCGCGCTCGAGCAGCTGGCCGATCAGACGCACGAGGTTGGCCGGCGCGTGCGGCGAGACCAGCGCGGCCGACGGCGCGTCGTCGAGGATCTTGCGCCCCGGATCGTCGGGGAACGGCATCACGCCGCCGCTCAGCATCTCGTACAGCGTGACGCCGAGCGCGTAGAGATCCGCGCGGTGATCGATGGCGCCGCCGAGCAGCTGCTCGGGCGCGGCGTAGGCCGGCGTGCACACGATGCCCGACTGCGTGAGGCGCGCGTCGTCCTCGCGAGTCAGCGCGAGCCCGAAGTCACCGATCCGCGCGAGCTCGCCGGTTGCCGCCGGCGTGACGAGGATGTTGTCGGGCTTGAGGTCGCGATGGACAACGCCACGCTCGTGCGCGTGGATCAGGCCGTGCGTGAGCTGGCGTGCCAGCCGCTCGACCCGCGCCGGCGACATCGGCCCCCGCGCGAGCACGCGGCGCAGCGTCTCGCCCTCGACGAGCTCCATCACGATGTAGAGCAGGCCGCTCGCGCTGCGCCCGAAGTCCTGCACGCTGATGATCGACGGGTGCTCGAGCCGGCTCGCCGCCTCCGCCTCGCGCGCGAACCGCATGCGATTCGCCGAGCTCACCGCGAGGTCGCCGAGCAGGACCTTCACCGCGAACCGCTTGCTGGTGAGCAGCACGTGGTGCGCGCGATACACGCGACCCATCGCGCCCTCGCCGATCAGCGCCTCGATCGCGTAGTGCTCGCCGATCACCGTGCCCGCGAGCGGATCGGTCGACGTCGCGAACAGCTCGGTGCCGTCGATCGGACAGCGCTGGAAGTCGGTGCGATACGCGGCCCCACATCTCCCACATGACCGCAGCGGTCCTGTGCCCGTCGGCATCGCGGTCGCGACGGTTCCCTCGGGCATGGGGCGCAGCATCTGCAACTCGCGTGACCACCATTCGTGCTCTCCAGGCCGCCAGACCGTGCGGTGGCGTCACGGCGTGCGCCCCTTGCCGGGCCCGCGCCGACGATCGAAGATGCGCGGCACATGAGAGTCCTCTTAACGGGAGCTGGCGGGCAGATCGGCCACGATCTGATCGGCACACTCCTCGCGCAAGGTCACAGTGTGGTCTCGACCGATCTCGCGCCGCGTCCGCCGTCGCACGCACATGCCGCCGAGGGTGTCGAGTGGCAGCGCCTCGACGTCACCGATGCTGCCGCGGTCCAGCACATGTTCACGGAGCACCGTCCGGATCTCGTGTTCCACCTCGCGGCGATCCTGTCCGCGCGCGGCGAGCAGGACCCGCGTCTCGCGTACGACGTCAACCAGACCGGCACGTGGAACGTGCTCGAGGCGTGTCGCCGCGCGAAAGTCGGCCGCCTGATCTTCACGTCGTCGATCGCGGTGTTCGGGCCGCCGCCGTCGGGCCCGCTGCCCGATCCGACGCCCGACGACGTCGCGCTCCATCCCTCGACGATGTACGGCGTCACCAAGGTCGCGGGCGAGCTGCTCTGCGCCTACTACCGCAAGCGCTACGGCATCGACTGCCGCGGCGTGCGCTTCCCGGGCCTGATCTCCGCCGCGATGCCGGGCGGCGGCTCGTCGGACTACGCGCTGTTCATGTACGTCGACGGCGTTCGCAAGGGCGGCTACGACGCATTCGCCCGCGCCGATACGCGGATCCCGCTGATGTACATGCCCGACGGCGTGCGTGCGCTGCTCGAGCTCGCGTTCGCGGATCCATCGAAGCTGACGCGCACGATCTACAACATCGCCGCGTTCTCGCCGCGCGCCGACGAGATCGCGACCTCGGTCAACCGCATGCTGCCCGACGCGAAGTTCACGTACCACCCCGATCCAGTCCGGCAGGGCATCCTCGACAGCTGGCCGAAGGCGATAGACGACACCGCCGCGCAACGCGACTGGGGCTGGAAGCCGAAGTTCGATCTCGACGCGATGACCGAGGATCTCGTCCCGCGCGTGAAGCGGATGCTCGAGCTCGGCGCGATCCTCGGCCACTGAGGGCAGCGGCGCTAGTTCGCGGCGTCAGCCCAGGCGATGCTCGTCGTGAACGCGAGCGTCGCGTTGCCGGTCGTCGGGTTCACCGCCCAGACGTCGCCGTTGTTCTGCAGCGCCCACAGCTGCCCCCGGAAACCGGACAGCGACAGGGCGTTGATCGGACCGCTCGACGACAGCACCGTCGCGGTGCCGGTCGTCGTGTTGATCGATGCGATGCACGTCGTCGACATGCACGTGGGGCCGTAGAACGTGCCGTAGAGGCCATGGCCGTGCACCCACGCGAGATCGCCCGCCACTTCAAGTCCGCCGCCGAACGGCCCGACGGCGGTCGCGGTCCCGGTCGCCGGATCGATCGTGTAGAGCTGCGCGAGCCCGGCGGTCTCGCCGCCGCCGTCGGTGCCCGCAAACCACACGCCTTCGGCGGCCACCTCGCCGGCCGGCGCATACGCAAAGCCATAGTAGTTGTGCGAGGGCGCGAGCGTGCGCGAGAGCGTCACCATGCCGCTGGTCGGATCGATCTGGATCAGCTTGTCGGCGCTCGTCGGGATGCCGTAGAGCACGTTCGAGTTGCCCGCGATCGCGTCCATCGAGAACGAGGTGCCTCCGGCCTTGATCGGCCCGAGCACCGTCGCGGTCTGCTGATCGACATCGATCTTGTAGAGCGTGCCCGACGAGCACGCGAGGATGAACGGCTCGGGGAGCGGCGCGGCGTCGACGACGATGACGGCGTCGGGACCGCCGAGCGACGTGTCGGCCGGCGAATCGTGCAGCAACGAGAACGCTGCATCGGGCGCGGCGTGTGCGGAGAACCCGCACGCCCCGAGTAGCAACAACCCGATGCGCACAGTCGGATCGTATCGTGGTAAGCCCCGAGCCGCCATGTACGCGAACGCCAAGTCCGTCTACGCCGCGCAGCTCGCCGAGATCGAATCCGCCGGATTGTGGAAGCACGAGCGGCTGATCACATCTCCGCAGGCCGCGCACATCACGACGAGCGGCAAAGAAGTCATCAACTTCTGCGCGAACAACTACCTCGGTCTGTCGTCGCACCCGCGCGTGATGGCGGCTGCGAAGAAGGCGCTCGACGAGCGCGGCTATGGGCTGTCGAGCGTGCGGTTCATCTGCGGCACGCAGGACCGCCACAAGGAGCTCGAGGCCTCGATCTCGAAGTTCCTCGGCACCGAGGACACGATCCTCTACTCGAGCTGCTTCGACGCGAACGGCGGCCTGTTCGAGACCGTGCTCGGCGAGCAGGACGCGATCATCTCCGACGCGCTCAACCACGCCTCGATCATCGACGGCGTGCGGCTCTGCAAGGCCGATCGCCACCGCTACGAGCACGACGATCTGAACGACCTCGAGGCGAAGCTCAAGGCGACGCAGGGCGCGCGGCTGCGCATGATCGCGACGGACGGCGTGTTCTCGATGGACGGCGACATCGCGCGCCTCGACGCGATCTGCGACCTCGCCGAGAAGTACGGCGCGATGGTGATGGTCGACGACAGCCACGCGACCGGGTTCACCGGCAAGACCGGGCGCGGCAGCGCCGAGCTGCGCGGCGTGCTCGATCGGATCGACGTGTTCACGTCCACGCTGGGCAAGGCGCTCGGCGGCGCGAGCGGCGGCTTCACGAGCGGCAAGCGCGAGATCATCGACCTGCTCCGCAATCGCTCGCGGCCGTACCTGTTCTCGAACACGCTGGCGCCGCCGATCGTCGCCGGCAGCATCGAGGCGATCGCGCTGCTCACCGAGTCGACCGCACTGCGCGACAAGCTCGAGGCGAACACGACCCATTTCCGCAAGGGAATGACGGACGCGGGCCTGACGATCCGCCCGGGCACGCACCCGATCACGCCGGTGATGCTCGGAGACGCGAAGCTCGCCGTCGACATGGCGCAGCGCCTGCTCGGTCACGGGATCTACGTGATCGGGTTCTCCTACCCTGTCGTACCCAAGGGCCAGGCGCGCATCCGCGTGCAGGTGTCGGCCGCACACTCGACCGAGGATCTCGATCGCGCTATCTCTGCGTTCGCCACCGTCGGGCGCGAGCTCGGGGTCGTGCGTTGAAGGCGGAGGACATTGTCGCGAGGATCCGCGCGGCGTTGCCCGACGCGGTCGTCGAGATGCAGGACCTCACCGGCACCGCCGATCACTGGAAGGCGTCGATCGTCTCGGGGCGATTTGCGGGCAAATCACTGATCGACCGCCACCGGATGGTCATGGCGGCGCTGGCCGACGAGCTCAAAGGGCCGATCCATGCCCTCACGCTGGAGGTCAAAACGCCCGAGGAAACCGAGCGGTAGCGCACGGGTAGCTGTCGGTAACTTCGCGGGTTTCGCGGATGCCTGTGAACGCAGATCATGCGACGCTTGGGATCCCGGGAGCCATGGGCGCAGACCCTGCTGCTGAAGAGCAATTCGGTCCGTATGCTGTGTACGAACGCCTAGGCGTTGGTGGCATGGCGACGGTGCACCGTGCGCTCGAGCGGGGGCCCGATGGCTTCGAGCGGATGGTCGCTCTGAAGCGGTTGCTGCCGCACCTGGCGGAGGACGCGAGCTTCATCAAGTCGTTCGTTCGCGAGGCCAAGCTCGCCTCGATCCTCAACCACATCAACATCGTCCAGATCTACGAGCTGGGCCGCGTCGGCAGCGAGTACTTCATCTCGATGGAGTACATCGACGGGCGCGATGTCCGTCGCATCCTGCGCCACGCGCGCAAGGTGACCGGACCGGCGCCGATCCACGTCACGGTCGCCCTGCTCATCCAGCTCTGCGAGGCGCTCGACTACGCACACGCCAAGCACGATGACGACGGCACGGCGCTACGGCTCGTCCACCGCGACGTGTCGCCGTCGAACGTCATCGTCACCAGCTCGGGGCACCTCAAGGTCATCGACTTCGGCATCGCGAAGGCCGAGTCGTCCCAGCTGCGCACGCAGACCGGCCGCGTGAAGGGCAAGCTCGCGTACATGGCGCCCGAGGCGATCGCGGGCGGCCGCGACCTCGACGCGCGCAGCGACCTGTGGGCCGTCGGCGTGATCCTCCACGAGCTGCTCACGGCGCGGCCGCTGTTCGCGAGCAAGAACGAGTACCAGACGCTGCTCAAGGTCCAGAAGGGCGACATCATGCCGCCCTCGACGTTCAACCAGGGCTGCCCGCCCGAGCTCGACGCCGTCGTGTTCAAGGCGCTCGCGCGCGACCCCGACGATCGCTTCGCGACGGCCGGCGACATGCGCGAGGAGCTGCTCGAGATCAAGCGCCAGTACTCGCTGCAGACCGGCTATCGCGATGTCTCCGCATGGCTCGACTGGGCATTCTCGCTCGAGCAGCCGGGCAGCTTCACGAACCAGCCGACGACCGGCGTCAGCGAGGTCGATCCGGTCAGCAAGCAGATCCGTGCGAAGACGCCGCGCCCGCCGCGCAACCGCGAGGAGGACGAGGCGGTCGACATGGTGTGGGGCAACGAGGGCGAGGCGCACGACACCGGCCCCGTGTTGCTCGACGACGTCCCCGACGTGACGGCCAAGCCGACGCGCCTGCCCGCCGACCCCGATGACATTCCGGATCACACGCCGAGCCACGGCCGTCATGGCGGTGGCGACAGCGCGCTGCTCACGCTCGCCGAGCACGGCACCGAGATGCCGCCGCCCGGGATGGGGACGACGCCGGCGCTCGCGCGCGGGACGGATCTGCCGGTCGCGCGAGGCAGCGCGCAGATGCCGTCGACGCCCGGCGCGAACGGCAGCCAGCCGAAGCAGCGGCCGACCGGCCCGCAGCGCGCGGTCCGCCAGACCGGATCGGTCTCGGTCCCGAAGCCGGCGGGAACGCGATCGCCGACGGGCCAGCTGCCGGTGCCGCGCACGCCGACCGGCCAGGTCCCGGTGCCGCGCACGCCGACCGGCCAGGTCCCGCTGCCGCGCACGACCTCGAAGGGCATCCCCGCACAGCGCCAGAGCGATCGCCTGCCCGCGCAGCCTGCGCAGCGCCAGAGCGATCGCATGCCGACGCAGCGCCAGGGCGACCGCATCTCGGCGCAGCACTCGACCGCGCCCTCCACCGCCGTCGACCTCCCGGCGTTCGTCGACATCCCTGCTCCGCCCGAGACCAACCCCGACGCCCGGCCGCTCGAGCTCGTCGAGCAACCGCTGCGCGCCGAGGACCTGTTCGGCGACGACCCGCACGAGGACGCGAACCTCGCCGCCGCCGACAACGCGGCGACGATGACGCACCTGCCCAAGCGCAAGGAGACCGAGTTCGAGGTCACGACGAACCCGGCCGCCGCCCCCGTGCAGGCCGAGCTGCCGTCGGTGCCGGTCGTGCGGTTCTCCAAGTCGATGTCGGTGCCGCCGCCCAACGAGCGCAGCACGCCACCCGCCGGGCTGCCCGTGGTGGCGCCGGTGTCGACGCGGCAAGGCCTCGGGGTCGCGACGCCGCGACCCGCATCGATCCCGCCGGTGAATCAGTTGCGCCCGAAGACGTCGTCGCAGGCGATGAAGATTCCCTCGGTCACGGTGCGCTCGAACAAGCGCGCATGGATCGCGGTGGCGATCGGCGTGGCCGTCGCCGGTGCGGCCGGGACCGCGATGCTCGTGATGTCGTCGAAGCAGTCGAAGGACGCGACCGCGCACGTCGCCGCCCCGCCGCCGACGTCCGCGAACGCCGAGCCGACGATCACGACCGGCACGGTGAAGTTCGTGACCGAGCCCGCCGACGCCGAGATCAAGGTCGAGGGCATGCCCGCACACGCGGGCGGGCCGTGGACGATCGATCTACCGGCTGGCATCCACCAGGTCGAGATCCACCGCCAGGGCTACAAGGCGTGGCTGACGTCGGTCGAGCTGTCGGCGCGCGAGGCCCAGACGCTGCACGTGGTGCTCGAGCCGCTGGGCGCCGCCGCGCAAGCCGACGCCACGCTCGCGATCTCGACGACGCCGCCCGGCCTCGAAGCCACCCTCGACGGCCAGCCGCTCGCCGAGAAGACGCCGACCAAGTCGACCTTGAAGGTCGGCCCGCACACGATCGCGGTCAAGCAGAACGGCGTCGAGGTCTGGCACCAGCAGTTCACCGCCGAGGCGAGCAGCGATTACGAGTTCACCCCGTCGTTCACCGCCGACAAGCAGCGCGAGCGCGCCGAACGCGCCACGGCACCGACCGCACCGCACGCAGCACCGCCGAAGGTCGAGGCGCCAAAGGTCGACCAGCCGAAGCCGGCCGAGCCGAAGGCCGCCGCGCCCACGACCGACGAGGCGAAGACGGACAGCAAGAAGACCGCCGAGCCAGCGCCCGCAGCGGCCAAGCCCGACAACGGGCTCGAGACGCCCTGACCAGCGCGCGTCAGGCGCCGGGCTGCGCGACGACGACGCCGTGGAACATGTCCATGCCGCACGCGAACCCGACCTCGCCGGTCTGCGGCACGGTCACCGCGACCTCGACCGGCTTGTTCATCGGCAGATCGACCAGCTTGCCGTCGGGCGCCTTGAGCTGCGAGATGCACTCCGCATCCGAGGTGCGCGTGAACACGAGCACGAGCTTCTCGCCCGGCTTGCCGGCGATCTTGTCGGGCTTGTAGCCCTCGGTGCTCGCGGTCACCGCGACGTGGCGAATGCCATCGGGCGCGACCGTACCGGCGGTGACCGGCGACGCCGGCGGCGCGGCGGCCTTCTGGTCCGCCTTCTTCGAACAGGCCATCAGCGCGATGCAGAGCAGAACGGTGCGCACCATGCGCCCGACCATAGCACCTAGAAGCGCGCGGACACGGCACCAACCGGCGAGCGTTCCGCATCGAGCGGGTCGGCCCAGCTCTCGAACTGCAGGATGCCGAGCTCGGCGAACCGCCCGCGCTGGCGCTCGCTGAGCAGGTCCATCTTCTTGATCGCCGGGACGATCTTCGCGAACAGCATCTGGCGGAACA
>Ga0207683_10003512_pt1 | contig 13673 bp, 7 predicted proteins | sample KBSM73metaG_FD_184333 | JGI IMG/M metagenome (GOLD analysis project Ga0207683, IMG submission 184333) | Miscanthus rhizosphere microbial communities from Kellogg Biological Station, Michigan, USA - KBS M7-3 metaG (SPAdes) (version 2) | ecosystem: Host-associated > Plants > Roots > Rhizosphere >...
CCGCGCAGGAGAAGCCCGGCAAGCCCGTCGAGAAGCCCGGCACGCCCCTCGAAAAGGAAGACGAGGAGCGGATCGAGAACCGCGTCCCGTTCCCCGGGCCCTCGAAGGAGCTCGCGCGCCTGCAGCCCCTCGTCGGCGCGTGGCGCGGCGAAGAGACCTGGAGGGAGCCGCGCCGGTACAAGCGCGGAGAGTACGAAGGCTTCCCGGGAGCGGAGGGCTACCTCACCCGCACGGTCGAGCCCGGCCCGGGTGAGCTGTCCCTCGTCTTCCGCGACGACGGCCGCGGGCCCATGGGCGGCGTGCAGGGCTCCGGCGCGATCGGCTGGGATCCCGTGACTCGCTTCTATCTCCTGGACTCCGTCTCGAGCGTCTTCCCCGGGATCCTGCGCCTGACGGGACGGTTCGAGGGCGAGGACCTCGTCCTGTCCGGCGACGATACGAGCACGGGAGAGAAGCGCGCGGTTCGGCTCGTGGTGAAGGGCCTCGGCCCGGACGGGTGGACGGAGACGCTCTCGCGGCGCGAGTCCGGGCGCTGGGAGGAGGTCGTCCGCCGGACCTTCCGGAAGGCTCCGCCGGGCTCGCAGCCCTAGGGACAGATCCCTCCGGGCGGGAGGGCCGTAACGGTATCGGACCCAGACTCCGATGCGCCCCACCCGACCGCCTTCCCCCGGCCGATGCCGGACCCTCGCCGCGGCGGCCGCGTTCGCGCTCGCCCGCGTGGCCGCCGGGGACCAGATCGCGACGGTCTCGGGCTCCGGCTCCATTGAGGGGCGCGTGCTGGACGAGACGGGCGGCTCGCTGCCCGGGGTCACGGTCGAGGCGAACGGCCCGGCGCTGACGGCCGCGCGCGTCGTGTCGACCGTCGCCGACGGGTCGTACCGGATCGAGTCCCTGCCGGCCGGCGTCTATCGCGTCTCGTTCCGGCTCATGAACTTCGTCGGCGTCGCCCGCCAGGACCTCTCCGTCTCCGACGGTCAGGCCGCTCGCGCGGACGCGACGATGCGCCTCTCCGTCTCCGCCGACGTCGTCGTCACGGGTAAGCAGACGTTCCGCAACCTCGCCGACGTGACGGAGCCGGGCGAGAGCCTCGTCGGCATCGCGAGCGCGTCGTCGCAGGGCGCCGTCACGGCGCAACAGATCGAGCTGAGGCCGATCGAGCGGGCGGGCGACGTGCTGGAGACGATTCCCGGCGTCGTCGTCAGCCAGCACTCCGGCGAGGGCAAGGCGAACCAGTACTACCTGCGCGGTTTCAACCTCGACCACGGCACCGACTTCGCGACGACCGTGGCCGGCATCCCCGTCAACTTGCCGACGCACGCGCACGGGCACGGCTACACGGATCTGGGCTTCGTGATCCCGGAGCTCGTCAGCGGCATCCAGTACCGGAAGGGCCCCTACTCCGTCGAGGACGGCGACTTCACGACCGCCGGATCGGCGAACGTCAACTACGCCGACTTCCTCGACCAGACGATCGCCCGCGTCGACGGCGGCTCGTTCGACTACGTCCGCGGCCTGCTCGCCGGCTCGCCCAGGGTCGGGGAGGGGCATCTGCTCTACGGGCTCGAGGCGGCGTACGACGACGGGCCCTGGGTGACCGGCGACGCCTACCGGAAGTACAACGGCGTCCTGCGCTACTCGCTCGGCGACGCGTCGAACGGGCTCGCTGTGACCGCGATGGGCTACAGCGCGACGTGGAACGCGACGGACCAGATCCCGGACCGGGCGGCGCAGTCGGGCGAGATCCCGCGCTTCGGCGCGGTGGATCCGACGGACGGCGGCGAGTCGAGGCGCTACAGCCTTTCGGCGGAGTACCAGGCTTCGTCCCCGACGTCGCTCACGCGCGCGGTGGCGTACGCGGTCGATTCGCGGCTCGACCTGTTCTCGAACTTCACCTACTTTCTCGACCATCCGGACACGGGCGATCAGTTCGAGCAGCTCGACGATCGAAACGTCTACGGGTTCAAGGCGACGCATCGCTGGTTCGCCCGGATGTTCGGCGCCGACGCGGAGAACGAGGTCGGCGTCCAGGGCCGGTTCGACGACATCCACACGGTCGGCCTCTTCCGGACGGAGGCCCGCGAGCGGCTCGACACGACGCGCCTGGATCGCGTGAAGCAATACAGCGGCGCGGTCTTCGCGCAGAACGACACGCCGTGGACGCCGAAGTTCCGCACGATCCTCGGCCTGAGGGGCGACCTCTACGGCTTCGACGTCCTGGGGATCAGCGATCCCGAGAACGGCGGAAAGACGACGAAGGCCATCCTGAGCCCGAAGCTGTCCATGATCTTCGGCCCGTTCGGCCAGACGGAGCTCTACGCGAACGCGGGCTACGGCTTCCACTCCAACGACGCGCGCGGCGCGACGATCACGCGCGACCCGTCGACGGGGGAGCCGGCCACGGCCGTAACGCCGCTCGCCCGGGCAAGATCGGCGGAGGTCGGAGTACGTAGCCTGCCGGTCCCGCGGTGGCAGACGACTCTCGCGGTGTGGGGGCTCGACATCGACTCGGAGCTGGTCTTCGTCGGCGACGCAGGCACGACGGAGGCGTCGCGGCCGAGCCGCCGCTACGGCGTCGAGTGGTCGAACTACTACCGCGTGCTGCCCTGGCTCACCCTGGACGCAGATCTCTCCCTCTCGAAGGCGCGGTTCCGGGACGACGACCCTGCCGGCAACCTCATCCCGGGCGCGATTCAGAACGTGTTCTCGGGCGGCGTATCGGTGGACTCTCTCGGCGGCTGGTCTGGCAGTCTGCGCGTGCGCTACTTCGGTCCGCGTCCGCTCATCGAGGACGGCAGCGTCTCGTCGACCGCCTCGACCACCGTCAATGCGCTGCTCGGCTACGAGCTCATGCGCGGCCTGCGGGCGCAGGTCGAGGTGTTCAACCTGCTCGACGCGAGGGTGTCGGACGTCGACTACTACTACGCGTCGCGCCTTCCCGGCGAACCGGCGGGCGGAATCGAGGACGTGCACTTCCACCCGGCGCAGCCGCGCTCGGCGCGCGTGGCGCTCGTGTACGGGTTCTAGGGGCGCAGGCCGGCGCGTCTCCTAAGCGAACCGCAGCGAGAGGCAGCTCAGACCGCCGTCCATCTTGCGGTACTCGGACACGTCGAGCACGACCGGGCGATAACCCAGCGCGGAGAGGCGCTTCTCGAGACGCGGAAAGCCCTTCGGGAACAGGACCCTCTCGTTCACCGGAACGCAGTTCGCGGCGTACTCCTCGCCCGGATCGACTCCCACGATCTCCCATCCCGCGAACGCGGGATGAGACGCGAGCTCCTCGATGACGACGAGGCGACGGCCGGAGAGCCAGGCGATGCCGCTCTTCAGGTGCAGGATCCCCTCCACGGAACGGATGTCCACCGTGGATGCGCCGCAGCCGTCGTCGGCGAGGAGCTCGGAGACCTGGCGCGCTCCCTCCTCGTTCGTGCGCGCCGAGATCCCGATGAACCAGTGGTCGCCGGCTTCGCAGACGTCGCCTCCGTCGACGGTGCCGGGAGGCTGGATGCGGCGCAGCGCGGGGAAGAACTCGTGCAGCGCGGGCTCCATGTCGGCGATCTCGCCCTCGCGGCTCGGCGCGCCGGGACGGGTCAGGATCGCGCCGCCCGGCGCGATGAGCGCGGTGTCCTCGACGAAGGTGGAGTCCGGATGCCGCGGGTCGGCGGGCAGCCGCGTCAGCGCGAGCCCGCACGAGACGAGCGCCTCGCAGTAGCGTTCGTGCTGCGCGAGCGACTTCTCGTAGTCGGGGACGCCGAGGTCCACGGTCGTCTGCCCGTCGGCAAAGTTCTCCGCGGGGCGGCGCACGATGGCGCGGCGGAACATGCGGGAGAAGCTATCAGGACTCGGGCTTCGGCGGCTTCGACGCGCTCGTCCGACCGTCCCGCGAAAACACCGAGGGCCCGGTCTCCCGGGCCCTCGTGGAGTCTAGGAATCGCCCGCCGTCATCTTCGAGAGACGAGGAAGCCGGCGGCCGCCAGCAGCCCGGCGAGGAGCATCAACATCCCGGCCGACAGCGTCGGCACGGTCGCGGCCGCGACGGCCACGACGATCACACTCGCCGTCGCCGGAGTCGCTCCGAAAGACGCCGGCAGCGTCGCGGTGATCGTGACGGGGCCGCCGACCGACAAGCCGTTGGCCGGGAAGGTCGCGGACGTCTGGCCTGCCAGGATCGTCACGGTCACGGGCACCGAGGCGATTCCGGGGTTCGACGAGGTCACCGTCACGATCGTATCGGTCGACTGGGCGATGTTGATCGTGGCGGTCAGGTTGCCGTTGGCGCCGACGACGATCGTCCGGGACGGCGGACTCAGCGCAATCGTGACCTGGGTCGGGCTTCCGATGACGAGCGAGTACGCCTGTGTGCCGACGCAGCTGTTCGCATCCGTCGCGGTGACGGTGAAATTGAACGTGCCGGCCGTGGTCGGCGTACCGGAGAGGAGCCCCCCCGTTGACAGGTTGATGCCCGGCGGGGTCGTGCCCGTGGTGACCGTGAACGTGAACGGCGCCTGGCCGCCCGACGCGGTGATCTGCTGGGTGTACGGGCTGCCCTGGGTTCCTCCCGGCAGGGTCGGCGGCGCGAGCGTGATCGTCGGGCAGACGCCCGTCGCGCAGGACACGAAGAGGATGCCGCCCCGCTGCAGCGCCGGGTTGCAGAACGTCTGGCCGCCCTCGGTGCAGTCGAACTCGGGGTCGTCGCCGAGGACCATGTACGTCGTCGCGAGGCAGCCCGCCTGGCTCCACTGACGCCGCGCGAACGACGGGTGCTCGACGTATACGGCGGTGACCGCCGCGCCGGCGATGACGTCCCCGACCTGGATGAGCTTCGCCGAGCCTCCGGCGAGAGTCCACGAGAAGGCGCCGCCGCTCTCGTGGCCTTCGGCGGAGCCGTTCGTATCCTCCGGACCGCTCGACATCCCGGTGACGTACGCGACCTGGTCGGCGTTGTTGACGGTGATCATCTCCGAGGAGAGGGAGCTCTCCGTGGCGGTGACGATGCGGGTGGACGTGGTGCCGTTCCAGAAGTAGTAGGCGTCCTCCGAGCCTCCGGTCGTGAGGCCCGTGAACACGACGTGTCCCGCGTTGTTGATGTCGGTGTACGCCTGGATCGCGTCGATCGCCGACCCGCCCACGACGTCTCCGACGGAGACGATCGTCGTGTTGGTCGAGGGAGGCGTGAAGCGGATCAGGCGGTCGACGCCTCCGACGGTCTGCCGGTAGACGACCTGGTCGGAGTCGTTGATCGATACCCGCGGCCCGATCGTTCCCGCCGGTCCGCGAACGACCTGCGTCGCCGCGCCGGGCCCCGTCAGGATGAACACCCCCTGAGTGCCGTCGGCGAGATTCAGGACGACGGGCACGTGCCCGGCGGCGTTGATGACGCCGTCGATGTTCTCGTACTCGCAGCCGGGGCAGAATCCGCCGCCCCCCGTGTTGTCATCCAGGCCGAAGCCGATGACCGCCGAGGCCGGCGTGCCGATGGTCGAGCCCTGCTGGACGAGCAGCTCGTTGCCGGGCCCCGAGGTGAAGCGCACGATGCCGTGGTTGTCCTCGTCGCACGCCTGCGGGTTAGAGGCCGGCGCGTAGGCGTCGAAGACGACCTGGCCGGCGTTGTTCATCCCGACCATTGCGGACAGGCCGCAGACGGTCCGTCCGCCGATCGTGGTGCTCGTCGCCGCGATGCGCGTGACGGCTCCGGCGCCCGGGCCGGCCATGATGATGCCGCTCTCACCCTCGTCCTCTCCGTCGCTCCAGATGTAACCCGCGAGCGCGGCGCGGAAGGCGGCGACGCCCGACTCGTTCATCGCCATGAACTCGGCCCACCCCGCGAGCTGGCTGCCGTCGGCGAGCGCGGTGCCCTCCTGCGCGAGCACGGTCTCCGCTCCGCCCGAGGCGCGGGAGACGATCTGCATCGGGAGGCACCCGGTGAGCTCGGCCGGATCGAATCCGATCGCCGTCCACGTGATCGAGCCGTCGAGGACGGTCGCGCCGATCGCCGTGGGCCACGTCGGCTCCGTGCCGCTGCTCGTGCCGCCGGAGGATTGGAAGTTGAAGCCCCGGAAACCGTTCGCCTGGTTGAAGGACTGCGTCGGCCGCACGACCGCGCCGGCCGCGAAGGCGGTGCCGGCCAGCCAGACGTTCTGCGCTTCGACGTTCGGGTCGCAAGTCGCGTTCACGCCGAGGAAGTTTTTCGTGTAGAGGACCGTTCCCGCCGCGTTGATCACCATCGACGCGCGCCCGACATAGGGCGGCGGAGCCTGCCCGTCGGTCGCGGAAGCCGCGGGCGCGTTCACCGCGCCTGGCGCGGGACGGTGCTGCTTCTTCCAGGCCTCGAAGAGCGATCGCCGCTCCTCCGGCGTGCGTGCGAGGGTGAAGGCCGGGCGACTGCGACCGGACTCGAGCCCAGGTCCCTTGCCCTTGCCTTTGCCCGCCGCGGCCGCGCCTGCCGGTGTGAGAAGAGTGGCGGCTACGGCTCCGGACACAAAGAGGTTTCGCAGGAAGGAAAACGAAACTTGCCGTGAGAGCATCTCGACCTCCGCCTCGAAGAGGAGAGAACCCACCCGGGGGAAGGACTACCGTGACGTTAGATTATTACGAAACCGGCCCGTTGTAACCGGCGGTCAATTTTTCTTGCCCGCTATTTTTCGGCGATGCCGACGTCCGGTTCCTTCCCCTCGAAGGCGACGCCCTCGATCCGCCGGCCGGCGTCGGCCGCCGGGAATCCCCGGATCCTTCCGAGGTCCCCGCCCTCCAGGTCGATCCCCGGGACGACCCGGGATCGCGGCGAGTGCGCGGCGAGCCAGGCCGCCGCGGTCACGCGCTCGCTGCCGATGACCCCCTGCAGGGCGGCCGGCGCGCCGTAGACGTTGGCGTCGAACACGGCGACGGGTTCGGCCGGCAGCAGGAACGCCACGGAGGGCTCCAGCACGAGGTTGTTCGCGACCACGGTTCCGACGGTGCCCGGTCCGACCCGGAACGGCTCGGCGTAGTGGTTCAGCACGTTGTTCACGATCCGCACGTCCCTGCCCGACGCCAGCGCGACCGCCGTGGCGTCGGACGTCAGCCGGTTTTCGAGGTAGTTGCGCAGGACGACGACGTCCGTCGGGCCGGTCTTGCCCGGCGCCCCCGGCCCGCCCGCACCGACCTGCAGGGCGACCGAGGCCTCCATGACCGTGTTGTTCTCGATCCGGACGGCGCGGCAGCCCGGCCCGACGACGATGGCGGAGCCGCCCGTCCGGTCGTCCTCGTCCGGCCGGTAGTTGGAGAAACGGTTTCGCGTGACGGTCGCCCCGTCGCAGCTCTCCAGGTCGAGGCCGGGTCCGCGGTCGTTGTGGATCCGGTTGCCGGCGAGCGTCAGGCCGCGCGGCGCCGGGCCGGTCCCACCGCCGGCGGTCACGGAGGCGGCGCGATTGTGATGAATGTGGTTGTTGACGAGGGTGACGTCCGCCGTTCCGCTCTCGACGCGGACCCCTTTCGACTGGTGGATGTGGCAATTCGAGAGCGTGACCCGGGACGCCCCCGCGCCGATGACCAGCGCCGGGCCCTTGCCTTCGTAGATGTGCGTCTGGTCGACGGCGACGTCGTGGGTGCCGTCGCCTTCGACGACGAGGCCCGGTACGTCGGAATCGAGCAGCGCGATCTGGACCTCCCAGAGCTGCCAGTGCGCGCGCTCGACGGTGAGGACCGCTCCGGACCCGTCGGACTTCAGGAAGGCGTGGCGGGCGAAGACCTGGATCGGCGCGTCCGCCGTGCCGCTTCGGCACGATCCTCCGACGCGAAACGCCCCGGTGTAGATGCCCGAGGCGATCACGAGGCGGTCGCCGGGCTCGAGCGCGCAGAGCGCCTGCTGGAGGTCGCGCCACGGGTGCTCCAGCGTGCCCTCGCCCGGCGCCGCCGCCTCGGCCGACGCGAAGCGGGTCCGCTTCGCGTCCGGGAACTTCGGATCGTAGGGCCGCCTCTCCGGGAACGGGCGTCCGTCGAGGAGGACCGGCCGCTCGCCGCCGAGCTTGTCGGGCTCTCCCGGCGCGTTCGACTCGACCGCCTCCTTCTCGGGCGACTGCTGCGGCGGGGGGAACTTCGTCTCCGTGTCGAGGGGCGTGGGCCGGGGCAGGCGCGCGCGGATGTCTTCCGGATTCTCGGCCGGGTTGTGGGTCGCGCTCGCCCCTTTCGGAGTCGGAGTCGGAGTCGGAGTCGGAGTTGGAGTCGGGGGCGGCGCGGAAGGCGCCGGGCCGTTCGCGCAGCGGAGGCTCGCCACGAGGGCCGCCACGGCGAGTCCGGCGGCGATGGTGCGCGCCCTCATCGCTCGGCCACTCCCAGGTCGGGCGCCGCGCCCCGGAACTGGAGGCCCGGCACGGCCTTGCCACGGTCCACCGTCGCGATCCCCGAGACGCGTGCGAGGTCGCGCTGCACGACGCGAACTCCGGACTTCAGCTGTGTGTGCGGCATGGTGCCTCTCTCGAGAAAGCGCGAGAGCGCGGCGGTCTTGCCGCCGACCTCCGCGGTGACGGGACCAGAAGGCGAGAATACGTTGTAGTCGAAGAGCGTGGCGGCGGACGGGCTCTGCATCATCAGGGCGACGTCCGAGACCCGAAGAAAGAGGTTGTTCGCCACGACGACGCGCTCGGTCTGCGGCGGCGCTCCGAAGAGGAGCAAGCCGTTTGCGCATCCGTCCGTCACGTTGTTCACGACGCGGATCGCGCTGCCCGCCTCGATCACGAACGCGGCGGCTCCGCGGCCCCCCTCGAGGAAATTTCGCTCCACCGACACGTCCGTGGCCGGCCGGACGGGACCGCCGCCCGGTTCGGCATGGCCGACGGCGATGCCCACCGCGAAGCCGGAAATGCGATTGCTTCGCACGGACGCCCGGTCGACCCGGGCGAGCGCGATCCCCCTCGTGGCCGGGATGCCGGACTGATCGCTCAGGGTGTTGTTGGCGATCGTGACGCCGTCGCCCGCCTCGATCGAGATCGCGGTTGCGCCGTCGTCCCGAATCGTGTTCTCACGGATCTGGAGGTCCCGCGTCTCAGCGTGGTTCGTCTCCGGAGCCCGCGCCCGGATCGATCCGGAGGGATTGTTCGAGAGGTGGCTCCCCTCGACGCTCACCTCGCGCGCGCCGCCCTGGATCTCGACGCCGCACGAGCTCGTACCCATCCGGGTCAGGTGCGTCTTCGAAACGTACGCTCCGGTGATGGCGATGCGGGCGGCTTCCGCTTCGACGAGGATGCCGGGTCCGATGCCGTCCGCGACGCGCGCGCCCTCGAGCCGGAGGTCGTGCGCTCCTCGCCCCCGGAAGAGGATTCCCGGAGCTGGAGACTGGCCGAGCCGGGCGTATACGCCCACGAGAAACCAGTGCGACCGGGACACGACCATCGCCGGCGCCCCCTCCTTCGGTTCGAGCGTCGCCTTGCCATCGAACACGAGCTGGATCGGCTGGCGTTCGTTTCCGTCCACGCAGGACTCGTCGATCGCGATCGGGCCGTACGTGCCGCCGCCCACCCGCAGACGATCGCCGGGCGCCAGCCGGTGGAGCGCGGCCCCGAGGTCGTGCCAGGGGCTGGACTCGGTGCCGTCGCCGGCGTCCTGGCCGGGCACGGCGGCGCCCTTGCCGGGAGCGACGAAGAAAGTGCGCCTGGCCTCGGGCAGCCGGAACGAGACCGTGTGGACGGGAGGGAACGGCTTCCCTTCGACGAGGACCGCCTGCTCGACCGGCAGCGCGACCGGAGCGGGTCGGGTCGGCGCGGGCTGCTGGCCGCGCGAGGCGGAAGCCGCCAGCGAGGCGCAGAGTCCGGCGACGCCGATCGCGGGGCGAAGTGAGCTCATTCTCGGCGTGGTCAGCGCGCGGGATCGTAGCAGAGTGAGACGCCGGCGCGTCGCGGCTCGTCCGACTCGGCTACTATCCCGGCCCTCAGGAGGTTCCATGCCGAACGTCGCCGTGCGCCGCCTCGCCGCGTCCTTGACCGCTCTCGCGATCCTCGGAATCTTCCCGAGCGCGCTCGCGCAGGACAAGCCTGTCGTGACATATCCGTGCCGGGGTTTCGACGAGCCCATGCAGCGCAGTCCCCAGCAGATTTCGCGCGGGCGCGTGCTGCCGCTGCGCGCGAAGCTCGTGCTGCCGGGCGGCGGGTTTTGCGACCGGAACACGGTCCAGGCGCCGCCCGCGCTGACTCTGAAATTCCGTCCGGAGGGCGGCGCGGAGGTCGACAAGACGGCCGGCATGGAGGTGCGCGACTACGGGAAGGGGAACCGGTTCGTCTGGGACGACGAGGCGCATTGGAAGTTCGACCTCGGCACGGGCAACCTTCCCGACGACGGCGAGTACGTGGCCACGTTCGTGTCCGGCGACGAAAAGGAGTACCACGTCGATCCGTCGTGCTCGATCGTGTTTCACCTGCATGGAGGCGGAGGGAACGAGAAGGAAAAGTGACGCGCGAAGCAGCGTGGAGCGGCGGTCGCGCGTCATCGCTGAGAGCGTCGCGAAGAAGGATCCCAGGCTAACGGCCGGCGCCCGCCGGTCCTACACGTCCGGGGTGCGGGGCTCGACGCGCTTCAGGACCTCGAACGAGTAGTCCACCCGCAGGATGTAGACCCACACCCATAGGATCGTGCCGGACGCATAGCGCACGAAGTTGTCGAGCACCGCGATCGTCACGCATTCCGGCCAGCCGAGCCCGCCCAGGTACAGCCCCGCCGCGAAGCCCCACTCGAACTGCCCGATCCCGCCCGGGGTCACCGGGATCAGCCTCGCGATGTAGCTCGCCACGATCGCCATCAGGAGGATCGAGAAGTTGACGTTCAGGATGACGTGCGTCGAGGTGAACGCCATCGCGATCATGTAGGCGGCGATGTCCTCGAGGCCGAAGGCGACGAGCGACAGGAGGGTGAGCTTCGTGAAGGTCATCGGCCGCCGCGCGAGCGCCCGGAAGGAGTCCTTCACCTCGTCCCAGTGCAGCGGGATGATGGAAGCCTCGGGGAATTGCCGGCTCGGACGGGCGAGCAGGTAGCAGAGACCGAGGATGATCAGCGACCAGAAGATCTGCGCGAGCCACACGGACCAGCCCAGGCCGAACGGTCCGTACGCGGCGTAGACGACGATCTCGATGACCACGAAGAGCTCCGCGAGGAACGCGGCCTGCGCCACGCGCGCGCCCGGCGATCCCTGGCTCTCCATGAAGCGCACCATACGCACCACGCCCTGATTGAATGGGAGCAGCCGGTTGACTCCGACGCCCTCGAGGTAGGCGCGCGCGTGCTGCGTGAATGTGCCGCGCACGCCGGTGAACTTGCAGAAGCCGTGGAACTGCGCCGCCTTGATGAGCCAGAACACCAGGAAGATGACCGCGGCGCCCTCGACGAGACCCCACTTGATCGGATCCTGCGACTTCAGGAAGTACTTCAGGTCCGGCACCCCGCGGATGATTCCCGTCTGGGCGTCGTGGTAGCTGACGACGCCCGCGTCGATGAGCACCGACAGGAGCCGCGTGTTCGCGAGGAAATTCCAGACGCCGGAGGACCAGATCAGGGTCGCGAGCAGGCCGATCCCGAGCAGGTACGAGAAGGTGTAGGACCAGACGAGGTCCACCTGCCGCGGGTCCTCGGCGGAGCCGGGCGAGGGGACCGGGACGGCGTCAGCGCGTCGGTCGGCTTCCATTTTCCCCTTCCGCCCGCGCGGCGGCCGCTCCCGGACCCTGGTGCCACGCGACGGCGTCGTGGACCGCGGCGTCGAGAGTGTCCGCCATGAAGGGCTTGCCCCGCATCACGACGACGACCTTCTTCATCTGCGGGAGGTGGTTCTGCTGCGAGCGCAGGAAGATCGGCTCGACGTAGAGGACCTCGCGACCGATCGGCAGCAGAGTCGTGTGGCCGCGGATGACCTCGGTTCCTCTCCGGTTCCACCACGAGAAGTTCTGGGAGATGAACGGGTCCTGGTCGATCGCCGCGTCGGCCTGTTCCGGGCCGATGACGTATTGCCCCTTCGGAATCTGCAGCACGACGATCTTCCCGTAGTCGGCGCCGTCCTGGTAGACGATCGGAATGCCGCGCAGGTTCAGCGCCTTCTCCGGCGTGAAGACCATGCCCAGCGAGAACTGGGTGCGCGGCGTCGCGGCGGGCAGCACGCCGTTGCCCGTCTCGAGCATCACCGCGTAGGGCTCCATCGAGAACGTGATCGCCTTGCCGGTGTCGAGGATCGGCCCGAGCACCTCGTCGGCGTCGTCCCACATGTCCTCCATGTTGAAGAAGTACATGGGGTCCTTCATGTGGTAGTAGATGTAGAGGTCGTCGAACTGGATGTGCAGGAGCTGCGGCGGATAGGTGAGCTGCCGCCGCACCGAGTCCGGCATCTTCGACGCCGGGGTGAACAGCTCGGGATACACCTTCTGCCACGCGCGCGCGACCGGGTCGTCCTTGATCTTGTAGAACGTGATCGCGCCCGTCTCCGCGTCGACCGTCGCCTTGATCGAGTCCTCGACGTAGTTGACCCAGCGCGTCGGCCGCGGGAAGGGCGAACGCTCGTCGGACTTGTCGCCCAGCTCCTCGATGAGGCTGTACGGGTAGCGGTCCGTCGTGGTCACCGCGTTGACCATCCAGACGATCCGGCCGTCCGCGACGACCGCGTACGGGTTGGAGTCGTAGAAGAGGAAGGGCGCGATGCGCGCCAGGCGATCGACCGGCTGGCGGATGTAGTGGACGCGCGTGTTCGGCTTGATCAGGTCGGAGAAGACGAGCTCCCAGAACTTGCCGCTGCGCCAGCCGAACACCATCCGCTTCCACAGTGAATCGATGCGGACCCCGGTCTTCTTGTCCTCGGGCAGGAAGATCTCGGCGCGGTCCTGGTCCGTCGGATAGTCGAGCTCCTTCATGCCGTGGACGTTCGAGAACGCCATGGTCGCCGCGCCCTCGCCGTAGTAGACGCGCGGCTCGGGCGTCGCGAGCTCGGGGTACCTGACCTTGGAGGGAATGTCGTAGGAGACGTACTCCGGGCCGCCGCTCGGCGTCACGCCGGCGATCGGCGCCATGACGAGCCCGAACCCGTGCGTGAACATCATGAACCGCTGGCCCCAGTAGGCGAGCCAGGGCACGGGCTCGTAGAGCGGCGTCTCGCGCACCGCGGAAACGAACATCCTCTCCTCGCCGCCGATCGGGTATCGCACGGCGTCCACGTTCAGGAGGTTGTAGTACGTGCGGAGCTTCTGCTCCTGCTGGAAGAGCTCGAGCGTCGGTCCGTAGACCATCGTGCTGCCCTGCGTCTGGAGCACCCGCTGCGCGTGCTGACGATCGATCCAGCGCTCGAGGTAGCTCACGAACCCGGGCCACAGCGGTGCGTTCTTCAGAGTCGCGCTGGACAGGAGCGACTCCGCGGAGGGGACCGGGTCGCCGGGACGGTTCGGCAGGAAGTCGACCTCCTGCACGCCGCCGAGGCCGTAGGCGTCGCGCGTCGCGTCGACGTGGCGAGCGATGAATGGGATCTGGATGACCGGCTCGTTCGGCTTCACGAAGAGCCAGTAGCGCACGACAACCGCCGACTTGAACGAGAAGTCCACGACGACGAGGACGAGCGCGACGCGCAGGGCGCGCCGGAGCCGGCCGGGAACCGCGGCGGGGCGGGCGACCTCGCGCAACGCGAAGAAGATTGCGGCCGTGAAGCCGAGGATCACCAGCGCGGTGAGTGAGATGTAGGTGAG